>JAAEAW010224039.1_pt1 | contig 8372 bp, 1 predicted proteins | sample 7277851 | NCBI WGS metagenome assembly JAAEAW01 (sample SAMN13876994, study PRJNA601929) | soil metagenome | isolation source: soil | host: Panicum virgatum | place: USA: Fermi National Accelerator Laboratory | collected 2010-11-19 | reverse complement strand
TCGTTCTTGGCTGCCAGCACCAGTTGCTCACCCGCGGCGAGGGTGCTGCTTTGCTGGGTGATGGCGGTTTCTTTCTTGCTGCTGCTCTCGCCCAGCTTGATCTCGGGCGCCTTCATGTCCAGGGACTGGGCGATGGAGCCCGCCACCACGGCGAGGCCCTTCATCAGGTCGGCCGCCACACCCCGGTAGCCTTCCGATTTCTCGTTCCAGCTCTCGCTCTTGAGCGCCAGGGTGTCGACGATGAGGTTCTCGGGTGTGCCTTCGCCGTTCACCGCCTTGAAGCTGCCGTCAGCCTGCTGCTGCACGGCCACGTTGCCGATGGCGAGGTTCTCCTCGGCGTTCAGGTTGGAGGCCGTGATCTGCACGTTGCCCGTCGCCTGCAGGCTGATGTTGGCCCCGTTCAGGGATGTGGCCACCGCCGTCTGCTCCATCGAGCCCTTGTCTTGCGTCTTGATCTTGAAGGTGCTCTTCGTTTCCTTGGTCGTGCGCTCGTATTCCTGGTCGATGCCCGCCGTCAGTGCGATGTTTTCGGCCTTGATGGCGATGTCGTCCTCGGCGTCGAGCGTCGAGGCGTGGATGTGCACCAGTCCGCCGGACTGGATCTGGATGTTCTGGCCGCTCAGCTGGTTGCCGACCGTGGTCAGTGTTTCTTCGGTGCTCGTCGTAGTGGTTTTCTTCTTGTTGAACGTTCCACCCGATGTCTTGGTGGTCTTCTCGTAGCTGTAGTCGCGTTCGGTGGCGGCCAGAAGCAGTACATCGCCTTCGGCAGCCAGACTTAGCGTGCCGCCCGATTCCAGGCTGGAAGCCGTGGAGGTGATGGAACCACCGCTGCCGATGCTCAGGTTCCCACCTGCCGCCAGGTCGTTGCCTACGACAGTGGTACTCGATTGCTGGTAACGATAACCAGAGGTTTCCGATGAATTCACGACCTCAGCCAAGGTCACGTTGCCTTTCGCGGCCAGACTCATGTCCCCGTCGGATTGGAAGGACGTGCCTTCGCTCAGCAGATCACCGCCGGCCTGCAGAGTCAGATTGCCACCCGCTTGCAGTTGGTTGGTCATGTAATCCACTTCCGTGGTGGATCGCCCATAAGTCGAACTCTGTGTTGTTTGCGCCAGCGCAACCAGCGCAATGTCCTCCTTTGCGGAGAGGGCTATGTCACCACCCGCCTGGAAGCTCGTGCCTTCGCTGCGCAGGCTCCCACCGGCTTGCAGCACCAGATCACCACCGGCCTGCAATTGATTGGTCGTGTAATTTACTTCCGTGCTTGACCGGCCCCGTCCGGTGTTTTGCGTCGTTTCCGCTACTGCAACGAGTTCGATGTCATGCGCAGCCAGGGTCAGGTTGCCACCCGACTGATAGGACGTGTCTTCACTGCGCAGGTTGCCAGCCGCTTGCAGGGTGAGCCCGTCCTGGGCTTCGAGACGAGCGCCGGAGAAGCGGGCATCGCCGGCCACGTCCATGCTAACGGTGCCGCCGCTGATGGTGGCCTCGCGACCGACCAACAGGGCATCCTTCACGGTTTCGACGACCAGATCGCCCTCGACCTTCAGGCCCAGTTCACCCTGGGCCGTGATGGCACCACTCAAGTTGTAGAGATCGCCACCCGTGGTGATGGACAGGTCGCTCGCGGAGGTGATTGAGCCGCTGTTGCTCAAGCCCCCCGCCACGTCCAGCTTCATGCTGCCGCCCGAGGCCATTAGAGAGCCGTCACCACGCAGGATGACGTCCTCACTGTTGCCTAGATAGACCTTGGGCACGAGGGCAGTCTGTACACCGTAAGCGGTTTCGAAGCGCTCCTGCACCATCCAGACGATGGGCTCCGTCAACTGGGCGATCTGCTCGGGCGTCAGGGCCACGCCGGGCGACAGGCTCAGGGCCTTGGCCTGTTCCAACGCGTTCTCCATCAGGCCGACGTACTGCTTTTCCAGGCTGTCGTAGCCATCCAGGTACTGGAAGCCGGTCTGGCTCAGCAACTGGTCGCGCACCAGGCGCTGCTCCACGAAGCCATCGCCCAGGCGCTTGACGGTAGTCGAGGGATCGAAGTCCAACTGCGAGAGCATGTAGTCGGACGAGATGAAGGTCTTGTAGCTGGTCAGGCGCGGATCGGTCTCGACCAGATAAGGGTGGTTGGGCGAGTTCGAGGGTTTGACCAGGGCTGAGCTGGGCAGTTGGTAGCCGTCCTGGCCCAAGGTCCAATCCGGCAGAGTGGCGTCACGGTCAGGGCCTTGGTGGGTTTCGGCCTGGCTTTGCGCCATGGCACCCACTTGATTGCCGTTCTTCAGTTCACCGAATTCAACAATGAGGTTCTTGTTCGCTGAAAAAGTCGCTTCGGCAAAGACGATTTGGTTTGTGCTCGTCTCGTTGTACGCCCTTGTTGTAAAGGGCGATCCTCCACAGTTAGGAAGGTTCACACCAGCGCACTCCGGCCTCATGAACCTATCCTGTCCTACACGGACTATGGAATTGGTTGCTATATAGCTCTCATTGGCACTTTGCGCGTTCCAGCCCTGAGCCATCAAGCTGCCACCGGCACTGACGGTGGAATACATATTCTCCAAGCTTTCCTGCACTTCCAGCGTCATGTCACCGCCGGAAAGAATCAGACCCTGTGCGCTGTCGGCCTTCAACTCGTAGGTAGTAGTGGTTTCGGTGTAACTGCGAGTTCCACCGGAGATCGAGATGTTTTGGTGTTGTGTCACCGCGACCGTCTTTTCAACCTCAAAAACCTCCCGCTCATTGCGAAGCGTCCCTGCCTCGATGCGCAGATCGTTTTCGGCTTCGATCGTCGCTGAAGCATTGCGCAGAGTTTCCGTCACCCGGATGTCCGCATCCCCCAGAGCCAGCAGCACCCCACCCGAGGTGTTGTTCAGGTTCCTCGCCTGCAGCGTCATGTCCTGCGCCACCAGTGCACCCTTGTTGTCCAGGGTGCCGCCCGTGTTGACCTGCAACTCCCCTTCCGCAAACACAAACCCGTTGGCCGTGTTGCTGACCGCCCCCGCCGTCACCGTGATGTCCGTGGCCTGAACACCACCCGCGTTCGTGAGCTGGCCCGTGGCCGTGAGGTTCAACTGCTGCTCGGCCAACAGCACGGCGTTCGCGCTGTTGGTGAGGGTGTTGGCGGTGATGCTGGCGTTGCGCCCACCGATCAGGCCCGTGTTGTTCAATGCCTGGCTGGTCTGCAGCGTCAGATCACCGTCAATGGCCTGAACCAGACCGGACTGGGTGATGTTGCCCTGCGCTATCAGGCTCAGGTTCTGCCCGGCCGTCACGCTGCCCTGGTTGGTGACGGCACCCATGCTGTCGATCTGCAGGCTGTTCTCGGCGAAGATCAATGCATTGGCAGCGTTGCTGACCTGGCCCACCGTGATATTGGCGTTGCTGGCCTGGAGGATGCCTTCGTTGGTCAATGCACCGGTCGTATTGAGGCTCAGTTGCTCATCGGCCAGCAAGGTGGCCTCGCCGCTGTTGTGAACAGAGGCTGCCGTCACGCTCACATTGCGGCCACCGGTCGTGCTGGTGTTCTCCAGCGCCCCGTCTGTCTGAAGGGTCAACTCACCCCCGCTGGCTTGGGTGGTGCCGGTTAAGGTCATGGCGCCCGTGGCGATCAGGCTCAGGTCCTGCTCGGACGCGACCTGCCCTTCGTTGACCAGGGTGCTGGCGCTGTTGATGGCAAGGCTGTTTCCCGCAGCCATCGTGCCGCTGCTGGCATTACGGACCTGGCCCGCCGTCACTGTGCCGTTCCCGGCCTGGATGCGGCCTTGGTTGAGCAGTTGCTGGGTCGCGGTAATGTCCAGTTGCTCGTCAACCATCAGCACGGCGTCGGCCGAGTTCTGGATGGACTGGGCGTTGATGCTGGCGTTCTTCGCCTGCACACGCCCTTCATTGGTCAAGGCCTGCGCGGCCGTAATGTCCAGTTGCTGGCTGGCCGCCAGCACGGCGGTCTGGGCGTTGCGGACGGAGTCTGCGTTGATACGGGCGGTCGCCGCCTGAACGCGACCTTCATTAGTCAACTGCTGGGCAACGGTTATTTCGAGATCCTGCTCGGCCGTCAGAACGGCATCCTGTGCGTTGTTGAGGGTTGCGGCGGAGAGAGTGGCGGTCTTACCGCTGACCGTGCCTGTGTTCTCCAGCGCGCCCGTCGTCTGGATCGTCAACTGGCCTTGGGTCGCCTGCGCCAACCCGGAATGGCTGATCCGCCCATCCACCGCGAGCGTGAAATCCTTCTCCGCAATCATCTGGCCCTGGCTGTTGACGCCGAAGCCCTTCTCCGTGCCCACCATGCGGATCACATTGGCGTACATGCCCCCGATGGCCGCGACGTCCAGCGCAATGCCGGTCTGGGGTGCGCCCGGCTGATCAGGCAAGGGCGTCGCCGCCAGCGTGGCGCGGTCCACCGTGTTGCGGCCCGTCACCAGGTTGAGCTGCTTGGCCCAGAGTTCGCCGTTGATGCGGATGGTACGGCTCAGCAGGTCGAGCTGGTCCACGTTGGATGCGTTCAGGCCCAGGCCTTCGATGGCGATCTGGCCGCCTTCGACCCGGAAGCCGCCGAGGCTGCCGTCGGCCCTGAACTGGGCCGTGCCCGTGGTCAGCGTGCTGCGCGTGGTGTTGATGAAGCCGCAACCATTGCAGCTGATGCCGTTGGGGTTGGCCAGAATGAACTCGGCGCGCTGGCCCGCGATTTCCGTGTAGCCGCGCAGCTGGCTGGAGTTGGCGCTGGTGACTTCGTTGAGGATGATGCGCGCCGACTGACCTTTGAGCGCGGCGTTGCCGTCGATGTAGCCCCCCAACTGGGTCTGGACGATGCCGGTGGCGTTGTTGAGGATCAGGCCATTCGGGCCGACGTTGAACTGGTTGTACTGGTTGCGCGACACCCCGTCCGGGCTGGCTCTGTTGATGTTGACCACCTGGATGTTGTTCTGGCTCTGGGTAACTTGCGGAGCGTGGACGCTGCCGACCGCGGCTTCGACGCCAGCGCCTGAGACCGACTGCGCCACCACCACGCCGGGATAGAACAGATAGGCCAGCAGCACACATGCCGCGATGCGCTTGCGATGCACCGCCGAGAAACCGAGTCGGCGATCCATGCTTTGGTCTTGCGTCGCTCGCCGTTTCGTTTGTGCCTGGCTCATGTTCTTCTCCCTATTCATGTTCAGATATTCCATGTCAGTGCAACGCCTCCCGTCAGGCCTTCGTCCTTGAATGAAGTCGGCGCGCGCAAACCGTGCGCCATGAAGGCTTCGTATTGAAACGGTCCTTGCCGTCCCCGCCATCCCAGCGCGGCACCGGCCAGCCATTTGCTTTCATACGTTTCAGTGCCCTGGCCGGACACACCGCCGAGATCGATCGCGACAAACACGTCGTGCCCACTCCACCAGGTGTGGCCGAGTTCGTTGCGACTGAGCCAGCCGCGTTGCCCACCCAGACTGTTTTCGCCGCCATAGCCGCGCACGCTGTGGCGGCCCCCCACGCTGAACCAGTCCAGGCTGTAGAGCGGTGTGTCGCTCCACTGCACGCGGTTCTGCGACGACAGCCAGACCGGCATGCGAAACGAGGGAAAGGATTGGTTGAAGCCGACAGAGGCTTGCACGAGGCGGTACGTGGGAGCGGGCGCGTCCGAATCTTCCGGATCGGACTCCGCGTCGAACAGGCGCACCCCCTGCTTGCCGGTCAGCGAAAGATTCAGGCTGCCCGAATCCAGGTACTGGCGATGGCGCACGCCGAGTTGTACTTGCGACAGGCGGCGCTGCTGCACCATGATCTCCGCGTCTTCGATGTAGCTGTGGCGGCGACGCACACCCAGTCCACCAAACAGATCCGTCTTGGAACGGTTGTCGCGCGCAAGGGTATAGGTGGTGTCGAGCTGAGCGTCGTAGCCCTCGCCGCTGCTCATGAAGTCGAGCACGTCGCCCTCCACCTGCTGGTGGTAGGTGAACTGGTTGTAGCTGGCCTCGATCAACCAGTAGCCCCAGGGGATGCCGTAATAGATGTTGTGGCTGCGCGTGCCCTGCTTGTCGTCATATTCGGAAGACCGGTTCAAGCCCAATTGAATCTGGTCCTGCAAGCCGAACGGGTTGTCCCAGCCTGCCTGGGCCGACCACTGGTACTTGCCGGTGGCGTCGCCGCCACCATCGTCCAGCGTGACACTCAGACTCCAAGGCCGCTTGGTGGTGACAGACACCTCCACATTGCTGTAGCTGGCGTTCTCCGACGGCTTGATCTGCATCTGCACATCTTGGGAAGCCAGGCGCTTGATCTGTTCCAGCCCCTGCTCCAGGTCACGCAGGTTCAGCACGTCGCCGTGCCTCAGCGGGAAGGCAGTGCGCCAGCTGCCGCGGTAGTTTGGCGGCAACTGGATCTGATCGAGATAGCCGGGGAAGAAGTGCAGAACCAGGGTCCCGCTCTTGAGATCCTGCTCGGGGAACGCCACGCGCGATGTGACATAGCCTCGCGAGAGCAAGCTGCCATTGAGGTTCTTGAGCAGTTGGGCCAACCCCTGTTGACCCAGGCAGCGGCCTTCCCAGCTTCGAAGCTCTCGCTCCAGCCAGCCGAAGCCGGCAGGTCGGTCTCCTTCCAGGCGAATCTGCTTGAGCGTGAAGCAGAACTCTTCTCTGGGCGCCGCAGTCTCGGGCGCTACTTCCGGAGAGGGGAGATCAAAACGGATATCCGGGCGCTGGTCACGGCGTTGCTGCTCCTGCGCCTCGCGCTGCTCGCGCCGCAACCATTCTTCCTGGGCGGCTTGATCCAGCGGCTGTGAAGCGACAACTTCACAGCCGAACACCAGCAGGCCCAACCACCATTTGGACGCGTACCTCACCACTCCCCCTGTTGTCCACCCGATACCCGACTGCAGAACATGCGAACACCATCACGAGGATGGGCGCGACATGCCGCAGTCAGGACTGACCGAGAGCAAGGAACACCAGGGAAACAACTGAAGAGAGGTCGGGATCGTGCGTCATGCACATCCCTTGCAGGTTGCTGAGGGCAGACACCCCATTGCTGCAACCTGGCAACCCCGCTGTCATGTCATTTCGACGCAGACCGGTAGCTTTGCGACCCTGGCTTTCGCTCAGGTGTGCCTTGTCTCAATTGAATGAGCACGATCTTAGCGAGCGCGTCGGCCTACACCAGAGGCCACCGATTCTGTACAGGCCGAAAACTGTATCTGCCTGTAAGAGAACCCACCTCACCACCCCCGAACGGGGGAGGCTCCGGCCTACTTGGCGCTGACCGGAGGGATGGGGTGCGGTGTATGCGAGGGTTCCTCGGTCGCCACCGCCATCTTCGCTCCCGGCACGGCGGCGCGGGCGAAGAGGGAGTACATGGTGGGCACGACGAAGATGGTCAGAAGCGTGCCCAGCGACATGCCGCCGACGATGACCCAGCCGATCTGCTGGCGACTCTCCGCACCCGCGCCGTGGGCCAGCGCCAGCGGCAATGCCCCCAGCACCATGGCGCCCGTGGTCATCAGGATAGGCCGCAGACGCTGACTGCTGGCCTGCACCAGCGCATCCACCATGTCCATGCCCTGCTCGCGCAGCTGGTTGGTGAATTCCACGATCAGGATGCCGTGCTTGGTGATCAGCCCCACCAGCGTGATCAGGCCAATCTGTGAATAGACGTTGATGGAGCCACCACTCCACTGCAGAGCCAGCAATGCGCCGATCATCGAAAGCGGCACCGAAAGCATGATGATGAAAGGATCGATGAAGCTCTCGAACTGCGCGGCCAACACCAGGAAGATGAAGAACAGCGCTAGCACGAACACCATGGCCAATGCGCCTTGCGAGTTCCGGAATTCGCGCGAAGTGCCGTTGAGTTCCGAGCTGTAACCGGTCTTGAAGATCTTGGTGCCCGTGGCGTCCATGAAGGCCAGCGCTTCGCCCAGCGAATAGTCCGGTGCAAGGTTGGCCGTGATGGAAGCGCTGCGGCGCTGACCGAAGTGGTTGAGTTCGCGCGGGCTCACGTTCTCGCGCGTGGTCACGAGCGCCGACAGCGGAATCATCGCGCCGTTCTTGCCACGCACATACATCTTGTCAATGTCTTCGGGCGTGGCGCGCCCGGTGGCGCGTGTCTGCACGATCACGTCGTACTGCTCGGCATCACGCTTGTAGCGCGTGACGCTGCGCCCGCCCAGCATGGTTTCCATCGTGCGAGCCACGGTATCCACGCCCACGCCGAGGTCAGCGGCCTTCTCGCGATCGATTTCGATGCGCAGCTCGGGCTTGTTCAGGCGCAGATCGGAATCGGGCGAGACGATGCCGGGGTTCTTCGCCATCGCGTCGAGGAATTGCTGCACCACGCCGCTGAGATTCTCATAACTGTCGGAAGTCTGGATCACGTAGTTCAGGGGCCGCGCGCGCATGTTC
>JAAEAW010123645.1_pt1 | contig 8629 bp, 5 predicted proteins | sample 7277851 | NCBI WGS metagenome assembly JAAEAW01 (sample SAMN13876994, study PRJNA601929) | soil metagenome | isolation source: soil | host: Panicum virgatum | place: USA: Fermi National Accelerator Laboratory | collected 2010-11-19 | reverse complement strand
GGGCGGGGCGTGCGCTTCTCGCTGGGCGACTTCGGCACAGGGGATTTCTCGCTCAACTACCTCAAGCGCCTGCCGCTTGACTCCCTCAAGATCGACAAGAGTTTCGTGCGCGACGTATTGACGGATCCGAGCGATGCCGTCATCGTGCGCACCATCCTGGCGCTGGCGCAGAGCATGGGCTTGCAGACCGTGGCCGAGGGCGTGGAAACCGAAGGCCAGCGGGACTTTCTGCGGGACAATGGCTGCACCCTGTTCCAGGGGTATCTGTTTGGCAGACCGGCCTTGCTGGCGCACTGACGCGCTCAAGCGTTCACGCCCTGGTCTGCGCTGCCGGAGCCCCTGCCGGGTGGGCACGCTGATTGCGTGCGACATGGATTCGCGCCTATAGAGACAAGAGCAAAGAGCATGCAGTGAATATGCAAACCGCGCAGCACATCCTGGTGGTCGATGATGATCCCGCCATCACCGAGATGGTGGGGCAGTATCTTGCCGAGCATGATTTCCGCGTGACGGCGGCGCACAACGGGGCAGAGATGTACAAGGCCCTGGAAGAGGAGCCCGTCCAACTGGTCCTGATGGATTTGCGTCTGAGAGGTGAGAGCGGTTTGGCGCTGGCGCGGGACCTGCGGGAAAGGTCGGCCGTGCCGGTCATCATCCTGACGGGTCAGGCGGAGGAGGCCGACCGCGTCATGGGCCTGGAGCTTGCCGCAGACGACTACGTGGTCAAGCCCTTCAGCCTGCGTGAGCTGCTGGCGCGCATCCGCGCGGTTCTGCGGCGTTACGCCTCGACATCGCCTTCACCTTCAGCCCGGTCCGGTACTCCCGGCGATGCGCGGGCCTATCGCTTCGACGGCTGGGAACTGAACCTTGGCCTGCGCCGCTTGCGCACGCCCGACCAGCGCGACATCGAACTCAGCCTTGGGGAGTTCAGCCTGCTCCACGCTTTGTGCCGGGCACCGGGCAGGGTGTTGAGCCGGGATCAATTGCTGGAAATGACACGTCGCGATGCGGGCGCCGTCTACGACCGGGCCATCGACGTACAGATCCTGCGTCTGCGGCGCAAGATCGAATCGGACCCTTCCTCGCCTCGCTACATCCGGACGGAGCGCGGGGCCGGCTACATCTTCGACACCTCGGTGCAGCTCATCGCCTGAGCTGCCGAATTGTTTCAGCTGCAACATGGACGGCCTGCTTGAAATCGATCTGAAATCAAGCCGCAGCCTGATCGCGCTTCAATGTATCAAAGGCGGCGCGAAGACGCGCGATGGAATGATGGGCGATATGTTGGAATGGGTGATTGTCGTTGAGTTTGATCCGCTGGTCAGAGCTTTACTGTCGGAGTGGCTGGAGGAGGCCGGTATGCGGGTGCTTGCGTTTGACGCGCCGGATGCGTTGCCGATGATCAGCACCTGCCTGATCATCGTGGACCTGGCCCATATACGGCAGAGCAGCGCTGATATCATCCGCCGCGTCCGGACACTGTACCCAGGGGTTCCCCTGCTGGGGCTGTCCACCCAGGCGCGCGAAGGCACGGGTGTGGGCAGCGAAGTGGCCCGCAGGTTGGGGGTGGACATGCTGCTGCCCAAGCCCTGCGAGCGCCTGATTCTGGTCAGGGCCGCAAAAGCCCTGATGACCAAAACCTAGGCCTGCCGGAGTCGCCATGCGGCACCGCACTTCCTTGATGCGATATGCGGTCGTCTTTGCGGGCGTGGTGCTCACCCTGATCTTTGCTGCTTCTTCGGCGTACGACGCCTGGTATCAGCGCGAGCAGCTGTACGAGGCTTCGGAGCGCGAGCTTGGTAATCTGTCCCAGGTGCTGGCTGGCGAGACCCGACGCGGGGTGGAGACGGTTGACGTGTTGCTGCGCGACACGGTGCTGTGGTATCAGGAGCAGGGACAGCGTCTCTCGCGGGAGCAGATCGAGCTGGCGCTGGCCTTCTTTCACGGACCGGTATCGCATGTGACCCAACTCACGGTGGTGGACCGCAACGGCGAACATCTGTACCGCTCGGCGCGCACGCACAACCGTCCGATCCACGTGGCGGATCGCCCCTATTTCCTGGCGCAGAAGGAGCGGGATGTGGGGCTGTTCATCAGCCAGCCGCTGGCCCTGCGCTCGATCACCGACACGGGGCTGGTCATGTCGCGCAGGATCAGTGATGAGCAGGGACGTTTCGCGGGCGTCATCGCGGCCGTGGTCACCCTGCGCCAACTGCGCAATGCCTATAGTGGCATCGATCTCGGTCGCCAGACTGAAATGCATGTGGTGTTCTCCGATGGCACGACCGTCATCCACCTGCCGGAATCCGGAAACTTCCGGAGCGCGCGTTTCGAGGAATTTGCGCTGCATCTACTGGACGGTGAGAGTGCCGTGGTCCGCAAGCAGGTTGGCGGACACCGCAAGGTGATCGCCGCCACCGATGTGCCAGGCCAGCCCATCGCCGTCTATCTGGTGCGCGATGAGACCGAGGTCCTGCGTGCCTGGAGCACGGAAACTCGCAATATGCTCTTGCGCACGCTGATCCTGACGCTGTGCGTTGCGGTCTCGGTCTGGCTGGCCATGCGCCAGCTCAGGAAGCTGGACCAGCACGAGCAGGCTCTGTTTTTGAGCGAGCAGCGTTATGCCCTGGCCATGGACGCAGCCAACGAAGGGCACGCCGAATGGGATTTCGCCCTGGATTGCGTGTACCTGTCACCCCGCTGGCGGGAGATGCATTTCCTGCCGCAGAACATCGAGATCACGCTGACCGAATTTCGTGAGATGGCACGTGTCCATCCCGATGACCGGGGGCTGCTGTCGGCGTCGATGGAAAAACATCTGCTCGCGGAAGTTCCCTTTTTCGAGGTGGAGTACCGGGTCCAGGAGTTCCGCAATGGGCAAGGGCCCTGGCACTGGATCCATGCGCGTGGCCGGGTGCATCGCGACGCTGCGGGCCAGCCTGCTCGCTTCTACTGGACCACGACCGACATCAGCCATCGCAAGGCGGCGGAGGACGAGAAGGTCCAGCTTGAGGCCAAGCTGCTGCGTGCGCGGCATCTCGAATCCCTGGGCACGATGGCCGGTGGCATTGCCCATGACTTCAACAACATCCTGGGCGCCATCCTGGGGTATGGCGAGATGGCCCAGCGTGCGGCCGCGCCTGACACCCCGGTCGCGCGCTACATGGACCGGGTCATGCAGGCGGGCCTGCGAGCCAAGGCGCTGGTGCGGCGCATCATCGATTTCAGTCGCAGTGGTTACGGCGACAAATCCCCCGTTGCCGTCCAGCCGGTGGTGGAGGAGGCGCTGGCCCTGTTGCTGCCGACCTTGCGGGGCGGCGTGCGGCTGCTGCCCGAGCTCTCGGCACCGCGTGCCGCCATCAATGGTGAGGTGTCGCAGATCCATCAGGTCGTCATGAACCTGTGCACCAACGCCATCGCGGCTATCAGTGGTGCCGGCACGGTGACGGTGTCCCTGTCGCGCGAACACGTCCCGCAGCATCGGAACTGTTGCCTCGGCCTCCTGGAACGCGGCGACTATGTGCGTCTGCAAGTGCGCGATACCGGTCGAGGCATGGACGCGCGCACCCTGGACCGTGCCTTCGATCCTTTCTTCACCACGCGCCCGGTGGGCGAGGGGGCAGGGCTGGGGCTCTCGGTTGTGCATGGCATCGTGACGGACCTGGGCGGCATGATCGACGTCACGACGGAGCCGGGGCGGGGCTCCACGTTCACGATCTGGTTTCCTTCGCCGGGTGACATCCAGGAAATGCAGGCGCAGCAAGCGACGACCGTGTCGCAGGGGCAAGGTGAGGTCATCATGGTCGTGGACGATGAGCCCGCGCTGGTCGAATTGCTGGAGGAATCGTTGGCGGCTCTGGGATACGAGCCGGTCGGTTACACCTCCAGCGAAAAGGCCTTGCAGGCCTTCCGCGACAATCCGGACCGCTTCGACCTGGTGCTGACGGACCAGCAACTGCCGGAACTCAGCGGCACCGAACTCGTCACGCGCTTGAAAGCCCTGCGCCCCAAGCTGCCTGCGATTCTGATGACGGGGCATGGCGGCGAGGGGCTGGAGCCGCGCATCCGGGCGGCCGCTATCGACGCCGTGATGCACAAGCCCGTGCTGTCGGACGATATGGCGGGTTGTATCGCGCGGGTATTGCAGGCCGCGCGTTTGCGCCTTGCCGAGAGGGCTGACTTGCCGGGTTCATCCGACCCTGTTTGATCCCTTCGCTGCTTCTTATCCCGCTGGCAGTTGATACGGCCTGGAGCCACCGCAGGCCGCCCACTGGCGAGCGGTGGACTGCGGGGCGCCGTTACATCTATCGGTCTTGCAATTGACTGTTATTGAAAGGTTAATGAAAGGTTTTTGGTTGCTCATCTCCATTCGTTTGTTGCGACTGAAATCCGGCAAACCGGATCTGAAATCGTCAATGAACAGAGAAATCGCACAGTGAAGCCGTCACAGGGAGCGGCGAAATGGCCAACCAGCGCAAGCGGGGGTGACGAACGCTTGGCTTGAACGTGCGGGAGCGTTGCGATGAATGTAACTTCTTCGTATTCCAGAATGGAATCGAAAGCATTCGAACTTTTCACTTCTCATCCCCTGCAGGCAAATCTAGACTCGGCGCGCTCCTGCTTCCAAGTCGGAAGCACGGAGCCCCACGGCGCGTCACATGCACTGTGCATGCGTCGCCCGCCGATCCGAGTCCGATGCGCTGGCAGATTTCAGACGGTTGCGGCCGGGATGCCGCAGTCCGTGAAGGTTGAGAAACCCATTTGCTCATCGGTACCGGCAATGAATTCCATTGGTTTTCCAAGGCGGCCTAACGTTGAATTCCGCCATTTGCGTGTCTTTGCGGAAGTGGTGCGCAACGGGGGATTCACCCGCGCAGCTGAAGTCATCCACGCGACGCAGTCCACGGTAAGCAAGGCCATTAGCCAACTCGAGAACGAGGTGGGCAAGCCCCTGTTACGGCGTCATCGCCGGGGCATTGAACTGACTCGGGTCGGAGAAATCGTCTATCGACGCGCCCAGGCCATGCTGGCCCAGCGCGACCTGCTGGCCGACGAACTCCACGCGCTGGCCGGCAATCCGCACACCACGCTCAAGCTCGGTTTCTCGCGCATGGAAACCAGCGCGTTTTTCGGCCGGGCGCTGGCGGAGTTCCGCAGGCGTCACCCCGAGGTGGAGATTTCGATTGCCGTCGAGGCCGAAAGCCAGATCGTGCGGCGGGTGCTCAAGGGCGACCTGGACCTGGCGGGGCTGGTGTCTCCGCGCGATCCGGATCTGGAAGTTTTGGAATTGCAGCGCGAGCCCGTCTACGCTCTCGTTTCACGGGAGAACCCACTGTCCGCGCGCACGCGGATCGGCATCACCGACCTCAAGGACCAGCAACTGGTTCTGTTCGAGGAGAAGTGCCAGTTGAATGAAATGGTTGTCGGCGCCTTGGCCGAGGCCGGGATTCTCGCGCCCGTGGCGATCAAGACTTCGCAGGTCGGCCTGATCCATGAACTGGTGGCCGAAGACATCGGTGTCGGCTTCCTGCCCCGGGTTTTGGCGCGCAATCGACTGCACCCGATGGTGGTCGCCTTGCCCATGGACGATTTCGAGTCGCAATGGACATATGCCCTGGCCTGGTCTCGCACGGCGCGCCTGTCTCCCACGGCCCGTGCCTGGATCGCAGTAGCGCGGGCCGTGCATACCTTTCCGGATCTGGGTGGGGAGGTGGCATGAGCGTCCAGTCTGTAACAAAGATTTCTCGCATGCATTCCGCTCAGGCATTTGCAACATGCGAATTCTTCATTTCCCTCGGGGGTGATGCAAACCTAGACTCGTTGCCACTCCAATTCAAGGACAACAGGGGCAGGGGGCGGAGCGACGGGTTCAAACAGGGCCTGCGCGCCGGTTTGCCATCTCGAATCAGATGCAATGGCAACTTGATTACAGGGGGCGCGTCGGCATGAACTTCGTGCGAGAACGTGTTCCCCGCTCGGATGCGGGCCGAAACAGAAGCCGGATCGAATGGATCGTATCCGGGTTGCTGGTTCTGCTGAGCGTCACGCTCTGCGGGTATTCCGTGGTCAGCGAACGCAACCTGGCCCGTTCCGTGGCCTCGGAGCGTTTGGCAGGGCAGGCGCGCTCCATCGAAAGCGGTCTGGAGCGGCGGCTGCAGAGCGCCCGCGTCACCCTGTTCCAGATTCGTGATGCCTGGGAAGTTGGCGATCAGGCAGCCAGTTCCGCTTTGCTTGATGCCTTCAAGTCGCTGCTGCCTGGCGTGCGCCGCAGCGTGCTCATTGATCGCGAGGGCCGTATCCTGCTGTCGGGAGGCCGGCGGACTGGTGCTCGCATCGTGGACCAGGACTATCTGCTCAGCCTGGATGGCATGAAGGACGCCGAAACGGTGTACACGACCGTGATGTCCGACTCGGCGGGTGAGGGATCGGCCTTGCGTCTGACGTTGCCGGTCATCGATGACAAGGGGCGGCCCAATCTGTTTGTCGTGGTCGAGCTCAGTGCGGACTATTTCAACATGCTCCAGCGCATGGCACTCGAAACGGACGATGCCTGGAGTTCCCTGAGCATGGCGGACGGTACGCTGCTGGCCTTGCTTGCCAACGATCCCGAGGCCGCGCGCAGGGCCAAGCTCTGGAGCCTCGACCTGTCGAACCAGTCCGTACGCGATGGCCCCGTGCCGGGGGCACGCATCCTCGAGGGCGCTGGCGGTCAAAGCCATCTGTTAGTACAGCAGGCCCTGAGTTCGAGCGAGCTCACGATCGATCGGCCGCTGATCCTGACGCTGAGCCGGGAACTCGATCCGCTGGATGCGGTGTGGAAACGTCTGGCTTATGTGTATGCGGTAGGCATGGCCGTGCTGATCGTAGTGGCCGGAGGCATGCTGCGCCTGGCCCAGATTCGCCGCGCGCGCTGGGAAAACCTCATGTACGAGCAAGACCGGGAACGCGTGGAGCACGCGCAGCGCATGGAGCTGGCGCTGGATGGCGCATTTCTGGGCCTGTGGGAACTCTCGATCCGCGACGACCGCATGCTGGTTGATGGTCGTGCTGCTGCCATCCAGGGTTACCGGCGCGCCGAACTCGAGGTCCGGGCGACGGAGTGGCGTTCCGATATCCATCCCGACGACGCGCAGTCCTTCAATCAGCAACTCGAACGCCATTTGAAGGGCGAGACTTCCAAATTTGAGGCGGAATACCGCTTGCGCCACAAGAACGGCAACTGGGTGTGGGTGCAGTGCCTTGGCAAGGTGATTCAGCAGGATGCCAAGGGGCAGCCCGTCTACATGCTGGGCACACGCATGGACATCAGCGCTCGCAAGCAGCACGAGACCGAGATCGAACGCCTGGCTTTCTATGACAGCCTGACCGGCTTGCCCAACCGCCGGCTGCTGCATGAGCGCCTGGACCGCAGCCTGGTGGCCAGCCAGGAGCGTGGCCAGATCGGGGCCATCATCTTCCTCGACCTGGACAACTTCAAGAGCCTCAACGACACGCTGGGGCACGACCTCGGTGACCAGTTGCTGATTTGCGTTTCGGCGCGCCTGCGGCAGATCGTGCGCAACGAGGACACCGTGGCGCGGCTCGGTGGCGATGAATTCGTGCTGCTGCTGGAGAACCTGGGCGGCACCCGGTCGGAAGCACGCCGCCATGCGGAGACGCTGGGCAAGAACCTGCTGCAAAAGCTTTCCAGCCCTTACAACCTGGATGGCCACCAGATCTACAGCACGCCGAGCCTGGGCGTGACCCTGTTCACGGGCGAATCCAGCAAGCTGGACGAGCTGCTGAAACAGGCGGACATGGCCATGTACCAGGCCAAGTCGGCGGGGCGCAACACGCTCAGCTTCTTCGAGCCCGAGATGCAGGCGCAGACCAATGCGAACGCGCAGTTGCAATCCGACTTGCACCAGGCGCTCGAGCGGGAAGAGTTGCGGTTGCAATACCAGCCCATCATCGACAGGGATCGCCGGATCATCGGCGTCGAGTCCCTCGTGCGCTGGCTTCATCCGGAGATGGGCCTGATTTCGCCGACCCGCTTCATTCCCGTGGCGGAGCAATGCGGTTTGATCCTGCCGCTGGGCGACTGGGTGCTGGAGCAGACCTGCATGCAGTTGGTGGCCTGGGCAGCGCATCCGTCCACCGCGCACCTTTTTGCGGCGGTGAACATCAGCGCGCGCCAGCTGGGTCAACCGGATTTCGTGGTCAAGGTCATCGAGACCGTGCACAGGACGGGCGCCTCGCCAGCCCGCCTGAAGCTGGAACTGACGGAGAGCATGTTCCTGCTCGACGTGGAAGGCGTCATCGAAAAAATGACCGCGCTGCGCAACTACGGCATCGGTTTCTCACTCGACGATTTCGGTACTGGCTACTCCTCGCTGTGCTACCTGCAGCGTCTGCCGTTGGACCGACTCAAGATCGACAAGTCGTTCGTGCACGACCTGCCGGACAACGTCAACAGCGCGACCATCGGCTCCGCCATCATCGGGCTGGCGCACAGCCTCGGTCTGGAAGTGATTGCCGAGGGCGTCGAGAACGACGGTCAGATGCAGTTCCTGCTGGATGGCCACTGCGACGCCTTCCAGGGCTATCTGTTTTCTCCGCCCTTGCCGTTGGCCGAACTGGAGCAGCGGAT
>JAAEAW010196101.1_pt1 | contig 8728 bp, 11 predicted proteins | sample 7277851 | NCBI WGS metagenome assembly JAAEAW01 (sample SAMN13876994, study PRJNA601929) | soil metagenome | isolation source: soil | host: Panicum virgatum | place: USA: Fermi National Accelerator Laboratory | collected 2010-11-19 | reverse complement strand
GGGTGGCGGCGGGGGTGGCGGGGTAGGCGGCGGCGATCTGCTGCACGTCGCGTTCGATCTCGCGGAGGGTGCGTGGGGCGACGGCGGCGTCGGCGATGCGGTCGGAGATCGCGGCTGCGGTCGCGGCGGTGGCGAACAGGCCACCGCCGATGAGGGTGCGTCGACTGGTGGGGCTCATCGGGTCTACCTCCTCGACCGGGGGAACCGGCCAGCCGGCCCGGAGGGCTTCTACCCGTCGGCGGCGGTGCTCGATCTCGCCTCCGGTCTCACAGTAGGCATCGATCGCTTCGGCCATGGCCTGCGGGATCGGGATCTTGCCTTGCTCGACTTTGATGAGTGTGGGGCGGTCGATCTTCAGGGTCTGGGTGAAGCGCAGTTTCGGTGTGGGCTCGCGGAGCTCGGTGATGCGGGCGGCGAGTGCCAGCATCTCGCGCTTCCACGGCTCCATCCGACGGCTCCCCTCGTGCCGGGTGTGGTGTGGCGACCACACCACACCACCACACATTGTGGCCGTCCTGCTACCTCCGCAGACTCCTACATGCCGGCACCGTAACCGGCAATTCACCCCGAGCGCAGGAGGTCGGAGCCGATGACGTCTCCCGAGGAGTCCTGCGCCGGGGGGCGCCGCGGCCAGGCGCCGGCTGATACGGGGCTTCCGCGGGCTCTGGGGCTGAGCGACGGCGCGGCGGGCTTCGGGCGGCGGCGGCCTTCCTCGTCACACACCGCCGCCGCCCGGGGCCGCATCACCGGGCGCGCTGCGCCCTGAGATCGGGGGCCGTCCCGTCGTCCACAACGAAGGCGGCCCGTCCACCACCCCGCCCGCGCCCGCGTGACCAGCTTTCGCGGGCGGGGTGGCCCTGATCGCCGCCTGCTCTGGTGCTCGCCAGGTCCGCCAGGGCAGGCGGCCCCTACGAGAGGACCCGCCGTGCACCTTCCGGCTTCCGTCGCGCCTGTCGACTCATGGCGTGCGCCGAGTACCACGACGCCAGGGGCCGTGGATGCGGTGTGGGTGGCGCGCGGACCGTTCATGGTGCTGTTCCGGTCCTCGCTGAGCCGACCGATCCCGATCACCCCGGCGGCCTGGCGCGATTTCGTCGCTGCGGTGAAGCGCGGCGAGTACGACGACACGATCACGATCTGAGAGGACATGCCTTGTCCACTGCAACCATCACGCCCGCGCAGATCACGGGGGTCCCGGCGACCCTCTCGTTGGAGCTCACCGGCCGGTGCCAGCTCGAGTGCGGTCACTGTTTCGCGTCGTCGGGGCCGACCGGTGATCACGGAACGATGACCATGGACGACTGGCGCGAGGTGATCGACCTCGCGACCGTGGTCGGAGTGCGGAAGATCCAGTTCATCGGCGGGGACCCGACCGCCCACCCCGGCCTGCCCGACCTGATCGTGCACGCGCTCGCTGCCGGCCTGAAGGTCCGCGTGTTCACGAACCTGGTGGCCGTGCCGGAGCGACTGTGGGACGCGCTCACCCTGCCTGGGGTGACAGTGGCCACCAGCTACTACACGCCCGACCCGGCCCGCCACGACGAGATCACCGGCCGCAAGGGCTCCCACACCCGGACCCGGAGGAACATTGTCGAAGCGCTGTGCCGCGAAGTGCCGCTGCACGTGGCGCTACTCGACACCGGATCGGAGGCCGACGCGAACGCCGCGCACGCCGAGCTGCTCGCCCTGGGCGTGACCGACATCGGCCGGGACCGGGTCCGCCCCCTCGGCCGGGCCGCCGCCGGGGCCGAGCCGGACCCGGCGGCGCTGTGCGGCCGGTGCGGGATCACGCAGGCGGTGGTCCTGCCGGACGGGACGCTCGCCCCGTGCGGGATGGGCCGCTGGCTCGCTGCGGGGAACGTGCGGACCACGCCGCTGGACGAGCTCCTCGCCAGCGAGCGGTGGCACGCCGCGCTGGCCGCCATACCCCGCCAGAACGCCGACGGATGCAACCCGGACGCGGACGGGGAGGACTGCTCGCCGGCGGAGCGGCCTCCCTGCCAGCCGGAATGGGACTCCTGATGGGCGCGGAGTCGTGGCGGGCGCATGCCCGTGCGCTGGCCGGCCAGGTGACTCATCCTGGCTCTCGCTGGTATCGGGTGCTCGCCGAGACTCCGCGGCATCTGCTGGTTCCTGCCTGGTGGGAGCGGTCCGGCGCCGGGTGGGCGTTGCGCCGGGGGGTGCTGGCCGGGGCCTACGCGGACGAGTCTCTGGTGACCCGGGTCGGCCCGCTGCACGCCGACCTGGCCGAGGATGCGGACCGGCCGCAGGGCCGGCCGACGTCGTCGTCAACAGCTCCGTCGCTGGTCGTGAACATGTACCGGTACGGGCACCTGGACATTGGCCAGCAGATCGCCGACATCGGCACCGGATCCGGCTACGGAGCGGCGCTACTCGCCCGCCGGTACGGCTCCGAGCGCGTCACGACCGTAGACGTTGATCCGTACCTAGTGTCCGCCGCCGCGGGGCGGCTGGCCGAGCTGGGCCTGTATCCGACGGCGCTGACGGTGGACGTCACCGGCCCGCTGCCCAGCACCTACGACCGGATCGTTTCCATGGTCTCGGTCCCGTCGATTCCGCCGAGTTGGTTGGCGGCGCTGCGGCCTGGTGGCCGGTTGGTGACCACGATCAGCGGTACGTGGATCATCCTCACCGCGACGCGGACCCCCGACGGGGTGTTCGGGCGGGTGGAGCGGGACTGGGCCGGGTTCATGGGTGTCCGCAGCGGCCCGGACTACCCGCCGGCCGCCGCGGTTGATGTCGACGAGCTCGCCGGGCGGGAGGGCGAGCAGGTGAGCGCCGGCCGGTATCCGGTGCTGCACATCGCGGATGCGTGGGAGCTGTCGACGATGCTCACGCTCGCCGTCCCCGGTATCGAGCACGCCTACCGCAGCGGGCCGGACGGCCAGCACACGGCGTTCCTGGCGCACGCTGACGGCTCGTGGGCGTGGGCTACCGCGGTGGGCGCCGAGCCGCCGGAGGTGCACCAGGGCGGGCCGCGGCGGCTGTGGGATGCGCTGGACGCGGTGCGGGATGACTGGCTGCGGCTCGGGTGGACGCCGTGGCTGGGCGCGCAGGCGATGGTCCGCGAGGACGGGTCGATCCGGTTGATGCGCGGTACGTGGCGGGCGACGATTCCGGCTGCCGATCACCTGGTGTGACGGTCGGGCTGTCGTGTGGCCTGTCGCCTGCGCTGTCGCCTGTCGTGTCGTGTCGCCTGTCGCCTCCCAGTAGGGAGAGGCAGGCGACAGTCTCAGGGCGCCGTTCGGGGGGCTTCCTGGGGCACGACACGACAGGCGACACGACAGGCGACAGCAGGCACGACAGCTACTCTGCGTTGCCGCCGGGTGGGGTCTCCGCGTCGGCCGGGCGGGGATGATCCCCGTGGATGTAGGTGCCGCCCGGACGGAGCCAGATCCGGCCTGCGGCCCACTCGGCGCGCAGCCAGCCGTGGAGGGTCTGCCGGGATGTGGGGGTGGTCGTGTCCCCGGCGGCGGCGAGGGCGGCGGACAGCCGGTCGCGGAGGTCGGTGACGCCGGTGCCGGCCCGGCCGGTGTCGCGGAGCAGTGCCAGGGCGAGCGATCTTCGGTCGCCGGTGGCCGCGGTGGTGGCGGCCATGATGCCGGCGAGCACGTCGTCATCGGCCGGGCCGGCCGGCTCCGCGGCGGCCTGGCCGGCCTCGTCGGCTTCCCGTTCGGCGCGGAGCCGGGCCGCGGTGGCGTCCATCCGGGCGACCGCGGCACCCATCGACTCGGCCTGCCCGGCCGGGGCCTGGTCGACGACGGCCGCCGCCGGCCGCGCGGCCGGCGCGGTCGAGTCGGCGAACAGCCAGCCGCACCGGTCGGGGTCCCACCTGCGGGCCCACGCATCCCCGGCCGCCCGGGCGGAGCCTTCGTCGAGGTCGACCGCCCACTCGTCGGTCCGGATCGCGATCTCGGCGATGGTCGACGGGGTCAGGTTCGGCGCGATGTATGGCCGGGGTAGGCCCTCGTCGATCTGGATCCAGGACCGGCCCTGCCGGGCGGTGTCGGCGGCGGACAGGCCACGCGCGCTGCCGAACGTGTGGGCGGCTTCGTCGAGGCCGCCGCCGGTCTGGATCCGGATCGGGGCATGAGCCCGGTAGTCGGTGGAGCCCAGCGACGAGCCGATGCCGCGCAGGGCGCAGAACCACACGTCGCAGCCCGGGTTCCGCATCTCCTTGTTGATCGTGAGGAGGATGCCGCCGAGGTACTGGCCGCGCCGGTCCGCGCTGCCACCGGCGGATGTCTCACCTTCGTCCACGATGATCGTGATGCGGGGCATGTCGGGGCCGAGCGGGATGAGGGTGGTGTCGGCGTCCTGCCGGGCCTGCACGGTCGCGCCTTTGCGCCACCGGCCGATGTCCAGCACCGCCTCGGCCATGAGGATGCCCTCTTCGACGTCGGCGGCGACCCAGGCGATCGCGGGCCGGTCCATGCGCCCGTCGAGCCACGGCTGCAGCCAGGGTCGGGACAGGTCCCCGCCGCCGGACAGGTCGATGATGCAGACCAGGTGGCCGACCTGCTCCCGGGCCCGTCCGATCAGACCGTGCAGCGTGGTGCTCTTCCCGGTGCCGGGGGTGCCGACAACCAGGACTTTCCGCTCCCGCCAGTTGACCAGGGTCGGGAACGAGCTGCGATACCGGCCGATGACGGCGTCGTCGATGACCTCGGCCGGGCCGCCGTGCTCCCACGCCAGGTCATCGGCCAGCGTGTCAGCGGTCGCCACGAACAGCAGGAAACAGCCCTGGTCGATGCCATCGGCCGCCTCGATGCCGGCGCCGGCGGGGAGCCGGGCCAGGGACGCGAGCCGGCCGGCGACGCCCGCGAACTGGTCGACGGTGGCACCGGCCGCCTCGACGTCGAGGGTGTAGCCGGGCTCGACCTGCTTCCCGTTGACCTCGACCGGGTCCCACTTCTCGATGCCGACGACCTTCGCGCCGCGGATACCGACCTCGGCGAGCCGAGCGTCCCACTCGGCACCTTCGCTGACGAGCGCACGTTCTTTGACCTGCTCTGCCGCGACGGCCTCGAGGCGCTGGTCGCGGCGGTGCAGCGCGGGCGCTGAGAGGGTCGCCGCGACGGTGCCGATGGTCAGGCTGGCGAGCATCCCAACCCGCCACGGGGAGCCGGCCAGGGCGGCCCACAGCCACACTCCGGCGCCGGCCCACAGCAGGATCCGTAGGGCGAGGGAGGGGCGGGATAGTTCCCGGCCGCGGGCGGCGAGGAGGCTGCCGGCGGTGGCCGCGCCGATGGCGGCGACGGACCAGGCGGGCGCGAGGTGGGCGGCGTGGCCGACGGCGCCCAGAGCGAGCAGCGCCCCGCCGATGTTCACCGCGGCGGATGCCGGGCTGAACGCCCAGTCGGTGCGGGTTGAGGGCCAGCGCAGTTCCGGGCGGCTCATCGGGCGTCCCACTTCTTCTCGGCCTGGACGCCGTTGCGGGGGTGCTCGAGGCGCTCGATGTCGGTGCGGTGTGCGCGGCGGGCGCCGGGTGCGACTTCTTCGGCGGCGCCCTGCACGGCGGAGACGGCCCGGGCCATGTCGTAGAGGAGCGTGGCGACGGAGCCGGCGGCGGGGAGCTCCTTCTCCGTCTTCTCGGCGAGCCTGCGGATCATGAGCTGGAAGTTGCCGGCCATGGCGGGGAGCTGGCCGAGGTGGCCGATGTAGTCCTCCATGTGGTCGGGTTCGTACCGGGCCATGGCGTCGGCTGCTTCGGCGAGGAGTTGTGCGGGGGCCCAGCCGTGGGGGCTGCGGTAGGGGTTGGGCGTGGTCACGGCTGGCCTCCGGGTGGGGTCGGGTTGGACGGGTCGGGGGATGGGGGGTGCGGGTCGGACGTGGGGTCGACCCGGGATCCGGCCGGCGGGGAGCGTCGGTCGGGTCTGGGGTCGGGCTGCCACCCCGGGCGGGGCTTGGACGTGAGGGCGAACCCGTCCTGTGGGGGTCGGGACGGGCCGGACCGACCTGCGCTGGGTCGCGCTGGCCGCCCGGCGGCCGAGGTCGACGATCCGGCGCGCGGCCTGGCGGGGTCGGCCTGCGGTGCGGGTCGGGGTCGACCTGCGGGCACGGGTCGAGGTCGACCCGGGTCGACCCGTCCTGCTGCGCCGGCCGGGCAGGCCGAGGCCGAGCGTGGGCAGTCGGAGCCCGCCGCGGCGCCGGCCTGTCCTCCCCGCGCTGGGCTGCCTCGAGGCGAACAGCGATGGCCGCCGCCGGGTCGACCCGGTGCGGGTCGGGGTGCCTGCTGCGGGTCGACCTGCGGTGCGCCCGGTCGGGGCGGTGGCGGCCCGGCCTGGGGTCGCGCGGGGCCGGCCGGCGGTCGACCCGGCGGGTCGACCTGTCCGGGCTGCTCGGGTCGACCTGCCGGGTGTCTGGGTCGGCCCGCGGCTCGCGGAGGCCCGTCGGCCGCGGCGGGCGTAGGCGGCGATGGCGGTCCCACCGGCGCCGGCAGTTCCGGCGGCGGCGAGGCCGACCAGGCCGGCGGCGGTGTAGACCCCGGCGCCGGCGGTGACGAGGACCTCCGCGCCGAGGGTGAGGAGGGCGCCGGGGGTGAGGGGGCCGACTCCGGGGTCGGCCCCGGCGGGCGGGTCGGTGGGTGTGGGGTCCATCGGGTCTCCTGACGCGTCGACCCCGGGGCCGCGTGGGCGGTCCCCGGGGCGGGTCGAGGTCGGGTCTCAGGCGGTGCGGCGGGCCGGGTCGGCCTCGTCGGCCTGGATGGCGAGCCACAGGGCGCGGGCCCGGTCGCGGCCGATGCCCATCCGCCGGCGGATCTGCTCGGTGCTGGGGGCGACCCCGTCGGCGCGGAGCTGGGCGACGATCGTGCGGGCCCGGTCGAGGTCGGCCGGGTCGACCTGGTCGGGGACGGCGTGCAGGTCGGGTCGACCTGGGGTCGACCCCGGGTCGACCTGGGGGGCTGTGACCTGCGCGGTCGGAGCCGGGTCGGGCCGTGCCGGGGTCGACTCCAGCGCCGGGGTCGGGTCGACCTGCGGCGGGTCGAGGTCGACCTGGGTCGACCCGCGGGGCCGGTCCGGGTCGGGTCCGGCCGGGACGGCCAGGGCGGCGAGTTCGGCCGCGCCGCGGGCCTGTACGCGGGCGAGCCTCCGGCGGACCGCGGCGAGTGCGATCTGGGCACCAGCGGCGGAGAGCTGGTGGTCGAGCCACTGCTCATCGTCGGAGGACAGGCGGGTGCGGGTGGCCCGGTCGAGCGTCCACAGCAACACCTTGGCGATCAGGGACACGGCGGCGCCGATGGCGGCGACGGCAACACCGCCGGTGCGCCATCCCTCGATGCCGATCGCGGTGACCGCGGCGGCGGTGAACGCCCAGCCGATCCGGTCGACGGTGCTCCGCCGGTCGGGCTGGTGGCGGACGAGGAACGCGATGCCGAGGGTGGCGATCCACGAGATGTCGAACACGGCCGCGGCGGCGTAGCCGGGGAGCCCGCCGTCGAGGAGCCGGGCGATGGACGCGGTTGACCAGACGACGGAGGCGCCGGTGAGGGCGATGACGATGCCGACGACGACGCGCAGGATGATCGCGTCCCAGTCGCGCGGGGGGACGGGGACGGTGACCTGTTCCTCGCGGATGACGGGGACGGTGATGCCGCCGCGGGTGTGGGTGCCGGGGACCTTCCGGGTGATGGTGCGGGTCCTCATCGGGCACCTCCGGCGTTGAGTGCGCCGGTGTGGACGAGCCGCTGGTGCGCGTCGATGGCGGCGTCGAGGGCGTAGTGGGGCGCGCGGATGGTCTGCTGGCAGCCGGTGCAGTAGTGCTGGGTGGCGGCGCGGGCCGGCCGGGCGGTGGGGGTGAACACCGGCGTGGCCTGGGGGCGGCGGATGCGGAACTTCATCGGGCCACCACCGCGGGGTGGGCCCAGACGAGCTCCGCCGGCTGCCCGAGGACACCGACGATGCCGATGAGGACGAGCGTCGCCGTGGTCATGGCGTGCCCGGCGGGGGTGCGGGAGGTGACCCACACGCCGGCGGGGGACTGGTAGGCGGCCCAGAGGGCGGCGGCGAGGAGGAGGAGCGCCGGCGCGACGCGGAGCGCGGTGAGGGTGGGGTCGGGCTGGTAGGTGGCGGCGACGGCCAGCAGCGCCAGGACGACGGCGACGACCGCGGGCCAGGGCTGGGGTTTCGCCGGCACGGCGTGGGTCAGGTGCGGTTGGATTCTCACGGTCCAGCTCCCGGTGCTATCGGGTGGTGGGCTGCACGGCCCCGGCCGGGATGGGCGTCCCGGCCGGTGGCCGTGTCGATCAGAGGTACTGAAGGACGTCGTGCTGGTAGCACCAGGCGCCGACGAGGAAGGCGATGGGCAGGACGACGATCCCGATGACGATGAACCACCACGGGTCGCGCTGGTTGTCGCTCATCGGGCGTTCATCGCGAGGCCGAGTTCGATGCCGGCCCAGAGGCAGACGCCGAGCCATGCGAGGGCGGCGGGGGCGAGCGCGAGGCCGAGGGCCAGGCGCCCGCGGAAGCTGAGCCCGGGGGCCGGGTCGACGTCGATCACACGGCACCGCCCGTCCGGCGCAGCCCGTGGGCGGTGTCGAGCGCGGCCAGGTGGGCGGGCATCGGGTCGGCCTGCGGTGCCAGCTCGGCGAGAGCGGTGCCGCCGTTGCGCTCGGCGATCAGCATCGTCGCGAGGGAAGTGACGATGCCGTGTTCGGACATGCCGGCGGGGAGCTTGCGCCAGAGGGCGACGAGGCCGTTGACCT
>JAAEAW010361918.1_pt1 | contig 8959 bp, 7 predicted proteins | sample 7277851 | NCBI WGS metagenome assembly JAAEAW01 (sample SAMN13876994, study PRJNA601929) | soil metagenome | isolation source: soil | host: Panicum virgatum | place: USA: Fermi National Accelerator Laboratory | collected 2010-11-19 | reverse complement strand
TTCGCGCGTGGCCCGCTCTACGTCCCGGGGGAGCAGGTCCTTGAAGGACATGCCGGCAGCCTGTTCCGGGTCATACCCCAGCAGGCGCACGGCGGGGCTGGCGTACAGATACCGATCGCCCTCCAGGTCGTACAGCCAGACCACATCGCTGCTGTTGTCCGCCAGCAGACGGTAGAGCGCTTCGCTTTCGCCCAGGGCCTGCTTGGTCCGCTGGAGCTCCTCGATGTCGCGCAGTGAGTGCAAACGTCGGCGGCGCTCATCGCGCAGGTACAGCACCACGCCCAGCGCCAGCAGACCCAGCGCCGCCGTCAAGGTCATCCAGACGCCGCTAGTCATGGCGTCGCGCAACAGTTCGGCGCGGTCCTGCTTGACACCCAGCCACCACTCGGTGTCGCCGACGCGCTGTATCACGGCATAGGAAGGAACGCCGCGATAGTCCAGCCCTTCGATCAGCGTGCCTGTCGGCGTCTGGCCACGCAGGGTGCCTTCGGCCAATTGCGAGACGGACAGGGCGAGTGTCTTGCGCAAGGCTGCATCCTGTTCGTACCGCAACTCGCTCAGGAAAACGATCTGCTCGCCCTCGCGCCGGAACAGCACGGCTTCCGCGCTCTGCTGCAGCAAGGGCCAGTCGCCCAGCGTCGGGTGCAGGTAGGACGACGGGTCGATGTGCAGCACCAGGGCAGCGGCCCGGTCGGGCCTGGACGCAAAGTCGGCATGCGGACCGATCGGACCCACGAAGGCCAGCCGCAGACGGCCTTGCGAATCACGCCATGGCCCCACGCGCAGGGACCGGTTTTCCCGCAGGGCGTGCTGCACGCCTTCCGCCAGAGCCGCATCCGCCAGCGGCATGTCGCGCTCACGTGGAGATGAGGTCGCCCGCGCCGCGGAAGACTCATCCGTCGCCGGAGTCACAAACCAGCTCCGCCCTTGCCCGTCCACGATCTCCGCGCGCGGGAATACCTTGGCATCGACAAAGTGGTTCAGGAACCGCCGCAGCTCACGCTGCCGCTGCACGTCGCCGCGCTCGCGCCAGGCCTGCCACAAGGCCTGCAGGTGCGGCACGTTGCGGATGCTGTCCACGTCGCCCAGGCGCTCCTGATGCCAGACCCAGATCTCGCGGGCCTTGGTCTGGGCGATGGCACGCAACTGAGCATAGGCGCGGTTGCGTTCTTCACGCACGCTGCCCCAGATCGACGACGCCACCAGCACCGCAACGGTCACGGCGAGCGTGACGAACAGAATCATCGCCCGCGCCGACGGACGTGCGCCGGGCTGGCCATGCGCGAACACTTGCAGCGGCAGGATCGATGTGCTGGCGCGGCGGCGCAGCAGCAAGTACAGCAGCACCGCGCTGATGACCACGAAGGCCCATCCCTTGAGCGTGGAAGCCAGCAACAAAGTGTCGGGGTCGCCGCGCAGCAGCCAGCCCATCACGCGGTCAGACAACAGGATCCACAGCGAGGCAAAGAGCACATAGGCCAGAACCACCTCCAGCGCGGCGCGGGAGCGTACGGTGATGCCCGGGTACCGGGACCGGGCTCGAGCCCGGTTTGGGGTGGCGAATGCAGAAAATGCAGAGGAGGACGGGAAATCGGCTTTCATGGGCGAGTACCGCCATCATCCAGCAAGCCGCATGCCCAGGAGTGCCGGGCAGGCCCGATTCAGGGAAAACCTGAGTAGAAACTGATCCGCATCAACTCAGGCACACACCCTTCTTGTTGTCGTGCCTCGACACTCCGACCACCTCATGCTGCGGCCAGGCTGCGCTGGTCCCCTTGCAGGGCAGCGCCCAAGGCATGGATTTCCTGGGTCAGCTCCTGCCCCATGGCGTGCAGAGTCTGCCCGTTGGCGATGGCGGTCTCGGCCTCGGCATACCGTTTGGCGTTGATGAGCGAGACCACGCGCCCCGTGGTTTCGTGGAATTCACGATGCGTATTGAGCAGAGTCGCAAAGGCAGGCTCATGACTCCAGCGGCGGCCTCCCGTGCCGTGCAGCCACATCCCCAGCGGACAGCAATCGTCACGACCGAGCTGCGCGTCCAGCACAAGCTTGCGATTGATGGCGTTGCGCAGCGTGATGCGCATCTGCTGGTGGCTGGACACGGCCTGGGCCAGGTCGACCGTGTCGCTCTCGGCCGTCACTTCGACGCGGTTCTGCTTGCGCAGCTCCACGGCATCCACTTCGGCCAGCGTCACGTCCTTGGCTGTCAGACGGAACACACGGATGGTGTTGTGCACCATGCCTACCTGATCGGTGAGCGCCTTGGCAGAGGCGGCCAGTTCCTCCACCATCGCGGCGTTCTGCTGCGTGATGCCATCCAGGTGCGTCACCGCTGAACTGACCTGGGACACGCCTGAGGCCTGTTCCTTGGCCGCGGTGTTGATCTGCTCCAGCAGGGTCCCCACACGCCCGACGGACTCCATGACTTCGTCCATGCGGGTACGCGCGTCGTTGGCACGGTGGCTACCCAGGTCCACGCGCTGGCGGGATTCCTCGATCAGCCCTTTGATCTCCTTGGAGGCATCCGTCGTGCGGCCGGCCAGGGTGCGAACTTCCGCAGCCACCACGGCAAATCCGCGTCCCTGCTCCCCCGCTCGTGCGGCTTCCACGGCCGCATTCAAGGCCAGGATGTTGGTCTGAAAGGCGATCGCTTCGATCACCTGAATGATGTCGTTGATACGGCGGGACGAATCCGCGATTTCGCTCATGGTGCTGACCACGCTCTGCACCGCTTCATGGCTGCGCTGCGCTGCGCCCGAGGTTTCCCGCGCCACGCTCGCGCCCTCCTCGGCCAGATTGCTGGTCTGCTGAATGGTGCCGTTGATCTGATCCATGGCCGCCGCCGTCTGTTCAAGGCTGCTGGCCTGGGATTCGGTGCGCGAGGACATGTCCGCGTTGCCGCTGGCAATCTCCTGCGTGCTGCCCAGCAGGTTGGCCACTTCATGTCGCACATCGCGCACTACGGTGCGCACCGAGACGGCGAGCTGTGCCAGTGCCAGTTGCAACTGGCCGATCTCTGCCTTGCCGGTGACGTGCACGAAACGCGTGAGGTCGCCCCCGGCCAGCAGATTGGCCGTTTCGATCACCTCGCGCAGGGGCTTGATGCCGATGCGGATGAGGTTGAGGCCGAGCAGAATGGCTGCCAGGATGGCAGCCGTCAGGCGGGCCCACAAAGGCACGCCGAAGTAACTCAGCACGGGTCCGATCAGCGCCACGATGAGCATCGAGCCGAAATACTGCCCTTGCAATCCAGGTCGGGCCGCGCGCAACAAACGCCCCAGCAGGCTGTTGATCCGCAATTCACCGTGGTACAGGGTGTGCATGCGACGCCCTGCCGCAGCCTCTGCGCGCATGGTGGCATAAAGCGCCTCAGCGGCGGCGATTTCCTCGTCCGATGCACGGGTGCGCACCGACAGATAGCCCGTGATGCGTTCGCCATCACGCATGGGCGTGGCGTTGGCGCGCACCCAGTAGTAGTCACCGTTCTTGCGGCGATTCTTGACCAGCGCCGTCCAGGGACGGCCATTCTGGATCGTGTCCCACAAGTCCCGGAAAGCCTCTTCCGGCATGTCCGGATGGCGCACCATGTTGTGCGGCTGCCCCATCAATTCCGCCACGGTGTAGCCGCTGACACTGGCGAAATTGGTATTGCAGTACGTCATGCGCCCCTTCAGATCCGTGATGGAAATGAGTGTCTGATCGGGAGGGAAGGTATAGCCATTCTGAGTGACAGGCAGATTGACGCGCATGACGTGGTGACTCCTTGAATGTGAAGTTGTTGATGACTGGCCCCATGGCGAACCAGCCCTCTGGGAAACATCTGGCCAATCGACAGCGATCGGCGTTTTGCCGCGTGGCCTCGTGTTGACATCCCCACCCCGGTATCGATTTCAACCCAACTCAATCTGACTGATCTGGCAATGACTCGTTCGTTCTTCCGCTTTCTTTCCGAGGAAGGGTTTCCGGTCTTTCCGGTTTCTCGCTGTCGCGCCCGTTTTGCGCGCGAAGATCGACTTTGCGCAAGGCCTGAACCTCGGTCAATGCCCTTCCAATGTCAAAAATCCACTTGACGTCCTGCAGCCGCTCCATGACCTTCTGGCCAGTCAGCCTGGGCCTGCAATGTCTACACCCACAGGCCGGACAGGAGGGGCTGGCTGACTGCAAGATCAGAGAGAACCGGTGCGCCACCGATACCCCCTCCTGCCACGCACGATCCGGGGCTGCCGTGCCTCCTGCTCGTTGAGCGCAGCCAGGCGCAGCGCACGGACGATGCGGGCCGCGCTCTTGAGCTGGTGCGCCGCATCCCGGGCCAGCACGGCTGGCCTGTCCATTTCCACGTGCGTAGCGCAGCACGATCTGGATCCGTTATTCCTGCTTGAGCGGTTTGCCGACGTGTTCGTCCATGCCCGTCTCCAAACAGGCCAGGCAGCCCGAGAGCATGGCGTTGGCCGTCACGGCACTGATGGGCAGACTCGACCATCGTGCGGATCGGGACTGTTCTTCTCCCGCTCGTTCTTCGGTGTGGTCTTCGAATTACAGACCTTGTCGGCGGATGGCGCGTGTGGCCTGCAAGCCGTCGTCCATTACCGGCATTTGCACGTCCACAAGAACGAGGTCATAGCTGTCCGGAGCGACGTGAAGCGCATCCAGGGCCCGCGCTGCCCGTTTTCCGTCACGCTGATCCGCGCTCCTTCACGGTTCGGCATGCGCAACACCACCCCCTGATTGATCAGCCTGTCTTCCGCCCGCAGCAGGACGAACCACCAGATCGGCCAGGGATGGAAATGCCTAGGTGGACGCGAGAACCGGGGGCCAGCGATAGACCCAGACCGGCTTACCCTCCAGGGTTTTCAGTTTGGCCGTGGGCTTGAAGCCCTGTGCCTCGAACTCCAGGCTTACCAGCCAGGCGCCGGAACGCAATTCCGCCCGGGCCTTGGCGATGGCGCGGGGCATGGTCTCAGGACGCTGAAAGAGATACACGAGTTCATAGGCCGACCAGTCGCCCTGCCACATATCGCCCCGCTGCACCTGTGCTCGGATGCCCCGCCCCTTGCTGCGCCGCTGGCAAAGCCAAGCCAGCAGGCGGCTCCACTCCACGCCATGCAGCTCGGCCAGCGGATAGGCCTGCCGCAAAGCTTCCAGCCCATGCCCCAGGCCACAGCCTGCATCCAGGATCTTCGCGCCAGGCAGCAGCGGCGCCACGTCGGGCAGGGCGTTGAGCGCGCCCTCCGGCGTGGGGAACAAGGGCGCATCGCGCCAGGCATTGAGCGGGTAGATCAGCGCCAGCAAGGCGAAGGGCAGCAACCAGGCCCAGCCCGGCAACGTCGGCGCCGCCGAGGAGAAAAACAGCGAAAGCGGAAAACCCAGTGCAATTGCCAGCCGACGCCACCAGCTGCCGCCCAGCAAACTCATCAGCACGCCCGTCAGCGTGGCCAGCACCAGCGCCAGCCAGGGCGCCAAGCCGACTTTCAACTCCAGCAGCGTATAGAGAAACCAGCACACGCTCCACGCCATGAGCGCGGGCAGCGGCCAGGACGAAAAGGCGCGGAAGAATTGCGGCGACCGGGGCTGGGAATCGTCCACAGTGACAAACCTCAATGCGCGCGATTAATGCTCATGACCGCCGCCCGCCTTGCGCAGCCGGTCAATGAGTCCGTTCAGCTCATCAAGCGAGCCGAACTGGATCGACAACTCACCCATCTCTTCAACTCGACCTGCGCGCTTGACGCGTTTCTTGACGCGCACTTCCACTTGCGCGGTCAGCAGATCGGAAAGCTCCTCTTCCACCCGCTTCAAGTCACGCGACTTTTCCTTGCCAGGTTTCTGCGGCGCCAAGGTGAATTCCGCGCCCAGTTTCTTGACGAGGCTTTCGGCCTCGCGCACGGACATCTTCCTGGCCGCGATCTGGTTGGCCGCGGTGATCTGCGTCGCGCGCTCAAGCGCCAACAACGCGCGCGCATGGCCCATGTCCAGATCGCCCGCCATCAACATGCCCTGCACGGGCTCGGCCAGATTCAGCAGACGCAGCAGATTGGACGCCGCGCTGCGCGAACGGCCCACCGCCTGCGCGGCTTGTTCGTGCGTCAGGCCGAATTCGCGGATCAACCGTTGCAGACCCTGCGCTTCTTCCAGCGGATTGAGATCTTCGCGCTGGATGTTCTCGATCAGCGCCATGGCGGCGGCGGCCTCGTTCGGCACGTCGCGCACGAGTACCGGCACGCTGTCCAGTCCCGCGAGTTTGGCGGCGCGGAAACGGCGCTCCCCGGCGATGATTTCGTGCTTGCCCGCGTTCGGCCCGTCCGTCAGTTTGCGGACCAGAATGGGCGACATGATGCCCTGCGCCTTGATGGACTCGGCGAGTTCATACAAGGCACCTTCATCCATGTGCGTGCGCGGCTGATACATGCCGGGCACCATGTCTTCAAGCAGCAGGCTGCCGACCTGCCCGGCTTGCGGCACGGCGCCATCCGGCGCGGCTTCGGCCTGATGTTCCTCGACCTTGGGGCCGAGCAGGGCTTCCAGGCCCATGCCCAGTCCTCTGGTTTTTTTGGTCACCATCTCTGTCTGTTCTCCCCTTGGCGTCAAGGTCAGGTTCAAATCCAAATCGGCGGGTACAGCCATCGCGCTGTGCTGCTGAAAGCGCCGTTTCACTTGTCGTTGCTTCATCTTCCCCGGGAAGTTATGCGGGCTGCTGCATCAGCTCCTGCAACAAAGCCTGCCCTTCGGGCCAGTCGCCCAGGCCGGAGTCGGCGTTGATGTGCCCGCGTTCGCCGTAGTCGATGAAGCGTGCTCCCCAATCCGCCGCCAGACCCTGCGCGCGTTCGAAGCGGCAGTAGGGATCGTTGCGACTACCCAGCAGGATGCTGGCAAACGGCAGGCGCTGACGCGCGATGGGAGACCAGCTCGGCAACTGGCTGCGAATCTCGTCCCGCTCCGCATCGCCAGGCGCCACCAGCAAAGCAGCCTTGACCCGATGCGCGTTGCGCGTGTGCGCGGCCCAAGCTGCCACCAGGATGCAACCCAGACTGTGCGCAACGAGCACCGCCGGTTCGTCACACGCCAGCACGGCCTCTTCCAGCTGGATCTGCCAATCTCCGCGAAGTGGGCGCTCCCAATCGTGCTGTTGCACGCGGACGTAGCCATGCTCCGCTTCCCATTGGCTTTGCCAGTGGGTGGCCCCGGAGTCGTACCAACCGGGCAGGAGCAGGACGTTGCTGTTCTTCATTGAATGTATGCGCTTGCCAACTGACTATTGACTGCTGTCACTCACATCTTGGTGATGCGCTGGATCATTTCTTCCGCGAAAGTGAAGAAAGACTGAGCACCACGCGACTGCGGATCGAAAACCACGCCCGGCAGCCCATAGCTCGGAGCCTCGGCGAGACGGACATTGCGCGGGATGACGGCATCGAACACCTTGTCGCCGAAATGAGCCTTGAGTTGATCACTGACCTGGGCCTGCAAGGTGACACGCGGGTCGTACATCACACGCAGCAGACCGATGATCTGCAGTTCGGGGTTCAGGTTCGCATGCACCTGCTTGATGGTGTTGACCAGATCGGCCAGGCCTTCGAGCGCAAAGTATTCGCACTGCATGGGCACGATCACACCGTGCGCGCAGCACAAACCATTGAGCGTGAGCATGGACAGGCTGGGCGGGCAGTCGATGAGCGCGAAGTCGTAATCCGCCATGACCGGATCCAGCGCATTCTTGAGTCGGCGCTCACGCTGGTCCATATCAACCAGCTCGACTTCCGCGCCGGCGAGTTCGCGGTTGGCACCCAGCACGTCGTAGCTGTAGCCAGCCTCCACCAGCTTGTCGCTTTTCGCGCGCGCCTCGGCCACGGTCGCATTGCCCAGCAGCACGTCATAGATCGTGCGCGGCAGTTGGCGCTTGTCCACGCCCGAGCCCATGGTGGCGTTGCCCTGCGGGTCCAGATCCACCATCAGCACGCGCTGACCCAGCTTGGCCAAGCCGGCCGCGAGATTGACGGTCGTGGTGGTCTTACCCACACCGCCTTTTTGGTTGGCAACGCAAAAAATCTTGGCCATGAATCGTAAGGAGTTCTTTTAATTGGACAAGGCGGAACGCCTTACTTGGACAAGGCCAGCTTGAGACCGAAGCCGATCAGGAACAGGCCCGCCACTTTTTCCAGTCCGCGCGTGAGCTTCGGGCTGGCACGCAGACGCTCGGCCAGATGGTGGGTCAACAGCACGACGCTGACACAGTAGAGCAAGGTCAGTGCCGCGATGGTGGCGGCCATGACCCCGAACGTCAGCAGTCCTTGGTGCCGGGACGGATCGACGAACAAGGGGAAGAAGGCCATGTAGAACACGATGGCCTTGGGATTGAGCAAGGTAATGACAAAGGCCTGGCGGAAGTAGTGATGCGGCTGGATATCGAGAATGGGCTGGCTACCCGGCTTAGCCGTGAGCATGCGGAACCCCAGCCATGCCAGGTACACCGCGCCCAGCCACTGCACAGCATGGAACACAGCCGGATAGGCCACGAGCAAAGCCGCCACGCCAGCCACGGCCGTCCACATCAGCACCTGATCCCCGGCAATCAACCCCATGGCCGCCGCCAGCCCGCCACGACGCCCACCTTTGCCAGTGGAGGTGATGAGCGCCAGATTGCCTGGGCCTGGGATCAGGAGAAAAAGGATGACGGCGGTGACAAAAGCACCGTAGTCTGCAATGCCGAACATGGGAAAGGCCTCTGAAAAAGCAGGCGTCGAGTGTACGACGCCGGCCGCGCGCAGCGACTCAGGCTAGCGCACCCTGGTCCGTTTTTTTGCGTAACCAGACGATGCATCGCTCCGCGTCCAGCCCCGGCACCGTCAGTTGTTCCACGTGAAACATAGATGCGATTTCCGGTTCGCCTAGTTTCACGTGGAACATTCACGTATCATTCGGCGCGCAACACCATCCCGATGCAATTTCCGACTGAATTTGACGT
>JAAEAW010174270.1_pt1 | contig 9048 bp, 14 predicted proteins | sample 7277851 | NCBI WGS metagenome assembly JAAEAW01 (sample SAMN13876994, study PRJNA601929) | soil metagenome | isolation source: soil | host: Panicum virgatum | place: USA: Fermi National Accelerator Laboratory | collected 2010-11-19 | reverse complement strand
TCTACGACCGCCTGTTCACCGACCCGCAACCCGATGCGGGTGGCAAGGATTTCCTCGCCAGCCTGAACCCGGACAGTCTCAAGACCGTCACGGCCTATGTGGAGCCTTCACTGGCCAGCGCCAAACCGGACGAGAAGTTTCAGTTTGAGCGGCATGGGTACTTTGTGGCGGATCGGAAGGATCATGGGACGGGTAAGCCCGTGTTCAACCGGGTGACGGGGCTGAAGGATAGTTGGGGGAAATGAATGCAACCAATTTCATCCTTGAGGCAGTTCTGAATAGGAAGGGATATGGCGAAGTACACTTTTTTAACGATGGCAGAAGAAGTGCTTCTACGGCAGGAAAAACCGCTGAGCAGCCAAGAAATTTGGGATTTGGCTGTCGCCCAAGGCTTAGATAAAAAACTCGGCAGCCAAGGACTGACTCCGTGGCAAAGCTTAAATGCAAGACTGTTGGTGGACTTCCGCGACAATCCTGCAACCCCGTTCGATAGAAAGAGCGTAAAACCTGCAAAGTACGCCCTTAAAGATAAAGCGAGAAGTCAAGCGACCGTCACCAATACATACAGGAGCTTGGAAACTTCAGTCGAATATGAAGAACCAGAAGCAGGTTCTTCAACACAAAACATCGCTCCAGAAAAGGCAGCAAAGTACCCCTACAAAGAGCGTGATCTTCATCCGTTTGCTGTCAGGTTTGCCCGCTATGAGCTCAAGGGGGTTTACAGCAAAACCATTTTTCATGAGTTCTCATCAAAGAAAAACTATACGGAATGGCTTCACCCTGACATTGTGGGTTTCTGGTTTCCATTCGATGACTACAACAAGGAACTCTTGAACTTATCGGGCAACGGCCTCGCTATCGCTCGTTTCTTCTCGTTTGAACTAAAACGCGAATTGCACTTTGGCAATCTGCGTGAAAGTTTCTTTCAAGCGGTATCCAATTCATCTTGGGCGCATGAAGGCTACTTGGTTGCTCCGAACATTGACGACTCCGAAGACTTACACGAAGAGCTCTCCCGTCTATCAGGCTCTTTCGGCATTGGCGTTATTGAATTGAACTTGGAAGATCCGCAACAAAGCTCTGTTCTACTTCCCGCCAAGGCCAAAGAATCCATTGACTGGAATGGCATGAACAAACTAGCCAAGGAAAATCCCGATTTCAGGAAGTTTCTGACCAGCGTTCGCATTGACATTTCCAACGCAGTGGTCCACACATCGGAATATGACCAAGTTCCGACACTTGAGACTCTTACGTCTCTTTGGAACAAATGGGATCAGGCATAAAGCCCGCCATTAAAGCCCTGAACCGACAAGCCATACAACGGCCACACCATCAAATACACGGTATTGATAGCGTGACCAACTAAAAGACGTAAGGTGCTTGCAGGTATTTGATGCCCCGCCGCCCCCACTACCACGTCTACGTCATCGAGCTCTCGAAAGACGTGCTGCTGGAGCCGCACTTTCGCAAGAGCAACCCGGACTACGTGCAAAGCCAGCCCTGCGTCTATGTGGGCATGACGTGCCTGGACCCCGACGTGCGTTTCCACAAGCACAAGGCCGGCATCCAGGCCAACAGCTATGTGACGAAGTACGGCCTGCGCCTGCGGCCTGATCTGTACGAGGGCTTCAACCCCATGCGCACGAGGACGTATAAGCGCGCGAAGAGGAGATCGGTGTCAACCTGCGCTCGGCCGGTTCGAGGTATGGTACCCCTGAAGCCACCCACCATGCGCTAAGCTGGCGTCCCACTCAAGGGCAGCACCATGAAACAACTGCGCGTCACCATCCAACTCGAACTCGCCGTCCCCGACGACTGGGAGCTTGTGTCCACCTCGGAGGGCACCCAGGTGCTCAAGCTGCCGGACGGCCAGTACCTGGACCTTGCCGTGGAGCCGCTCTTTGCCAACGACCCGGAAGACCTCTGGCGCAGCACCGACGACGAGGAGGTGCTCGACAACTTCCTGGAGATGGTGGAGAACGAGGACGTGCGCTACGCCTTCGTGCAGCACTGAACAGCATCGCCTGCCCCTGACCGCCACCGCACACCGCGCGCGGCCGACGCTCGCCCCACCATGGCTCGCCGCCCCCACTATCACGTCTACGTCATCGAACTCTCGAAAGACGTGCTGCTGGAACCGCGCTTTCGCAAGAACAACCCGGACTATGTGGAAGGCAAACTTTGTGTCTATGTAGGCATGACGGGTCTGGACCCGGACGTGCGCTTCGACAAGCACAAGGCCGGTATCCAGGCCAACAGTTATGTAACGAAGTACGGCCTGCGCCTGTTGCCCGATCTGTACGAGGGCTTCAACCCCATGCGCTACGAGGACGCGCAGGCACGCGAGGTGGAAATCGGTATCGACTTGCGCTCGGCCGGTTTCGGGGTGTGGCAGGCCTGATGGAACGCCTTGCCTGCTGCGCAGCGGGAAGCTTGAGCCGGGGCTCAACCCGCCTGCATTAATCAGGCAAAGGTATCCAGCGTCGACCCGACCACGCTCGGTTGCGACACGGTGGCATCGGCGGAATACGTGGCCACCGGCTGCGGAGCTGACGTAGGCTCGGACGAAACAGGCGTTCCATCCGCCGCGGTCTGCTGCGAGGCCCCGTCGGCCTGGCTCTGAGCCGCCGCGGCGGCCACGGCATCCGACACCGAGGCGGCCGATGCCACGGTCGCGGTCTTTTCCTTCTCTTCCGCCTTGCGGTTGACCTCGTCTTCGATGAGCTTGGTCTGAGCGAGCAAGGGTTCCAGCAGTTTCTGTTTTGCTGCTTCCGGAATGGAGGCGTCGCGGCGGATACTTTGCATCGACGCTGCAACTTGCAGCATGCCGTTCAACTGGCTGGCGGCCTTGGACGTGACCGGACTGATGGGAGAGAACGAGACGGAGATGGTCATGGAGAGTCTTATTTTTGGCCTACCGTCTGTACTTCGGCATGAATGCAGGGAACTTGAGCGGGGTCGCAGTTATTGCGCGCTCAGGGTGCTGAGGGCACCGACCGCGCCGACGACGCTGGCATGATGACCAGATGACACCACAGGACGCTCTGCACTTCTGGTTTGAGGAGCTTACGCCCAAGCAGCATTTCAGCAAGGATACCGCGCTGGACGCACGCATGCGCGAACGCTTCGGCTCGCTGCTGGACACGGCCGCGCAAGACGGCCTGCGGGCCTGGCGCGCGGACGGGCCAGGACGGCTGGCGGAAATCATTGTGCTGGATCAGTTCAGCCGCAACATCCACCGAGACACACCGCGCGCTTTTGCGCAGGACGCGCTGGCGCTCATGCTCGCGCGCGAACTTGTGGCCTTGAAGCTGGACGCGGCCGTGCCCATGGAGCGGCGGCTGTTCGCCTACATGCCCTATATGCACAGCGAAGATCTGGCAGCGCATCGGGAAGCCGTGCCGCTCTTCAGCCAGCCCGGCCTGGAAGAAAACCTGCGCTATCTGCAGCTGCACACGGACATCATCGAGCGCTTCGGTCGTTATCCGCATCGCAATGCGGTGCTGGGCCGCTCCTCCACGCCCGAGGAGGTGGAATTTCTGCGGCAGCCAGGTTCGTCGTTCTGAGCAACCCATGACCAGTCCGTCCTTCAGTTCCGCCGCCGAACGCAACAAGCAGCCCATCCTGGACGTGCTGCTCACTCTGCTGCCCGCCCAGGGCCGGGCGCTGGAAATCGCCAGCGGCACGGGCCAGCACGTCGTCTGGTTCGCCCAGCATCTGCCGCGGTGGAGTTGGCAGCCGACGGACTTGCACGACGGGCAGTTTGCCGACATCACGGCACAGATCGCTGCCGCGCATTTGGATAACGTGCGTGCGCCGCGTCTGCTGGATGTGTTGCGGGACCCCTGGACCCGTGACGATGCCGGAGCTAATCCGGCCTACGAGCTGATCTATTGCGCCAACATGCTGCACATCGCGCCCTGGGCCTGCTGCGCGGGCCTGATGCAGGGGGCTGCGCGCCATCTCGCTCCTGGCGGATGCCTGGTGACCTACGGGCCTTATCTGGAGGACGAGACGCCGACCGCCGAAAGCAACCTCGCCTTCGACGCCAATCTGCGCGCGCGTAACCCGGCCTGGGGACTGCGGCGACGCGAAGACGTGGAACTGGAAGCCCGAGGCGCAGGCATGCGGCTGGCGGCCCGGCATGCCCTGCCTGCCAACAACCTGCTGCTGGTGTGGCGCGCCGAGGCTTGAGGTTACAAAGCCGCAGGCGACCGAGCGCTTCTGGATAATCCGACGCATGAACTCCTCATTGCTCCTGAGCGCCTTGTTTCCGACAGGCTGGTCGCACTACCTGATCGGCGGGCTGCTGGTTGGCGCTGGCACCGCCCTGCTTTTTGTCTTCACCGGTCGCATCGGTGGCATGAGCTCGGTGTTCTCCAGCACGTGGTCCTGGCTGGTGCGCAGGTCCTATTTCCAGGCCGCGCGTTATGTGGAAACACGCGTCTGGCGACTGATCTACGCGGCGGGCTTGATCGTCGGCGCGCTGGTCTGGTGGCTGGGCTTCACCGATGGAACGCCGCTCGGCACGCACGTGCCCGCCTGGCAACTGCTGGTCGGCGGATTCTTCGTGGGTTACGGCGCGCGGCTGTCGAACGGCTGCACCTCGGGTCACGGCATCTGCGGCCTGGGCTCGCTGCAACTGCCTTCGCTGGGCGCGGTGCTGACCTTCATGGCCACGGCCTTTCTCACGGCCAACCTGATGGCGAGGCTGGCATGAGCAAAGTCAAGACAGCCCTCACTACCCTGGCCGCGGGCGGGCTGTTCGGCTTCGGCCTGTCGGTCTCGGGCATGGTGCGGCCCGAAGTGGTGCTGAGCTTCCTGCGCTTCGAAGACTGGGGCTTGATGCTGGTGATGGGCGGCGCGGTGCTCGTGGTACTGCTGGCCTACCAGGGGGCGCCACGGCTGCTGGCGCGACCCGTGCTCGGCGGCAACTTCGCCCGACACCCGAGCGTCTGGAACCGCGACACCTTTCTGGGTGCAGCGCTGTTCGGCTTGGGTTGGGGGTTGTGCGGCGTCTGCCCCGGCCCGGCCATCACAGGGCTGGGCACGGGCAACTTGGATCTGCTCTGGGCACTTGGCGGAATCGCCCTGGGCGCACTGGCCCAGGGATTGCGGGCGAAGTAATTACTTCTTTGCGCTGGCCGGCATGGCGGCCTTGGTCAGCAGGCTGCGGTACTCCACCAGCTTGGCACGCAGGCGGCGGTGGTTGGTGGGGCCGGTGCGCAGCAGCATCTTCTGGCCCGAGGTGAGCGACTCCAGTTTTTCATCCACGAATTCGTAACGCGTCCAGGGGCGTTCGGACTGGTATGGCCCCTTGACCTGCACCAGCGCGACGTGCAGAGGTTCTTCGACCACAGGCGTGGCCAGCAGTTGGTCGATGACAGCGATCAGCCGGTCATTGAAGTAGCCCTTGGGATAACCGAGATCGACATAGGCCTGCTGGAACAGCGGATAGAGACTGACGTAGAGCTGCACCACCTGGCGCGGATTGACCGTCTCGATGAACTGCACCAGGGCGCTGTAGCGCTGGCCGTTGTCCGGGTTGATGATCTCACCGTCCGAACGTGGCAAGGTGGAGAAGCGCCCCGGTGAGGGATGGACAGGCCACATCATCGGCGGTGCATGGTCGCGCCCCATGTTGTCCACGGTGACGACCACGCGACGCACAAAGTTGTCGAGCAGGAAGAACTGCTCCACCTTCTTGCGGCCCAGCAAGGTACCGAGATCTTCCTTCAGGCGAGGATCAGAGTCTTCCAGCGATGGCAAGGCGCGCACCTTGGCAATGGCGGACTCGCCTTGCGGTGATTCAATTGCTTGCACCGGATGCTGGATGGCCGGTGCCGGAGTTGGGGCCTTGCCATTGGAACTGGGTGTAGCGGGTGCCGAGGCTACGAATGTCGGCTTGGAGCCGACGGTCGCCGGTGCGGTCGACGATGGCTCTTCGGTGTGGGGCCGGAAGTACCAAGCTGCCGCAGCAATGATGGCGACGATAACGAGGGAAACAGCACCAAAGCGGCTGAGTTTCATGAGAATTCTGCGGAGAAGCGAGGAAAGAAACGATTTGTAAGGCTTGGATGCTAGCACCACCTAGCTACCCCATAGGGCGTAAAAGGTCGTCTGGAGCCTAGAATTCCTGCGTTTTCGGTTCCCAATCTTCCGCGTTTCCCCTTAGCTTTTTCCGTACCCCCATCCATGAGCGACCTCCCCCTTCGGCGCTTGTTCCGAGGCCATCGTCTGGACGCCTTCGACTCCACCTTGCGCCACGCCTTTGACGCCTGGTCAGACCAACCACTGCTGCAGGCCATGGAAGCCGGTGGCGTGGACTGGCCGAGTTCTTGCCGTAATGGCACTTGCCGCACTTGTATCGGCCAGTTGGTGAAAGGCCTCGTGCGCTACGAAATCGAATGGCCGGGTTTGAGCAAGGAAGAAAAGGACGAAGGCTATGTCCTGCCTTGCGCGGCCTATCCCTGCTCGGACGTGGTGCTGCGCGAGGGTTACTGACCGAGCCAGACCATTACACAAAAGCAAACGGCTGGTACACGACCAGCCGTTTTTATTGGAAGCAGATGCCTTGTTCAGGTCCGAGGCACCTGCTCAAGCGTAGGCATTAAAGCGCGTGCCCAGGGTGCCGGAAGTGGCAAGCGGTTGCGGGCCGGACTGCGGCAACGAAGACAGCAAGGTGCTGACGTTTTGCGCCAGGAGGTCTTCCGACTTTTTCTTGGTGAAGACTTGAGCCTGCCATGCGACCGTACCGGCGGAAAGGTCCGCTTTCTCGGCCCCGATATTGGCGTTGATGTTCATGATTGAACTCCTCGGAAAAGTTTCCGGGCATTCTATGCCCAACGCCCGCTGGTAATTGTGACGGACTTGTATCCGGGCATTTCCTGGTTTTTTATGCCGGCCGGCCCCTTGCCAGCAGCGTTTCAGGCGTCGAGCACGCCTGCCAGCAACTCTGGCAAACGCTCGGCCTTCATGCGAAAACCGCAGGCTTGGGCATGACCGCCGCCGCCCATGCTTTCGGCCAATGGAATGCAGTCAAAACCTTTCTGCGACCGCAGGCCTACCTTGACTACACCGCCCCTGCTGGCTGTCCACAGCAGCGCAAACGTACCGCTACGGCGGGAAAGAATCTCACCCAGCAGGCTGTGGAAAGCACCCGGCGCGTTGAGCATCAGGCCTTGACTTCCGTTGAAGAGAACGGGTTCGGCATTCGCGGCCATGTCTTCGGCCAGTTTGCGGAATTTCGCATCCATGGCTTCACCACGTGCCATGAATTCGGCAAGTTGTAGTTCGTCGTAACTTGCAATTTCGGCCCAGCGTTCGAAGTCCATGGGCTCCATGTCCAACGCAGCAAGGAAGGCTGCGCTTTCGGGATAGGCCCAGTTCCAAAGATCGCGGTCTTCCACGTGCCGCACCAGGGCAGGCATGGAGCGATCAGCTTGAAAGTAATCCCACGCCAGACGCGCGCCGGAGCGCTGCATGTCGAAATGCACAGCACCGCAGCGACAAGTGAATCCTGTCAGCTTTTCTGCAGCGCTTTTATGGTGATCAAGCAGAACCAGCTTAGCGGCACGCTGCTCCATTTCGCGCAGCAGATCTCGGCCAAAGGAAAAGTCCAGGATGTAAACAGCGCGACCACCCAGCGGGGGCAGATCCGCCACGGTCTGTACTTCACCATGGTCGCACGCGCGAAACTCGGCACGGCCTTCGTAATATAGCCAAGCAGCCAACGCCGCGCCGAAGCCATCGGGGCATCGCGCATGGTAGATCACGAGTGGATTTGGATCATGGCGGTCGGGTTCGACCTTGAGCATTTGGGGCAGCAGCATGTTCATCAAACGGATTTCCGTGAAGCAGCCTTTTTGAGCGGTGCAGACTTTCTGGCAGGCGTTCGAGCGCGGATATGTCCTTCACGTACCAACGCCTCCTTGCGCAGTTGGCGCTCGGCATCCAGCTTCTTGCCTTCGGCCAACCAGCGGGCGTACTCCTCGGGAGTTTCCAGCGTGATATGGCCCAACGCCCCTGAGCGCAAATCGTGCAGCAGCAATTCAGCAGTCTTTTGCGTGTTGACCCTGCCACCCGCGACCAGGGCCCCACGGCTGCGCCCGATGGCTTCGAGCAACGCATCGCTTTCAAGAAGCTGCCCTTGCATATCCTTCAATTCGCTCGGAAACGAATAGCGGGCTGCCAGTAGTTGCGGATACGCCAACTTCAAGTAATCCAATAACTCGAGTGCGACTTCCTCATCATCAAACGCATTACGCCCGACTGCGCCGCTGGCGGCCAGACGATATCCGCTTTGCGCGACGATGATGCGCGGCCACAGGATACCGGGCGTGTCAAAAAGATAAAACCCATCTTCGAGCACATATCGCTGCTCGCGTCGTGTCACGCCGGCCTCGTCTGCAGCCTTGGCAGCACTCTTGCCCACCAAGCGATTGATGAGTGTGGATTTGCCGACGTTGGGAATGCCACAGATCAACACACGCAGCGGACGCGAGAGGCTGCCTCGGTTAGGCGCGAGTTCTTGGCAAGGGGCAATCAGACTTTTGGCTGCGTTGCCATCCGTCGTGTCAAGGGCAATCGCTCGCATCCCTGGCTGGGCGTTGTAATGCGCAAGCCAGAGCGCCGTTTTCACGGGGTCTGCCAGACCTTGCTTGTTCAGTACCTTCAATCTGGCGCGCTTGGCCGTCAAGGAAGCCAGCAAAGGATTGGCACTGGAAGCAGGTAGGCGCGCATCGACCATCTCGATCACCACATCCACTTGTTTGATGCGGTCTTCGATGGCTTGACGGGTCAGGTGCATATGCCCTGGAAACCATTGGACAGCCATATGAGTTCGTTTTATGCGCTACTGACTACTGGGATTGCCTGGGGTTGCGAGATGTCGATTGAATGCATCGCGCCGAGCCTACTCGCTTGGGTAGATATCAATTATCTGCCCCATAAAAGGCGAACCCCCTCGCCGCTGAGTAGCGGGAGGGGGTTAGCTGGCTATAGGAGCCTGACGATGTCCTACTTTCACACGGGAACCCGCACTATCAT
>JAAEAW010083575.1_pt1 | contig 9187 bp, 12 predicted proteins | sample 7277851 | NCBI WGS metagenome assembly JAAEAW01 (sample SAMN13876994, study PRJNA601929) | soil metagenome | isolation source: soil | host: Panicum virgatum | place: USA: Fermi National Accelerator Laboratory | collected 2010-11-19 | reverse complement strand
GGTCGTTCGGTCCGGCGGGGCCGTCACGGTCAGCGCGCGGCCACCGGGCCCGCCGACCTGCCCGTTGTGCGGCCAGCCGTGCGAACGCCTCAACGCCTGGGGTGCCACGATCAACGGCTGCTCGTGCGTTGGATCCGGCAAGCTGGTCGCGGTCGACTACTCGAAGATCCAGAAGGACTCCGCGTCGCAAGGGTTCCGGTACGCGCCGGTCACGCTCAGCAAGCCAGCGCTGGAGCAGGCCTCGGCGTTCTACGACACGATCGAGCGCGAGACCGACAGGGCGATCGCGGCGCAACAGGCCGCGCTGGACCGCAAGCTCGAGGCGAAGTACGCCGAGAAGTACGGCACAGGAGCGACCAGCCGCCACCGGGCCGTGCTTGAAGCCGCCCAGTGCGGAGCGCTCACGGCCGAGCAGGCGCGCGAACTGCTCGAGATGCCCGCCGTAGAACCCCTGGCGCCCGATCCGCTCTACGACGGGCTCACCGAGGACGAGTGCGCGGATCGTTGGGGCGAGAACCGGCGCCGCATCGAGGGCGGGTCCCGGCCGACGTACGACCTGAAGCCATCGCAGGTCGCAGCCGCGAAGGCCGCGTGGGCGCGCGACGTCGGTCAGTCGTACTCGGCGCAGCTTCGCGCCAAGGTTGCCGCCTCGAATGAGCGTGAGCGGACGCGCGTCGTGGTGGACCTGCAGGAGATCGAGTAGTCGTGGCGATCGCGATCCCGAATCCGATCCGCATCGCGTGCACCGAGTGCCATCAGGACATGCGCATCGAGCATCAGTCGACCGACACGCACTACGACAGCTTGTGCGTTGCCGCTGAATGCGACTGCGGACGCGTGTTCGGCGAGATCGCCGGTGAACTGATCGTCATGGGCTGGGGCACCAAGGAGCGGCCGATCATCGCTCACGCACTTCGGCACAACCCCGAGCTCGGCGCCAATGCCAAGACGCAGATCGACAGGCTGCGCGAGCGCATGGCCGTTCACGAGCGCACGATCGCGGTCGCGACGTGGGCGCGCCAGAAGCTCCGCAAGGAGCCCGGCTGATGGCCTGGACGCTCAAGGTCCGCGGCGCGCCGTCGCGCACGATCCAGCACGAGTACCTGTGCCCCGATCACGGGCGCTTCACGGCGGACGTGTCGCGCGACGACGTGCCGGACGAGATGCCGTGCCGAACCGTGACCCGAGAGCCAATTGAATGCGTCGTCCCGGGTGGTTGCGACAGCCCATTCTGTCGGCCGGTGTACTGCGGCCTGACCTCGCCCTGGTCCCCCTCCTCGATCGCCACCAAGATCTCGATCATCGGGTTCTCGCGCGGAAAGGCCGATGCGCCGCCCACGCCGCATGCCCTCACGACGCGCGATCTGGCCGAGGGCATGCCGATGAACGAGTGGCGGGCCAAGCGCGCGAAGCTCCGCGAGGAGCGAAGGCGGAAGCGCGTTAAGGAGGTGCGCGGGTGACCGACCCTGGCTTGCTGCACCGCTTGCGCCGCATGATCGCGGCCCTCGTGCCCTATGCCGATGACGCGACGGTCGTGTCGCACTTCCCGGATCTCGCCGCCAGGATCACGTCGATCATCGAGATGTCACGTGACGTTCCGCAGCAGCTGAGCGACTTCACGATCGCGAGCCCGCATTGGGACGGCCAGCGCTACCCGCGAGTCTCGGCCGTCTGCATTCTGATGCGCACCAGGCACTACCGCGACGGCCACAAGATCACCGAGCCGATAGGTGTCACTCCTGATCCCGAGGCAGCCTCGCAGTGGATCGCGAAGATGGTCCGCGGGTGGTCCACCGACCCAAGCGTCGTGCTCGAGGAATGCCCGACCTACTACTTCGTGCCCGTGCCGTCGGAGATGCCTTGACCATCACCTTCCGCCCCGCCACCCCCGACGATCGCGTGTTCGTGATCTCGAACTGGGTCGCGTCATTCCGCACTGCCCACGCCGCGGGCATCATCCCGATGGACAGCTGGCACGACATCATGTGGAAGGTCCTTGAGCGGGTCATCGACCGGCCCGAGGTGCGGACGCTCGTTGCCGAAGAGGATGACGCGCTCTATGGCTTCCTCACGTTCGAGCCCCCCGCGCCGCGCGCGCGCTGGCGGGCCGGTGCGGGGTCGAGCGCGAGCCTCGACGGTCTGCCGTTCGTGTACTACGCGTACACGAAGGAGGCATGGCGACGCGCGCGCGGTCGCCTGCTCGAGACCGGCGTGATGTCGGGCCTGCTCAAGGCGGCTGGCATGTCGCTCGATCGCCAGCTCGGCTACGCGTGCAAAACCATGTCGGTCGTCCAGCTGATGGACGCCGGCAAGATCCCGGGCGCGCGGTGGGATCCGCTGCGCGCGCGCTACGAAAGAGAGCAACCACGATGAGCGACAAGAAGACCGACGAGAAGCCCGCCATCCCCGCGATCCTGATCGGCCCCAACGGCGCCCGCGCCATCCCGGTCAAGCAGCTGCGCATCCCCGCGGCCTCGGGCAACGTCATGGAGCTGCCCGGCAACGCGGCATGCAAGACGATCAGCGACGACGGCAAGATGCGCAGCGCAGACGGGACGATGGTCGACTCGCCGCCCAACAAGCCGCGCAACAAGATCTGGTACCTGCCCTGGCTCGGGTACTTCGCGGTCGAGTGCCTGAGGCCCAACGATGGCACCCTTCAGCCCGTCGGGCCGATGACCATGATCCCGAGGGACTGGGTACAGTGGGTGCCGTTCGAGTAAGCTGACCTCGTGACGGAACTGATGAACCGCCTGACCGCCGAGAGCGAGGCCGACTTCGGCGGCTGCGACGGCAAGGTCTACGACCTCGCGCAGATCCGCGCGACGGCAGCGCGCTGCATCGATCTCGACGCGTCCGGTGGCCTACTCGCGGTCGACGATCGCGATGTGATCGTCAGCTTCGCGCTGTTCCGCTTCCACAGCGGGCCGGCGACGCGCAACGGTGCTGAGGTCTCGGGCGCCAAGATGTCCGTGGTGTTCCACGGCAGCGGACCCTCGGGTGCGCTCCGCGAGCTGCGGCACACGTACTGGGGCGAGCCAGAGAACTCGGGGTACATCTACTACGTGAACGGCGAGCTGATCACGAAGGCGTTCGCTGCGCTCGAGGAGTGGTTCGACTGTGACTGACCACGATCCAACCAAGCGCCCCGCACAGCACCCCTACCGCCCGCTGTTCGTCGAGGTCCCGCGCGAGCCGGTGATCCCAAGGCACGGCGCGCTTGACATGACGGCGCTCGCACGGATGTGCAAGAGGCACTATGGCCGATGACCGAACCGACATCCTGCACCGCGAGCCGATGCGCACGCTCATCGAGCACCTCGACACGCTCGCGACGAGGCTGTACCAGCGCGCCGGGCAACACGGCATCACCCGGATCAGCGTGACGCCGAGCCTCGGTCTTGCGCTCGGCGTGGCGCCCGGAACCTCGGTCGACCTCGCGACACCCACGGGCCGCGTCGAGGTCTACGTCGAGCGCACGCCGCGTTCGGAGGGCGCCTTCGGCCCGGTCGGTCGACGCATCGGTGAAGCCTTCAAGGCCGACATCGAGAGGCTCGCAAGTTCGCGCATTGACCCGGCGACCGTCGCGGTCCATCAACGAGGCGCGGTGCTTGCTGCCGCTGGTGCAATGCTCGGCGGGATTGTGCAGGCGACGGTCGAAGGTCCTCAGGATCCCGATGCGGACGAAGAGCCGCAGTAGCGTTACGCCCGGTTGACCAAGGCGCCCTGGAGCGACCAGAAGGCCGCGCGCCGGCTCCGTAGCCCCGACGAGGAATGGGCGGCGGAGATTCGCGATCGCGTGCTCGAGTCGTGTCACCAGTTCCAGCGCGAGGCCGTCGAGTCGGTCAACGACGCGCTCGTCCGCTACTTCACCCTGCTGTGCGGCCGAAGCGCTGGGAAGACCTCGCTGTTCAAGGCGCTCTACACGATCCAGATGACCGCGATCGTCGGCGCGCGGTTCATCTACGGCGCACCCACGCGCGAGATGGCGACCGACCTCTTGTGGGATCCGATGAAGGAGACCTGCGAGAAGCTGGGCATCGAAGCCGACTTCCAGGAGGTGAAGAGGATCTGCACGTTCCGCCGCACGGGCGCGCGCCTCAAGCTCGTCGGGCTCGACGACAAGCGCGAGATGGGCAAGCAGCGCGGCCAGCCGTTCAACGGCGTGGGTGTCGACGAGATCTGCGAATTCCCGCCGCAGCTGATCGAGTGGTTCGTCGACCGCATCGTTGGGCCCCGGCTCGGCGAGCGCTCGGGCTGGCTCGGCCTCGGCTCGACGCCCGGCGTGGTCCTGCGCGGGATGTTCTACGAGGCCAGCAGGCCCGGGTCGCCGCTTCACATCCCATTCCCCGAGCTCGCCCAGCACCGCGACTGGGGCGGCTGGGTCTCGTTCCACTGGTCAGCGCGCTCGGTCGCCGAGCTGCCCGACGCCACGCGCCGCTTCCCATCGATCGTCGCAAACCACCTCGATCACGTGCGCATCGCCAAGCTCCGCGGGTGGAGCGACGACAACCCGATCAAGCTCCGCGAGCACGACGGCCGGTGGGCCAAGGACGATCAGACGCTGGTCTTCACGTACCTCCCCCACAAGGACGGCAAGCCCTGGAACCAGTGGGACCCGCCGCGTCGTGGCCCGCTCAAGATCGCGGTGCTGCCCGACACGTTCACGGACTGGGTCTACGTGATCGCGTTCGACGAGGGCTTCTCGGACCCGTTCGCCTGCAATGCGTTTGCATTTTCACCCTCGGACCCGGCGTGGAACGTCTGGCACATCTACGGGATGGAGCAGGGGCGCCGGCGCAACGCGGAGGACGACCGGCGGCCCGAGGACGAGAAAGAGAAGATGTACGCCAAGCCGATCGCCCAGCTGCTGATCGGCGAGGCGCTCGACCTCGACAATCCCGGCGGGCTCATCGGCGAGCTCGGCGAGTGGCCGATGGCGATCGAGGGCGACTGCGGCGAGGCGCTCGAGCTGGAGATCCGGCGGGTGTACGGCATCCACGTCACCAGGTGGGACCGCAGCCACAAGTACAAGGCGACGGCGATCGCGGTGGTGAACGGCGACTTCCACGAGGGCCGGATCCACATCCTGAAGGGATCACCGCTCGAGCGCGAGCTCGGCGAACTGCAGTGGACCGAGGACATCTACGGCAACATGAAAGAGGATCCGGCCCAGGCCAACCACGGAACGGATACGCTTATCATTGCTCGGAAAATCGTTGGCACTCTCATCTCGACAGGAACGACGCCGAGCGCGGAATCGGACGCGCAGAAAAAGCGCGCCGCCGAGACCGCACGTCGGCAGCCACCTGGTGCCGAGCCCGTAGACCCGGACGAGCAGGACGAACAGCCTTCGCGCCGTGGCTCGTTCTCTGGCATGCTGGTCGGCGACTACGGAGACCCCTGGGGCAATCTTTGATGCAGCCGTGACCATCACCGCCAACGAGCTCGAGGAGATCCTCGACCTCATTGCCGAGCGCGCACCCGGGCTGCGCGAGCACGTCTCGACGCTCAAGATCGGCGACATCGCGATCGATCTCCGCCCCGTCGAGCCGACCGGGCCATCGCCGGCGGACGCCGCGCGCCAGGCTGCCCTCGACCAGGCCATGGCCCAGCGCGAGCGCGCGACCCTCGACCCGCTCGACGACCCGATGACCTTCCCTGGCGGCCGCGTGCCCCGGTTCCCCGATCGGCAGCGCCCGCGCGAGGAGTCCTCGCCGCGCGACGAGCACGAGGACGACGATGACGACTAACCCACGCTTCGCCGGTGAGACCAGTCGGCACCCCTCGAGGTCCCGATGGCGTCCGAACGCGAGCTCAAGCTCTGGTGGCATGCCCCCAATGGCAACGCGCACAACGAAGTCCTGAAATACGTCCAAGGCGTCGAGCAGCGGCAATCCCGGCTGTTCGAGAAGTTCATCAAGCTCGACGGGATGTACGACCCGAACTCCGTGCGCTCCGAGCTCTACGGGGTGCGTGGTGGTGGCGGCGATCCGCTCGGCCTGGTGACCGAGAACGTGGTCGCCTCGAACGTCGACACCGTGACCGCTGCGATCGCGGCGACCGAGATCCGCGCGCGGTTCATGACCGACGACGGCGACTGGAGCACGCAGCGCACCGCCCGCGCGCTCGAGTGGTACGCCGAAGCGCTGTCTAAGCAGATCGATCTTGACGACAAGTGCCAGCGCGCGTTCAAGAGCGCTGCGATCAAAGGCACCGGCGTGGTCTACGTCTACGCGAACGGCGCCAAGCAGGTCTGCGCCGAGCACGTCCCGGTCGACGAGATCATCGTCGACGAGGCCGAGTCGCACAGCTCGACGCCGCGCCAGTTTCACCGGCGCTACTTCTGCGACCGCGACGAGCTGAAGATGCGCTACCCGGGCAACGATGCGGCGATCGAGAACGCCCAGTACGGCGCGCGCGGCCTGTGGCAGCTCTGGCTGAACTACCGGCCGAGCGAGACCAACGAGATCCTCGTCGTGCACAGCTGGATCCTTCCGGTCGGCGTCAAGGGCAAGCCCGGGTACAGGGCCGGCCGCGAGGTTGTCACCGTCGACAACGCGACCATCTACGACAAGGAGTACACGAAGGCGTTCTTCCCGTTCGCGCGCTTCGTCTGGTCCGAGCCCGAACAGGGCTGGTACGGAATCGGCGGCGCCGAGCGGATCGCCGGCCACCAGCGCGCGCTGAACCGCCGCAACTGGCAGATCGATCGGCTGCTGCAGCAGAACGCGGTGCCGACGACATACGTGCGCCGGCAGGACGCGAACCTCCGCGTCCAGACCACGAACGAGCTGGGCACCATCGCGATGTACAACGCCGACATCCCGGTCACGGTCCACCAGCCGATCGTGAACAAGGAAACGTATGCCTCCCGCGATCAGCTGAAGGCCTCCGCGTTCCAGGAATTCGGCGTCTCGATGCTCGCCGCGCACGCCACCAAGCCCGCCGGCATCGACAGCGGCGTGGCCCTGCGCGAGTACCGCGACCAGACGACCCAGCGGTTCAGCATGCAGGAGAAGGGCTTCGAGCGACTCAAGCTCGACGCGGTCCTGCTCGTCGTCGACGTCTGCAAGGACCTCGGCGAGGACGCGCCGACGATGATGCGGCGCAGCCGGTTCGGCAAGCGCGTGATCCCGTGGGCGAAGGTCGACATGAAGGACGTGAAGGTGCAGATCGCCGCGGCGAGCACTCTGTCGCGGACGCCCGCGGGCCGGATGCAGACCGTGCTCGAATGGGCGCAGGCCGGAGTGATCTCCATGGACGAGGCCCGGCGGCTCATGCAGCACCCGGATCTCGAGCGTGCGATGAGCGTCTACACCGCCGCCCTTGAAGCGGTCGAGCACGCGCTCGAGGAGATCGAGGACGGGGCGCAGCTGGTGCCCGAGCCGTTCGACAACCTGAAGATGATCGTGTGGCGCGGTCAGATGGAATTCCTCAAGATCCGCGACGATGGCGCGCCCGAGGAGATCCTCGAGTCGCTGCGCCAGTACGTGGTCCAGGCCGCGTGGATCCTTGGCCAGCAGAACGCCGCCAACACCAACGCCGGCGCGCCCGACATGGGAATGGCCGAGCCCGGAGCCATGCCGCCGGGCGCTGTCCCCGGGGATCAGCCACCCATGCCCGGCGCTCCACCATCGAACGACGAAGCCGCCGCGGCGTTCTCTCCGCAGGCCATGCAGCTCCGCGCCGTGTAGCAATCCCTTTGCATCTGCAAACCTCGTACTGTAAGGATCAAGGCCAATGGCTGATACGCACGAAGCCGAGAGCAGGCCGACTCAGACCCGTTCTCGGCCCGACGCGGATTCGATCCTGTCAGGCCTCCAGCGGATGCGCAGCGGCGATGCCACCGAGCAGGTGACGCCGACGAACAACCGCGACGAGGATCCGAACGTCGACGACACCGACGACCACGGCGACGCCGAAGAGGTCCAGGCGCGCGCGAAGCCCGGCAAGGCCAAGCCCGCCAAGAAGCCTGCTCCGGCGCCCGAGCCGGAGGATGATCCGGAGGACGATCCCGACCTCGACGAGGAGTCCGACCTCGAGGAGCCGGCAGCCGAGCCGGACGAGATCGAGGAGCCCGAGGCCACCGCGGAGGAGCCGGTCGAGGAGGAGCCCGAGGAGCCCGCGCCCGATCCCGAGCTCGAACGCCGCGCGCGCCAGCTGCGCAAGCAGGAGCAGCGCATCCGCGATCGCGCGCGCGCCGAGCGCGAGGAGATCCAGCGCGATCGCGAGTCGCTGCGCAAGGACCGCGAGCAGGTCTCCGAGTTCAACCGCCTGAAGGAGCGCGCGAAGCACGATCCCGTCGGCGTCCTGCGCCACCTCGGACTCACCGACGACGATTTCGAGCCAGTCGCGAAGCACATCTACGCGCAGACGAAGGAAGCCGCGAAGGATCCCAAGAACCGCGAGGCTGCCGACCGGGCCATGCGCGAACGCGAGCTCCAGGCGACCATCGATTCGCTGAAGTCCCGTCTCGACGAGCAGGACAAGACCAAGGCGGAGACCGCGCGCCAGGAGCGCGAGCGTGCCGAAGCCGTCCGCTACATGACGGGCGTCAGCAAGGCCGCGAAGCCGGGCACCCTCGCCGCGCACTACCTGGGCAAGGGCGGTTCCGCCGCCGGCCGCGCGATGCAGGCCATGGCCGCGATCACCGCCGAGCTGGCCGAGGACGACGAGCTGCCGCTGCCCAGCGAGGTGCTCGCCGAGTACGAGAAGCGCCGCCGCGCCGAGCTCGAGGACGACGGCGTGGATGTCAACGCGCTTCTCAAGCGCCGGGCCGCCGCACCGGCCGCCGCGGCGAGCAAGAAGCCCGCGAACGGCGCCGCCAAGGCCAACGGCAAGCCGGCCACCCGCCCGCCCGCCGCGCCCGCCCGCGAGACCGCGGCCCCCGAGCGCAAGCCCGCTCGCATCATCGATCCCGAGGAGCGCAAGGATGCTGTCCTGCGCGATCTCTCCGCCCTCCGCGAGAAGAAGCGGCAGGCGGCTGTTGCCGACTGAAGATCAACACCGACTGCCCTGAGACAGCGATACCGACGCTCGATACCGAAGATTCACACCAGCCTGCCGACGAGATAGCCGGCGCAAAACCGAAATCTCGATGGCGCCACAGGGCGCGAAGGCTGCTGTGTTATGGCTTCGGCATCTACTCTGAGCACGGTCGCGTACATCTTCAAGAAGATGTACG
>JAAEAW010506581.1_pt1 | contig 9264 bp, 5 predicted proteins | sample 7277851 | NCBI WGS metagenome assembly JAAEAW01 (sample SAMN13876994, study PRJNA601929) | soil metagenome | isolation source: soil | host: Panicum virgatum | place: USA: Fermi National Accelerator Laboratory | collected 2010-11-19 | reverse complement strand
CGGGCCGACGACTTCAGGGTGATACATGCGCGTCTGACCATGTCCATCCAGTCCCTCAACGAGCCCCTTATCCTCGTCATGAAGAAGAACGCCAAGGTGCTTGCCAACTTGGTCGAGTGGCTGAAGACCAAGAACAAGGATCCGTCGGGCCGGATTTCCGGCACACCGATGCTCCTTATCGATGACGAAGCTGACAATGCATCCGTGAACACGTCGGCCAATGTCGACAGTCCCACGAGCATCAATGCCCGAATCCGGGAGCTGCTTTCACTCTTCGACAAGAACGTCTATCTTGGGTACACGGCAACGCCTTTTGCGAACATCTTCATCGATCCCGAGTCGGTCGATGCGATGGAACGGGAGGATCTGTTTCCGAGGGATTTCATCGTCTCGCTGGATGCACCATCCAACTATGTCAGTGCTGCACGCCTATTTGGCAGTGACGGTGATCTTGCAGCTTCGCTCATCGAAGTCAAGGACCACGAGTCCTGCCTACCGGAAAAGCACAAGATCTCCTGGAAGGTACCAGGGCTGCCACCCACCCTGAAGGAAGCCATCGCGAGCTTCCTGCTGGCCAGGGCGGTGCGTTGCTTCCGAGGCAACGGCACCAGCCACTCCTCCATGCTGATCAATGTCTCCCGCTTCAACGACGTCCAGACCCAGTTGACAGGCCTGGTGAACAGCGAGGTGGTCCGGTATCGCGAGGCATGTCAGGGGCATGCAGCTCTCCCTGAGAGCCAGGCGTTGCGTGATCCGGTAATGGCTGAACTCCGGCGAGTGTGGGACCTGCAATTCGAGGGCAATGTTCCTGAGACTTGGAGCGACGTTCAATCCAGGCTTCGGGAGGCGGTTGGCCCGGTAGACGTCCGAAAGATCAACAGCAAGTCGGCCGACACACTGGACTACAAGCGGAACGAGAGGGAAGGCCTGCACGTGATTGCCATCGGGGGATTCGCGCTTTCGCGAGGGTTCACGCTGGAGGGGCTGACTGTGAGCTATTTCCTGCGCAATTCGATGATGTACGACACGCTCCTGCAAATGGGGCGTTGGTTCGGATACCGCGATGGATACGCGGACGTCTGCCGCATCTACATGACGGATGATGCCATTGGCTGGTATTCGCACATCTCGGAGGCTATCGACGAGCTTCGCGATGAATTCAAGCGTATGGAGCGTGCCAGACGCACTCCCAGGGAATTTGGTCTAAGGGTCCGGTCTGATCCGGAGGCGCTCATCATCACGGCCCGGAACAAGATGAGGACAGGAAAGTCCGTCCGCCACAGCATTTCGCTCGGAGGTGCGTTGATCGAAACCACTTCACTGCGCAAGGATGCTCTCGAGAACAACCGCCAGCTGGCGGAGGAATTCATCAGCAAGCTAGACCAGCAATACGGAGCGAAGGTCGAGCATTCGGACGCTGGCTGGCTTTGGTCGGGCGTCAGTTCGACCGCGGTTCGAGAATTTGTCGGAAGGTTCCGCAACTACGATGACCTGTGCATCAAGACGCAGAGCGATCCGGTCAATGCTTACATCCGCGCGCGCGAAGGTGACGAAATGCCTGAGTGGGACGTCTGCCTTTTCAGTCCGGCGAAGACGGAATCCGGTGAGTACCCGCTTGGAAGTCGATCGGTTCGGTTGCAGGAGCGGAGTTCGAGCTGGGACGTTGCCGATGATGGCATCGAGTACTTCCGCATCAACGGCAAGTCCTCTCGTGTCGCGTCTCGGGGGCAGGAGAGAATCGGGCTCTCCGATCCCGAGGTTAAGAAGGCGCGGGAAGACTTCTTTGGCATGCCGGGCAATGACGGAAAGAGCATTTCCGACAAGGCATATCGACTGGCGCGGACTAGGCCGTTGCTGATGCTCCATCTCCTCTTGCTGCGCGAGGATGAAACCAGTGGCCGTACCGAGCCCGGAGTGCTTGCCTGGGGTATCAGTTTCAAACCGACGGAACGTCCTGAGCAGCGGGTCGACTACATGGTCAACACGACTTGGTGGAAGAACAACTTCCTGGATGATCTTGAAGAGGTTGCTGAGGAATCGGGGCCGGTTGATGCGTGAAAGTCCATGGAAAGATCTCCCTCCGGGCGAGGCAGGGACATTGTCCGTGCTTCGTATCGCAGGACTGGCAGCTCTTGAAGCATTCTGGGCGAGGAAGCCAGACGGACGGCTTGCTCTTCTTGTCGCATTGCATCAACTTGAAGCCTTGCCTGTCGAGGTGCCGACGTTGCGCGGGATAGAGATCTTGGCCCTTCCATCGGATCGTCAGCTTCAGCTTGTACTTGAATCGTCGGGCGACTGGGAAATGTTCCATGCGCTTTGCCTGGACCTGCTGGCCGCATCGGATGGCGGCGGGGACGAAGCCGGCGCCCTGCAATTGCTGTTACACAGACTCCTGCGGTGGCAGCGGCTCCTAAGCAAGGGCGGAGGCGGGCGGCTCGACGAGCGCGAGGTCCGCGGTCTCATCGGTGAGCTGCTTTTCCTTCGAGACCTATTGCTACCTGTGGCAGGCGTTACGGCCATTGACTGTTGGCAGGGACCGTTGGGGCAGCCACAGGATTTCGTGTACGCCGGGAAGCTGATCGAAGTCAAGACATATGCGGCAGGTTCGAATCCGGCGATCCGTATTTCCTCGGCTGAGCAGCTCTCGACGGGTGACGTCCCGCTCTTCCTGCATCTTGTCTGTCTTGTCCGCCAGGAGGCGGCCTTGAACCTTCCTGGGCTGGTTGACGAGCTTCGTTCCATGCTCGCGGAGAGCACGCTGCAGATGGAGGCCTTCGAGGACAGGCTTCTTGCCATGGGCTATGTCGACCTTCCGGAGTACAGCACGATGTCGTATGCAGCCACCTCGACAAGCGACTACCAGATTCGCGAGGGGTTTCCACGTCTGACGGTGGAACAGGTCCCTGCAGGCGTGACCGATGTCAGCTATTCCATCCAGCTTGTCGACATGCGTCCGTTCGTGGTTGCCGCTGACGCCGTGACAGGCACTCCAAGAGGTCTTCGATGAACGACGAGGAGTTCCACTCTGAACTTATCCAGATGGTGGCAGCGAGGGGAACGGCCACTGCAGACTTCTCCGTCGCCGCATTTTCCGAGCTCGTCGCTGAAGCACTGATCGACTCCGGGGCCGTGCAGGAGTTCGTGCCACTGTCATTCCGGAGCCCCAATGGGAGCATGCGCATCGAAGGCTATGGCTTCGCCGATGAAGGCCTGACCCTCGACCTGTTCATCGCAGAGTACGACGGTGGTGAGGAAGTCCAGACTCTGACCCGAACAGGCATGGAGCCGAGCTTCCGACGGGGGGAGAAGTTTCTCGCTCAGGCACCGAAGCCGGCATTCCGGGAGGCCGTGGACGTCGGACATCCGGTCTGGGGGTTTGCCCGCCAGTTGGCGGACCAGTTGGCAGTCATCAGCCGCGTGCGATTCCACCTGTTCACCGACAAGGTTCTCTCTGGCACTGTCAAGGAGATCCCTTCCGTGCAGGAGGATGGGCGTGAACTGGCCTATCGGGTATGGGACTTGAGGTCCATCCAGCGCTTGATCGCGTCGTCAGAGCCTGACGAAATCGAAATCGATCTGGTGGAAATGTTTGGTGCTTCCCTGCCATGCCTTGCCGCGAATGCTGGAAATGAGGGCAGCGCGTCCTACCTCGCCGTTATTCCTGGAACTTGGCTCGCCGCCATCTACGACCGATGGTCAGGAAGGCTGCTCGAGCAGAATGTGCGGACGTTCCTGCAGGCAAAGGGGAAGGTTAACAAGGGTATTCGCAAAACAATCCTTGACGCGCCGGATCTGTTCTTTGCCTACAACAACGGCATTTCTGCGACAGCCAGCGAGGCGGACTTCATCGAAGAAAAAGGAGGTCTTTTTCTGACAAAGCTGCGCCACCTGCAGATTGTCAATGGCGGGCAGACCACTGCGTCGATCTTCAACGTGATGAAGAAGGACAAGGGCGTGAACCTGGGCCGGATCAGGGTCCAGATGAAACTCTCGGTCATCAAGCCAGAGCTGGTCGATGAGATGGTGCCGCGTATCTCGCAATACGCCAACAGTCAGAACAAGGTCAGTGACGCAGACTTCTTCTCGAACCACCCGTTCCATGTCCGGATCGAAGGCATCTCACGTCGACTGTGGGCTCCGGCACTTGAAGGGACCCTCACGCAAACACACTGGTTCTACGAGCGGGCTCGAGGGCAGTATGCGAACGCGACTGCGTGGCTTACTCCGGCAAGGAAGCGGGAATTTGATCTCCAGAACCCGCGTAGTCAGGTCATTTCCAAGACCGACTTGGCCAAGGTTGTCATGACCTTTCGCGGGCAACCCCACATTGTCTGCTTCGGTTCACAGAAGAATTTCATGCAATTCGCGGAGTTCGTCGGCGAGTCTTGGAAGGATGATGGGATCGAGTTCGGAGATACGTGGTTCCGATATGCCGTGACGGGGGCAATCATCTTCCGCACGCTCGAGAAAGCTGTGCAGAAGGCCGAGTGGTATTCGCAAGGCTACAGGGCGCAGATCGTCACCTATGCCATCGCGCTGATGCAGCATTACCTCGGCAAGGCAGGACAGGCGCTTGACTTCGAGCGTACTTGGCAACGCCAGGCCCCATCTGCCGAACTCGTCGGTGCTCTTCTCGCTGTTGGCGAGCGGGTCAATCTACGCATCGTGGAGGCTGCTGCGGCCTACGGTATCGCCAATGTGACCGAATGGTGCAAGCGCGAACGTTGCTGGGACGACCTTAAGTCACGGGTCGACACCTCGGCCTTCGATGAGCTTGACTTGGACCTGGTCTCGACGGATACGGCAACTTCTGGTCGACGGGGGGCCCGGAAGGAGCAGAAGGTCACCAACGAGGTTGAAGCCCAGGCCGATGTGGTAGGGCGGGGCGTAGCGTACTGGCAGCGGCTTCTGCACTGGGCGGAAGCGGGAACATCGATGACGCCATCCGAGCTGGATGTCCTGCGCGTGGCCTCGCGCATGCCTCGCATGATTCCCACCGGCCCTCAATCCCTCAAGCTGTTGCATGTCGCGGCGAAGGCCGCGGAGGAAGGCTGGTCCGCCTGAGCGGGGCGTAGTCGCGCGAATCGTTAGATGAGCTTTGCCTGCCTGAGAATTGTGGCCACGACGTCGGCTATCTGATTGGCGAGCCTGGGCGGAACGGCGTTGCCTACCTGCGTGTACTGGGATGTCCTATTGCCCAAGAATACATATGTATCCGGGAAGGTCTGCAGGCGCGCAGCTTCGCGGACCGAGAGGCTGCGGCACTGCTTGGGCTTGTAGTGAATGAACGCGTGCCCGTCCTTGGCAATGTGACTCGTGATGGTCATGCTGTGTCTGTTCCCAACCTGTACCCGGAACCGATCCTTGAAGATCGACTCGTCGATGTTCTCGGGGTCGACGTTCTTGTGGTCCGGTAGCAGGCATTTAGGGAAATCGGCCAGTCGAGGGCTTTGCCCGGTAGCCTTGCCGAATGCTGAAACGAACATGTAGCGGACTAGATCGCTCGGCATATGGGAACGGCTTTCGTGGTTTGTGAGCAGAGTTGTTTCACGATCCCTGTACCACCCAGGCGTTGCACGAAGGTGCTTCCGTCGGTCGCTGTGAGGCAGGCGGATCCGGTCGCGACCAGAGCCTGGATCATGTTGCCTCGTCAATAGGTCGTTTCGAAGACTCATCATCATCTCGGCAATCTCATGGCTTGACACCGTACCTTGTCGTTTCAGTTCGCGGACTGCCTTGTCGAAGATCGGAAGGGACAACGCTTCGAGCCAAGTCATTCCCTCTCCTCGCTTGGATACCTGGGGGCTCAGACTGGGCAGATCTCCCAGTGTCTGTCGCACGGTAAGACGTGGTGACGCTTCGAGGCCGCGAAAGCTCTTGAGACTTTCGTGGACGTCCTTGCGGATTCCCAGGATGATCACTCTGTGACGTGCCTGGGGGATGCCAAAATTTTCGGCTCTGATGATGAAATCTTCGGGCACGGGCTCTGTCCGCGACTCAGGATCCACAAGCGGCATCAGGACATACTCGAGGGAGGTTCGCGAACCGTCCGCTAGGCCAGGGTTTTGCAAATCGCCCAGAATCCGTTGGAAGATATGTCCGTTGTCCACCTTGGATGAAAGGATCCCCTTTACGTTCTCCATGACGAAGACCGCCGGCCGAAATTCCGCGATGACGTGAAGGTATTCCCGGTAGAGGAAATGCCGTTGGTCGTTCTCGGCGACATAGTCTTCTTCCCCTTGGTTGCGCGCGCGGCCGACGACTGAATAGGCTTGGCAGGGAGGTCCACCGATCAGCACGGCATTGTCTGGCAGCTTGCCGTCTTTCAGGTGGGGTTTGAGTCGTTTACGAATCTCTTTCGAAACTTCGGTGCGGTTGTCGGGACCGAGCTCGAGTTGGAGGGCTTCCTGGTCTGCATGGGAGCATGCTTCTCGGATTGTCGAGCTCTCGCAAGTCTGGAGTGTGGTGAAGAGGGTGTTCCATGGTGCCTCTTCCACCAGCGCGTCCCAGAGCTGCCAGTCTTCTTCGGTTGTCGCAGGATTACGCATGAGCTCACGGTGTGCTGCTCGAAGGCGCAGAGTTTCATGCGCCATGGCATCCTTCTCGATAGATATAGTGACTCGGAAGTCCCCTTTGGCGGAGCGCGAAAATCCTTCACCCAAGCCACCAGGGCCTGCAAACAAGTCAATTACAGGAATCGTCATCTATCGTGGTTTCTATACGGACCCAGACAGGGTTCGCATGCATCTTGGCCGGAATACTACCAGGTCAGATAATGGGCTGACCGATGAGGGAAAAATAGACTCGAGAGGAGCAGCATTTGGTTGACACGGTCACTCCCGAAGTGCGATCAAGGATGATGCGTGCCATTCATGCCCGCAACACTCAGCCCGAAATAAGGGTGCGCCGGTATCTGCACGCTGTGGGATTGCGGTTTCGTCTCCATGCCCGCTCCCTTCCCGGTTGCCCCGACCTCGTTTTGCCTGGGCGCAGGGTGGCAATATTTGTGCATGGCTGCTTTTGGCATCAGCACCCTGGGTGTCCATATGCAACAACGCCTGCGACTCGCCAAGAATTTTGGCAGTCAAAGTTCGCGGCCAACAAAGCTCGGGATGCGCTGGTCGCGGACAGATTGAAGGCTATCGGATGGCAGGTTATTACAGTTTGGGAATGCCAGACGAAGGAGAAATCGGAGCTGGACGCGCTCGCGCGGGCAATCTTGGCAATATTGCCGGTCCCGCGTATTCGATAACCGCATCCTGAATTAGATCTAAGTCGATTGCGAAGCTCCGTGATGTGGCTGTGGGATGCGGAGCGTTGCAGTAATTCCCTACTGGTTGAATCAGCCAATAGCTAGTGCTTGCATGGCTGCACAGCTCGAAGCGCTCGGGATCAGCAACACTGCGGTGCGCAAGCTGTGATCCACGCTCTCACGTCGGGCAGGTGGGCGCTGACTCTCCATCTTCGGGGTAGACCGGAGAGAAGTGGAGAACACACTAGAGTGGAATGAAGCCTGCAGTCCCAAATGCTCCTTTTTGGCAGGTGGGGGAGTTTGCCAACTTTTTAATTCTGAGCTCTTTCTTGCGAAGAAACGACCGAACCGTTGCACGGTTGAAAATCGCGTAGAAATCATCGTCAAGTCGACCCTTGCGGAAGTTTTCGTCGTCGATGAATAAGCGCTTAAAGGCCCCCCTGACAGCTTCATGATCGTCGGTGGTGATCGTGTGTGCATGCAGTTGCGCGCGACCTTTGGCGACTTCAAATGATGCCAATGGTGCATGGCTGGATACAAGGTCATGGAATTGGTTGTGAAGCGATGACCACGCGGTTACGTAGTCTCCTTTGCATACCCAGCTTCCTGACTTTGAAGACTGACCAGACTCAATCCAGTTCGAGAAGCGTTGCAAGTTCATGGCCGCTTGGTGATCAGGGCTATAGACTCGAAACCGAAGATCATTGAGATCCGTTCCATGAGGGAAGACGTACCAGCCTAGGCGCTGACTAGGAGGGCTCACTGGATTTCCCGAACTCCACCAAGCAGATTTTTCGCGTTCCCAAAGCGCTGATGCGTATCTACAGAGCGCTGAGTCCTTGCCTCCAACCCATTGGCAGCTGCCATCAAACTCTATCTTGGCCGCTTCGGTGGACGGTGCGCCGATGACAATTGAGGCGATTTTGTATTCGGGAAGATATGCCTCTGGAAGGCCGACGGTCGCTACTTTGAAGGCCTCTTGCACAATGTTGTCGGTTGCATTCAAGCTTAGCCACAGCCAATCGGGGCTGGGGCCGTCTCTCACGGCGCTACTTAGGTCAAATCTAATTTCAAGCCCCAAAGGCTCATGGGACGATTTTTCAAATAACACTGAACGGACCTCCCTTGAGGCTTGGTCTAGCGCACTCTGAAACAAGGTCGGTGTATGGGTGGAGGAGTTTGATTTACTCATATTGCAGCGAATGTGCTCTGGTTGAAGGTTCAGCAAATTGTCGATGTCAATCTGACCTTCGACAAAGACTTCAAAATATTCCCAGTGAGAACGGGGCGTTCGATGTCCCACCCACATATCAGACAAACTCTGAATTGGACTGCCACAAACTTGACAGATGCTGGAATACATTCTGAAAACGACCTCACGGGCGCCAGGGCGCCTGTAAAAGCCGTTGAGATGCTTGAACTCTTCCAGTTTAGCCAGCATAAAAACTCTAACAATTGAGTTGATCTAAGAATACCAAAGACCATTTGGCATACATTAAGGCGATAGCCTTCGTTTCTCAGAGAGCTACCATTCTCAATGGCCAAGATGGTCCGGTCTGTTTATCTGTCCGAAGGGCGATTAAATCAATAAGTAGTTTTTCAATTGCCTCGTGATGGGAACTGACTTGCCCCAAACATTCGATGCCGTGATCCCGTGTCTTTGCTGACCCGTTGTTCATTTTTTGCGAGATACAACAAATTTTTTCGAAGCGATTCGCGCTTGCTGATGTCGTTGCGGTCTATCTGACCTGTTCCAATACCGTGGCCGTACTGTGCGTGCTTGTCCTTGTCCCCGTTACTGTTCCAGTACGAACCCATCCCTCGAGTGACTGTGTTCACCCAATACTCCCCAATGCTCTGGGCAATGAGAATGTCTGCTCGGTGCTCACCAGCGTAGAAGATGATGATGTGCAGGTGCAGGCCACCTGCATTGCTTCCTTCCTCAATCTTCCAGACATAGCCGTTCATGCCTTGCAGCAACCCGTTGTTGCGCTTGTTGTTGAGCAGTTGGT
>JAAEAW010500434.1_pt1 | contig 9453 bp, 14 predicted proteins | sample 7277851 | NCBI WGS metagenome assembly JAAEAW01 (sample SAMN13876994, study PRJNA601929) | soil metagenome | isolation source: soil | host: Panicum virgatum | place: USA: Fermi National Accelerator Laboratory | collected 2010-11-19 | reverse complement strand
GTTCTGCGCGGCGACCGCGCGCCACGCCACCTCACGGGCCTCCGCGAGCCGGCGCCGCTCCTTCTCCAGATCCGCGGTCCGCGCGGTCCGGCCGAGACGCGCCGCGTCCCGGTCGGCGACGAGCTGGCGGATGCCCTCTCCGAGGAGCGGGCCGCCTTCCGGGTGGCCGGGCGTCAGTGCGGCGCCGAGCATGCCCTGCGCCGCGTCGATCACGCGGCGGGCGGTGGACAGCTCGCTGCTGACGTCGAAGACCTGCTTCTCGGCGGCGTGACGCGCCGTCTCCGCCTCGACCAGCAGCCGGTGCTTCCGGCGGACATCAGCGACGAGCGCGCGGATGTCGGTCCGGTCGATGTCGCCGGTTTCGGCGCGGCGCAACATGTCGTCGAGGTCCAGCATGAGGTAGCTCTCAGCCACGGTCGTTCCCCCCGATGTGGTGCCGCGCGGCGGCGGCGATGATCTGCGCGTCGGTGACCATCCGGTCCCAGTCGGCGGCACCGGTGATCCGCCACTCGTCGGCGGTCGCGGGCTCGTCCTGCTCGATGCGGGCGAGCGCGGCGAGCGCCTGGTCCCGCTCGACGACGAGCCGGGCGCCCGCGTCGACGTGGGCCTGATCCCTGATCGCCGCCGTACGTGCGGCCTGCTCGGCGGCGCACTCCTGCTCGCGGAGAGTCCGGGCGAGCCGGACGACCTCCGCGTGCTCGGCGTCCCGCTCCTGCCGGTGGATGGCCGCCAGCGCGAGCGCCTGGTCCCGCTCCCGCTCGGCAGTCAGCGCGCGCTGCTTGTACTGCTCAGCCAGCGCGCCGAACGTCTCGGTGAGGTTCGCGTTGTGGTGGGCGTCGGTGATGGCCTTCTCGGCGACATCGGCGTTGGTGTGCGCGTCGTCGACGGCCTGGTCCCGCTCGCGCTCGGCCGTCTCCAGCGCCGAGCGCAGGCGCCGCACCTCGGCCCACAGCGTCCGGGCCAGCGCCGCGACCGACCGCAGCGCCGGGGACCGACGGGCGGACGACGCGATCCCCACCTTGATCGCCTTGTCGACGCCGACAAGCCACACGTCGGCGTGCGTGCTGCCAGGGCCGAACGGCTCGGCGCGGTCGACGACAGCCCAGCCGTGCGTGTAGTGGTTGATGACCGACCCGGGGTGGAGGTTCCTGCCGTACACCATCAGCGGGTCACCGCCGTGCCGTCGACGACCGGGCACGACGGCTGCTCCAGAGAGCGGGACACATCCCCCGCCGTCCAGATCGTCACCCGGGACCCGCACCGCACCGGGGTGGGCGGTGCGGGAGACGGCACCGAGACGACCGACCCGACCGGGATCACCGACACCGGGTCGTGGCGGGTCAGCTCGACACCGGTGATGCCGCCCAGCGTCACGACGACGAACACGCCGCCGGCCACGAGCATCGGCAGGGGGATGCGGCGCCGGCCGCGATGCGACGTCACTCGGCACCCGCCTCGAGGCCGCCGCGCAGCACCGCACGCCGCGCAGTCGCCGCGTCGGTCAGGAGCTGCCGGCCGCGGTCGGTGATGCGCTGCACCCCGTGCGCGGCGGACACGCTGCTCTCGGCCTCCCGAAGCTGCGCGTCGTCCTCCGCCGTCTCGACCGCCGTCAGCAGCACCTCGAGGAGCGCCGCGTCCGGGGCCGGCGCCCCCTCAGCCTCCGCGCGGGCCGCGTCGTCCGCGACGAACGCCTCGAGCGCCTCCGCGGTGGGCGCGTTGAACTCCGGAAGACCGAATCCGTGGTCGTCGGGCGCCAGACCCTTCCCGCGCTCGGCGGGCTGAGCCGGCGCGCCGTTGATCTGCGCGACCAACCGCTCGTGCTCAACCGCCGCCTTGCGGGCCGCCGCTGCCGCCAGCTCGGCGGCGTGCTCCCGGCGGGCGATCTCGTCATCCCGCTCGGTCTCCTCGTCGACCAGCACGCCGGCGGTCTCGTCGGGGAAGACGACTCGCAGCGCGGCAGCCTCGGCGCATTTCGCCACCTGGTTCGCGGGCATCGTCAGCCACTTGCCGGTCCGGACGCCGTCCTTGTCCGTCACGACGAACTCGCCGAACATGACCGTCGCCCACGTCTCGTGCAAGGCGCCGTGGTCGTCGTAGTGCCGGGTGGCCATCTTCGCCGCAGCCGGCGGCGTCGAGCCGAACCAGGTGTCACGCCACTGGCCGTCCTCGCCGCACCACAGCGGCCCGACCCGGCCCGCGTACCGGCCGGACCGCTGGGCGATCAGCCGGTAGCCGTCGATGCCGGTCTGCGGGCGGTACACGTTGCGCCGGGCCCGCTTGTCCCACCGGCCGATCAGGTAGATCTGCTTCGCGAACGGGTCCAGCCGGGACCGCTGCGCAACATGCTGGAAGATCGCCAGCTCTTCGGGGAGGACGTCGTCCTTCACGCCGAGCGTGCGCAGGGTGGCGATCTGCCGGGGGGTCCACCACTGCTGGTCGGGGCGGAGCTCGAGCACCGTTCCGCCGGCGCGGATGGCAACCTCGGCTCTCGCCGTCGCTGCGGCGATAGCCGGGGCCGGGTCGTGCGTCTCGATCGTCTCGGCGCTCACGCCGACGCTCCTTCCTGGGCCACGGGCGCCAGGCGCACCGGCCATGAGCTGTCGATGACGGCGTCGGGGCTGCCGGAACGCCGCAGGTAGTCCTGGAACTGGTGCGCCCACGCCCGGTGCTGGTCGGCCTGCCAGGTCTGCATCTCGGTCAGGTCCATCTGCCGGAGCACCTCGTGCACCCGGGCCTGACGCCACACGACCCGGCCGGCGGTCAGCGCGTCCTCGTCGGCCGCGTGCGCGCCGTCGAGCCGGACGCCGTAGGCGGCGGCCAGCGCGGTCAGCGTCCGGGCACCCTTCCCCCGGCGGAACGGCACGCACGCCCGGTCGATCACGAGCGGGTCCAGCACCGGGCCGATCAGGATCGGGTCCTGGCCGTGCCGGACCAGCTCACGCTGCAAGATCGTCAGGTCGAACGAGGCGTTCATCGCGACCAGCGGGACCTCGTCCCAGTCCCACCACGCCTCGTCGATCACCTGGCGGATCTCGTCGAGGACATCAGCCGCCGGCCGGCCCTCAGCGCGGGCCCGCAGGGTGCTGATGCCGTGTACCGCGGCGGCCTCCGCGGGGATCTCGACCCCCGGGTCGGCCAGCCACGAGTGGCGCCCGGCGATGCCCTCCGGGCCGACGACGATGCACGACGCCGTCACGATCCGGGCCGTCTCCACGTCGACCCCGGTCGTCTCCGTGTCGAAACAGATCATCGGGGAGTCCCACCACGGCGCGGTCACAGTCCGACCGTCCGCTGGGCGGTGCGGGCGGGGGTGAGGCAGTCGCAGCTGGTGGTGGCCAGGCCCGGGAATCCGACGCGGGCGGTGCAGCCGAGCGCGTCGTGGTCGGCGGGGTCGTGGGCGCAGCAGACGGCCGGGGCGGGCCCGGTGGTGTTGGCCTGGACGGCGACGCAGCAGGCGCAGGTGGACGACTGGTGCGCGTCGCAGTTCCAGATCCCGTGGGCGAGGCTGACGCCCCACGCGCGGCGGCGGACGCCGTCCCGCTCGGGCAGGATCGTCGCCGCCACCTGCGGGTACGGGCCCGCCGTCGCCGCCAGGTAGACCCGGATCCGGCGGGAGGTCAGCAGCGCGTCGGCCTCCGCCTGGACGTCGGCCTGCGGCTGGGCGGTGGTCATCTCGTCGAGGACGCTCATCGGGTCGCCTCCGCCGTGCGGGAGTGCAGCGCGATCAGCGCGGTGGTGGATGGCGGCAGGTCCTGCGGGCGGCGCTCGATCGGCGGGCGGCCGGGGTAGGTGCGGCCGGGGGTGCGACGCGGGAGCGGCATGGTGGGCGGCTCCGGGTCGGGCTGGTCGACCCGGGTGGGGTCGGGCTGTACGGTGGTGCTCACGAGGTGGTCCTCTCTCTGGCGGGTGAGGGTCATGACGCCCGGCTGTTCACGCAGCCGGGCGTCGCTCTTTGTGGGGGTCATGCGGCGTCGGCCTGAACGGCCAGCGGCTCGACCGGCCGCGCGGCCGGCTCCTGCTCACGCAGGGCCTTGAGTCGGCAGGTCTCGGCCCAGATCGGCACGAACCGTGCGCGCCGCTCCTCGGTCCAGCCGCCGGACGCGTAGAACCCGGCAACCGCACGGTCGAGCGCGGCTTCCTGGGCGGCGGCACGCTCCTCGCGGGTCACGCCACGCTCCGGTCCTGCGCCGGGTTGGCGACGGGCTCGGGGTGCGAGTGCGGGAAGAGGTCGGCCACCTCGGCGTCGAGCGCCTTGGCCAACGCGATCAGGACCGCGTCACCGACGCCGGTCTTGCCCGCCTCGATTCGCCAGAGATGGGTCTGGCCGATCTCGGCCTGCCGGGCCAGCTCGTTCTGGGACATCCCGCGCTGCTCCCGGAGTGCACGGATCCGGTCCCCCCGGCAGACGCGCAGGTCATCCAGGTCTGTGTGCATGAGCCGAGTTAAGTCTTAAGGCTTATGCCTGTCAAGGCTAGCCCTAAGTCGTTGTCCTACTGGGGGGTAAGCCACGACAGGCAATGCTTGTCATGCAAGACTTAAGCCCTGTGGGTGACGCCGATCAGCTGGAGCAGATGCAGCGCCAGATGCGCGCAGGCGCATGGCTACGCTCGGCCCGCACCGACGCTGGCTATCGGAGCGCCGGAGCCTTCGCCAAGGTCGTAGGCGTCCACCAGACGCAGATCAACAACTACGAGCGGGGCATACACCGCATCCCCGAAGAGCGCGCCCTGGACCTTGCCAGGGCGCTCCGCCTCCCCGTCATAGAGGTCCGCCGCCGGCTCGGCATGTGGCTACCGGATGATCCACCGTCGGGGCAGACGATCTCCCCCGAGGAAGCGATCCGCGCGGACGAGACGTTGACCGCCGATCAGCGCGAGCTGCTGCTATCCATGCTCGCCACGCTCAGAGCCCAACGGCCCGTTCGGGTGGGGGGTGCGTCAGCCCCCCCACCCAGCCCGGCCGAGCTAGCTGCACTCCCCCTCTTCGCTCGGCCGGACTTCGACCCGGCCACGTACGACCCGACCGCTAGGCGCGACCAGGACGGCCCTCCCCGGGAGGATTGGGAGTGATCTCCCGCCCCGTGAGGATCTTGGCGTAGTCGGTACCGCACGCGGCGTACCCGGCGGCGAAGCCCTGCCGCCAGGGTGATCGATTCGGGTCCTTGGCTGCGCGCTGAGCTGCCCAAACCTTTTCGTCGAGGCCACCGAGTGCCGGATCGGCGCGCTGCGTCCGCCAGTCGGTGTCACCCGTAGCGTCAGAGTCTTTCTGTGTAGCCACTTACCCCCCCTTACCTACGTCCCTTCCGGTGTGTTGCCGGATGGATACAGAACGCCTGCTAGGAGCAAAATGTGGGGTGAATACAGATAACTAGTCTGTTCGTTGTGGAGAAGACGACGCCGTGTCACCGCATAGAGCCAACGTAGAGACACAGTCGGCAACAGATCCGGGCGCATCGGACACCGCTGAACCAAAAAAGGTTCCGTGCGGAAACCCCACACGGAACCACCCCACGCAGACCCATACTGTCACGGTGCGTGAACGACCCGCCGTGGCCTAGACGGGCGTCCGTCACCCTCGACGACATCGCCAACGGCGTCGACATCGACCAGCTCCGCGACCTACTCGGATACGGGTCCCGCACCGGCGAGAGAGTCAGCCGCTCCTACGCACAGCGCATCGGCGACAGCCGCCGCTTCCCCCCACCGATCGTCGACCACCCGCGACTCCGCCTCTGGCACCGCGACGACGTCCACGCCTGGCTCGACCTCAACCGCCCCGGATGGCGCGGCGGGGCCTGACCGGGCGGCACGCATCCGGGCCGCAGCCAGGTGGTAAGCGCCGGTCATGGCTCGGTGTCGCCCTAGTCGCCCTTGGGGTAGACGTCGTCCTCGTCGCCCTTGGGATCGGCGGGGTCCGCGAACTGGTAGGTGCCGGCCGGCTCGCCGACCAGCTCGGCGTGCGCCGGGACGAAACGTTCGGCGCGCCGGAGGACCTCGTCCTCGGTCATGCCAGGGCCGGGGTAGACCGTCGCAGACCGGTCCGCGTAGCTGATTCGGACGGTCAGGCCGCGCTGGTCCGCCAGGTGGGATGCTGTGGTCATAGCGGGTGCCCGCCCTCTCTCGGGTTCCTGCTGAGCCCCATCGGCGGACAGGCCGGTGGGGCTCACTCATACCCGGCACCGTAGCGGGTCTGTGACCTAAACGAAAGATGCTCCGGCAAGTCTCTGCGGTCCCCCCAAGGATGCAGTGCCTGTGAGCAGCACCGACGGTCCCCCACCCGAACCCGGCGAACTGCTCGACATCGCCGACATCCGGGAGATCCTCGCGGTGAGCAAGACCCGGGCGTACGTGATCAGCCGAGACCGGAACTTCCCGGACCCGTGGATCGATCACCCACGGGTCCGGCTGTGGCGCCGCCGGGACGTCGAGGCATGGCTCGACACGCACCGGCCAGACTGGCGGGGCGAGGGCTAACCAGCCGGGACGGTAGGCGCCCTAAGCCCCACTCAGGCCGGTCACATACACGGCGAGGAGCGTCAGACAGTCCACACCGAACTCACCCGTACCCCGCAACTGGCCCAGGATCGTGGCCCTGCTCTGCCTGATGCCCTTCTGCGCCAACATCACCTGGGCGGCCTCAACCTCCCTGAGCACCCGGCTCTCCGGCTCCCCGCAGGCTTCCGCCCCGTCCGCAAGGAGACGGGAGTAACGAGCGATGTCACTGGCATCCGGGTCCGCGATGCCATCTCCCACCGCAGCCCTGTAGGCCGTCGATGTCGTCGCCACGGCCGCAGTGGTCGCGACAACATCCGGACTCGGATAGGTAAACCTCGGGGCGGCCATGCTCGCCGAGGTCGCCGCCGGCTCCGACCGCGCGGCCGTAGCGTCGTCATCCGGCGACAGCACAGCCCCCAACGCGAACATCCCACCGAGAGCCAGAGCCACCACCGCACCCGCCGCGGCGACCCCCCGCCCTTCCTCGCGCTTCTCCTCCACCCGTACCCCCCCTGTGAGGGGGCCACGGTAGCGAGAGCCCTACAGCCGCAGGCAATCGGCCCACCTACCGCCAGTCGATGAAGACCCGATCCGAATTCCACCGGCCACCAGGCGTCGCCGCCGGCGACACCACCACCTGCCGGATATACGCCCGCGCCGTCGCCCGCTTCTGCGGAAACAGCATGTCCTTCCACCGCTTCCCCTGCGTGATCAGCTCAGGATGCGGCCGGCGAGTCTGCAAGATCTCCTCCGCCTTGGCCAGCCTCGCCGCCGGACCCGCCCGCGACGCATCCCGCTCGGCCTTCGTGATCCGCTCCGCCCCGTAATCCTCAGCGATCTCCGCCAGCAGCCGTCGCGCCGACTCCGCCGCCGCCTGAGCCTCCGCGACCATCGCGTCATGCGCCTCCCCCGGCCGCAACGCATCCGGATCGTCCAACACCCGCGCCAGCGCATCCCCCACAAACTCATCCACCCGCGACACCCTCACCCCCAGCCGGCCACAGCCGAAAAACCGCTCCTTCGCCGAACACACGTAGTTCGGCGGGTTCACCCCCCCAGCCCCACCCGACAGCGTCCGCAGCGGCTTCCCGCAGCCCTCACGGCCACACACCACCAGCCCCGTCAGCAGATACTCCACCCGGGCGTTGTGCGCCGGCCGCGACCCGGCAGCCAGCAGCCGGCGAGCCTCGTCCCACTGCTCCCGCGAGACAATCGCCGGCCAAGCACCCTCCGCCACCGGCTGACCCTTGTGCATCCGCAGCCCAGCCACCGGACCACTCGTCAGGATGTGTTTCACCACCCGGTTCGACCACGGCGCCCCCGTCACCGTCGGCACCTCGGCCGCATGCAGATCCATCGAGATCCGGTGCAGGCTGTCCCCCGCCAAGAACCGGCGGTAGATCTCCCTCACGATCTCCGCCTCGACCGGGTCGATCTCCAGCAGCGCCGGCACCGAGATCATCTCTCCCGGGTCGTCAGGGTCCGGCACCCGCCTACCCGTGATCTTGACGTAGCCGAACGGCCGACGCCCACCAGCATGGACATACCCCGCCTCCGCGATCGCCCTGTGAGCCGCGCCGCTCTTATAGCTGATCTGGTCGGAGTAGTGAGCCGCCGCCGCGATCAGCCCCCGCAGATAGAGCCGGTCCTCATGGTTCTGCAGGTCCCGGGGCGGGCCGTCCACCGCGACGACGATCAACCCACGGCGCTCGGCCATGTCGATCAGGCGTTCGAGGTCTCGGGGTTGCCGCATGAGACGGTCGAAGCTCCAGATGTAGAGCTTCCGGACCAACCCGGCCTCGATCCGAGCCAGCGTCTCATCCCACGCCAGACGCTTCACGCCGCGCTTCCACGCCGACTTGTTGTCGTCCGTCCCCATCCGGACGATCGTGTCCCCCGCCTTGGCGGCGGCGGCCAATATCGCCTTGGCCTGCCGGGAACACGACTCTTTCCGCCCATCAGGGTTCTTACTCAGCCGGGTGTAGCCATCTGCCTCCACAGCGCGGTACTCTACTCGCAGAGCCACATGCCAGACGATCCTTCGCCCCGGTAAAGGGTCATATGGCATGTGCCTAGAGAGAGGCGCACATGACCCGCACCAACCCGCCCACACCCGCCCGGCTCTGTTTCCTCGACATCGAGTCCACCGGCCTCGGCGACGAGCACGAGCCGTGGGAGATCGGCCTCATCGTCCGCGAGCCCAACGGTGTCGCCGACGTCGCCATGCGCTGGTACATCCGCCCCGAAGACCTCGACGTCGCCGACCCTGCCGCGCTCCGCATCAACCGCTACCACGAGCGCACCGCGGCCATCCCCGGCCTGGCCATCCCCGCCCACCAGGCCATCGGCGCCGACCGGTGGGCCTACCCGGTCAACCTCGCCGAGTTCCTCGCCGAACTCACCGCCGGCGCTGTCATCATCGGCAGCAACGTCGGGTTCGACATGCGGATGCTCGGCCGGTGGATGCGCCGGCAGGGCTACCAGCCGACCTGGCACTACCGGCCGGTCGACGTCGGCGGCCTCGCATACGGCTACCTGACCGCCTCCGGCCGCCAGCCGGCCGGCGGCCTGCCGTGGTCATCGGCCACGCTCGCCGCCGCCCTCGGTGTCGAGCGGACCGGGCCCGCGCACGAGGCGCTCCCCGACGCGATGTACGCCCGGGACGTGCACGACGCGGTGACCAGCACCCCGGCCAGCCAGGTCGATCTCGTACCCACCAGCGATGACTACATCGCGTCGTTCGAGGCCGCCCAGCGATGGGGCTGGCACCCGCCGGCGGGTGCCACCCGGGCCATGCTGGACACCTACGCCGCCCGGCTCGCCGAGCGGATGCCCGAGCTGGGCCCAGCCGCGCCGCCCACCACCGACGACGTGACCGCCGCCGTGGACGCCGTCGCCGCCCGCTGGAACACCGCCGCCTGGGCGTCCGGCACGGCCGACCTGCGCGGCTGGGCCGCCG
>JAAEAW010037192.1_pt1 | contig 9626 bp, 10 predicted proteins | sample 7277851 | NCBI WGS metagenome assembly JAAEAW01 (sample SAMN13876994, study PRJNA601929) | soil metagenome | isolation source: soil | host: Panicum virgatum | place: USA: Fermi National Accelerator Laboratory | collected 2010-11-19 | reverse complement strand
CTGTGGGCGGCGGTCAGGGCGCTCGAGCCCGATCTGCGGGGCGTCGTTAGCGAATTGCTAAGGGGTCAAAGTGGCGCCACGCAGGTTTCTCCCCGTACCTCGGTTGTACCAATTGTACCAACTGAACCAACCGGAACTGAGGTACACCAATTGTACCAACCTAAAGGCAATTCTTTGGTACAAGGGGCCACTGTTAGCAAATCGCTAACGAGGGCGCGCAAGGTCCGCGTGACGCGCGTGGAGGAGCAACGGCTGTGGCAAGTGATCAAGGAGTGCGTGGGCGAGCAGGATATGAAGGACTCGTGGTACATCTGGCGGATGCAGGTGATCCGTAATTACTCCTGGGCGGTGGACGAGGCGGTGGGCCAGATCCGAATGCTCGATCGCTGCAACAATTATATCAATCCGGACGATCCGAAGCACAAGGCGCGGCTGCTTATGGTCCACCTCAAGAAGATGATAGGTTTAAGGAGCTGGTCGGAGGTTCAGCCAGGCCCAGACCCCCTCTAAGTTGGCATGGGCGTTGCTAGGTAAGAACGCCTGAATGTAGTCGAGACAACGCGGCTCAATTGCAGACAGGACGTCGAATCCACGCTGAAAGAGCTGGCCGGCATCGAGAATGACCTGCAGCTATCCACGACGGCCCTGAACGAGCTAATCATTAAAGCTCGCTCCGATCATGAGCCCACGATCAATGCCCTCATCAAGCGAAGGATTGAGCTGGAATCGCGGGTGAAGGGCTGGGCTGATTCCAATAAAAATGAATTTGGCGACAAGAAGTCCATCGAGTTTCGCCACGCCGTTGTTGGGTTCCGCATTGCGCCGCGGTCGGTAAAATTTTTGGAGGGTTGGGACTTGGGCCAGGTCATTACAGCCACAAAGAAAAAGTTTAAGCGGTTCATCCGAGTCAAAAGTGATTTGGATCGAAGCCGCATACTTTCCGATTTCTCGGCTGACACGCCGCGGGTAAGCAACACAGAGCTCAAGACGATCGGCATCGAGGTGTGGCGCGAGGAAAAGTTTTTTGTGGAGATCAAAGCGGAAGTTCCATGAAGGGCACAGTCGCCGATGAAACGGGACACGCGGAAGATGGTCGGCTAGTGCCGTGCGTCGATTTCGACTACGAGGCGATCGACCGAAATGTCTTCGAAGCTGAAGACGTTAAAGATCTTCACGAGCTGCCTCCGGAGTCGATCGATTTAGCACTCAAGCTGCACCGCACGATGTTGGAATGGATTTTTCAGGACGGCATGAAGAATCCCGAAGGCATACAGATCCGAGCGATACTCGCTTGCTGGATCTGGCTTCCGTACCTCGAGCCGCTGAGTTTGACGGAACTTTCTATTGGTTTTGGGAAACAGAAACAGAGCTTCGGCCGATGGGTGGACGAATTCAAAGAACACTTTGGATTCATTACACCAAACATGCGCCCACTGAAATGAACGCAATTGATCTCTCGGCGCTTTCTCGCCGAATCCGGCAACGACAGGAAGCGATCGATTCTCTCGAACGCCATACCGCGGACCAGGCTGCAGCCTGGTTGCGCGAGATTATCATTCAGGGACAAGACCTGCTTCGAGCGAAGGCAGAGCGCAAGCATGGTGACTGGCAAGACTGGCTGGCGGCCAACTGCCCGAAGACCAGCTATATAAAGGCTACGCGTTACATGCGCGTTGCCTCAAACGCATCACGGTTCAAGGATTTGGATAACATTCAAAGTCTGCGCCAAGCGCTGGCTCTCTGCGACTCAACAGAGCCCGAGCAGGATCGACCGGCAAAGCGCTGGCCTATGTACCTTGAGGCAATCACTCGTGTCTCGAAGTTCATTGGTTATGTGCAACGATGCCCAATCACACAATGGCCAGAGACGGGCCGCGCCAAGCTGCGCAAAGAACTGGAGCCGGTCGCGGTAGAGCTGTGGCCCGAGAGATTTGTCGGGTCCTTCCCGGCAGGCACGGAAAACAGGTGACCATGCTGCGCGGGCGGGCTAGGGATAGCGGGTCCAAAGTGATTTCAGTTTCAATTTGATTTCAGTATCACTAGCCGTATGAAAATAAATAAGCATCTCGATTTATTGGGGCGAAAAGCGACAGACCGCGTGACGGGCTTCAAGGGCGTAATCACCTCTGTCAGCTTCGACCTCTACGGCTGCGTGCAAGCCATTCTTCATCCACGATGCAACGACAAAGGAAGAGCAGAGCCCCACTGGTTCGATATCGCTCGGTTAATCGTAACTGGCGATCCAGTTATGCCTCGGCCGGATTGGGGGATCGATCCCGTGGCTGAAGGCAAAAAAGGTCCAGCCGAAAAACCTGCGGCAGGCATGTGAAGGAAGCGAGCCCCCAGAAAATTGCGGGGGATGAGCTTTGTGAGCTGACGGGGCTTACGGATCGGAGGCATCGGCAGTTGGCGAAGGATGGGTTTTTTCCGCCGCCGCTGCGCGGGCAGTATCAGCTCATGCCGACGCTCAGGGGGCTGTTCAAGTTTTACCGGGAGGTGCGGGCGAAGGATACGGGGAGTTTGGCGGTGGAGCGGTTGCGGAAATTGAAGGAGGAGGCGGACAAGGTTGCTTTGGAGAATGAGAAGACACGAGGCGGCCTGGTCGAGATCGAGGCGGTCTACAAACATTTCGAAGCGGTATTCGTTGCGTTCCGGGCGCGCATTTTGGCTTCAGATCTCGGGGATCAGGAAAAGGATGAGTTGTTAAATGATCTCCGGAGACTCAAGGCTCGAGACTTTTCAAAATCAAACGGCGCTGGATCTGATTCAGGGAAGGCTGGCGTCGATCCTAAAGCCGCCGCCGCGGTTTAACGTCTGCCAATGGGCCGATGAGCGGCGGTATTTGAGCCCGGAGAGCTGTTCGCAGCCAGGGAAATATCGAAGCAGTGCCGCGCCATTCCAGCGGGGCCCAATGGAGGACGCGACGGATTCGTCGGTTGAATCGGTGACGCTGATGTGCGCGTCGCAGATCCTGAAAACCACGGTCCTGGAGAACGTCATCGGGTTTTTCATGGACGTGGATCCGGCGCCGATCCTATTGGTGCAGCCGACGGACCTTCTGGCGGGATCCTTTTCGAAGGAGCGGCTGGCGCCGATGATACGGGATACGCCGGCGCTGCGGGACAAGGTGAAGGAGGTCCGGACGCGGGATTCGGGCAATACGATCCTGATGAAGTCGTTTCCGGGCGGGAATATTGCGCTCGTGGGAGCGAACGCGCCGGCGGGCCTGGCGGGGAGGCCTCGGCGGGTGGTGCTGGAGGATGAAATCGATCGGTACCCGGCGAGCTCGGGCACAGAGGGGGATCCCTGCAGCCTGGCGGAGCGAAGGACCGAGACGTTTTGGAACGCGGTAATCTATCGGGCCGCGTCGCCGACGGTAAAAGGCTTCTCGAGGATCGAGAGGGCGTTTGAACAGACGGACAAGCGGCGGTGGTTTTGTCCGTGCCCGAAGTGCGGGCACCATCAAACGCTGAAATGGAGCCAGGTGAAATGGACTGAGCCCGATGGGAGCGACGCGATTTATGAATGCGAGGGCTGTCATGCCAGGCTTAGCGATGGGGAGCGGAGACGCATGATCATGGCAGGGGAGTGGAGGGCGACGGCGCCGTTCCGGGGCAAGCGGGGGTACCATCTCAACGGCATCGCTTCGCCGTGGAAGGCGAAAAAGGGATTCAAGTCGCGTCTGCACCAGATGGCGGCCGGCTTCCTCGAGGCGAAAGCAGGCGGGAGGGAAACGCTGAAGAGTTGGACGAATACTTTTCTGGCGGAGACGTGGGAGGAGGAGGTTGAGCAAGTGGAGATGGGGCCGCTGCTGGAGCGGTGTGAGAACTATCCGAAGGGACCAAAAGAGACAGGCGGGACGCCTGTCCTACCTGAACAGATCATTCTGCTGATTGGAGGGGCGGACGTGCAGAAGAACCGGATTGAGGTCGAGATCGTGGGAGTGGGGCTCCAGGAGGAAACGTGGGGGGTTGAGTATCGAGTGCTCGAAGGAGATACGGAGCAGGACGTTGTCTGGCAGGACCTGGGGGAGTTGCTGGGGAAAAAATATCAGCGCGAGGACGGTGTCGAGCTCAGCATATCGGCGACGGCGATCGATACGAGGCACAAGCCGCAGAAGGTGCGGCATTTCGTGCAGCATTCAGGAATCCCGCGGGTTTACCCGGTGTACGGAATTGGGAGGGAGCAGCCGATTTTGGTGTCGGCGCGATTCAACAAGCATTATCGGCTGCGGACATTTGCGATCGCGACGAAGAATGCGAAGGACACGATCTTTGCCAGGCTACGCATCGAGGAGCCCGGACCACGCTATATGCATTTCCCGATCGGCAATGGTTACACCAAGGAATTTTTCGAGAAGCTGACGGCGGAGGTTAAGAAGACTGAATATTTCAGGGGGATCCCGACGGAGGTGTACGTGAAGATCCGGGACCGGAACGAAGCGCTGGATATCCGGGTGTACCAATTAGGCGCGCTGGATATTTTGCGGCCGAATCTTACTGCGATCGCGAAGCGCTTGATCGAGGCGAGGAAGACGGAGCTGCCGAAGGATTACGTGCTGAAGAAAGTTGAAGAACCGGTGCCGGCGCCGGCGCCGAAGAAGATTCCGTTTCGGCCGAGACGGCCGGGAGGAGGGTTTGTGGGAGGGTGGAAGAAGTGATTCGTCTTTCGGAACAATTGTTCCGAAATGACATTCAGAGACAGGCTGGAAGCGCTGTCCTACGGGAAAAATAACACGCGTGTTAGGAGTGGGGCTTGATTTGCAATGGTTAAGACGGGGTTGACGCTGCGGGTTGGATAGATGGCTGCCGAGATCCCGACGACTGAACTGCAGGAGATTATTGCGGGCACGACCGCGAAATGGACCAGGAGCCTTGGAGATTTTCCCGCAAGCGATGGATGGACGCTGAGTTATGCGTTTTTACGTGATCCGGATGGCGTGTTGATCACGTTTTCGTCGACGGCGTCGGGCTCGGATCACCTGGTCAACGTGGATGCGGGAACGACGGCGGGATGGGGCGCCGGCGATTACAACGGTCAGGCGTTTGTCAGCAAGGCGGGGGAGAAATACCGGGTCTGGCAGGGGACGCTGACGGTCCTACCGAATTTCGCATCGAACGAGAACCTCGATACCCGATCGAAGGCGAAAAGGATCCTCGATTTCATCGATGCGTCGTTTGAAAAGCTGGTGAAGAAGCAACCGGTGAGCGCGACGATCGAGGGGGTGCAGTTTCATTTCCGGAGCCTGGATGAGTTGATCAGGGCGCGAAATTATTGGGCGGGAACGGTGTCACAGGAGGAGCAAGCGCAAACGACTGGGGGAGTTCAAGGTGTGATTTTGGCGAGGTTCACCAGGCCGACGTGAACAAGACAAACCACGGAGGCACTGAGGCACAGAGGAAATAGCGGATCGATGATCACAGATTTGACTACTCGGGAGATGGAGGTTTTGAAGCTAATTGCGGTTGGCCAGCCGAATAAGGCCATGGCCGCCGAACTCCACATTTCGATAAAGACGGTCGAGAAGCATCGGCAGACCTTGCTTCGAAAGCTGAGGCTTAACCACGCGATTCCGGTAGTCCATTACGCGCGTTGCACCACAAACTGGTTCCGAACCTTTATGAAATAATGCCCGCATGAAGGTTTTTCAGGCATTGGCGAAACGGTTCGGGTACGTGCGGGCGCCTGGTCAAGGGGCGCCGCGGCGGCGGGGCTATGAGAGCGCGCGGACCTCGCGGTTGACGTCGGATTGGCTGGCGCCAGGGACGAGCGCGGATGCGGAGCTGCGGGGGGCGGTTTGCACGCTGCGAGCAAAGTCGCGGGAAGCCGAGCGGAATGATGATTATATCCGGCGTTACCTCACCCTGATCGAAAACAACGTCCTGGGAGCGTCGGGGATCGGGCTGCAGATGAAGATCACGGATCCAGACGGGACCTTCGACGAGAAGGCAAATACTGCGATCGAGACGGCCTGGCAGAATTGGGGCAAGAAACGCAATTGCACGGTGACGCGGCAAGCGTCCTGGCGCGGCACGGGCCGGCTGGTGCTGCGGAGCGCGAAGCGGGATGGAGGGCTTTTGCTGCGGTTCGTACGCGGCTATAAAAATGCATTTCGTTACGCCGTGCAATTGATGGAGATCGATCAATTGGCGGAGGATTACAACGCGGTGATGCCGGGAGGCGGCGAGGTCCGGATGGGGGTGGAATTCGATGAGTGGCGCGCGCCGGTGGCGTACCACCTTTACGCTGAGCATCCAGGAGATTCCGGGCTGCTGCCGCGAATGGCGTCGGGACGCCGGCGTGTGCGGGTACCGGTCGGTGATATGCTGCATATTTTTTTGCCGGACCGGATCGCGCAGACAGTGGGAGCGCCGGCGCCGTCGGCGACCTTGATGCGGTTGAAGATGCTGGCCGGCTACGAGGAGGCGGAGCTCGTGGCGGCGCGCGAGGCGGCATGCAAGGGCTACGGGATCAAGCGGCCGACGCCAGAGCAATTCGCCGGCGAAACGGATAGCGAAGGGCGAGCGCTGCAGAACATCGAGCCGGGCATGGGCCTGGACCTGGCGCCGGGGGAGGAATATTTCGGGATCGATCCGCAGCATCCGATGGATGCGTATCCGTCCTTCGTGAAACAGATTTTGCGCGCGATCGCCGGAGGCCTCGGCGTCTCTTACAACTCACTCGCGAACGATCTCGAGGGAGTGAATTACTCGAGCCTGCGGGCCGGCCTGCTGGATGAACGAGAGGAGTGGAAGGCGGTTCAGCAGTGGTTGATCGAGGAATTATGCGAGCCGGTGTTTGAAGATTGGCTCGAGTGGTGCCTGGGCTTCGGGCTGATCACGCTGGCGAACGGATCGGCGCTGCCGGCCGGCCGATTCGATAAATTCAACGCGCCGGACTGGAAGCCGCGGCGGTGGCCTTGGGTGGATCCGCAGAAGGACATTGAGGCGAGCATCCGCGCGATCGGGGCCCGGCTAAAATCGAGGAGATCGGTTATCGCTGAGGACGGCGGGGATATGGAGGACGTGGATCGGGACTTCGCGCATGATCCTGTTACGGAGGAGATCGATACGCCGATTGCCTATGTGCCGCAGGCGGCGAAGGCCCGGGATTCACAGGCACAGCAGATGGTGGGGGCGGTGGATGCTTCAGCTTGATGCTGCGACTGATCCCTCGGCGGGACACAGTCGCGCTCCGGGGCGTTGACGGGCGGGGATTCACAGCAAATGGCGAAGGTGATTAAAACGGGGGTGCTGGAGAGGTCGGTTGAATTCGATCGGGCGACGATCGATGCCAACAAGCGGACGGTGGAGCTCGCGTTTTCTTCGGAGTTACCAGTCGAGAGGTGGTTTGGGGTTGAGATCCTTGACCACAGCAAGGATTCGGTGGATCTGTCGCGGCTGAATGGCGGCGGAGCATTGCTTGTCGATCACGACACGCGAGACCAGGTGGGAGTGGTGGAGGAGGCGCGGGTGGACGCGGATAAAAAGGGCCGGGCAACGGTGCGCTTCGGGAATTCTGCAAGAGCGAATGAAATTTTCCAGGATGTAAAAGACGGCATACGGCGCCTGGTAAGCGTCGGATATCGGATAGATAAAATGGTCACCGAGAAGGTTGAGAAGGGTGTGGAAACTCTTCGCGCCATGTCATGGACCCCAATGGAAATAAGCCTCGTGAGCGTACCAGCCGATCCCGGTGTGGGTATCGGCCGCAAAACTGAGGAGCAATTTGAAACGATCGTGGAAGAACCAACGATCGAGAGGAGAAACATGACAGACCCAAATGCAAAGCCGCCGGCCTCGCCAGCGGCACCGTCCGCGCCGCAAGCCTTGATGCCGTCAACCGTTTACGAAGTTGAACGGAATGAAGGCCGCGATGAGGAGCGGAAGAGAATTCAGGAAATTTCAGCGATCGGCGATCGGTTGCGGGGCAAGGTGCCCAAGATCGAAGAGCTGGTCGGCAAAGCGGTCCGCGATGGACTGAGTCTTGAGCAATTCCGCGCGCAAGCGATGGAAATGCTGCCGGCAGTGCAGCCGGTGCGTCCGGCGTCGCCACTGGAAGTGAAGCCGAGGGAATGGGCGAAGTATTCCATTTCGCGCGCTATCCTGGAATCGTGCGACAAGGGGCGCGTGTCGGGAATGGAAGGCGAGATGAGCCAGGAAATCGCGCTGCGCCAGGGCAAATCGCCAATGGGCTTTTGGGTACCGCCGGAAGCGATGGTAGGCCATCAGCGTAATTTTATCGCCGGCACGGGCACGCTGGGCGGAATGGTGGTGGAGACGTCGAACCTCGGGGAGCAGTTTATCGAGCTGCTGCGCAATCGGACGCAGGTGATGCGGCTGGGCGCGCGGATGCTGATGCTGGACAACCCGGTGACGATTCCGCAGCAGAACGCGGCCGGCCAGGCGAACTGGGTGGGAGAAACGGTGGCAGCGACGCTGAGCACCGGCAATTTCACGCAGATCACGCTCACTCCGAAGGGGATTTCGGCCTTCCAACAGTACGGCAAGCAATTGCTGGCGACCAGCAATCCGAGCATCGATCAGTTGGTCCGGGACGACATCGTGCAGATCATCGCATTGGCGATTGACCTGGCGGCGTTGCACGGCACCGGCAGCTCGCAGCCGACGGGAATCGCGGCGACTACCGGCATCGGCACGGTGTTGCTGGCGACCGACGGTCTGGCGATCGGGAACGCTACGGCATTTCCGGCGCTGGTGAGCCTTGAAAGCGCCATAGCGGCCGCAAACGCGGACGCGGGAGCGCTGGCTTACCTGCTACGGCCATCGATCCGGGGCGTGCTTCGCACGACGCAACGATTCTCGAATACGGATACTCCGGTGTTTGAGAGCGCCCCAGGAAGTGTGGATGGCGTGATCAACGGTTATCGCGCGGCGGTGACGAACCAGATTTCCAAAAATCTGACGACGGGCACTGCGACAACGATCACGACTCCAGTCTTCTTCGGAAACTGGAATGAGCTGCTGATCGGGCAGTTCAACGGCGGAGCGACGGACCTGGTGGTCGATCCTTACACGCTGGCGGTCAATGGCGTGGTCCGGATCATCGCGAGGAACTGGGTGGATATCAATGTCCGGCATGCGGCGAGCTTCGCGCTGCTGGGCGGCATTCTGGGTGGATAGGTTATCGTACTGATTGGGGACGCCGGCTTGCAGTAATGCGGCCGGCGTTCTTTTTTAACCACAGGAGAAACAAACTATGAAGGTCAAAATTTTAGTGGCGTGCGTGGTGCCGGGCGAGGACGTGAAGGCGGGTGACGTCGTCGACGTGCCGGAACCGATTGCGCAGCGGCTGATCGGGATGGGGCGGGCAGTGGAGTTTACTGAGCCGGCTCGGGTACCGTTACCGGAGACAATTCAGACGCGAGAGCCGGCAGTGGAGATGCGTGATCCGGAAACGCAGCCGCAAAAACCTGTGCGGCGCAAGAGTTCCAGTCCAGAGGCTTGACCAGGTCGGCGCAGGCCTGGCCGCGGGCGGCGAGGTCCTCGCGATGGGTGTAGGCGTGCTCGAGGTGGGCGATGATGTCGCAGACTTCGGGGTTGAACCAGCCGGCGGGATCATAGGTGCCGGTGGTTAGTAAATACGGAGACAGGCTGGAAGCCTGT
>JAAEAW010406554.1_pt1 | contig 9660 bp, 5 predicted proteins | sample 7277851 | NCBI WGS metagenome assembly JAAEAW01 (sample SAMN13876994, study PRJNA601929) | soil metagenome | isolation source: soil | host: Panicum virgatum | place: USA: Fermi National Accelerator Laboratory | collected 2010-11-19 | reverse complement strand
CGCGCATGGCGGCGACTACGCCAAGGGCCCTCACTATGTGATGGTGCCGCCCCAACTGGTGGACCGGGAAGGCAACCTGCTCATCATCCGCCTGCGTGCGGACGAGGGCCGGCGCGGTGGTCTGGCGCGCCCGCTGCTGGGGCCGCAAAGCGAAGTGCTGCCGCTGTATGACGACAACTACCGGGTCAGGGTGGAGATCTCCGTTGTCATCACCGTGCTCAGCCTGTTGGTAGGCAGTCTGGCCCTGGCCCTGTGGGCTACGCAACCTGCCTGGAAGCCCACGCAGACGCCGGGGCAGGGCCTGGTGGTGCGACGCCAGCGCGATGCGCTGTACCTCGCTGCCTTCGTGGCCGAGTACTGCTGGGCGTTGCGCGTGGGCGACGTGCTCATCCACGACCCGCCCCTGCCCTGGCCGATCTGGCGCGTGGTGGTCACGGCGGCCTTCGCTGGCTGGATCTGTGGCGTGGGCTGGTTCTGCCACTGCGTGGCGGGTTGGGACCAACGGCCTTCCGCCCGCTGGGCCAAGTTCGGTCTGTGGGGGCTGTTCGGCAGCTCCATCCTGGCCGCGACGCTGGCTCACACACAACGCAATCCAGCCTGGCTCACGGCCTGGCTGGGCCTGGCCAATGGGGTTTTCGTGGCCTACGCGCTGTTCTATCTCTGGCGCGCCTTGCTCCATCGGCACGAGCGCACGCGGCTCGTGGTGGGGCTGATCGGCACGCTCAACGTGGTCATGGGCGTGCGCGACTGGGTGGCCATTCGCCTGTCGGCGGGCCAGTTGGAGGTCAACACCTGGATCCGTTATTCCTCCGTGCTGTTCGGGCTGGGGCTGATCGTCATCATGATCCAGCGCTTCCGTGCCGCCAGTCACAACGCACGTGAACTGACCAGCCAACTGAGCGAGCGCGTGGCCGCGCGTGAGCAGGAACTGGCGCAAAGCTACGCCAAGTTGGAACATCTGGCCCGCGACCAGGCGCGCTCGCAGGAGCGTGGCCGCATCCTCAAGGACATGCACGACGGCGTGGGTGTTCACCTCAGCACGGCCATCCGCCAGTTGCGTTCGGGCAACGCCGACAGCGAGGAACTGCTGCGCACGCTGACCGATTCGCTCGACCAGCTCAAGTTGTCCATCGACGCCATGCAGTTCGAGCCCGGTGACGTGGGCGCCATGCTGGCTGCGTTGCGTTATCGACTGGAGCCGAGGCTGAAGGCGGGCGGCATCACGCTGCACTGGACGGTTGATGAGCTGCCACTGCTGGGCGGCATGGACGTGGGCCGCGCGCGTAATCTGCAGTTCCTGCTGTTCGGGGCCATTTCCAATGTGCTGCAGCATGCGCAGGCCGGCAACCTCAGCGTCTCCGCCCAGCGCGACAGCAGCCCCGAGAGCGAGGCCCTGCACATCGTGATCGAGGACGATGGTCAAGGTTTTGACATCGCGGGCACGCCGGGGCATGGCCTGCAAGCCATGCGCGAGCGCGCCGCCGCGTTGGCCGCACGGCTGGACGTTCTCAGCTCCAGCCAGGGCACCCGCGTCGAGCTGATGCTGCCAATCGGTAAATAGGTCGGCACACAGCTGGGCACCCAATTGGGCACGCAGCCTGCGCAAGGCTGAGCCCGCAGAGAGGCCCGCCCCAGCCCGGACAGCCGAGGCTGCCGCGTGCCCGACAATCCGGTTCGTGTCAGTTCATCACTACGAACAAGGAGACAAGATTCATGAACCGCGTTGAGCGCCACGCCTGCTTTGGTGGTCGTCAGGAAGTCTGGAAGCATCAGTCCACCGCCCTGGGCTGCGAGATGAGATTCGGCGTCTACCTGCCGCCCGCCGCCGTGGAGGGTCAGCGCTGCCCCGTGCTGTACTGGCTGGCTGGCCTGACCTGCAACGAGCAGACCTTCATCACCAAGGCCAACGCGCAGGAACATGCGGCGCGCCATGGCTTCATCCTCGTCGCGCCCGACACAAGTCCGCGCGGTGCGGGCGTGCCCAATGTGGACAGCTACGATCTCGGCGAAGGCGCGGGTTTCTACCTCAACGCCACGCAAACCCCCTGGGCGCAGCACTACCGCATGCAGGACTATGTGGCGCAGGAACTGCCTGCGCTGATCGAGCAGAACTTTCCCGCCTCGGACCGGCGCGGCATCTTCGGGCACAGCATGGGTGGCCACGGCGCGCTCGTCACGGCGCTGCGCAATCCGGGGCGCTACCAGAGTGTCTCGGCCTTCGCGCCTGTGGTTGCGCCCAGTCAGGTGCCCTGGGGCAGCAAGGCATTCGCCGCCTACCTGGGCGAGGACCGTTCGACGTGGAAAGAGTGGGACGCGGTCGAGCTGGTCGCCACCGCCCAGGAGCGCCTGCCGATCCTGATCGACCAGGGCGACAGCGACGAGTTCCTGAGCAAGCAGCTACGTCCCGAGCTGCTGCAACAGGCTTGCGATGCGGCCGGCCATCCGCTGACGCTGCGCCGCCATGCAGGTTACAACCACAGCTATTACTTCATCGCGACCTTCATGGCGGACCACTTTGCGCACCATGCCCAGGCCCTGAAGTGAGCGCGCCGGCCTAGGGCTGCCCCTCATCAAGGTGGCGCGCGGCGGGTCGATATGATGGGGATGAGCCGGAGTTTCCGGGCGCGGACCCGCGCCTGTCGTCTCGAGTCAGGTCCCTTGATGCACGCTCCCGATGCCAAGTCCCCGTCAGTCGGCGACGCAGGCGCCGCGCCCGCGATGCCGCTGCGTTTGCTGCTGCGTTTTTCCGACGCGGCGTACGAGCAGCGTTTCGTCAAGCATTACATCGCCTTCTACTTTCGTTACGCACAGGCGAGTCTGGTACTGGGCGTCATACTGATCCTGGGCGACTACCTGGTCGACCACATGGCCCATGGCGCGATGCAGGCCAACCAACTGCGGTTGACCGTGGTCCTGCCGGTCTTGCTGGCCGGCCTCGCCTATTCCCTGCTGTCCTATGCGCGCCAGCATTGGCAACCGGTGATGTGCGCTTTCATCGTCATGGTGGCCGTTTGCCTCTTTGCGATTCTGGTGCGCATCGACGCCGAAGGCGGCGCGGGGTTGAAGACCTGGGTCGGCGTGCTGAACTTCACCTTCCTGTCGTTCTACTGCTTCGTGATCCTGGGCGTGCAGTTCAGTTATGCCCTGGCGTCCGGACTTTTCATCCTGGCGGCCTTTGTCTATGCCTTGTGGCTGCATGCAGACATGTCGCCGCAGCAGGCGGCCTATTGGTCCTATCACGTGGTCACGCTCTTCATCCTCGCGGCCGGCATCGGCTGGTGGCGTGAGTACCTGCTGCGCAAGGAGTTCGTGGCGCGCGCCGCGCTGGACGATTCCCGTGCCACCGCCGAACAGCGGGTGCTACAGCTGGCGCACTACGACGAGGTCACCGGTCTGCCGAACCGCCGTCTGTTTGCCGAATTGGCAGCTCCGGTGCTGGAACGTTCCCGGCGCAAAGGCGCGGGCTGCGCCATCCTTCATGTGGAGATCGATCGGCTCAGCGGTGTCCACGATGCCTACGGCCGCGCCTACGGCGACGCAGTGCTGGCCGACATCACCCAGCGCATCCGCCTGTGCATCCGCAGCGGTGACCTGGCCGCGGTCAGTCCGAAGGGGGAAGAGTCGGGCGTGGTGGCGCGGCTCGGTGACGGCGCCTTTTCGATCCTCGTCGCGGACCTCGACAGCCAGGAACGCGTGTCCCTGGTCGCGCAGCGTCTGCTCGCGGCCGTGGCCCAGCCCATCGTCATCGATGCGCAGCCGCTGGTGCTGTCGGCCAGCATCGGCATCGCCATGTTCCCGGGCGATGCAGGCGACCTGGCGGGCCTGACGCGTTGCGCCGAACAGGCGGCGCGGGCCGCCGGGTACGCTGGCGGCGCTCGGCACAAGTTTTTCGATGAAGCGCTCGATGCCCGGGCCAAGGAGCGCGTGGTGCTCGAGGCCGAATTGCGCCAGGCCATCTTGGCCGGGCAACTGCGCCTGCACTACCAGCCCAAGCTCGATGTGAGCAGCGGCCGCATCGTCGGCGCCGAGGCGCTGGTGCGTTGGCAGCACCCGGAACGCGGCTTGATTCTGCCGGGCCGCTTCATCCCCCTGGCCGAGGAGAGCGGCCTGATCGCGCCACTGACGGACTGGGTGCTGCATGCTGCCTGCAGCAGCCTGCGCCGCTGGGCGGACGAGGGCCTGCCCGCCTTGCCGCTGTCGGTCAATCTGCCGGCGCCGAGTCTGAGTGATGTCCGGTTGCTCGAGCAACTGGACAGCCTGATGCTGCACTACGGCCTGAGCCCTTCCTGTCTCATCCTGGAGCTGACCGAAACCATGCTGATGCGCGACGTGTCATCGGCCATCGACGTGCTGGACCGCCTGCGTGCCCGGGGCTTCGGTCTGGCGCTGGATGACTTCGGCACCGGCTACTCGTCGCTGAGTTACCTGAAGCGTCTGCCGGTGAGCGAACTGAAGATAGACCGTGCCTTCATCATCGACGTGGCGCGCGGTGGCCGCGACGGCGCGCTGGCCGCGGCGGTCATCACCCTGGGCAACGAACTGGGCCTGCAGGTCGTGGCCGAGGGCGTTGAAACCGTGGAGCAGTCGGACTTTCTGCTCGGGCGGGGCTGCGTGCTGCAGCAGGGCTATCTGTACTCGAAGCCAGTGCCGCAGAACGAGTTCGAGGAGATGCTGAAGACCAAGGCTGCGTGAGCGTGGGGTCAGGATGCCCCGGCCATGGACCGCGAAAGCTGGATGAGCCCCCAGACGAGCAGCACGAGCTGCGCAAGGTTGATGAGCAGTGCTGCGATATGCACACGGCGGAACCGTTCAATCGCGGCGTTGTCGCTGGCCTCGATCCTGGTTCCCAGCTGGTGCATGGCAGGCACGAGAAATCTCCTGAGGAGTGTGACAAGGCCTGCGATGCAGGCCGCCCCCACGGCGAAGGCCGGCCGTTGCCAGAGCGCGAAGCTCAGGCAGGCGCCGAGCGCCGTCCAGAAGGCAACGCGGTAGTAGACATTGAAGAAGCCGCGCACGAAGCGGGCGTCGAGCGGAATATCGTGCTTGAGGATGAGCAGGGGCAAACCACCCATCAGGAAGTAGGCGGTGGTGACAATCAACGCCACGGTGAAGAAGAATGCCCCATAGATGGCGGAAGACATGACGCTTCTCTTTCTGGTCGCTTGCGCGGCCTCACGATGGATTGAGTGGCGCTGGGCCCGACCCTGCCACCCGGCGCATGAATTTACCGCAAGTGTTCCAGCAGCATCGCATCCCCGTAACTGAAAAATCGATACCGTTGCGCGATCGCGTGTCGATACAAGTCCATGACGTGCTCGTAGCCCGCGAAGGCGCTGACCAGCATCATGAGCGTGGACTTGGGCAGATGGAAGTTGGTGACCAGCAGGTCGGCCACCTTGAATTCAAAGCCCGGGGTGATGAAGATTTCCGTGTCCCCGCTGGCCTGACCGGTCCTGGCCCAGGATTCGAGGGTACGGATGGTGGTGGTACCTACGGCCACGATGCGGCCACCACGTGCCTTGGTCTCCGCAATGGCCTGCTGCGTGGCGGCGGGCACGTCAAACCACTCGCGGTGCATACGGTGTGCGGCAAGGTTCTCGGTCTTCACTGGTGAGAAGGTGCCGGCGCCTACGTGCAAGGTGACGCTGGCTCGCTTCACGCCGCGGGTGTCGAGCGCGGCCAGCACGCCGTCGTCGAAATGCAGGGCGGCGGTGGGCGCGGCGGCGGCGCCGGGTTTGGCGGCGAAGACGGTCTGGTAGCGCGCCACGTCCTCGGCGCTGTCACCGTGCGCTATGTACGGCGGTAAAGGCACATGGCCGTGTTGTTCCATCATCAGATGGGGCTCTTTGCTGAAGCGCAGGCGGAACAGTTGTCCTTCTTCATCGGGCCAACGGCCCAGTAGCTCCGCTGTGTAGCCGCCCGCCATCTGCAGCACCGTGCCCACGGCGGGTTTCTTGCTGACCTTCATGTGCGCCACAACTTCATGACCGGTCAGCACGCGTTCGATCAGCAGTTCGAGCTTGCCGCCGGTTGGGAGGGCAGCGCCGGGCCGCCCCAAGCTGTCCTCCCCCCCTGGAGGGGGAGGCGCCTTGGCGCCTCGGGGGGGAGCCGGTTTATGACCAAACAGGCGTGCCTTCACCACCTTGGTGTCGTTGAAGACCAGCAGGTCACCAGATCGCAGCAAGCCGGGCAGCTCGCGGAAGATGCGGTCCACGGGTTGCGCACCAGACGTGCCGTCACGTCCGTCGAGCAGGCGCGAGGCGCTGCGTTCGGGTGCGGGGTGCTGGGCGATGAGTTCGGGGGGAAGAGCGAAGTCGAAGTCGCTCAGGGTGTGGATGCGGGAGGCGGTGCGGGCTGCGGGTGCCGGCGAGCCGGATGAATGGGACATGCGCTTGAGGGCCGGACGGGCCCGTTCCAAGGAATCAACAAGTCCTTATTGTCCCATCCTTCATGTGCTTCATGGCCTTTTCCTGGTTCAGGCCGCGCGCGCGAGGGAGGCCGCGGCCACGGCGTTGGCCGCATCCGTCCGGTTCGCCGTCACCCCTGCAGTTGTACCCGCGCCACCCGTGACACGGGCGAGCAGGGCCGCCGGGTCCAGCAACTGGATCAGCAGGTTGCCGCCGTTGGCGCGGATGAAGTGGCTCATCAGTTGCTGTTCAGCGCCTGCACTGCCGCTGTTGAAGGGTGAGGCCATGAGCTGATCGTCGGCGAATTCCGGCACGGCGTGCAACCCGTCCACCAGCAGGCCCGCGGTGTGCATGCCGTGGCGCACGATGATGATCTGGCTGTTGTCGTCCAGCGTGCCGACGCGTTCGTGCAGCAGCCAGGCCAGGTCGAAGACCCAGACGAAGTGGCCGATGCGGTCATTGCTCTGCGGCGCGAGCATGCCGATGCGTCCCTGGTATTTCGGACCTTGCGATCCGCTGCCGGGGCCGCCGTTGCCCATGCGTGCGGACAAGGCGCTGGCGGGCAAGGCTTCCAGTACATGGACGGCGGGCAGGGCCAGCAGGTCGCCGCCGCAGTGGAAGGTGGCGTAGGTCTGGCGGCGCCGACCGTCGCTGCTGTAGCCGTTGTCTTCGATCGCCTGATCGAGCCGCTGCGAGCGACCATTGCTTTGTACCGCGCCCAGGGGATGGAAGACCACGGACAGCACGTCTTCCTCGTAGCCGTCGCTGACCTTGAACTCGCGGTAGCCCTGGCCGGCGGAACAACCCATGACGGCGTAGTGCCCGTCGTGTTCGACGATGCGTGAAACGCTCTGGCCCTTGGGCAGTTGCTGTAGCAGCGCCAGCACGGCCGGATCCTGCAGACGATCGCACACCGGGTGCGCGGGGTCGGTGCTCGAAATGATGCGGCCTGTGCGGTCGGTGAAGTAGCCCGTGCCTGCACGCTGGCCCAGGCCGCTGCGCAGCATGGCCTCGAACTCGGTGGCGGCGTCGAAGACGATGCCGATGCCTCCGACGACCTCGCCAGCGATCTGGGAGTCATTGCGCGAGTTGCCCGAGGGTGCGCGAACCGCGGCATGGTAGATGTAAGTGGCCCGGCCGCCGTAGAAGGGTGTGGGCTCGAAAGCGCTGACGTGATAAGCCTGGTCGTCGGGTAGCGCGCGCACGCGTGCCAGGGTGTCCACGTCGATGGCTTCATCGCCTGGATGGGCGCTTTCTCCGTTGCGGCGCGAGCGCGCAATGACCTTGCCATTGCGGTCATAGACGAAGAGCTGCGTGTAGACCGTGTACAGGCCGTGGATGTAGCCCAGGATGTCCTGCACCTTGCGGGCTTCATCCGGCGCGATGGTGGGCACGGCGAGCGTGGTGCGCAGTTCGGGCGTCAATGCCCACCAGCGGCAGTCGTCGGCGCGTTCGTAGAGGTTGCGATCGAGCAGGTCCACCAGCAATTGCGCCAGGAACTCGCCGTTCTGCTGCTGGGTTTCGAGCACGGTCTCGTACAGGTCACGGATGGACTGCGAGAACAGATCGTTGCTGCGCGAGCCGGTTTCGCTGATCTGATCGAGGATGGTCTTGAGTTTTTGCCGCTCGAGGACTTGGCGTTCGTCGTTCGCAGTGCCGCTGCTCGCGCCCTGCTGGTCGGCCGTGATGACCTGGCCGTTCCAGACCACGCGGCGGATGGTTTCAGTGGCGGTGATGACTTCGTGCAGCGGCGGGCTGAAGTTGCGCGCATGCTGCAGCAGGCCTGCGGCCTGCACCGGGTCCAGCGCGGACAGTGTGCTGCGCGTGCCGCCGGAAAACGCCAGGTCCACCGGAATCATGAGCTGGCCGCGCCAGCCCGCGGGGCCCATGTAGCCCTGGTAGCCCTCGGCCTGGAAGGTGCGGATCAGGTACTCGCGGCCTTCGTGGATCTGCAGCTGCGGCGTGCCGTCGAGGTTGACGGGCATGGTGGCGCCGGGCGCGATCCAGTGTTCGTCCGCGCTGGCGATGACGCGGTTGTCGCCATCGAGCAGCAGCATGTTGGAGCGGCCTTCCGGGTCGCGGTGCGTGCGGAAGATGCCTTGCATTTCGGCCTCGAAGTCGAAGCTCAGGCACAGCAGGCCGATGACGGCCCCCGTTTCAGGGTGGTGCATGCGGCGCGAGTAGATGAGCGCCTGCTGTTTGCCGGGCCGAAGGTCGCTGGCGCGGAAGGTTTCGACAAAGGTGTCGCTCGCCAGCGTTTCCGCGATCAGCGGGTCGGTGCTGCCTTCGACGTTGGCGTGCGTGTCGGGGCGCGCGTCCAGTTGCGCCAGCACATTGCCCTGCGGGTCGAGCAGCATGATTTCGTCATAGACGGTGTACTTGCTGCGGTAGGCCATGAGGCGGGCGCGAGTGGCTTCGATGGCTGCCAGGCCTTGCTCGTCGCTCATGCCCAGGCCCGTGCCTACGCCGTCAGCCATGCGGGCGACGAAGGCGCAAAGTTCACGGTCGGTGGCGAGGAAACCCACGTCCGCCGTGCGCTCGTAGAGATTGCGCACCACGATGTCGATCACGTAGTGCGCCTTGGCGCCGATGGCGGCCAGCACGTTGGCGACCTTCTCGCTCGCCAGGCTGTCCACCAGTTCCTGCTCCAGCCGGCCAAAGCCCGCGCGCGTGGCGGCCATGATGGGCAGGATCGTCTGTGCCTCCTGTGGGCAGTTCATCTTGGCGGCGGATTCGATCATGCGCCACATCTGGTTGAGTTCGCGCAGCGATTGCTCGCAGCGAACCACGTCGCGCATGTAAGGCAGATAAGTATCAGTTTGCAGCTTCGTCTTTTTATTGTTCATAGGGTATGTCTCTCGGAAACTCCGACCCCTTTCTGTTACTTCAACTGTTTCAAATTGTTATGTCATCCCCGTGTGGTAAGCCATGCCCCACGTTCGCCCTTACGCAAGAGCTATGCCTGCTTACAACTTCTTTCAAGGCTGGGCCACAATGCGCCCATGCCCGCGCGAGAGGAAATAAACCGTCCCCTGAAGGCCGACCGCAAGGATCGCAAGGCCCATGGAAAGACCGATGAAGTGCCTGGCCCCAAGGACGCGGGCCGCAAGGAACTGAGCGTTCCCCAGAAGGCGATGCGTCGCCTGGGCCTGTTGCGCGACATCGACCTGGTCTTGCACCTGCCACTGCGCTACGAGGACGAAACGCGGCTGACGCTTATCACCGATCTGCGCGATGGCGAGACGGCCCAGGT
>JAAEAW010221359.1_pt1 | contig 9826 bp, 14 predicted proteins | sample 7277851 | NCBI WGS metagenome assembly JAAEAW01 (sample SAMN13876994, study PRJNA601929) | soil metagenome | isolation source: soil | host: Panicum virgatum | place: USA: Fermi National Accelerator Laboratory | collected 2010-11-19 | reverse complement strand
CTTTAGCCGTTTTCTCAGCCGCAGCCTTTTGCTCCGGCGTTAAATTGGCTACATCAGCAGCCGCTTTATCTGCGGCAGCTTTGTCAGCCGCTGCTTTATCAGCCGCTGCTTTAGCTTCCGGAGTTTGTTGCTGCCCTTGCTGCTGCCCTTGCTGCGTACCGTTGGCATCCCCACCAACTGCGGGCGCCGTGCCAGTATTAAGTAGCGTTGCTGCGGGTGCTGTTTCGAGTGGCATCGTTCTGTTGTTCTCTCACCATCGTTTGATAATGCTCCGGGCAGATTTGGTGAAGCTCTGCGAAGAGCTGCTGACCTATGTTCATCTCCCCGCAACGAAAATCAGTCGCTTCACGATTCCCGGTGAACGGGTTACGAAACAGTCCGGTCATAGCAAGCAGTCGCCACATATAACGACGGCCTTGCTTGCGGCCCATGAGGTCTTTGAGATCGCTTTCTTCTCGCAGTCGCGATAAGCGCCTAGCTTCGTCGTCTTGCAACTTAGCCGCTGCTTGCGCGTTGGTGTCGAGCGGATCGAACTCATTACCCATCGCACGCGACAATACAACGGGTCACAAGGATCGAGGATACCAGCGGGGCTTAACGACGATGACGACGGCGGTGTTTAACAATCCATTCAGAAACAAAAGGAGTTACTACGTCGGCGCCTTCCTTCATCGCACCGCCGCCAACTCCCGCAATACCAGTGTTTGCCGCCTTTGCAGCGACGATCGCCATAAAGCCACTACCAACCGCAAGAACATCAGTCTTGCCACTTTTGACCGTGGCATCGGTAACACGTCCGCTGCCGATCATACTTTCGGCGGTCTTGCCACCTTTGATGGTTGCGTCAGATAGCGTGCTGGCACCGATTAAGGATGCCGCGGTAAATCCAGCTTTGCGTGATGCCTCTTGAAAGGCGCCTGCACCAATCAACACGATCGTAGTGCTGGTTGCCGGAGATCCGCCGCCCTGCAATAAAAGCAGGATCGACATTAAAATTCGTCCTTAAACAAGCGTTGCGTCGATTGTGAAAGCCCAATCAATTTCTGTTAGAAGCAATCCCACAAGCCGCAGCGCCACCTTGTCGGCTCCACTTGCCACGACAGTAATTGATGGATCGCCGATTGCGATATTCGGATCAATGAGCGGAAGATTAGCGAGCCCCACTGCTGTGGGAGCCGCTGACCCTATTCTCTGCCAGGTCCGGCTACCATGCCATGCCAAAACAATATTTGCACTCGTTTTGGCAATGGCACAGTATTGAAATGTTATCGCTTGGTTTGGATCCAAAACGCGCAGATCAACTAATACTGGTATTGCGTCCGAGGTATGAATGCCGGAAATTTCTATTACGTGATGCATGTAGCGCCCTCTAAGGTTTAAAAAATCGAGTGACTACTGCGTCAGGAAACCAATCTACCGTTTTTCCCACAGCGCCGGTGCCGGAAAATCTCAATATGTCCTCGCCCGCCTCAATTACCGCGTCTACCCCTATCACAAAAGACGCTCCGCCCGCGTTTGACCAAGACACTAGCGAAGTTGTGCCGACTTGCAATTCAGTACCGGCTAGCTTGTCAACGACTATGATAAATTCCGCTCGAAGTTGATCGCTATTAGTGCTGCCTACAGCAACAATGGCGATTTTAATCGTCGTCTGTGCATTGTTCGGAATGACAACATCAACCAAGGGTGTCTTGGTTGCGTCCGTGGTCTGTATTGATCCACGAATATCTCTATATTCGAGCCCCATTAGTCAGTGGTCGCGTACTCTTGCAACTCGAAATACCCGCCCAGGCTATCTCCAATTACAGCGGTAACGCCGAGACGAATTGCAAATCCTTCGCCATTGAGCAGATCAAGGAATGAGCCATAAAGCGATTCTCTGCCGGGCAAAATTAATTGATTCCCGGCGCTAAGCTGCCGCGCACAACCCCACTCAACAGCGAACTCAGCGTCGATAGTTACACCAGCAACTGTGAGTGCTGCCGCATAATTAAAACGGGCATCGATACTCGGAATAGTACTGGCGATAGTTTTGACCGGCTGAATTGTGGATCCACCGGTTGGATTCGCGGCGCTTATACGAACGATCTGATATTCCTGCGTAGTCGAGGCAGCAATGCCATCAAAACCGCAGGACAAAATCCCGGACTTCACGCGCAGCACAACTCCCGCTCCGCCATTATAGCGAAACGACCAGATTAAAGACCCGGAGGCAATAGCCGCCGTAAGCCGCTGATTCGGGACTCGAATAAGGCCGGTGAACGCCGCGCGCTTATAGATAACTTTGCCGTCTGGTCCGTAGAGAGCGACATTACCACTGCCATTAGTGTCGCCTTTCCAGTCAACCGCGCCGGTGCCTAAAATAATCGGTAGTGACATATCAAGCCCACGCCCAATTTAGATTGTAACGACCATAGGCGCGCCCACGCCGAACGAAACATTGGGCTTTAAACTCGGTATTTACTACGATATCGCTGTAGGTAATATCGATATCCATCGGTGCAACCTTATGTTCGTCAGCGTTGTGTTCAGCAGTCGACCCATTAGCGAACCATACCTCAACCAGCGATGTCGCTTGGATAGTAGCTGTCGGTACGGTAACCGTGGCATGAGCCTTACCTGGATAAGCGCCGAAGTCGATAATTGCGGTGCCGAAGGCCATTAGTTATTTAACCCCAACGAACTACTTGTCACCGTATGTGTACCCTGCGCGCCGAATGGCTCCTCGATGATTTTTGCGCAAACAACCGAGTCAGCCGCTTGCGCAGTGAGATTGATTGCAGCCCCGCCTAGCGTCAACGCCACCTGAAAATTATCAGCTGTCTTATTCACGACGAAATAGACCGTCCCTTCCGTCAACCCGCCTGGCGCCGTGCCATTGTAGAACACCACCTTGTCATCATTCAGAAGACCGTGCGCGATGTGGTTAATTGTCTCAGCAATCGTGTCAACCCAAAACTCAAATTCTCCAACGCCCCCGGCGACGCTTGCGCCGTTTGCCACCATGCCCTTGAAATTGCCAACAGTCACCGCGTCCCAGAATCCTATAAAACGCACTATCGTCGCCGCCGGCACGTCAAACACCGGCGCATTAGATGACGCCTTGGACCCGGCGGCAGCCGCGGCAAACGTTGCGGCTTTTCGTGCGTAGGCTGGCGAGCCGCCAGTTACTTCGCTCGCTCCACTAGAGCTATAGGCCGTATGCAGTGAGGCATGCGTAATACCGATAGCGTCCAGCATCGTGTTGCGGGCGTTAGTAGAGTACATTTACCCTTCCGCCAATGCCGCGGCCTTCTTCTTCAGCGCATCGAGCTTAGTTTGATATGCTTCTAACTCTACCTGTTTTGATTCGATCAAGCCTTGCAACACGTGCAGCTCTTCCTGCTTCTCGGCTAAGCCGGCGTCCGCTTTGTTCTTTTTGTCGGTTATCGACGCTTCCATGGTTTCCACCATGTCGCGCGCGCTCGCCACAATCACCTCCGCCTCTGCGTGCGCTTGTACAACAACGGCCTTGACATCTTCCTGCGCTACAAGAATAGCGAGCTTAGTGTTATGTAACTGCTCTTCCGCCGCGCTAGACTCGTCTTTTAACGCCTGCTCATCCGCCCGCGCCTGATCGGTCCGCGCTTTAGCTTCGGCTTCGGCCTGTTCTAAACTGCCCACGCGGTCGAGCACCACGCACACCTCGTTGAGCGCCGCAAACATCCGCGTCATGCGCCGCACATCCTCTACTGCTGCCAAAATACCTTTGCTCATAACGCTACCTCTTAATCAGTAAACTTGCAGTTAAACTGGTGGTACCATCACCCGCCGTCACACGCGGCCGAACGTATGCGGTTAGCTCCGTCACCGCTTCCAAAGCACTGCCCGTTTTGACAATGTTGTTACCTTGCGGATCGGTGAGTATTTCGTAGTTCGCGTTATCGAGAGAGCCCTCAAGCTGTATCGAACCGCCCACACCAAAGGTACCTGTAAATTGAATAGTACGATCCGATGAAAGCGGCATCTGTATCGCTTTGCCATTATCACCCGGTAACAACCCGGTCCACGTTGCTACTTCCGCCTCGGGGTTATTCTTGTCCGGTATCGACATCACTACCGCTCTTTCAGTCATAACTACAACTCCTATGCCGCCTGTTGCGGCGTCGAATAACCACTAAACTGTTGGATCACGTCAGTCAGCGCGTTTTTACCGCTGGTATCGGCTTGGCTTAAATCTTTCGCTGTCGCCGCAGCTTGTGGCACGGCTGCGGCTTGCTGCTGCTGCGCTTGTGCCGCCGCGCGATTCTTACGGATGATTGCCACCTTGTCGTTAGCAACGATGATGTTCGGATTAACCCCGAGCATCTCGCCGTATTGATCGATGTACTCGTCGGTATCGAGTTTGTCCAGCGCCGTCGGCGCTGCGCCCGCATTCGCCTGCATCACGGCGATCGTGCCGATGGTGCCCACCAGCCGATCGCCCGCGCTGGTACCCACCGCGCGCTGCGCTTGGGCCAACATCGACACAAACTCTACGTTCAACTCTTGATCGTGCATTTCAGGCGGGGGCACCGGCACTATGCTAGCGTCAATCATGTGATCGAAAGTCAAATTAATCTTCTTCTTCAACAGCTCGTTGTGCAGCCGCTCCAATACCGGACCAAGCATGAGCAATTTTTCTTCATGCTTCTCTGCTATTTCACGCGCCGTCCTCTCAACATCGTCAGCCTGCGCCAACATCAAAAAAAGATCTACGTAAAACGTTTGATTAATACGCTGCCGTGCGTCTTGGATGTCCTCTAACAAGTGCGACAGGTCGATGCGCACATCAAACATGGATTTGATACCACCGCCGGGCGTGGCAGTGTCGACAAATGCGGCACCACCCGGCAACGTTGCTACCGGCATGTTTTTCAACGATGACGGCATTTGCAACGGGGGCTTCACCATGTAATCGATGCCCTGCGCCTTGCGCAGTTGCCCGTGCTGTAGTTGTTTCACATCCCCCAACGCTTCCATGCCCGGCCCATTGCCGTAGATGTCCCCACCTAACGCGCTCCATCGCGGTACCAACATGGGCGCCCGCTTAAACCCGGACTCCCGTAAAAAGATGTCGTCGTTGCCGTTTGTCTCGAAATAACAAGACTTCCACGCCATATTTTTCGCATCGCGCTTGGTCGTGTCTCTATCCCCGCGCGGTTCGATCACGTGAATCACCGGCACCCAATTATCGAGCCCGCGGCCCTGATCGTAAAGATTCTTTACCACCGAGCTGACGTTCTCAATACCAAAATCACTTACCATCTGCGAGACGGTCAGCTCAAACTCACGGTAGAGCGTCACGACATCCCCACGGTGGTTAGTCGAGATTGCGTACTCGCCGGCTGTAAGCGGGTAGTGATGGATGACCGTCTCGTAATCCGGCAGCATAATCGTCGCCCCGGTACCGTACACGCCTAGCTCTTCGTACACCGAATGCAGCGCGCGGTAGGTGTTGGAACGCGAAAAAATATCCCGCATTTGTTCGGTCACGGCATTCAACCACAATTTCACCGGCCCGTATTCCATCAAATCGCGGTCGGAGGTTGCCAAGCGAAACCAAGGGCGCGCCGGTGAGGTCATGCCAGCCATCAGCCCCGCCGCCAACACGCGCAGCGCACGCGTGCCTGTTGAATCGTAGATGTTGTTAAATTTCTTATCGCCACGATTGCGGTCGGTAACGAGAAAGCGCCCGGAGTAGGGCAACAGATAACGCGACAATTCTTGGAATTGGCTACGCCAAGGCGCGAACTCAGTAGTAAGCTGCCCCCACCGAGTTCTATACTGCGCACGCTTGTTAGGTTGCGGACTCACGCACCGAGTGCCGTGCTGTCGCCAAGCAGCGTGCTCTTACCAAGGTTCAAGGTACCGGGCGCCACGCCTCGTGGCCCGGTCAGCATCGTGCTTAATGGCCCGGCGCCCAACATCGCAGCTTGTAGACGTTTGCGTACTAGCTGTTGGTCGGGCATTTGCGCTGCTTGCGATTGGGGCGGGGCTTCGGGTGCTTGCACCGGCGGGGTTTCGGGAACTTTAGGCGCTAATGCACCAAGGACTTTTTGCAAGCCTTTGACTGCACCAACTGTAGTGGTCACTGGATCACACAACTAAATACCCCGCGTAGGTTGGTGAAAATCGATATAAGCTCTTGGACAGAGTGCAGAAATACTATGCGAGTTGCCGACTTTCGAGGATACCGTTACTTCATGCTCTTGTAAGGGTCGTAATCGGGTGTCTTGTGGGGAGCGCGATCGAGGACGTTGTAAGGATCGTACTCCCGCTGCGCCGCGTCCCTAGCGCCGGGCAAGTCACTGACACGCGGTGTATCCAACAACGCCAAGATGTAAGCACTCGCCCAATCCGGCGAGCGTTTAATACGGTCAATAATCTCCTCACGGCTTTCCACCTGGATAACAAAGCCCCGCAGCTTCCATATCGGCGCGCACAGATCAAGGCGCAATTGTGAGTCCGGGGGCAATGCAATGCCTGTGTTATTGGTGGGGTCTAACGCCTCGCGCATCTTCCACCATTGCTCGGAGCGCTGGTTAAAAAAGTGCAACCGGCCGCTCTTGTCAGTGCCGCCGCTCTTCTCAGCGCCATTGATACCAATCACTTGCTGATGCGCGGTATTTAAAAAGTCATACGGTGATGAACCCACGCCTATCACATCGATGTGTATCGGTGCGCTGTCACGCAACGCCGCGATGGTCAACCCCGCTACCGTGGGGCCGTCCGGTGTTTGTGTTCCGGGATACACAAGCGGCTCATCGAACCACATACCATGCCGTCGCGCAAGAATACTGTTATCTTTCCCCCCGCGCGCCACATCCACCCCCATCGAGTCCATGCGCGGCTTGGGTAACAACGGCTTCCACCGCGCCATTGCTGCATCGACCCACGCCGTCGGGATCACCTGCATCGCGTCATCGATCATGCCCGCCTGAAAGTCACCGTGTAGCATTTGGGAGCGCAAAGGTTCGGGTAGTGCCTGTAATGTTGCCATGTAATGAGTACCCACAAGATAAGGATTATCGGTTACGCGCGAAGGGATAAAAGTGCGCGACAAAGGTTTAATCGTTTCGCCGTTATGCGCGAATGGCGCGCCGTCGACCACTTCCGTCTCCACACCATCCAACGCAGCGAACCACCGCAGCTCGCCCGGTTTTGCGGGATGCGGGTGCTTAGGATCAAGCCAAGGCGCAAAGAAAGCTACGATCCACCGGCCCTCGGCACTGGTCGGCGGGTTAAACGCCATGAGCACCTGACAAAATTGTTTTGTATCAGTGGTGCGCGTCCACCCCATCAAGAATCGCACTTGCGCCTCCGGAATCTCGGCGGCTTCATCGAACACTTTAAGATCATGCGGCCGCCCGCGGTACTTACGCTCATCACCCATGTTAGGCACCGAGCACATTTCTAATTGCACCTTGCGCTTGCACAAACGAATGCGCCAAATACCGTTTTGCCCGTTGAAGCCCTCGCGCGAACCGAGCACTTCCTCAAGCCGATCTACAAACGCCGTGTGCTCCGTACCGTTGCGGCGGAACACAGCAACGCGCTGGTGCTGCATCAACGCTTTGCCTAACGCCAAATCGGTTTTACCACCACCAGCCGCGCCCCCGTACCCAACAATATCGGCCTTGCTATAATATGCCGCCGTTTGTGGGCCAGGTAATGGGCGCCATAATGTTGTGTCAGCCAACAAAATTTTATCTATTGCTTGCTGCTCTTCGACCGTAAGATAAGCTTTGATCGCTTTGTAGCGATCAATCAACGATGTCACTGTAGTCTTGCTCTACTTTGCGGCGCTCCGCGGCTGTTATGATCGCGGCCATCTGCTCCGCCCGACGCTCGTCCGTTAGCTCGATCGGGCCGCCATCCGGCCCGCTCATCTCTAGCGACTGCCTATCGCCATAGCGCTTAGGCGCGAGCTTTGCGAGGTACCACTTGCGCGCATCGACACGCAACCGGCGGTGCTCAAGCATGTCGCCCCGGGTCACCTCATCCCCGAATAACGTTTCTTTGATTTTAGTGCCTTCTTGCGTGGTGTCGGCGATCTCTACCAGCTCATCGGCCATAACATCGAGGCCAATATCCCGCGCGCGCGTGTATTGCGCCGCGAAACCGTTATGATCGTCGATCACCCACCAGCGCACCGTAGACTCAGGCGGCATGCCCTCAGTGCGGCAAATAGCCCGTAGCGATTCGCCAGCAGCCAACCGCTCGCAAATAATTACGGCTATTTCAGGTGTGTAAGTAATTGCTTTGTGCATACCCCAAGCCTAGCGCAATCCAATTAAATCGCGGATACCCTCACTTCACTGATTTAAAGTGATCCGCTACTTGCTGCCGTTGTTTTCCCCTTAAAATACGCCGTACCTGCATACGGCTCAGGTCAAATTTTTTACCTAACACCCGGCATCCTAACCCTGCTTCTTCACTCAACTGAAACATTAAATCCACATCGTGATTGGTCACCTTAGCGTTGGGGTTGTCTTCACCGATGCGGCGCCCTATCGCATTCACTGCTATCAATTTTCTCGGCATGGGTTTAATCCTTGGTTGTAATCTTTTACAACTTGTAATTTATTACGACTTCCCGCCCATTTAAGCGCACATCGCTCCGCACAATCGCACAAGTCTATAGACACTTGTGCGATTTGTGCGGTAACGAGCGCTGTTGTCGCACACGCACAAAACGCACATTTGTGCGAAATATGCGATTGTGCGGAGCAACTTGTAAAATTTTGCAAGTTCATAGCTCTAAGTAAGCGTTAAAAAACCTTCATTAATTTGTATAAATTCTTTGTCTACCAGCTCCAACAACGCGCGTTTTAATAGCCGGCGGCGGCGGTCATCAGGACCATCTTGCGCGGCGTTATAAGGCACCTGGTTAATGCCTTCAGCCAACACCGCATCGACCGCTATCGGCCCTTCACTTAAATCTAATTCCGCCAAGGTATGGGCGGCGCGCCAAATAATTCGCTGCCACCGGCCGGTGGGCTCGCGCTTCTTACGTTCCCGCGTTATCTCGGTATAATCGACATAGCAGCTCGTGATATCTTCGCCGTCCTCATCCACCCCTATTACGACTTGCGGCAACCGGAAGCCGTATTCAGCGCCATCCTCACCGTCTTTGAGCTTGGTCACGGTAGCCACGCGATCGGCGTCGTTGCGCATGATTTCTATCTCGGCGTCGGCCGCGGCGCGGAGCCCGGACCAACCGCGCGCGCCTTTAGTGAGATCCTTGCCGGCGTGGTGGATGAGCAACACCAAGGCGCCGGTAGCTTTGTGGAGACTGCGGCAATGGCCGATAACCTTGCCGACATCCTCGCCGGCATTCTCATTCGCTCCGGGTGTGACTTGGGCGAACGTATCGACCACGATGACTTGCGCGCCACCAGATGCGCGTATGGTCTTGATGATCTGTTTTAAATCGTCGACCACCATGAAGTTAGGCGTGTCGGCGATGACGCCGAAGGGTAATTGATCTAGTTGTATTTGATTTTGGTGCGCGTAGGCTTTCAAACGGTTGCGAAAACCGCCTTGACCTTCCGCGGCGATGTACACCACGCGCCCTTGTTTAGTCACGCGCCCACGCCACGGCACACCGCGCGCTATCGACATCACAAGATCAAGCGCGAAAAAAGATTTACCGCTGCTGGCTTCGCCGAAGATCACGCCAAGGTCGGCTTGCGGCAACACGCCTTTGATAATCCAGTGCGGCGGGGGGAGTGCAACAAAATTTAAAGCGGGGATAACGGTGAAGCGTTCAGGTTTAGTAGTGGGGAGGGTGGGCTCTGTTGGT
>JAAEAW010134822.1_pt1 | contig 10107 bp, 21 predicted proteins | sample 7277851 | NCBI WGS metagenome assembly JAAEAW01 (sample SAMN13876994, study PRJNA601929) | soil metagenome | isolation source: soil | host: Panicum virgatum | place: USA: Fermi National Accelerator Laboratory | collected 2010-11-19 | reverse complement strand
GTGCGTCTACCGGGACGGAGAGGGGATCTGCTCGATCGCTTGACGTCTGGCGCAGGTCGTGTATGCTTTGGGTAGACAGTCACCCACGGAGGTACACATGACAACAGTCGAAAGCGGCGTCAGCTCGATGGTCGTAGTGGCCAACCCGCCCCACTCCAACCTGGCGGGGGCGCTCGCCGCATTCCAGGCCGAGCTGCCAAAGATGTCCAAGGATGAGCGCGCCAAGGTCAAGGGCAAGAGCGAGAAGACCGGCGAGTTCTACGACCGCTCGTACGACTACGCCGGTCTGGACCAGTTCGTCGAGATCGTCGAACCGGTCCTCGGCAAGCACGGCCTTGCCGTCACCTCGAAGACCACCTTCGACGAGCACGGCAACTTCGTGCTCGAAGTGTCGCTGGTCCACGAGAGCGGCGAGCGGGAGACCGCGTACTGGCCCCTTCCGGACCCCCGCCGGTACGGCCCGCAGGACATCGGCTCCTCGATGACCTACGGCCGCCGCTACCTCGGCTGGGGCCTGACCGGGACGTTCCCTGGCGGCATCGACGACGACGGCGAGAAGGCGCAGGCCAACGTGCAGCGCGACCGCTGGGAAAACGCCAAGCCGAAGGCTGAGAAGCCGGTCAGCGGCCCGCCCGCGCCTGAGAAGGACTGGTCGAAGGCGACCGACGCGGAAATCGGCGACCTGCACAAGCGGATCGAGACGCTGCCGATCGGTCAGGCCGTCAACGGCTACGACTGGATGGCGGGCAAGGGTCTGCACAACCGCAATATCCCGTTGGTCACCGACGACGGCAACTTCACCGTCAACGCAACCGAAGTCCTGGCTGTCCGCCTCGCCGACGAGGCCGTCAAGCCCGACACCGTCCTGGCGCAGATCGCCGACCTGCGCGCGTGGGCTGACGCCCGGGGTCTGTTGAAGGTTCAAGTGTCCGAGGAGACCACCCTCGACGAGGAGCTGGCCATGGCCCGCGACACCAAAAGCGGCCAGGCTGCTGACCTCATCGACAAGACGGCGGCCGAGGTCGGCTGATGAACAGCGTCACGGAGATGCTGAGCCTCTTCACGGACGCGAAGTTCGAGCCCGTACGCAACAAGAACCACCCGATCTTCCGGTGCCCCTGCGGGCACCGGCAGGGCTCCACCTCCGGCTCTCACTGCGAGGGCCGGGGGGCCACCAACGCCCGGCTCCTGATACGCCGCGTACTACGCCAGTGCGCGGAGCTGGAGCGGCAGGGCATCAGCCCGAGGCAGCTACAGCAGAGGAGCGCGGCGTGACCCAGATAGACCGGTTCGTGGGGAGGTGGGGGTTCCTCTCGAACTTCCACTTCTCCCGGATCGCCTACGAGGGCATCGTCTACCCGTCCGGCGAGCACGCCTACAACGCGGGCAAGACCCTCGACCGGTGCCAGCGCCGCCGCATCGCGCTGGCACCGACCCCGAAGCAGGCGAAACGCCTCGGCCGCCGCCTGGAGCTACGCCCCGGCTGGGAAAACATCGCCCGCTACGACGTGATGTGGGACGTGCTCTGGGCGAAGTTCGCCCACCACCCCGGCCGGGCGGCAGCCCTGCTGACCACCGGTGATGCCCTGCTCATCGAGGGCAACAACTGGCACGACAACCAGTGGGGCTGCTGCTACTGCCCCCGCGAAAAGTGCGCCGAACCCGGCAAGAACCACCTAGGCCGCATGCTCATGGATCTCCGCGACGAACTTAGGAGGCAACACTGATGACCGCACCCGTCCCGCATGAACTGACCGACGCGGAGAAGCTGACCGCGCTGGAGACGTACGCATCGTTCATCGACTCGATCTCCAAAGGCCTGCGAGTCCGAGTGACCGAAGACATGGGTCAGCGGCGCGTCGAACGGGTCGGCGCGTACCTGCCTGACAACACGAAGCTCGGCGGCGTCACCCGGAGCGACGGGGCCGTCAGAGCGAAGGTCACCGACCCGGCTGCCGCCCTCCGGTGGGCTCTCCGGAATTACCCGGAGGAGATCGTCCAGGCCGTCAACCCGGCGTTCCTGAAGAAGCTCACCGACCACGCGGCGAAGACCTGCGCCGTCGGTGAGCACGGCATCGACCCCCTCACCGGGCAGGAGCTGGACTTCATCATCGTCGAGCGCGGCAACCCGTACGTGACCGTGACGAAGACGAAGGAAGGCATCGAGCGCATGGCGGCCCTGGCCAACGGCTTCACGGCAATGCTGGAGGGATCGAAGTCCGCGTACGACCCGGATTTCGGTGACCGGCTGGAGAACGGCGGGTACCGCTGATGACCACGGCCGAGGTGAGCGTGGAGCTGGACCTGAGCCCGGTGCTCGGCCTTCTCGGAGAGATCCGCGACCGGCTGCCCTTGCCTGCTCAGGCCGCCGAGGCAGCACTGGAGGGCTCCGAGCTGGCTGACGCCAAGCGGCGCGCGCTCCGGGCCGTCCTGGAGGCTCTGGACGGCTGGATCGAGGGCGCGAAGAGCAACCACGAGGCGTGCGAACATCGCGGCGAGGAGTGCTGGCGCTCCTTCACTCCCGCTGACATTCGCGCGATTGTCAACGACGCGGCCCGCGAGCTTGGTGTCATGCCGTATCCGAAGCCCCGGCACCCCGCCGAGGATCGCCCGCTGGAGCAGCCGTGATCCGCCGCCGCCTCGTGCGCCGGACCTTCGAGTTTGAACCTCAGCCGTACCGTTCTGGACGGGCCGCGCTGATCGCCTTCAACGTGAAGAGCGAGCTGTCGCCCGTCTCGCAATCGTTTTTGACCATGAGCGGGGACACTGTCCGTCTCCAGCTCAAAGCCTTCGTCGAGGGCACCGACTTCCGGATCATCACCGTGCCGGTAGAGATTCAGGCGCGCATCGCCTGACTGGGAGGAGAAGTTTCATGAAGTTTCGTAACGTTGCCCTGTACAAGTGCGATGGCCCGAACATGGTCTACAGCGGGTCTGCCGGAGCCGACGACGTCCTGCCGCCGAGCATCGCCGTGGTCGCCAACGACCCGCGCTGTACGAGCAAGTGAGGCGGCTCTGCGTCATCCTGGCGCTGCTGGCTGCCAGCTTCACCCTTGCGGGCTGCCCGGACTCCCGCCACGGCTCTACGAAGCCGCCGAAGCCCGCCAGCAGCGAGCAGAAGTTCAAGAACACGTGCCGCCTCAAGGGGGGCACCCCGGTGATCACCCGCAAGGACGGCAAGTCCCAGTACAACTGCGTCCCTCCGGCCAGGGGCTGGCAGTAGCCTGTCCTGCATGAAGCTTGGCCAGCTAGCCGCCGATCTCGGGTACGCCATCAGCCGCGCTTTCGCCGTCACACCCAAGGGCGCTGAAGGCGGGGCGCGGCTCGATGCGTACTGGACCACCGGCGAGGGCGCGGCGAAAATCCGATGGGCCGAGCCGTGCGCCTTCTGCCGCTGCAAGGAGCACCTAGACAAGTACATCCAGGGCAGCAAACTGGACGGCCACTGCGCGAACCTGGAAAAGAAAGCAACCGGTCACTGGCCTAACCCGCAGCATTCCCGGACGAAGCACTGCCCTTGTTAACTTCATGCTGTATGCTTACGGCAGACAGAGGAGGAGAACATGGCGGCAAGGTGCGCTTACTGCGGCCACAGAATCATTTGGGTTTCCGAGCTGGTCAGGTACCGGCACAAGCACACTGGTAGTGCATACTGCGCCAGCGGCCGGGCGAAGCTGGCGCGACGGTGAACTTCGAAGTCGCCAAGGCCCTCGCATCGGCCCGCTCGTACGAGATGTGCGAGGGCTGCGGCATGTTCGGGGGGCTGGACGCCCACCACCGAATGACGCGCGGTTCAGGAGGCGTCCACGGGGCTGCCAGCGACGTATCCAACGACGTCCGCAACATTCTCATGTTGTGCCGCCCCTGCCACGACATGACCCTGACCGAGGTCGGTGAAGCCAACCTGATCGGGCTGGGATGGGTAATCGAGCGCCGGGCAGGCGTCGACCCCCGCGAGGTTCCCGCGTACATCTACACGGTCAACGGCAAGGGCTGGTGGTACCTGACCGAGAACGGCGGGTACCGCTGGGCCGACGAATTGAACGTTCAACCAAAATACCGAATCAACTACGAAGCGTGACCCGATGCATCGGAAATGCATCACCTGCGGGCAGCCGACGCGGCGGCGCTGGTACCAGTGGCCGGTCTGCTACGCGTGCTCCTGCCACGCAGCCCATGGAAACGCCCGATGAACAGCCGAGGCCGCCGGACGCAGCGCCGGGCGGCCGAGCGCCGCGAGGAGAAGGCGGAGCGACACAAGCGTCTCACACTCCAGCTCTCGTACCGGCCGAAGAAGCGCAAGATCAAAAACGAGGGGAAATGACGGCCAAGAAGCAGCGTCATCGCCAAGCACTCCGCTACGGCCAGAGGATCCAAGGAACCCCGGGGATCGTCTTCCCACCATCCGTGACAATCTCGTACGCCCACAGACTCGACCCGAAGCTGTTCCCGCTGGCGTCGCGCAGATCATGGAAGAAGAGGCGTAGCGGCGTCCAGTACGGCACTAGGGGCTGAGCAGCGAGACAGGCAGGACCTTGACTAGGGCCGAGTCGAGATTGAACGCAAGCTGGTTGCCGTAGAACTGCACCGGGAACACGCCCGTCCACTGCTGGTTCGCCGAGACTGCCACCGTGTACGAGCGCGGCCCGGCGGTCTGCCCGTCGACTCCTGAGGCCATCTGCACCGTCAGGGTGTGAGTACCTGAATCGGTGTTGAGCAGCACCAGAACTGTCGCGCCGTCGTTGTAGCAGAAATTGCCGTTGGCCACGTCGGCAGCCACGGACGGGGCCGGGATGGCGGTCAACGCGGTGCGGTTCACGCTGGTCACGCTTACCGCTGTACGTCCCGCCATTCCGACCCCCTAAGCGCTTGGCGGACTGGCCCGACCTGCACGGGCTGCACAATATGCGCCCCCCGACCGCTCCATGCGGTCAGCATTGGGCCTTGCTGGCAGATCCGCCGTCAGCCTACCTGAGCGACTACCGAGCCGGAGGCACCAACTTCGCCGGAACCAGGGCCCGGCCGAGGTTGTCCCTCGGGTCGGCGACCGGTGTGACGTGCTGCCGGGCGTACGCGGTCAGGATAAGCTGGAGCGCCGCCGCCGCAGCATCCACCCAGCGGGCTGTCGTGCCGTGCAGCACGCCTGAACCCTGGAGCACCACCAGAAGGCCCAGCACCAGAGCGCCCCAGGTCACCAACGTGGCAATCGGGGCATTCTTGAAGGCATTCACTCGACGCCCTCCCTGGATGTTCCCGCGTGATCGGAGATGACCAGGTCGGCGGCACGGACGATCCGGGCCAGCGGCGAGGTGGTCGGGACCTGCTGGCCGAGCGGCTTGCCCGCACTGTCGTGGTCGGGGGAGCCGTGCAGGAAGTTGCGCTGCACCTGCACGTCGTCCTGGTGCTGGGCGGTGGTCCGGCCCGGGTAGCCCGAGGACCAGCCGGACGCGTTCAGGTTGGTGTCGGCGACCAGCAGGGGGGCGACCTGCGCCTTCACCTGCGCGGCGATGGTGTTCGCGATCCAGGTCTTGTCGGCGGCGGTGAGAGCCACAGGGATGTCCTCCAGCGTCCAGGATTCGGTCTTGTTGTCGAACGAGCCGTCGTGCCGAGCGCTGAAGTGGGCGTGCTCGGTGTGCGCGCTCGCACCCGTGTAGGTCTTCTGGGTCCAGCCGGACGACCGGGTCCAGATCCGGCGGAAGTAGATGATGTATTCCAGCCGCTTTTCCGCGCCGGAGCGGCAGCGCTTCAACACGTACTGCACGACCCCCTCCATCGGGTCGCTGAAGCCCTCGACGGTGATCCGGAGCGTGTTGTCGACGTCGATCGCCCGGACCTCGGGCTTTCCGTCGTGGTCGTTGTAGGCGGCCTTGCTCCCTGCAGTGTCGTCCGGATTGTGGTCCGACACTTCGGTCTGATGGGAGGTGTTGCCGATGGAGCCGTCCGAGGCGTGGTCGCGGTCGGGAGCGATGAGGTCGAACTCTGCGAAGAGTTCCTTGAGGCTGGGCAACAGGGTCCAGTTAGCCATCCACTTCTCCTCCTTGTCGGCTCTCACGGTACGCCATCGGCCTGTGCCGCAGTTGAAGATCAAAAATAATCCATGAACGCCACGCGAGCACGAACGGCATGCCGACCGCAAACGTCCCGACGCGCATCCACGTGAACCAGGGCGGGTCGAACAGGTGGGCTATCGAGCTGAGGTCGAGGACCCAGGCGATCACCAGCATGTACCAGAAGACATGCCAGCCGCCCCGGGACTCCCAGAACCGGGCCGTAACAACGAAGGCGACGAACCCGACAGTTGCTATCAGAGCCGAGGCATAAATGCCTATTGTGCCTATCAGGTACGGAGTCACTCGCCACCTCGGAGAATCGCGTCAATCATGGGTCCAACATGATTGTCCGCCCGAAGCTTCCGCAATGAGGCCGTAACAGCATCGACGCGCGGAACAAGGGATTCGACCCGGCGCTGCTGATGCTGCGCGACGTCGCGCAGCTCTTCGGCCGCCCGTACCGCCTCTTCGGCCTGCTGCATCTTCTTGCGCCACAGCCTGCGCGTCACGAGGAACCACCTCGCCTCTGATTGTGATCCCGGTCGGCGCGCTCGCGCAGGGCCTTCAGGACCCTGTCCTGATTTTCTGCGAGCACCAGAAGCTTCGCCAGCGACGTGACCATCGACTCGATGCTTTTAGTGTTGGCAGCCATTCCCGCTTCGGCGATCTCCGCTCGCTTCTCCGCCCCGAGGCGAAGCTGCTCCGCGACGTGCGCCGCCAGGATCTTTCCCCGCAGCATCGCATAGAACACGGCTACGAGCGCGGAGAAGAGGCCTCCGATCAGGAACCAGGGTAGATTCTGCGCATTTACCTCTACCATTTCGCCCCGTTTCGCCAGCGTCCAGCTTTTGTCAGCAATCCTTTCACAAAGCTCTGACATTTCAGGACACGGACTTGAGGGCCAACATCGAAAGGGAGAGCTGCGGCGGAATGACCGTATCGGTGTTGAACGGACCAGCCGGGGTGCCGGTCCAATACAACTTCAGTTCCAGGTAGTCGCCCGCGTTCAGCGGCCACACCGAGAGCGCCGAGCTCCACACCTGACCTGCGACGGTGGAGATCGGCGAGAACTTGTTCCCCTGCACCCAAGCGCCGCCGCCGTTGAGGCCGATGGTCACCTGAATCACGCCGTTCACACCCAGAGCGGAACCGAGGTTCACCCCGCCGAAGCCGGACGCCAGGACCACGCACGGGACCGGCGCGGTGAGCCGGGTCGGGTTCCCGGCCGCCCACCAGTTTCCGTTCGCCAGCGGGCTGTCGGAACCGTTGTTCAAGGTGATCGAGTCGAAGCTGACGGCCGTCAGCGCGCCCTTGGTGAGGCTCAGCGCCGCGTTGCGCTTGGCGATCACCGACCCCATCAGCGAAAAGTCCGAGGACAGCTTCTGCGTATTGACGATCGCCTGGTCGATGTCGTTGGCCATCGACTGCACGTCGGAGACCGATACGACGTCGGAGGCCCACGGGTAGCGGATCCTCTGGTAGGGGGTCCTGCGAAGGTACGCCATCAGGTCACCGGTCCCATGTAGAAGCCCCAGAAGGTCGACCCGGCGGAGAGAGCCTTCTGCGTGCTGCCGTTCAGCTCCAGCACTGCCGAGACGTGCCCCCGGTAGATCGCGGCCATGGTGAAGACGTTCACCCATTCACCGGCGGTGTTGGTTTCGTCGTTACGCTGCGTGCTGTACGTGGTTGTTGCGAGGTTGCTGACCTGGTCCGTCGTGATGACCTGGATCCGGCCTTCCACGAGGTCACCGACGACCGGAGTGCCCGAGATGGGGACGGTGAGAACGGTCGCCCCGAACATCCACCAAGAAGGAGCCTGGCCGTTCGGCTGGATCCAGGAACTGGCTCCGACCTTCGCCCCGCCGGTGTTGTCCCAGTCGACAGCGTTGAAGATGAGGTAGTCGTTGCCGGACAGGTATCCGGAGCCGTTCGAGGTCTGGCGTACGACGAACGACGGCCGACCCTCGAAAGCCCGGAACGGGGCCTGGTCCGCGCGCAGATCGGCGTCCACTGCCGTCGCCAGCCGGTAGGCGTCCTGGACGTCGGCGAAGTCGGTGAGCAGCGGGTACGGGTACCCCTTGTTCGTCGTCGATCCGCTCATGCGAAGTAGTCCGAAATCTTGATCGCGGAAAGGGCCATGTACGAGGCGACGTAGGTGGCCGCCGTGTTGTTGAGCAGCAGGGAGATGGAGCAGCGGGTCGGGGCCGTCGGGTCGGTGACGACGACCGGCGCGGACATGTGCACGCTGCCGCCTACGTCTGCGCCGGTGTGTGCCGGGTTGGATCGCATGGTGACCACGTTCGCGTTGGCCGGGCCGTTGATCTGCGCCCATAGCCAGTCGCTGGCTGCCGGGGACAGGGCCAACTCGTACATGACCATCCAGATTCCGACACCTAGGTAGATGCTGGTGGCGTCAAGGCCGAGGTCGGTGGGGGTGCCGATGTTGAACTCGACGGCCTGGAACGGTGGAAGGTTGCTGGAAGAGTTGGTGATCTGCTGGTTGGTGGAGCTGATTCGAACGCGCGGGTACAACCCAGCCAAGGCGACCACGGGGTCCAGGGCGGCCATTGCGATGTCGACGGCGTCTGCGAGCGATTTGAGCGCGGTCTGGTCGGGGTAGGTGATGGCCGGGTCGTTGCACATCGGGTCGGTGGTGGCGGGGATCGGCAGGTGGTTGGACAACGTCGCAACGTTTTGGATCTTGGCGGCGACCGACCCGACCACTGTCGACTCATCCCGGGTGTGGATCCCGACGAACGTTCCAGCCGTGTAGTTCGTGAGGGCGTTGTCGGTCGTCGTCGCCATCCAGCCGCCCGGCGGCGTCCCGCCGACTACCCACAGCTTCGACGTCAGGATGTTCGTCTGTAGCACCTGCGACCAGCGGATGGAGAACCGCAGGTTGTAGAAGGTGTTCGCCACGTACGTCAGACCGGTTGCGACGGTGGCGATCGTGACCAGGCCGCCGCCGACCACCTTCGAGAAGCGCAGCGAGATAGCCCCGCCGGTCGCGACCATCATCGACCCGACGTAGTAGTTGCTGATCGAGGACAGTTTGGCGACGAAGCCGACGGTGGCCAGGTTGGTTGCAGGGATCGCCGTCAGGGCGACCTGGCCGGAAATGTCGACGTCCTGAGTGAGGTTGTCGAGGTAGCCGAACTTGTCGCCGCCGGTGGTGGGGGCGATCGTGGCGACGTTCGGCGCGACGGAGAACTGCGAAGCCGTCCCGTTCAGGGTGTACGCCTGCCCTGAGGTGGCCGTACCGAGCCCGTTGGAAACGGTCCGGCCGAACGAGTCGGTATAGCCGGTAGTGATGGTCATCTGCGCCCCCTCATGAGGTCAGGGTATCGAGAGGGTAAGTACCGCAGAACTGGAGAAACCCCGTCGTGGACGAATCGTAGATGCGCAACGCTCCGGCGGCGTCGACATGCAGGGCGGGGCGGCTCGTGCCCTGAGCGGCGACACACACCGAGATCTCACTGGTCGGCGCGGGAAGGCCTGCGACGATGATCGCGCCTGCGCCCTGGATGGCGGCGTTGTTGAGCTGCCCGACGATCTGCACCTCGGACGCGGTGCGCCGCCATTGTCCGGGGCTTCCGGCCCGGTCGGTCCACCCGTTCTGGTAGCCGAGGCTGGACATCAGGTTCCAGCCGTTCACGGCTGCCGTCGGACCGAGGATCAGCCAGGAGGAATCCTGGCGGAACACGGCGACTGTGTCTCCGGCGATCGGCGCGTACGAGGTGATCACGCCGACGCCTGCGGTGAACTCGCCGCCCGCAACCGAAATGGTGATCGTGCTGCTGTCGACGGAGACGACGGTGGCGGTGCGCATGCCGTTGGGGATCCCCGCCACCTTCTGCGTCTGCTGCGCCAGCTTTGTGGTCATGAGGTCGTCACCGGGGAGTAGGCGCGCAGGCTCACGGACATGTCTCCGGTTTCTCGCAAGGGCAGGGTGAACCCGGCGATAACCTGCGTGCTCGAAGCGCCTTCGGCTTCGAGCTGTACGAGGTCGCCAAGCTCGATCGAGGCGTCCGGGACGATCGAGACCGGGTCCCAGGTCT
>JAAEAW010261937.1_pt1 | contig 10418 bp, 10 predicted proteins | sample 7277851 | NCBI WGS metagenome assembly JAAEAW01 (sample SAMN13876994, study PRJNA601929) | soil metagenome | isolation source: soil | host: Panicum virgatum | place: USA: Fermi National Accelerator Laboratory | collected 2010-11-19 | reverse complement strand
CTGCAGCATGAACGTCACCCGACCCCCCGAAGGCGCTCGGCACCGCAGCCCGAGGGCGGAGGTGTTCCTGTGAGCGGTATCGTCAAACTCAACCAGATCGAAGAGCCGCCACCGAAGAACGAAGCCGGCGAATTCCAGACGCCGTTCGAATGGCTGGGTGGTGAACATCGCGTGCAGGCCTTGGTGACGCGCTTTTACGACCTGATGGATCTGGAGCCCGGTTACGCAGCGTTGAGGGCTGCGCACGGTCCGAGTCTGGACAATGCCCGTCAACGGCTATTCTGGTTTCTCTGCGGCTGGCTTGGCGGCCCGCAGCATTACGTGGAGCGCTTCGGCCATCCGCGCTTGCGTGCCCGCCATCTGCCCTTCAGAATTGGTCTGGCCGAACGCGATCAGTGGGTGGCCTGCATGACACAGGCCATGGAAGAAGTGGCTGTTCCCGAAGCCTTGCGGACGCGGCTGCGCAAGTCGTTTTTCGAAACGGCTGATTGGATGCGCAACACACCCGGCTGAGTGTCAGGCTCACTTTCTGGGCGCCAGATTCAGGAAGTTCAGGATCTCGTCCAGGTAGTTGGTGAAATCGCTGATTGCATGGTCGCCGCCTTCCAGCAGGTGCCCGTGCAGCAGGCGCCCGTAAGGATTGGCGTAATGCGCATGCATCTCGTGCCAGTCCAGCACTTCGTCGCCCTTGGCGATCAGTGCGTAATAGCGCTCGGGCCGGGTGATGGCGGGCACGGCGAGCGCTTCCAGCTCATCGACATACTCAGGCCGGAAGACGAATTTCTCCGTGGGGTCGTGCCAGCTCGCATGCTCGCCCACCTGGGTTGCCAGGTCGCGCGCCGCGTGCACGGCGGGGTTGAGCACGACGGCGCGACAGCCGGTCTGCTCGGCAATCCAGGTGGCGTAGTAGCCGCCGAGGGAGGAGCCGATCACCGCCATCTGCCCGTTGGCCGGCTCGGCCATCTCTTTCTGCTTGCGCGGCCAATCCGCGATGTCGCGCATCACCTCGTCCATGGCCTGTCGGGGCGAGGGCGGCAGCTGCGGGCAGTGAAAGACGATATGCGGCCAGTCCCGCGCCATGCGTTCGCCGACTCGCCGTGCCTTGGCGGACTGCGGCGTGGAGCGGAAGCCGTGCAGGTAGAGCACATGGGTCGTGGGGTGCGTGGTGGGCATGGCGGCGCTGGTAACGGGGAGGTAACAGGGGCGGACAAGCTTGGCAGGATAATGCGCCCATCATGCCTCTGGTCGTCGTAGAAAAACCCTCGCTCTGGCAGCGGTTCCTTTTCCTCTTCAAAGGGTTCGACGGGCCGTTGGCCATTGCCGTACTGGTGCTGGCCTTCATCGGACTGCTGACCATGTATTCCTCGGGATACGACCACGGCACGCGCTTTATCGACCACGGACGCAACATGCTGCTTGCGGCGACCATCATGTTCGTCGTGGCCCAGGTGCCGCCTCATCGGTTGATGACATTGGCCGTGCCGCTGTACGTGCTGGGCGTGGTTCTGCTGATCGGGGTGGAGATGCTCGGTGTCACGCGCAAGGGAGCCACGCGCTGGATCAATCTGGGTGTCGTCATCCAGCCGAGCGAAATCCTCAAGATTGCCGCTCCCCTGATGCTGGCCTGGTGGTTTCAGAAACGCGAAGGGCAACTGAGGCCGTCGGATTTCGTGGTGGCGGGCGCACTGTTGCTGCTGCCGGTGGGCCTCATCATGAAGCAACCGGATTTGGGCACGGCGTTGCTGGTGCTGGCCGCCGGTTTGTCCGTCATCTATTTCGCCGGGTTGAACTGGCGGCTGATCGTTCCGCCGCTGGCGCTGGGGTTGTTCGTGATCCTGGTGCTGGTGATTTTCCAGACGCCTCTGTGCGCCGAGGGCGTGAATTGGCCCATCCTGCATGACTACCAGCAGCAGCGTGTCTGTACCCTGCTGGACCCGTGGCGGGATCCGCTGGGCCGAGGTTTCCACATCATCCAGGGCATGATCGCCATTGGTTCGGGCGGCTTCCTGGGGCAGGGCTACATGCAGGGGACGCAGACGCACCTGGAGTTCATTCCCGAGCGCACAACCGACTTCATCTTTGCCGCCTTTGCGGAGGAATTCGGACTGATCGGTAGCCTGGTGCTGCTGGGCGCGTTCCTGTTTCTGGTGCTGCGCTGTCTGACGATCGCGCTCGAAGCGCCCACGCACTTTGCGCGTCTGCTGGCCGGCGCCATCACCATGATCTTCTTCACCTACGCCTTCGTGAACCTGGGCATGGTCAGCGGCATCCTGCCCGTGGTGGGCGTTCCCCTGCCTTTCATCAGCTACGGCGGCACGGCCATGGTGACGCTGGGGCTGGCGCTGGGCATGATGATGTCGATCGCGAAGACCAAGCGCCTCGTCCAGAGTTGAGGCAACACCTGCGCGGCGCGGGTGTTGTGGGGGTACTGTAGAGGTACTGTGCGAATGCGAGCTCGCGCCCTAGAATGGCCGCATGATTTCACGCGAACCCACCCTGGAGCGTCTGGCCATCGCCCGTGAGCTGCTGCTCACCCCCTTCGGCCTCGATGAATCGCATCTGCTGCGCGCGCTGGCCGAAATCCGGACGCACCGGGTGGACGACGCCGATCTCTATTTCCAGTACACGCGCAGCGAAGGCTGGAGCCTGGAAGAAGGCATCGTCAAGACCGGCAGCTTCAGCATCGACCAGGGTGTGGGTGTACGCGCCGTGAGTGGCGAGAAAACGGCATTTGCCTATTCCGATGACATTTCCGAAGCATCCCTGCTGGATGCGGCTCGTACCGTGCGCAGCATCGCGGCGGCGGGCAAGAATGCGCGGGTGAAGTCGGCGGAACGCCGGATTGCCGAATCGCGCACGCTCTACGCAGGGGCCGACCCCATCGCCAGCCTGGACAGCACGGCCAAGGTCGCGCTGCTGGAAAAGGTCGAGAAACTGGCCCGCGCCAAGGATCCGCGCATCGTGCAAGTGATGGCGGGGCTGGCCGGTGAATATGACGTGGTGCTGGTGGCACGCGCCGACGGCACGCTGGCGGCAGACGTTCGGCCACTGGTGCGCCTTTCCGTGACGGTGATTGCCGAACAGCATGTGAATGGGGCGGCGCGTCGTGAGATGGGCTCTTCCGGCGGGGGCGGGCGTTTCGGCCTAGCGTACTTCGATGACGAGACGATTGCCCGTTATGTCGATGAAGCGGTGAACGCGGCGCTGACCAATCTGGAATCGCGTCCTGCGCCCGCAGGTGAGATGACCGTGGTGCTGGGTTCCGGCTGGCCTGGCATTCTGCTGCACGAGGCCATCGGCCACGGGCTGGAAGGCGATTTCAACCGCAAGGGCTCCTCCGCATTCAGCGGTCGCATCGGACAGCGCGTGGCGGCCAAGGGCGTCACGGTCCTGGATGATGGCACCATTGCCGACCGGCGCGGCTCACTCAACGTTGATGACGAGGGCAATCCGAGCCAGCGCAATGTGCTGATTGAGGACGGCATCCTGAAGGGCTATATCCAGGACTCGATGAACGCGCGGCTGATGAAGGTCCAGCCCACGGGCAATGGGCGACGCGAGAGCTACGCCCACATTCCCATGCCTCGCATGACCAACACCTACATGCTGGGCGGTGACAAGACGCCTGAGGAAATCGTCGCCAGCATCGACCGGGGTCTTTACGCCACCAACTTTGGCGGTGGTCAGGTGGACATCACCAGCGGGAAGTTCGTCTTCTCGGCCAGCGAAGCCTTCTGGGTCGAGAAGGGCAAGATCCTTTACCCGGTCAAGGGCGCGACGCTCGTGGGCAATGGCCCCGATGCGCTGACGCGTGTGACCATGATTGGCAACGACATGCGCCTGGACAGCGGTGTGGGTACCTGTGGCAAGGAAGGCCAGAGCGTGCCCGTAGGCGTGGGTCAGCCGACATTGCGCATCGACGGCCTGACAGTTGGTGGAACGGCATGAAGGCCGCGGGTGGAACCGCCTGAAGCCTTGCCCGGGTCAAACCGTAGCCAGATGGCCAAATTTCTGTGGTAGAGTGAATTCCATGCAAGCCCGTCGCGTTCCCAGCGCCTACTTTTATTTTTACTTTTGGTTCTCTGTCCCCGGCGGACGAGAGGCGCTGACGCAAGCATAAGCAAACAGAACCCCTCACCAAGAACCGCCGGAGCTTCCAAGCCCGGCGGTTTTTTTTGTCCTTCGCTTTTCCAATTTCATTCAAAAAACCTGGAGCCCACGATGAACGCCACCACGGAAACCTGGTATGCGCAGCCTGCCGACAAGACCAGCCGCATCGACAACGAACGCATCAAGGACATCACCGTGCTGCCCCCGCCTGAACATCTGATCCGCTTTTTCCCCATCAGCGGAACGCCCACGGAGGCGCTGATTTCAAAGACGCGCCAAGCCATTCACCGCATCATGGCCGGCAAGGATGATCGCCTGCTGGTCATCATCGGTCCTTGCTCGATCCACGATCCGGCAGCTGCCGTGGAGTACGCCAAGCGGCTCAAGGAACAACGCGAGAAATTCAAAGACACGCTCGAAATCGTGATGCGCGTCTATTTTGAGAAGCCACGCACGACAGTGGGTTGGAAGGGACTCATCAATGATCCGTACCTGGATGAGACCTTTCGCATCGATGAAGGCCTGCGCATCGCGCGCCAACTGCTTATCGAGATCAACCGTCTTGGTTTGCCCGCGGGCAGCGAATTCCTGGATGTGATCTCGCCCCAGTACATCGGTGATCTGATTTCCTGGGGGGCGATTGGCGCGCGCACGACGGAAAGCCAGGTGCACCGCGAATTGGCCTCGGGTCTATCCGCGCCCATCGGTTTCAAGAACGGAACGGACGGCAACATCCGCATCGCGACGGACGCGATCCAGGCGGCCTCGCGCGGCCATCACTTCCTCTCCGTGCACAAGAACGGACAGGTCGCCATCGTGCAGACCCAGGGCAACAAGGATTGCCACGTCATCCTGCGCGGTGGGAAAACGCCGAACTACGACGCGACCAGCGTGGCCGCAGCCTGCAAGGATCTGGAGGCGGCCAAGTTGCCTGCCACGTTGATGGTGGATTGCAGCCATGCCAACAGCAGCAAGCAGCATGAGAAGCAGGTCGACGTGGCGCGCGATATCGCAGATCAGATCAAGGCGGGCTCGCGGCAGATTTTCGGCGTGATGCTCGAGAGCCATCTCCAGGCGGGTGCGCAGAAATTCACGCCGGGCAAAGACGACGCTTGCAATCTCGAATATGGCAAGAGCATCACCGATGCTTGCCTGGGCTGGGATGATTCCGTGCGGACGCTGCAAACGCTGTCGCAAGCTGTGCAGGCGCGGCGTTCCGTCTGATATGTTGCGAGCGGATCCGCTGTGCCGGACCCGTTCGCCTATTTCAAGGCGTCCAGCAACTTCTGGTGAATGCCACCGAAACCACCATTGCTCATGCAGAGGATGTGGTCTCCGGGGCGTGCGGCGGCGGTCACTTGCCGGACGAGTTCGTCGATGGTGTCCGCCACTTGCGCTCGCGTGCCCATGGGCGCCAGCGCTTCGCGGGCGTCCCAGCCCAGTCCGCCTCCGTGGCAGAAGGCCAGATCGGCATCTTCCAGGCTCCAAGGCAACTGCGCCTTCATGGTTCCGAGCTTCATGGTGTTGCTGCGCGGCTCGAGTACGGCCAGGATGCGCGCCTGACCGACTTGGCGGCGCAGGCCGTCCACCGTGGTGCGGATGGCCGTGGGGTGATGGGCGAAGTCGTCATAGACAGTGATCTGCCGCACCGTGCCGCGCACTTCCATACGGCGCTTCACGTTCTGGAATTCGCTCAGGGCGGAGGCGGCTTGTGCCGGGGAGACGCCCGCATGGCCGGCGGCGGCGATTGCCGCTAGCGCATTGAGCTGGTTGTGCACTCCACCCACGTTCCATTGCACGCGCGCCACGGGCGCGCCCTGCATCAGCACTTCGAAGTCCTGCGGTTCTCCACGCGCGACGTAGTCGCTGTTGGCCGCGCCGAAGCTGCGCACTTCACTCCAGCAGCCCATGTGCAGCACACGAGCCAGGCTTTCTTCCAGGCCATTGACGACCACACGACCTTGGCTGGGGACGGTGCGCACAAGGTGGTGGAACTGGCGCTCGATGGCAGCCAGGTCGTCAAAGATGTCAGCGTGGTCGAATTCCAAGTTGTTCAGGATGGCCGTGCGGGGGCGGTAGTGCACGAACTTGCTGCGTTTGTCGAAGAAGGCTGTGTCGTATTCATCGGCCTCGATCACAAAGCACGGCCCTTTGCCCAGCTTTGCCGAGACACCGAAGTTCAGTGGCACGCCGCCGACGAGGAAACCGGGTTGCAGCCCGGCATGTTCCAGGATCCAGGCCAGCATGGAGGTTGTCGTGGTCTTGCCATGCGTACCCGCCACGGCCAAGACATGGCGGCCTTGCAGCACGTTTTCCGCCAGCCATTGCGGGCCGCTGGTGTAGGGCGCGCCGTTGTCGAGGATGGCTTCCATCAGCGGGAATTTGGGTGATCCGTCCGCAGCGCGGGCGCGGCTCACGACGTTGCCGATGACATACATGTCGGGTTTGAGCGCCATCTGGTCGGCGCCGTAGCCTTCGATCAATTCGATGCCGAGTGCCCGGAGCTGGTCGCTCATGGGGGGATAGACGCCGCTGTCGCAGCCGGTGACTTTGTGGCCCGCTTCGCGGGCCAGGGCCGCGACACCGCCCATGAAGGTGCCGCAGATGCCCAGAATGTGAATGTGCATGGGGTGCGATGCTAGCTCACGCGCGGGTGCGTTACCCTTCGTTACCGGAGGCCTGGGCTAAAGGCGCAAAATCCAGCAGCGCTTTGCGTGGAGCACATACATCATGGCAAATCTCTCTTCCATTGGCATTTCGGGTTTGCAGGTTGCCCAGCTGCGGCTGGACAGTGCTGCGCACAACGTGGCCAACACGAACACCCGCGGGTTCAAGCGCCAGACCGTGACGCAGGAAGACCTGCCTAGCCTGGGTGGTACACGCGCCAGCCTGGGCAAGGCCAGCGAAGAGGGCGTGGCGCTGGAGCAAGAGGCGGTGGATCAGATATCAGCCACGTATGCCTTCAAGGCCAATCTGAAGACGATCAAGACGCAGGACGAAATGCTGGGGTCCTTGCTCGACACGCGGGCCTGAGCTCGCCCGCAGAACACTGTTTCTGCCTCTTGTTCCTTTTCCGGTTCCGCCTGACAGGACTGTGCAGCGCGGCAGTCTTGATGCTCTAGCGGGGAAGGGAAATTTCCGTGCCCTATGATGGTTGTCTTGCATCAACAAGACGGATCTATGACAGCCTTTCCCGCTTCCACGCCTGCTCTTGCCGCGTCCTTTGCGCCGTCTTCCGGTGCCATGCGCCCGCAAACCCGCGGCGAGGAAGTCGCCAACAGTATCAGCCATGGCTTCGGTGCCTTGGCTGCGCTCGCCGCCATGCCGGTGTTGATCGTTTTTGCGAGTCTGAACGGCGGGGCTGCCAATATCGTGGGCGCGAGCATTTTTGCGGCCACCATGCTGCTGCTCTACACCGTCTCGGCGCTCTACCACGCCCTGCCACAAGGGCGGGCCAAGAGTGTGTTCATGCGCTTGGACCACGGTTCGATCTACCTGTTCATCGCCGGTACCTATACGCCTTTCACACTGGGCGTGTTGGGCGGAGCATGGGGGTGGAGCCTGTTCGGCATGGTGTGGGGTCTGGCGGCCATTGGCGTGGTTCTCAAGGCGGGCAATTGGCTTTCGAACCAGTGGCTCTCTGTCGGCCTGTATCTGCTAATGGGTTGGTTGGTGCTGATCGCCGCCGTGCCCATGTTCGAGCGCGTGGCGACGGACGGTCTGATCTGGCTCACGGCGGGCGGGGTGGCCTATACCCTGGGCGTGGTGTTCTTCGCACTCGACAACCGGGTGCGCTACGCCCATTTCATCTGGCACCTGTTCGTGCTGGCAGGTACCGCCTGTCACTTCTTCGCAGTCCTCTGGTACGCGCAATAAGGCGAGGTATCAAGGACGGCGTGTCGGCCGGGAAAACGGAGAAACCATGAAGACATTGCGCAAGACGGCCTTGGGTCTGGTTCTGCTGCTCGGTTTAGTGGTGCTCTATCTGCTGCTCTGGCCCGTGCCGATCCGGCCCGTGGCCTGGCAGCCAGCGGTGGACCTGGGCTATGCGGGCCCGCATGCCGTGAACGTGCGGCTGGCCAATCTGCAGAAGATCGATCTCCATGGCGAAGACGGGCCTGAGCACGTGCTCATCGGCCCGGATGGCAAGCTCTACGCCGCGGTGTCCAGCGGAAAGATCCTGCGCATGGACCCGGACGGCGGTCGCCAGCAGGTCTTCGTCGACACGGGCGGGCGTGTGTTGGGTTTCGACTTCGATGCCGCAGGTCGTTTGATTGCCGCCGATGCCATGAAAGGCCTGCTGTCCATCGCGCCGGACGGACAGGTCACGCTGTTGACCGATCGGGTTGGTGAGACGTCCATCCTCTATGCCGATGCTGTTGTGGTGGCGAAGAACGGCAAGATCTATTTCAGCGATGCATCCACGCGCTTTGCTCCGCGCGACTGGGGCGGTACCTTCGAGGCCAGCGTGCTCGATATCCTGGAGCAGGCCGGCACGGGCCGCGTACTGGAGTACGACCCGGTGGGCAAGACCACCCGCGTTGTGGCTCGAGGCCTGAGTTTCGCCAACGGTGTGGCCTTGAGCGCGGACCAGCGCACCCTCTACGTCAATGAAACCGGCAAGTACCGCATCTGGAAGGTGGCTGTGACGGCGCATGAACTGGATCTGGCTCCGCTGGCGCAAGTCGATGGCGCCGAAGTCAGCGCTGAGGCTCGTGTGTTATTCGACAACCTGCCCGGTTATCCCGACAACCTCATGCGGGGACTGGATGGCCGCATCTGGGTGGGCCTGGTCAAGCCGCGCAACCCCAAGGTGGACCAATTGGCGCAGAGGCCCTGGTTGCGCAGCCTGACCTTGCGTCTGCCGCGTGCGCTCTGGCCCATTCCCAAAGCCTATGGCCACGTCTTTGCGTTCAACGAAGCGGGGCAGGTGGTGGTGGACCTGCAAGATCCCAGTGGGAGCTACCCCGAGACCACCAGCGTCACCGAGACCCGGGACCGTCTTTATGTGCAAAGTTTGCACGCGCACGAGTTGGGGTGGTTGCCGCCGCCGTATTGAGCCGATCGGGCGCGCAGCCATACGGGTTCTTGCCTTGTCCGGACAAGGGCACGGCTGAGCGACAGGGGGGACAATCCGTCCCATGCATGTTCAAGACGAAATCGCGGCAGTTGCGGCCCGCATGGTGGTGGAAGATGGGCTGGAATACGGTCCGGCCAAGCAGCGTGCGCTGAAGCAACTGGGATTGCCACAACGCACGCCTTTGCCGGACAACGATGCCCTGGAAGACGCGGTGCGCGATTACATCGCTTTGTTTTGCGCGGATACACAGCCGCGTGAGCTGTTGGCCTTGCGGCGCCTTGCCGTTCAGTGGATGGATCGCCTGGGCAATTTCCAGCCGTACCTGACCGGGGCGGTGTGGCGCGGCACGGCAACGCGCTGGTCCGACGTGCATCTGGACCTGTTCTGCGAAGACAGCAAGGCGGCCGAAATTGCGTTGATTGACCGGGGTGTGCAGTACGAGCCACGCTCGGCCATGGGTTTGCGGCAAAAGACCGTGGACGTTCTGAGTCTGCACGCGGCCTGTCCCGAGCTCGGTGCCATCTCAGGCGAATCCATGGTGGGCGTGCATCTGCGCGTCAATGATCTGGACGATTTGCGGGGTGCCTTGCTACCTGATGCCCGGGGTCGGCCGCCGCGGGGCAGTGCGCAAGCAGTGCGTGATCTGGTGAAGGCGTCGGAAACGGCGGTTTGAGGTGAGGTGAAGAATGGAACGCAGGCATTTTCTTTATGCCGGAGCAGCCGTGGTCGCTGGCGCGGCGGGCGCGAGCTGGGCCTGGTGGCGTGCAGACCGGCAGGCGGCGCGCATGCAGCCGCAGACGTTGAGTGCGGGGGCTCAATCCGAGGCCTTGGCCCAGCTCTGGGCACTGACTTTTGACACTCCGTCGACCTCCAGCAATGGCCAGCGCTTGGTCATGCAGAGTCTGCGCGGAAAGCCCTTGCTGATCAATTTCTGGGCCACCTGGTGTCCCCCTTGCGTGGATGAGTTGCCGCTATTGAACAGTTTCTACCGGGAAAATAGAGCCAAAGGTTGGCAAATTGTAGGTATCGCCGTCGATAAGCTGGCGCCAGTGCAGGCTTTTCTGCAGCGCCTGCCTTTGGACTTCCCGGTGGCCTTGTCAGGCATGGACGGCCTTGCCCTGAGCAAGCAGCTGGGCAATCAGGCGGGTGGATTGCCTTTTACCGTGCTGGTGGGCGCAGATGGGGTGATTTTGAATCGTAAAATCGGCAAGTTGTCTGAGGCCGATCT
>JAAEAW010252490.1_pt1 | contig 10600 bp, 3 predicted proteins | sample 7277851 | NCBI WGS metagenome assembly JAAEAW01 (sample SAMN13876994, study PRJNA601929) | soil metagenome | isolation source: soil | host: Panicum virgatum | place: USA: Fermi National Accelerator Laboratory | collected 2010-11-19 | reverse complement strand
CTTGTTCAACATCAAACTGAAATGGGTTCCGAAAATGTTGGGGTTTTTGCACGATAACCTTAATCAAGATATTAGTCGTAACAAGATATCCAGTAATGTCGCGTTTTATTTTGGGCTCCATCGGCCCAAAGGCCTCAGTCATTTTTTCTAAATTCGGTTCCGGATCATCATCGTTCAGTATTTCCGCTGCGAGACGATTGTTGTTGAGACGGTGCAAAAATCTAAACAGAGAACTGGCCGCGGGATTTTGAGCCTCCACTGCCGCTCCAGTTTGAACAGATGTCCACCCATTTGCTCGAAGAACCGCGTACTTTTCGAATAGAGGGTTCAAGGAAGTCACAATAGACCGCAACGTTTCTGTATTCGGGCAATTGACAATATAACCAGCTATGGTTGACTGATCTCTATAAAAGTCTGGTCCCTTCAATGTGAATTCGATAACTCGAATTCCCACAGGATTGTTGGCCTTTGCTTGTTCGATCTCTTTGGTGCTGATAACTGTGCCTTTACGGCCTTTTGGAGCCATTGTTGTCCCAGGACAACAAAATAAACGGCTAGCTTCTAGTCAGTCAAATTCTGCTTATATATCTTGTTAAACTGCCAAATCAGATACAGTACAAAAAGGATCAGCAAAATCCCACAAAGGTTTGTTGTCCTAGGACACAATAACAACACCTCACCAAAATCTCGCTTTTTGCTCCCAAAACTTCAACGAGATATGGCGTTTTCTTCCTTGCGATCGCGTTTTCGTGTAAATAAACGTGTAGGAACAATTCAGCAAGGTCTCGAGATTATCTTCGACCGAAATAAGGTTCAAACAATGAAGAATATGTGAGAGAACGGGTATGCAACTTGAGAAGTTGAGATGCAAAAGGTTGTGGGAGAAAGGTTCAAACGGTGCAAGTGAAATGCTTCTATAGTGTTTGCCTCATTCAGACTAGTGTAGAACATACCAATTGAGATTAGTGGCTTTATCTCGTCCCAGGACAACATCACCTTTTACAGCACCTCTATAAATACAAATAAAATGTAAAGTTTATTGATGATATTTGCCAAACAACTTTAATTGGTAGAAATGTTAGTGTGACATTAATAAGGTTCTTTGCAAATGAATTATTGGCTCCCTACAGGGATTTTGTTGACCGGATTATTCTAATTTCCGACGCATATCCCTGTTGTAGGCTTGTAGCACTTTCCCATTTTCACAGCATCACACATAATGGGATAACTTGGCAAAAATTAGTCCAAAGGTACGACCAAACAACCAGCCCTGCCAGAGTTGACATATGGGTTTTTACATAATGAACATTATCCTTATTTTTATAGTTCAAGGTAGTATAAAAATGTTCCTAACAACTTCACATGATTAGTGCATTTATTAAACACGTAAATGTAACAGTGAACAGTCCCATGATCTCAACGCAGATCAAAACTATTGTGCGGGGTTGGAGCTAAACAAATTGTGGGGGGCTTAAGGCATTAAGCTGACCGGGCAAATTACTATCATATAACATGGTGCATAACTGATTATAGCTGCTCGTATAGCTACTCATACAGCTGATCGTAATGATTGACTTGCTCTCATATAACTAATCATATAACTGTTCATATAGCTGATCCTATAGCTGATCCTATAGCTGATCCTGTCGCTGATCCTGTCGCTGATCATATATCTGACTTGATCTTGTTGAAGATAAATGAAAGCTGTGACCTGGTGGCGCAATGGATACTTGTCCGTTTATCTGTACTGAGACGTGATAATCTGTATGTTCGAATCTGTTAGGCGGCATACACATTTTACATAGCTTTATCATGATCACCTGCTTTCTTTTTGGTTTTATTTTCTTACATTTTTTTTAAGATTGCTTTCAGCCATGTGTAGAATAACATATCATATAGCTGGCGATCAAATTGCTGTCATATAGTGACCTGTAATAGAAAGTATGTGATATGCCAAAGCAGGGCAGAGGTATATGTTGTCCCAGGACAGATCAACATTAACCAGACTCGATGTTGTCCCGGGACAAGAACGCAACATGATTCGCTAAAACATGAAGTAGCTAGTGTAGAAATGCTGAGAGTTAATGTTGTCCTGGGACAACATTAGACTATGATAATCAAGGAATAGAATGCATTCCCACAGAAGTATATTATCACAGAAGCGCTTTTCCTCAGTGACATAGATTTAGAAAATGAAGAACCTTTTTCAGCTGATAAATTTATATACAGTTATAACATCACTTTATACGATTGATTATAAACATGCTTTCATATTGCTAACCTCTGCTTTCTGCTTCATATCGACCTAAATTGAAAGAACCAAGCATGACACATAAGATAAAAGAATATGGCTTACTTTCCTTGTTTTTGTTTATAATATTAAGAAGCCAGACATATTATTTATATATGACTGACTTTAATCTTGAAAAAAGAAAAATAGATTCAAAAAGAAAGCATTCTAATATTCTGTGCAGTTATGGAAAATGTGTATGCTGCCTAACGGATTCGAACATACGACTATCATGTCTCAGTACAGACAAATGGACAAATATTCATTACTTCACTGAATCTCTGCTTTCATTGATCTTTAACAAAATTGCACCAGATATATGACCAGCTATGCAACTTATTTTATGATAACAATTCAATCACTATATGATAAACTATACAACTTGCTTTATAACTGCAAATTGATCATTATATGATCAGCTATATGATATTTTATTTTACACTGACTGCAATCTTAAAAAATTTTTGAAGAAAATGAAATCAAAAAAGAGACAGAAAATACTAATAAAGTTATGAAAAATGTGTAAACTATATTTAACAGATTTAAACATACAGATTATCATGTTTCAGTATAAATAATTGAACAAGTATTTATTTCATCATTGATACTTTGCTTTCATTTATTTTTTAACAAATCATGGTTTATAAATTTCAATTTTGTATAAATAAAAAAATACTTATTTATTACTTTTATTATATTTATAACTTTTCTTTTTCATGTAACATTTTATATAATATAAATACTCATAATTTTAATTTTTATAAAATTTCTAGTTTTTTTCAAATCTTCTCTAATTCTGCTTGTTATCTCATAGTGAGTAAAATATTGTCTTGAAATAATAATCTGATTTAATTCAATAAATCAAATAATCTTATTATAAATATTTAAAATTCATATATCAGTTTTCTTTGATTTAAGCTACAAAAAGCAGAGTCTAAATTTCTTGCAAAAACATGTTTTTCAGTAAAAAGTGTAATTAAAGTAATTATTAAAAAATCAGAAAAAACTATCAATATTTATTGATAGTTTGAAGAATCAAACTTCAGGATAAAATCAAACTTTTTGATAAAAACAATTTTTAAAATTTAAAATTTGTTTTAAAAAAAACTAGCTGATGATTGTGTAATGTCAAGTTGTCAACAAGTCAAGAAAATAAAATAATTAACATAACACTAAAGCACCAGAAAGTTCTTGCTTACAAAACAAGTTATTGTTAGTGAATATCCATGCTACAACATTCTGAAATCAGAGATAATCACAAGAATGCCTGGTTATCATTGGATCAAGCAGTGTCAACCATCCTTCCAGAGAAGATAATCAGCGAACGAATAGGTATGTGAAAGTTCATTAATTTTCCTGGTTGAACAGACTTTCAAACTGACTTAGATCAAAATGCTCACCTGCTGGATTCCTAATCCACTCTGCTTCGGAATCAAGACGGGCGAACAAACTTGGAACCAAACAAAGAGACTATGTTTGAACAAAAACTTTGCTTGGGAAAAGGGAAAGAAAAAGCACCAATTGTACTATCAACCATAACAACACTATGTTAACTTCTTTAACATTGGAATGTTTGCAAGAGAAAGAAGTGATGTTGTCCGAGGACAACATTGCGTCTGGCTTGGATTCCTTGCTAGTTTTAGTCTTTCTTAGGTTTGCTTTGGTTTCCGTACTTGATGATTTTATAGAGTCAACAGGCCAACAAATAGATAAGAAGAGAAGGATACAATGTTGTCCGAGGACAACATCACACTGGATTAGATTCCTTACTGGTCCTACTCTTCTTTGGGTTTGCCTTGGTCTTCTTGTTATCTTCCTGATTGGTCGCAGCTTTCCTTAATGAACGAGTTTGACGACGACCAGAAACATTTTCTTCTGATGAAGGCAGACTCTCTTTTGCTTCAGATTCACGTTTTCTTTTCCTCTCTGGCTTCTCGGGTGGGGCTTCTATTGCTTTGATCGGGGTTTTGTCAATGAAAGCATACTTCTGTTGCTGTGATTTGGATAGAAGTGAACTTGCCAGATCAAGTGCTCTCTCGTCTTTCCAGTAAGCCCGATCCTCATGCCAATTCATAATAACGTTCAATGCCTGTTCTCCATGATGCTCAATCGTCTGAGTATCTGCCTTTTCACCAAGGGTCAATTTGCTGGCAAGTTGGGCACTTAAATCAGATATAGCCTTTCGAGCTAAATTGGCCGCCCACCACCGCTGAAAGCTATGATCGGTAAATAAGATCCATATTTTGACTTCTTCGTTCTGGCCGATCCTCACTAAACGTGCCTGTGTTTGAAGGAGTGTGTTGAGATTCCGAGGAAGCTCAACAATTACCATACGGCTGCAGTTCGCCTGGAGGTTTATCCCAAATCCCCCAACTTGATGGGTTGAAATCAGCACCTGCAATGCCCCACTATCATTGGTGAAATTTGTGACAATTCTGTCTCTCTCGGCTTGGGTAATTCCTGCGCGAAGCCAAGCTGTTTGAGCACCGTAGTTGAGGCAGAACATGAGTGTAGACCAGGCCACTGCGGGGGTTTCGCAATACAATGTTAAGTGTCTCTTCTCCAATGTCACAACTTCGTATAGGACCTGCATTATGTACCGCAAGGATGGCGAAATATTAAGAAGTTCGCGAGCGCGATCGATACGAGTACTTGGAATAGCGTACTGGTAATCGCGGCTATCGTGGGTGTTTTTCAGGAAAAACAACAGGCCAGCACCATCGCCACTAGTCAGGGTCTTCAACTTTCCAGCTTTTGTCTTGTCTTGGCCGACACGACGGTGTAAAGTATGAAATCGGGGGCTAAAAGACGCGCAGAGGAGATTCTTCACTCGTCTTGCGTCCATCTTTCCTTCTAATTCGCCGTTCTCACTTAGACCAGTGGATTCCAGAGGGGCCTTCGTATTTTTGGAATGAATTTCACAGTATTCCAATTGTTCTGCACGATTGAAAGTCATAACAACAGAGTTGATATGCTTTCGGGGTATTGACTCTGATATCTTTCTTCCACGTATTTTAGTATGCCCTGTCCGCCTGATCATGCAACGTCGAAGTAGTACCGGAATTGTTAACGCCGCAAGAGCAGCATCGATATGCCCCTTTGTTGCTAAGCGCCGTATGTACAAGAGATTGAAAAGTTCCAGAATCTCGTCATTAGTCTTCGCTTGCTCAAACTTCTCTACGGTCGAGAGTCTGACAAATTCATCGCGCAAGTCAAGTGGCCACTCGGAATTATAAAGTAACTGAGAGTAACCGTAAAAATCACGAGTCTTGTTAAGTAAGGGTGTCGCAGTAACAATCCATAAAAAGGATGGTGCCAAGAGCTTTGCAGCTCGTGATATGCCGGAATTGGGATGACGTACAACATGTCCCTCATCTAATACAAAACGAGCGAACATATTGGGAAAAAGACTGGTGTAATTGACCAAATATGTTTCAAAAGTACTTTCTTCAGCAAGCAACTGCTGGTCTTCCGCCTCGTCCTCATCCGGTGTGGGGTTGCACTTGGTCTTTTTGGGGGTCCGTACCAGTTTTCGATCAGCCTGGAGATCACTCAAGGGTTGTTGCTCAGCATCATTGTTGTCCTGGGACAACATCGACCTCTCAACCGTGTACTTGGTCAATGTGTGATGCGAAATTACGAATATGGTTCGACCGATGTCATCTGGATTTCTGAAAAGTGTACTCTTCTCCGGGTTTTTCATAGCGGATCGGAATATCTCTGAACTGATGCAGCATGACTGAAAAAGTGGATCAGAACCGTGTCTAAATGCCGACCCAACGAAGAACATCTTAAGTTGATTGCAGAAAAAACGATTGTAGTCCGAATACCAGCCCAAAGCAACGGCAGGGGGGATGCAGACTAACGTTGGGCGTGATGGTGCGATTCGGGGACCGGACACTTGTAAACCTTTTTGATACGCAAAGTATATTAGAGCTAAGATTTCGACGGTCTTACCCAAGCCCATATCGTCAGCTAAGATACCTGCTTGCAAAACAGGTGTCTTGTTGGCAACACCAGCATGTGCCAGTCGCTCAAGGTCCAACATGGTCGATGCGACCGTCATCTGATGCTCCAACAACGTCACACCAGAATGTATGCCAGGAAATAACGCGGGACGGTCGATATCAAGATCAAGATACGAGGCTGCGTGCTCAATCGTGTGTGTCTCCATACTTGCGTGATCGAGAACATTCTCGACATTGCTGTGGTCTTTGCCAACTTCATTTTTGTCCATCAAATCATACTTTTCAGCTTGCTTTGCGGAATCGTGGACTTGTTGGATGATGTTCTGAATCTCAACATCGACGTCAGTTTCCGGGCGCTCATCTGTGCCGATGTTGTTCCATCTATCATATCGGATATTGAGGTTCTCTTTGGCGTAGCGATATAGTGCATTCTTTTCCGCGTCTGTAAGAGGTGGTAAATTGTTTACATTCTGTTGAAGATCAATGAAATCCTTCTCGTCTTTGGGTTCCAATGCATCGTCAAGAAGCTTGACAACGTCCAACTCACTCAGAGCTTCTTCGTCATCCGATGCGGGTACCGAGGGCGCTTCATAGGTAAGTAAATCATCAGACTCAAAAAGGAGACCACTATAGCCAGCTTGACGATTTTCATCCATTGACTCATCAAGGTAATGAACTAGCTGGGCTGGGTTATTCTGAGGCTTGCTCGTTTTGCCTTTGTTCTTTCTTGCCTCCTCATTTAATCGCGACCAGATTCGAAGAAGACAATAGGACCTGTGAAGATCTTCAAAATTTGGCATAAAAATGCCATTTTCTGGATCGAACTCATAGACACTATCAAAGTGATGCGGCATCTGCACGATCACCTTGATCAAAATGTTTGTCGTGATTAAGTATCCAGTAATATCACGTAAGATTTTCGGTTCCATAGCGCCAAAGACGTTGGCGACTTTCTCCGGTGTCGGTTCCGGGTCTCCATTGTTTAGCAAATCGGCGGCAAGACGATTGGTCTGAAGCCTAGAGAGGAACCTAAAAAGCGAAATAGATCCCGGATTCCCTGCATCGACAGGCTTGCTAGTTGGGGTAGATGTCCAACTATTGAGGCGAAGAGTAGCGTGGGTTTCGAAAAGAGCGCTCACTGACACGATAATGGATCGTAACTTTTCGGTATTGGCACAATTCTTGAGATATCCAGCTATCAGCGACTGATCACGATAAAACTCGGTTTTTTTCAGTGCAAATTCAATTATCCGAATTCCAGGTGGGTTATGGCTCTTAGTAAGCTCAACTGCATTGGCAGGAAGACCAGTGGGCCGGCGATTTTTGGGCGGCATAATGTAGATTTGTTGTCCTAGGACAACAAAACCAAGCAGTCACCGCTAATACTCAATTAGTAAAACGTCCTCTTAGAAACAGGCTATTATACACACCTTCAACAGTAGCAACGATCGGGCCTTTTGTTGTCCCGGGACAACAAGATTAAACCCAAAAACGCTATTATCCAATTAGTCAAACATGACCTGTACACTATTTTAGATTGCCCAGTCCACCTAGTTTGTAACAAGAGATGGAGCACGATTAAGATATTGGAAAGATTTGTTGTCCTGGGACACGTTAGTAACGCTTCACCTAAACCACGCGTTTTGCTCCAAAACCTCAAAGCAACTTGGAAATTCCTCACTTTCGATCGCGTTTTTCGCATAAGTCAGAGCACGCGAAGTATTTCACACCTTCTCATGATCATTTTGCAACAAAATAAACATGAATCGAAGAAAAAACGTGGGTGGATGAGCATGCAGCTTCGAATGTTGAGATGCGAAAGGTTGAAAGAGAAAGGTTCAGATGTTATAAAAGAAACCCTTTAACGGTGTTTTCCCAACTCAGACTAGTGTATAAACTTCTAATTTAGATTAGTGGCTTTATAATGTCCCAGGACAACAACTTCACCCTTCACTGCACCTCTGTAGATACAACTAAATAGTAAAGTTATAACATGGTGCTTTCGAAACAACTTTAATTGCTAGTAATCATAGTTTGGAAACTAATAAGTTGTTTACAATTTAAAGTTGCACTACTCTCGCTAAAGAAGTGTACTTCCGGAATATTTTAATTTCCGAAGAATACCCCTGTTTACACCGCTTTGTTCACTCCAAAGGTACCAGTGCCAGGCTGGTCCAAAATACCACGATTCCGATTCCGATTCCTCTGCTATCATGGACCACCCTGTCAAGTAAGAAAACAACTTAGTCAAGTAGATCATTTAGCGGTAGTTTGTTATCCCAGGACAACAGACTGATTTTGTAGGGATTATTATATAAATGTCTAGAATAAACGTATATAATTTTTAGCCGCGTAGCTGCACCATGTTAAACTGCAGGCTACTGGCATGGCAGCACACTATGCCCCTGGCATATCAGCACCGGGTTAATCCTGCAAGCTCTCCCTAGGGCAGGGACGTAAATACCCCCCTACGGAAGAAGCAGTAGGTCGTGCTTCTTTCCAGCTCGCGCCCTGGGTTATCAATTGTGTGATGGCTGCAAGGTGAGTTGCAGTTCTGAACACCTGTGCTGAGTGAGTTACATGAACACAAGCGCAAAGAAGTAGCTTGAAATCTGCCCCTATTTTGTTTATTCTTTCAATTGTTAATTCTGAATAATGTTGCATATATTACTGTTGAGGGGTTCATTAACAGACTCTATCGCGTTACTGTTGAAGGCGGGTTGATTGCAGTGAGTATTAAACAGGCAGCTGCAGGGGTTTTTATGCCCAGCACAATCATATAATGATCGAATTGCTGTCATATAACTGACCATATAGCTAATCATATAGCTGTTCATATAGCTGATACTGTAGCTGATCATATATCTGGCTTGATTTTTTTGGAGATAAATGAAAGCTGTGGGCCGGTGGCGCAATGGATACTTGTCCGTTTGTCTGTACTGAGACTTGATAATCCGTATGTTCGAATCCGTTAGGCGGCATACACAATTTCCATAGCTCCATCATGATCATCTGCTTTCTTTTTGGTTTTGTTTTCGTACATTTTTTTAAGATTGCTGTCAACCATATGTAGAATAACATATCATATAACTGGCGATCAAATTGCTGTCATATAGCGAGTTACATAGCTGGTCATATGGCTGGTCATATTGATTCCTACATGCTGAATGCTAGGCTTCTATATTGATTCGTACGTGCTGAATGCTGGACTGCTATCGACCCCACTGCAATAAATGTTATAAATGTCAATTAAACTTGGTTCGCAATCTAGTGTAGTTTCCTGACCATCTTAACCTGATGATCAATCCCCAACCAATTGCAACCATGATAGCAACACCACAAACTGTAGCACCATTCATTATGTGTTCAAGACATCAATATCTTTCCATACATACTCCGCTCGGTTTGACCCTGATTGAATATGTAACAATCACAAGAGAGCGTAATCTTGGGCATTTGTTGTCCTAGGACAACAAAAGCTTCGTAAGTGGGTTTAACAAAGTCTCCATCAGCTATATAGCAACCAAATAACTGGTTACCTAATATAACAATAACAGTCGAATAGCTAATTGAAGTTTAGCATTCAAAGAGCTGATCATACACCTGTTTACATAACGGTTAAATAAATGACTATATAGTGATCAAATAATCTATTATAATAACTTTCAACTTGTAAGCTAAATATCACACATCTATTACAATAAATTACATGATTATTACCAAAATTACACACAATTTCCATGTCACATACACTATTTACACTTCTGTTACATTTAATCACGACTTTCTTACAGAAATTACACATAGTTTCAATCAATTTACACCTCTATTACATTAAATTACAAGTTCATTACCCAATTTCCTAATTACACTAGTCATGTGAAGCTTATGTATTAAGATGTCGCATCTTAAATTAAATATCACGTGATGTGGCCTACTTGGTAAACCACATGACGTTGGCTCGGTGATACGTGGGTTCGATTCCCACCATGGTCAATCTGGGGGAATATCCTCCTTGTCTAGGAGGATATTCCCCCATACTCAGACCGTGGCTTAGGTAGCAATCACTGAGTCCCCATTTTTTTTTTTTTCTCTCGTTCCAGGGCATCTGCGTGCGTCAGCGCGCGTTTACCAGTCTAGCTAGCTAAGCTGCAGAAGCAGATCAAGGGGTTTGACGGTCAGGTCATCACGTGATCTTACATCACGTGTGCGCCAACACTCCCCCTTGACCAGAGAACCCTAGGAATAGCTCTATATACAATTTCTTTGAAGCCTCGTTAAAAACCCACAAAATACCAAAAACCTCATTGAGAATAAAAGAGTCACTTAGGGGAAAAGAGTG
>JAAEAW010186470.1_pt1 | contig 10767 bp, 10 predicted proteins | sample 7277851 | NCBI WGS metagenome assembly JAAEAW01 (sample SAMN13876994, study PRJNA601929) | soil metagenome | isolation source: soil | host: Panicum virgatum | place: USA: Fermi National Accelerator Laboratory | collected 2010-11-19 | reverse complement strand
TGGTGGTGGTGGTGGTGGAAACCGCGGCGGCGGCGACAACCGTGGCGGCCAAGGCGGCAAGGGCCAGGGTGGTGGTGGAGTCGATCCGCTGCGCACCAACTTCGGCCGCATCTCTCACTGATCCCGCGATCCTTCACGGCCATCGGCTCGGGCTTCAGCCCGTGGCCGATGGCCGTTCCCGTTTTCTCCCGCTTTCTCCATGCCGTCCTTTCTCCGACAAATCCGCCTGAGCCGACAGGAGCTGGCCCTCGTCGCCGTGACGATGCTGTGGGGCGCCACCTTTCTCATCATTCACGTGGCCATGCGCCACTGCGGCCCGCTGTTCTTCGTGGGCTTGCGCTTCGTCACCGCGGGCCTGGTGGCGGCACTCGTGTTCCGCCGCGCCCTGGTTGGCCTGACGCGCCGCGAACTGATGGCCGGCAGCCTGATCGGCGTCAGCATCCTGCTGGGCTACGCCCTGCAGACCTGGGGCTTGCAGTCCATCAGCAGCAGCGAGTCCGCCTTCATCACCGCGATGTACGTGCCGCTCGTGCCCCTGCTGCAATGGTTGGTGCTGCGCCGTCCGCCCCGCCTGATGCACTGGGTGGGCATCACGCTGGCCTTCATCGGCCTGCTCTTGCTGGCCGGCCCGCAAGGCGACGGCCTGGAACTGAGCACGGGGCACTGGGTCACTGTCATCAGCACCTTCGCCATCGCTGCGGAGATTCTGCTCATCGGTCACTTCGCGAGTTCGGCGGATGCAAACGGCGAGAAACGAGTTGACGTTCGCCGCGTGACGGTGGTCCAGCTCCTGGTCGCGGGCACGCTGTCCTTCCTGCTGATGCCGGCTGCGGGCGAAGCCTTGCCCGATTTCTCGTGGGTGTGGCTGGTGTCCGCCGTGGGCTTGGGACTCGCCAGCGCCCTGATCCAATGGACGATGAACTGGGCGCAGCGCACCGTGCCACCCACGCGCGCCACGCTGATCTATGCGGGTGAACCGGTGTGGGGCGGTGTGGTCGGACGACTGGCGGGTGAGCGCCTGCCCGGCCTGGCCCTGCTGGGTGGCGTCTGCATCGTGCTGGGCGTCATCGTCAGTGAGTTGAAGCTGACGCTGGCACGGCCAACCCTCAAGGCAGATCAACGCCGCGACGCCCGAGAGCGGATGTCACAGAATCCGTGAAGGCGGGCGAACGCTTCTGAAGCGAAGTGCAAGGCCCAAGGCAAGGGCCTTGCCGCGAATTCGCCAAGAAAAGCAGAGGAAGCGTGGCGTAGTCGGGCATTCACGGCGTTGTCATCGCCCCTGCGTAGGCTGCACGACTTTGTTGTTCCACGGAGTCGTGCCATGCCCTTGCGTTGCGGTTATCTGCAATTCCCGATCAAACCCTTGCTGCTCGCCTTGGCCTTGCTGAGCGGCGCTCATGTCGCGCAAGCCCAACAAGCTGCTACAGCCGTCACGGCTGTACTGGCCGGCCACGCCGCGCTGCCGACCGATACGACCACGCCCGCGCCGCGCGACGCGGGTGCCTTTTTCGCGACGGCGGGCAAGTTCGCCAACAATGCACGCGCACGCAACGAGAAACTCGGCAGCGAGCCTTCCTTCACGACAGCGGGCGGTTCCAAGCCGCGCGCCACCGGTGGCGCCCTGCCCGTCAAGGGACAGGCCGTGCAAGGCTTTTCCGGCATCGTCGCACTGAATCGCGACGACTACCTGGTGCTGACCGACAACGGCTTCGGCAGCAAGATCAACTCGCAGGACGCGCTGCTGATGGTGCACACCGTGCACGCCGACTGGAAGAGCGGCAAGGTCACGCTGCGCAAGACCGTCTTCCTGCACGACCCGGATCGCAAGGCGCCCTTCGCCATCCAGAACGAGGCCACTGACAAGCGTTACCTCACGGGCGTGGATTTCGATGTCGAGTCGATCCAGAAAATCGGCAACACGCTGTGGATAGGTGACGAGTTCGGCCCCTACATCCTGCAGGTCGATCTCAGCGGCAAGGTGCTCGGCGTGAGCGAGACCGTGGTCAATGGCAAGAATTTCCGCTCGCCCGACCACTACATGAACGGCCGCCTGCCGAATCTGCCCAGCGATGCGATGCCGCAATGGGAAGTGCGGCGTTCGGGTGGCTTCGAGCCCATGGCCAAGTCGCCGGACGGCAAGACGCTCTATCCGGCCTTCGAATGGCCGTTGTACGACGCACAGACCAAGACCTTCGAGAAGATCAACGATCGCATCTACACCCATATCCTCGAATTCGACGTGGCCAGCCGCCGTTACACCGGCAAGGAATGGAAATACGCCTTCGAGGAAAACGGCAACGTCATGGCCGACTTCCAGATGCTGGACGCCACGACGGGCCTGGTGATCGAACGTGACGACGCCTCCGAAGGCATGGCGCCCGCCTGTGCTGGCGAAGAGCGCCCGGACTGCTTCGCGCGGCCGGCAAAGTTCAAACGCGTGTACAAGATCGACCTGAGCAGCATCGATGCCAACGGCTTCGTGCGCAAGGTGGCCTACATCGACCTGCTGAAGATCGCCAACCCGGCGCGTCTGGCCAAGCGCGGCCCCAACGAGGAAGTCTTCAGCCTGCCACACCTCGGCCCGGAAGGACTGGCGATCGTCGACGCCACGCACATCGTCGTCGTCAACGACAACAACTACCCCGGCTCATCCGGCCGCCAGCTCGGCAAGCCGGACGACGACGAGATCACGTTGCTCGACATCAAGGCCTTGCTGGACGTGAAGTAATCCGACGACGTCATGGGGCGACAGCCCCAGGTCCGGGGCCATTCACTCCAGCGCCGCGTACACCATGTTGCGGAACAAATTGCGGTAATACACGCGCTGCCCCGGCGCCTGCGTGAGCAGGATGGCGAAGAGATCTTCCTGCGGGTCGACGAAGAAGCAGGTGCCACCGATGCCACTCCAGTGGTACATGCCGACCGATCCCGGCGTGGGGGTCAGGCCCGGCACGGTGCGCACCGCCACTCCGAGGCCGAAGCCGTGACCCGGCGACAGCAGGTCGCCATCGATGGCGATGCGGCCCAGGTGGTCGGAAGTCATCCACTCGATGGTCTTGCGCGAAGCCAGTCGCACACCATCGAGTTGGCCACGGTTGAGCATCAGTTGAAGAAACCGCGCGTAGTCCGCTGCCGTGGAGGCCAACCCGCCGCCGCCCGACTCGCCGACCGGCACTTCGCGCAGATTGATCAGATCCACCGCAGCGCCGCTGTCAGGATCGGTGGCAAAGGCCTCGGCGATGCGGTGCTGCTTTTCGGGTGGCACATGAAAACCGGTGTCGTGCATGCCCAGCGGCTCGAAGATGCGCTGCCGCAGCAGTTCGCCCAACGTCAACCCGCTGACCACTTCCAGCACCGTGCCCAGCACGTCAGTGGAACGGCTGTACTGCCATGCCGCGCCCGGTTGCCGGGATAGCGGGATGGCCGCCAGCAGCCGGCACATGTCGCGGTTGCTGCGCGCGCGTGACGCCAAGTCCGCCTCGCGGTATTGCAGTTGAATCGGATCCTTGCCCAGGAACTCATAGGTCAGGCCCGAGGTGTGGCGCAGCAGGTCCTGCACCGTCATGCCGCGCCAGACCGGCTCCAGCTGCAGCTTGTCGCCACGCTGCACCGCCACTTTCTGCTTGCCAAATTCAGGCAGGTAGTTGGCCACCGGGTCGGTCAGCATCAGCCGACCTTCCTCCAGCAGCATCAGCGCCGCCAGCGACACGATGGGCTTGGTCATGGAGTAGATGCGGAAGATCGAGTCCTGCCGCATGGGCGCACCCGCCGCGGCGTCCTGCCGGCCCAGCGCATCGAAGTACTGGGTCTCGCCGCGCTGTGAGATGAGCATCACCGCGCCGGGCAGGCGGCCCGCATCGATATCGGTCGTGAAGGCCGTGCCCAGGCGTTGAAGGGCCGCGGTGTCCATCAGGCGGCCATCCGCGCCAGAAGTCTTGAGCATGCTGGGGGTTTCCTTGTCCCGGCTGTCGAAGCGCCGGCTGGCGGCATCGTAGCCCACAACTTGGCGCGCCCCGGTGTGACCGCCGGGCGCGGATGCCATGAAACCCGCTGGAACTTAATTGCCGCCCTTAACGTGCGCGTCGTCAAAGAAGTAGTCGGCAACGGCCTTGGGCTCGTTCTTGATGGCGCCCACGCGGTGAAGGAATTGCCCCAGGCCCAGGGTGTTCTGCGGCGTGGTCTTGAACTGCACCTCGGGGTTGCGGATGATCTTCAGCAACAAGGCGCGGTCGCCCTTGTTGGTCTTGAGGTAGATGTCCGCCGCCTGCTCGGGGTTCTTCGTGATGAACTTCGCCGCTTCGTCCAGCGCGTTCACGAAGGCGCGATAAGTCTTGGGGCTTTCATTGCGGAACTTCTCGGTCGCGTAGAGCACGGTCGCCGACGCTGGGCCGCCCAGCACGTCGTAGCTGTTGAGCACGATGCGCGCCTTGGGGTTGCCCGCCAGCTCCTGCTCCTGGAAGGGCGGATTGCCGAAGTGCGCGCTGATCTCGGTGCCGCCCGAGATGATGGCCGCCGCCGCGTCCGGATGAGGCAGCGCCACTTGGAGTCTATCCAGACGGTTGAATTCCTTGTCACCCCAGAGTTTGGCCGACGCCAGTTGCAGGATGCGCGACTGCACCGAGACGCCCACCGCCGGCAAGGCGATGCGGTCCTTGTCCGTCAGATCGGCGATCGTCTTGACCGCCGGGTTGTTACTCACGAGGTAGTAAGGAAAGTTGCCGAGCGAGGCCACGCCCTTGACGTTCTGCTTAGCCCAAGTGCGGTCCCAGATCGTGAACAGCGGGCCGACGCCCGCACCCGCGATGTCGATGCTGCCCGCCAGCAAAGCATCGTTGACGGCACTGCCACCGGAGAGCTGCACGAACTCGACCTTCACGTCCACGCCCAGTTGCCTGCCCTGCTTCTCGATCAGTTGCTGGTCCTGCGCGACATTGAGCAGCAGATAGACGATGCCGAACTGTTGCGCGATGCGCAGGCGGCCCTCCTCGGCCCGGGCCACGCCAACGAGCAGACTGGAAGCGACCAGCATGAGAACGACGTGGCGCGTGAATGACTTGAAAGAAAACATGCGAGAGTCCTTGTGGCTGATGTGCCAAGGACTTTACGAAGACGACCGAGCCAAGGGAACGAAGAAATTTTGGTTTGCTTATGACCGAATCAGCGTTGCATGCCCCATCGGCGCACGGTCAGTCGCTCCAGCGTCTGAAAGCCCAGGCTCTCCACCAGCAGGCCGACCAGAATGACAAGCGCCAGGCCCGCGAACACCCGGTCGGTGTAGAGCTCGTTGCGGTTCTGGAAGATGAACCAACCCAGGCCGCCCTTGCCCGAGGACGCGCCGAAGACCAGCTCCGCGGCGATCAGCGTGCGCCAGGCGAAGGCCCAGCCGATTTTCAGGCCAGAGAGGATGGCGGGCAGCGCGGCGGGCAAGAGGATCTGCAGCACGTAGCGCAGGCCCAGCCAGCGCTGGTGCAGGCCGTAGTTGCGCCCGGCCATGCGCAGGGTTTCGGGCACGCCCTGAAAACCCGCGTAGGTGTTGAGCGCCAGCGGCCAAAGCACGGAATGCACCAGCACGAAGACCAGACTGCCCTGCCCCAGCCCGAACCACAGCAGCGCCAAGGGCAGCAAGGCGATGGCGGGCAGCGGATTGAACATGGAGGTCAGCGTGGTCAGCAGATCGCGGCCGATGCGCGTGGACACGGCCAGCGTGGTCAGCACCAGCGCGCCCAGGACACCCACGGCATAACCCTGCAGCAACACGCCCAGGGAAATGCGCAGCTTCACGATCAGCTCGCCGCTGGCCAGGCCTTCGCCCAGCGCGCGCGCCGTCTGCAGGAAGGTGGGCAGCAGCAGGTCGTTGTCCTGCCAACGCGCCACGGCTTCCCACAGCGCGGCCAACGCAACGAGGATGACGCCCTTGCGCAGCCAACCCTGCTCCCACAGGCGTTGCGGCCAGGAGAGCACGCGCTCGATCGGCACAGCGCTCAACGGTTCCAGCGCGCGTTCGTACTCAGGACGAACAGGCGGAACAGCTTGCGCGGACGGATGCAGCGACGGTGTGAATGTGTTCATGTCGTGCGTGTGTGATCAGGCGTACTTGCGCGCGTCTTCCACCGGTGCTTCGAACAGAAGGTCATGGATGCGCTGAGCCGTGGCCTGGAACTCCGGGCTACCCGCGCTGTGCAGGTCGAACTGGTGGCTGTTGATTTCGGCGCGCACGCGGCCCGGATGCGGCGAAAGCAGGCCGATGCGGTTGCCCACGACCAATGCCTCCTCGATCGAGTGCGTCACGAAGAGCAGCGTGAAGCGCACTTCTTCCCACAAGGCCAGCAGTTCCTCCTGCATCTTGCGGCGCGTCAAAGCGTCCAGCGCGGCGAAGGGCTCGTCCATCAGCAGCACGCGCGGCTGCATGGCAAGCGCGCGGGCAATCGCCACACGCTGCTTCATGCCGCCGGAAAGCTGGTGCGGATAGGCATCCGCGAAGGATGACAGGCCCACCTTGTCGAGATAGTGGTCAGCGCGTTCGGCGGCTTCTTTCCTGCTCAGTCGGCGGGCAGCGCGCAGCGGAAACATCACGTTCTGCCGCACCGTCTTCCAGGGCGGCAGTTGATCGAACTCCTGAAACACGACGATGCGGTCCGGCCCCGGCCCTTGCACGGCTTGGCCGTCGAGTCGGATCTCGCCTTCCACCGGCTCGATGAAACCAGCCACGGCCTTGAGCAGCGTGGACTTGCCGCAGCCCGATGCACCCAGCAGCACAAAACGGTCCGCCGCGTGCACGTCGAAGCTGACGCGGTGCGTGGCACGCACCACACGGCCCGGTGTGCGGTATTCGAGGCTCACGCCATCGACCGCGAGCAGCGGCTGTTCATGCAGTGGCGTGATCGTGGCCATGGTGTGTGTTCCGCTGGACGACCGCTTCAGTTGCCCGGGTAGGCGTAGGCTTCCTCGAAGAAGAAATCCTTCCACGAGGCCGCCTTGTTCTTCAGCACGTCGATGGCATACAGCTTGTCGGCGTAGATGAAGGTGTTCTGCGGGTTGGCGGTGAAATCGTTCTCCGGATCTTCAATGATCTTCTTCACCAATGCCGGGTCCAGCTTGGACTTCTGCACGCGGATGAAGACATCGGCCGCCGCAGCCTTGTCCTTGCGGATGAACTCCGCTGCCTCGCGCAGCGCGGCGTAGAACGCTTTGTAGGTCTTGGGGTTCTCGTCGTGGAATTTCTGCGTGGTGTAAAGCACGTTGAAAGTCGCCGGCCCGCCCAGGATGTCGTAGCTGGACAGCACCTTGTGCACCTTGGGGTTGCCCGCCAGCGCCTGGTAGTAGAAAGGCGCGCTGGAGAAATGCGAGTTGATTTCCGTGCCGCCCGCGATCAGCGCGGCGGTGGCGTCCGGGTGCGGCAGGCTGACGGAGATGGTGTCGTACTTCTTGGCGTTGTCCTTGCCGAAGAGTTTGGCCGTCTCGATCTGCAGCGTGCGCGACTGAAAGCCCGTGCCCGCGGCCGGAACGGCAATGCGGTCTTTCTCGCCGAAGTCAGCCAGCTTCTTGATGTTCGGGTTGGTCGTGATCAGGTAGTTGGGCAGCGAGCCCAGCGCGGCCACGGCCTTGACGTTCTGCTTGCCCTTGGTGCGGTCCCACAGCGTCAGCATGGGCGGCACGCCGGCCGACACCACGTCCAGCGATCCGGCGAGCAGCGCCTCGTTCATGGCCGTGGCGCCCGAGATCTGCGCCCATTCGACCTGAATGTCCAGGCCTGCGGCCTTACCGTGCTTCTCAATCAGTTTCTGGTCCTGCACCACGTCAAGTATCAGATACGCGATCCCGAACTGTTGGGCGACGCTGATCTTGCCTTCAGCCCGGGCCAAGGTGGCTGTCGTCAACAGCGAAGCGCCAACGCCCAGGACCGCCAGCGCGGAAATGGTTCTACGAAACATCGTTTTCATCGTTTCTTTCAGTCAAAAGCAAAAAGTGGAAATCAGCGAACGGCGTCGCCTTCGATCGTGGTGCGGTAGAGCTTGCGGCGCAGGTGATCGGGCGTGCCAGCGGCGAGATGCATCACCGAGCGGTTGTCCCAGAACACCATGTCGTGTGCTTGCCATGCGTGGCGATAGACGAATTCGTCCCGGGTGCTGTGCGCGAACAATTCGTCGAGCAGCGCGCGGCTTTCATCCTCGGACACACCGACGATCCGGGTCGTGAAGTGCTCGCTGACGAACAGCGCCTTGCAGCCCGTCTCCGGGTGCGTGCGCACCACGGGATGTACATATGGCGGCACCTTGGCAATCTGCTCGGGCGTGAGCTTGGGCCGCCAGGGGCTACGCGCGCGCAATTCCTCGTACTTGCAGAGATAGGAATGCTCAGCCTGGAGGTTCGCGATGCGTTGCTTCGTCTTCTCCGGCAACGCCTCATAGGCGGCATGCTGGTCAGCGAACAACGTGTCTCCCCCCTCGGCCGGCAGTTCCTGCGCGTGCAGCATGGAACCCAGGCTGGGCTTCTCGACATAGGACAGATCCGAATGCCAGTAATGGCCCGCATCACCCAGCCCGATGGGTTGGCCGTTCTCCTTGATGTTGGAGACGATCAGGATTTCCGGGTGGCCGGCCAGCGCGAACTGCTGCAGCACGTGGATCTGCAAGGCCCCGAATCGGCGGCTGAATTCGACCTGCTGCGCGGGCGTGATGCGCAGGTCACGGAAGACCAGCACATGGTGATCAAGATGGGCCCGATGGATGCGTTTGAAATCCGCGTCGGCCAGCGGCCGGGACAGATCCAGACCCAGCACTTCGGCGCCCAGTTGATTCGAACTCAGCGGGCGGATTTCAATCTTCTGGCCCGCCAATGCTTGGGCAGGCCGTTCCAAAGTGGCGGGGAGACTCATGGCGTACAGGGAATGCAAAGAAGGTTTGCACTGTAAGTACGCGGAATCTCATTAGGAACGAATAAAAAGTTCCTTGCTTATGAGAAAAACATCCTTAGGGCTTGCACGGGGGCTCGCGCCCATCAGGGTGCCTGCAAACCGACGGCCGTCAGTGCCAAGGACAGACCCAGCCCCATGAGCGCGCCACCGATCATCCGGTCCACGACCTTTTGCTGGCCCAGAAGAATGCGGCGCAAGCCATCGGACGAGAAGAAACAGGCCACCAGGCTGAACCAGGCCCAATGCGCGAACGACATGAAAAATCCGTAGCCCAGGTTCAGGATGAGCGGACTGTCCGGACGCACCACCTGCGTGTACGTGCTGACCACGAACAGCATCGTCTTGGGATTCAGCGCATTGGTCAAAAAACCCGAGCGCAAGGCGGCCCACATGCCCAAGGTCTCATCGGCCTCCTCCACGGACAGCGAGACGGGCGTCTTGTTCGTGAAGGACTTGTATCCGACGTAAATCAGATAGGCCGCCCCCGCATACTTCATGAGCGCAAAGGCCCAGGGTGAATGGGCAATGACGACGGCAATGCCGAAGACCGTGTAGAACACATGCACCTGCACGCCCAGGGCGATGCCCAGGGAGGCCAGCAGGCCGGCCTTGCGTCCGTAGGCATAACTGTTGCGCGTGACCATGGCGAAGTCCGGCCCGGGGCTGATCACGGCAAGAACGGTAATGACCGCGACGGAAAGCAGTTCATTCATGAATGGGCCTCCTGAACTAGTTTCTTTTCACCCGAGAAAGTGACCACCAGCACGTCACGAGAGGCCGGGCGGCTGGCGTCCAGCGGCGTCACGGGCGTCACACCATGAAGCACGCGTTCGTCGTTGACGATGGCCATGTCGAAGGGTTCGGCCAGCGTGTAGTCAGCCAGGGCATGGCCGGCCTGATCGTGGATCCGGGTCTCACCGCCCTGGATGTTCAGCCGCTGGACCATCAGCATGAGAACGAAATGGACCCCGTCCCGATGGACGCCTTCCGGCGTGGGATTGGCGTCGCGCTCCAAGGCATCGATGCGGAACTGGTGCACTTCGATGTGCCAGGGCAAGGACGGAGCCAGGCGACCGAACAGATCGCAGCAGAACGACAGCACGGCATTCAGCACCTTGCCCTGCGCAACCTCGGGCTCGAGCGGGGCAAAGTGCCGCGCGATGCCTCCGTTCAGTCGGTTGTAGGCCAGGCTTTGGTAGTGCGGCTGGTGCGCCTCCTGGCGCGCGGTCCGTCCTGAGGCTGGCGCGCTGTATGTCCCGTGCCTCCGGTGACGGTAGGCGCCTCCATCGGCCATGTAGCGATCGAGTTCAAGACGGTTCCAGCTATCCTGGAACAGCTGCCATTCCTGCGGCGTGAAACCGTTGATACCGCTCAACAGCGGACCGGCTTCTTCAGCGGGCAGCAGAAGGAAGCCCTGCTTCGCCAGTATTTCTTGTTGATTCAGGATCTTTTCCATCGGTGAATTTTTGAGACTCATGTATCGACCTTCACGAGAATTCTTCCCTCTTTTCCATCAGCCGGGAATCGATTTATAGTCATCCTTTATTGTGAATTTTTCTCACAGATTCATGGAACCCAAGAGACTCCCTTCCTTGAGCGCGTTCCGCGTCTTTGACGTTGCGGCCAAGACAGGAAGCTTTGTCAAGGCGGCGGAAATCCTTCACGTCACGCATGGCGCGGTGAGCCGGCAGATACGCCAGCTCGAGGACAGCCTGGGTGTTTCCTTGTTTGAGCGGCGCAATCGTGCTGTTTTTCTCACCGATGCGGGCCGCGCGCTCCAGATCACCACGACATCGGTTTTCGACCAGCTGGGCAACACGGTGCAGCGGCTGCAGCAACAAGCGCACGGCAAC
>JAAEAW010493563.1_pt1 | contig 10913 bp, 7 predicted proteins | sample 7277851 | NCBI WGS metagenome assembly JAAEAW01 (sample SAMN13876994, study PRJNA601929) | soil metagenome | isolation source: soil | host: Panicum virgatum | place: USA: Fermi National Accelerator Laboratory | collected 2010-11-19 | reverse complement strand
GAGCGCGTCGACGACCTCGTCCACCACGTCGGCGAGCCGGTCGAGCTTGTCGTGGATAGCGTCGTCGACCGTGTTCGGGGTGCGCTTGGCGATCACGCCGCTCAGCTGCGCGAGCCCGCGGAGGATCCGCTCGGCGCTCACCAGCGCGGAAAGCGCGATCATGAGCCACGCGGCGATCGGCAGGCCCTGGCCCGCGGGCGCCGCGACGAGCACCGGAGCAGGGTCCTCGACAACGGTGGCATGCGCGATACCGATGAGCATGGCGAGTACGCAGAGGGCGAGTCCGATGCCGACGAGGATCGGGGCGGCGGGCGATGTGCGAGCGTGGGTCATCATGGTGTGCTGTCCTTGGTAGAGAGCGGCCAGCGGACCAGGCGATCGAGTTTTCGATCGAGATCCTTGACCGCATCGATCACGTACTCGAGGCGTTGCTTGTCGATGCCAGCGTCGACGCCGGTGCTGCGCAGCCACAGCCCGACGCCGGCGGCGGACATCGCGACGAATGCGACCACGGCGTAGGCGACGCGACGCGCGAATCGCGCATCCGCCTCGAGCTGCTTGAGGCGGTGGTCCTCGGTAACATCCTTCACCGCGTCGCTGGAGCGCTCCGTTGCGAGGCTCCTCTCGATGTCGTCGACGCGTTTCTCGAGCGCCTTCGTGCGCCCGTTCGGCGGCCGGTTGAGCAGCTCGCGCAGATCCTGGAGCGCGGTCGCGTTGTCACTCGAGTCGCTCTCGATCTTCGCGTTGAGATCCGCCCGGACCTCGCGCAGCTCGACGAACATCTTCGCCACGAACTCCTCGAGCTCCGTGCGGCTCGCGAGCCTGAAGTGCCGCAGGATCTCGAGCTCGTCCGGCGTGGTCGTGCGCGCGATCAGGCTGCCGGGCGTCGGCGTGTCGCGCGTCTTCACCACCGGAATGCCGCTCGCCAGGCGCTGGGCGAACCAGTCGCGTTGACTGTCGCTGAGCGACGGCTGGCTCGGCTCGGGCGCGATCACGATCGGCGCGCACTCGTGCGGTGGGGTCGACTGGTCCTCGAAGTCGTCGGCCGCCGCGTGGCGTGCCGCCCGCGCCCGCATGCCCTCGAGGTCGCGCTCGGTTGCGGTCTGGGCTCGGCGGATGGGCCGACCCGGCGGCGTCTTGTCGTCCTGGTTCATGGCGCCGTGACCCACCTCGTGCCGTCACTCCACGGAACCATCGCGCCGGCGTTGGCATCGAGGAGCTGAATCTTCCGTTCGGTCATGATGAGTCCTCAGGAAGGCGCGAACGCCATCGCCGCCCCGATGATGGCCTGCGTCGAGAGGCCGAACGTCGCCGACAGGTTGCCGGTGGCGCCCGACGCCGGGATGATGGCGGACTGGATATCGAACAGCCCACCTGCGTGCGCGGGCGTCTCGTTGACTCCGTTCTTGATGACCGTGATGCCGGGCACCCCGGTGAGAGAAACGGCGTCGACGGCCAGCGTTGCCCGGAAGCCACAGAGCGCGGTGGCGAGCAGCCGGAAGGTGCCGAGCGTGGTCACGCCCGTCACGGTGAGCGTGGTCCCGGTGGCGTTGTTGGCGCTGAACTGGATCGCCTCGAGCGTCGGCGGCACGCCCGCGGTCGGCCCGCGGACCGTGAACCCCTGCCCGAAGTTGCGGACGTTCGAGCCGCCCAGCGGCGCGATGGTCGGCGCCGAGTTGCCGTGGTTCGCGGCTAGGAGCGCCGCGGTGACCGGGCGCTTGAAGACCGCCAGTCGGCAGGACAGGCCTGCGGTCGCTGACTCTGCCTGCGATTGCTGCACCCAGCTCTCGCCGAGGTACTGCCAGTGCACCGTGCCGTCAGTGATATCGGCGGCTGTCGTCGTGGGGCCGCCGGCGCCCGCGCTCGTGCCGGCGGTGATCACGGCGTACATGCGCCCGGCGTTGTCCCGCAGGTCGCCGAGCACGTAGGCCGTGCTCGCGGCCCATGCCGCGAACGATGTCGGCGTCGGAATCACGGAGGTCGCGGGCCCGCCGATCTGCTGCAGCACGCAGAGCACGTCGAGATCCGCGACCTGCGCGCCGCCCCACATCGACGGCCGCACGGTCCCGTCGGCGCAGTACTGGGGCCCGTAGCCGACGATCGCCGGTGCCACCGCGGGGCGCGGCCGCACGTGCCCGAATGCGTCGAGCGCCATCCAGCCCACGCGCTGCCCCATGGTCTGGTAGCTGTTCGCGGTCGCGTGCGCGTGGTCCGACTGGAGATCGACGTCGTCGTACCACATCGTCTTGATCGTCGGGTTCGCGGCGAAGAATCCCAGCTGATTGGCAATCGTCCCGGCGATGAAGCCCGGGAAGTTGACCGTGTCACTGTGGATCTTGAGCCAGATGATCGCGATAAGCGTCGGGATGTCGATTGGCAGTCTTGCGGCCAACAGGCCCATGTTCGCGGCGAGGGCCGCCGAGTCGGGTGCCGTCAGACCGTCGTTGTTGCCGGCGCTGATGACCGCGATCGTCGGGACGCCCTGGGCGAGCGTCCGCGCGAAGGTCAGCATCGTCGCGTACCACTGCGGGCCTGCCGTCGGAAACGCCGGCGAGGGCGCGGGCACCATCTGCTTGCAGGCGAGGCCGACGATCGAATAAGAGGTCAGCGCTACCGGCACGCCCTCTGCCGCGAACGCGTCGCAGATCGCGACCTCCATGCCGATGAAGTTGCTCGCGCCGTAGGGTGCGACGCCCGTACCCGCGACGGTGGGCCGGACGATGTCGTAGGTCGGCGGATCGGCGAGCGTGGTGGCGCCGCGCCCGCCCCACGACACGATCGCGGCCGAGCGCGTGTCGAGCGGATGAAACCCGGGGTTGCTCTGATCGGCGACCGAGGTCGGGTTAGCCGATCCGCGTCCGGTGATCTGCGAGTCGCCGAACATGATGATCTGCAGGCCGCCGTCGACGGCGATCTCGTTCGACCCCACGCCGACGGCCACACCCACGCGTGGGCCGACGTTCACGCCAATGCGCGGGCCGATCACGTCATGCGGTGTGGGGCTCTCATCTTAGCCCCCGACCTTGGCGTTGATGTTGACGCGCACGAGCCCGCCGACGGTGAGCACGAGCTTGAGCCGGCCGCGCCGGCACCCGAGGTTCCCGAGATCGACGGTCGTCCCGCCGGCGTTCGTGCCGCCCGCGGTGATCGTGAGCCCGGAGATCGTGTTGCCAGCGCCCGTCGGGGGCGGCACGTAGCCCGTCGTCGGGTTGATCTGCACCCAGTTCGTGCGGGTCGCGTTGCCGTCGTTGTCGGGAACGTCGAGCGCGCCCTGGTCGCGGCGGCCGTCGCGAAACTCGGGGTAGTTGGTGACCTCGAACGTGATCGTCCCGGCGACCGCGGCGGCCCACTGAAGCTGCACCGTGATGAGGGCGGTTTCCCCGGGCAGCGGCGCGTCGGGGCCGCCGAACGGGAAGTACCAGGTCCCGCTCGAGAGCGTGCACCCGTTGGCGGTGTCGTTCGGAGCGAGCGTCCCGTCGGCCTTGATGGCGCTGAGATCTCCACTTCCTGGATATCCGTACTTCATGCCTGCTCGCCCTGTGCACGCCGCTGACTCGGCGTCGGATCGGGAATGGAGCGCTTCACACTGCCGAACGCCGGCATGGCCGTCGGAGACTGCGTCGCGGGAACGCCCGCGTCGTTGGTGAACGAGCCCTGGAGGATCGAGAGGACCTGCGGCGTGAGCGCTGGGTCGTGCGGCTCGCCGCTGAGGATCGAGAGGGCGAGGCGCTGCTTGAACGGCAGCGGAGCCTTGCGGTCGCGAGACCCGACTTGCGACAGGAAGCCGCTGAGCAGCTCGGGGTACACCTTGCGGATCGCCGCGGCGTCCTCGAGCGTCACATGCCCGCCGGCGGCCCGCTCGAGCACGGCGTGCGGGTCCTCCAGCGCGGCCGCGGACCTAGCCCAGGACCGCATCGCCATGTCGGAGATCCGCGGCTGGACGACCCCGGGCATCGCCGCGTAATCGGGCAGGCGCGGCATGATCGACGCGAGGTATTCGATCCGGCGCGCGCCCTGCTCCTCGAGCTGGTCGGCGAGCAGCGGCGCGTGCGGCCTGATCCCATCGAACTTCGCGGCCATCTTCTGGCGCGCCTCGGGACGCATCTGGTAGCTGCCGTCGGGCGCGACCTGGACCTGGTTGCGCACCTCGGTCGCGCGCGCCTCGTATAGGTCGGGCAGCGTCTTGCCGCCGGCGGGGGCGCGCTTGCTCTTGTCGTCGTCACCGTAGCGGACTGCGGCGAGCGTCTTGGTGGCGAGCGGGACGGCGTACTTCGTGACAGGGATCGCCGCGCCGGCGAACGCAGAGACCGCCTTGCCGAGCTTCTCGCCGGCGGCGGCGGCGATCTTCTTGAAGCTGCCGATCACGCGGGTGCCCGCGGCCGCCGCGGCGCCGACCGGGCCCGCGAACGGGGCGACGGCCGAGAGGACCGCCTGCCCGACCGACGGCTGCTTGGGCGCGCCGAGTACCTCGAGTGCGTTCTGGATCTTGATGAGTCGATCCGACTCGGGCGCTCGCGCGAGCTCGGCGAGCATGGTTTGCAGCTTCTCGTTGCGAAACGACGCGCGCCTCAGCGCATCTGTGTAGGTCAGGTGAGACGGATACGTGATGGTTCCCGTGAGCGCGTGCTCGCCGTAGCGACGTACGATCTCCTGATTGACCGCGGTTTCGAGGCCCGCCTCGGTGAACGGCCCCTTGACGCCGGCCTTCCACGCTTCGGTTGGGACAGGATCGGTGCGGAGCTTTCCGTTGGTGATGTTGCTGAGGATCTCCTCGCGAATCGTCTGCGGTGCATTCTGGTAGGCCTTCCAGATAGCCTCGCGCTCGTCGATCGCAGCGTCGTAGAGCTTATCGATCGCCTGGCGCTGGCGCTGCAATGCATCAAGAGCGCGCGTCGGATCATCGGCGAGACCGACCTCGTTCTTGAGGAGTTGACGGATCTTCTTGTCGGCCTCGACGTACTCCTTGCCGATGCCCTTGACGTACCGATCCTTCTGCCCCTCTAGCCGGCTGTAGTTCCACGGCTGCTCGTAGAGGTCTTCCTCGCGCGCCTTTCGCAACGCATCGACGAATTCCTGGCGCTCCGGACCGCGGGACTTCTTGATGGCGGCGATCTCTTCGGCCTCGGCCTCGCGCAGCGCCTTCGACGTGACCCCCTCGAGGTTGCCAGATTCGATCGCCTCGGCCGGCGATGCTGCCGCCGCCGTGCGCGCGGCCCGCTTCTCGAGGGCCTGGTCGATGGCCCCCTTGGCCTTCGAGAGACCGAGCTCGGCCGCCTTTCCGAGCGCCCCGATCCCGGCGCCGAACCCGGCCCCGTAGAGCGCATTGCTCGAGAGAGCCGAGGCGACGTGCTCGACGTCGATGGGGTCCTGCGAGAGCGCCACCTCGGATAGCCCCTGGCCGGCCCCGTAGATGCCGCCCTCCACGGCCCCGCCAAGCGCGGCCGCACCGACGCGTCCGAGGGCTCCCTCGCCGACACGGGCGACCGCCCCGCCAGCGCGGGCCGCCAGCGCGGCGGGCGCGAGCCGGGCCCCGATGCTCGCTGCCGACTCGGGTGCGGTGGCGCCGCCGCTCAGGATCGCGGGCGCGAGCGCACCGCCGAACTCGGTGATCCCGGAAACGCCCGGGTTCGCCTCGCGCAGGCCCTCGAGATCGAGCGCGGTGTCCTCGCCACCCAGGGCGCGCGCGGCGACGTCGGACAGGCCGACGGTGGCCCCGCGGAGCGCCCCGGCGACGCCCGCCGTGATCGCGCCGCCGACACCTCCGTAGCTCTCCTCCCTGGCCTGCTCAGAGAGCCGCGCGGCCGCGTCCTCCTCGGTCGGGACGCGCCACCGCGTGTCCTGCAGGAGCCCCGCTGCAGCGTCGAGGGGAACGTCGCGCGTGATCCCGTCGGGATCGATCAGGCGCATGGTCTGCGGCCCGGGCATCTACTGGCCCCCCATGGTCAAGGCGGGCGGCACGGTGACCGCAGGTTCGGCGGTGCTCGACGGCCCCGACCGGCGCCGCGCCGGTGTGTCGGTGCTCGTCGATGTCCGCTCGGGCGTCGCCGCGCTGGCCCGGCCGGCCTCCTCGAGTGCGGCCTTCGCCAGCGAGCGTAGCTTCGTGGTCTGCGCCTCGTCGGCCAGCTTGCCGAGCAGCGCGCGGGCTGCGGTGCCGTTCGCGTCGTCCGCGCGCGCGGCGATCCCGAGCTGCCGGATCGACCGCTGCTGCTCGGGCGCGGCCGCCGCATCCCAGTCGGCCCGCGTCCGCGCGAGCGAGCTTGCGATGAGCGCCTGGTCCTCGGGGTTGTTCACGTCGAGCCCCGACTCCTTGCCCGCGGCGAGCTGGGCGTCGATGAGATCGCGCCGGGCTGCGTCGTCGAACGAGAGGTCGGGCTTCTTGAACAGGCGCTGATTGCGGATCTCCTCGGGCGTGTCCTCGGTCTTGGGCCCGTAGCCCTCGGGGAAGGTGATCGCCTCGCCGGTGTACTTGGCGCGGCGGAGCGCCGTGTTGAGCGAGCTGACCGTGCGCGCCCTCGCCTCGAGGAGCTTCGCGTCCTGCGAGCGCCACGATGCCGCGTCGCTGGTGCCGGACGCGCCCTCGATCGTCTCCATGTCCTTGTCCGAGGACATGCCCTGCGTGCCTTGCTTCGTGAGGAGCTTCGCGCGGTTCTGCAGGACCTCGAGCCTCTGGGACTCGTCGCTGTTGAGGAGCTTGCTCTCGCCGCCGACGCGATTCCGGATCGCGCGGATCTCGTCGATGATCGAGACCACCTCCTCGGTCGACGTTGCCTTCTGGCGCAGGTCGCGCGTCGCTTCCGGGGACTCGGCCTCCCACTCCGACTTATCGGCATTGCGCAGCACGTCGAAGGTGACCACCGGCTTGCCGTCGGGGCCGATGACGGGCTTGCCGTCGGCCCCCGTCTGCACCTTGGGGATGCCGCCGATCGTGAACTGGCGATGACGCTCGGCCGCCTTGTCGGCGCGCTCGATCTCCTTGTCCGCGGTCCGCGCGCGCTGCGCTTCCTGGCGCGTGGCCTTGTCTTCGGCGAGTCGCGCGTACCCGAGCGCGGTCGTTGCGCGGTTGTTGCGCGCGGTCTCGTTGGCGATCTGCTGCTGCCGGGCAGCGTCCTGCAGCTTGATGCTGTTGTCGAAGGTCTTCTGCTGGTGCTCCTCGACAGCTTTCTGCTGAGCTGCGCCGATCTGCGCGCGGAGGTTCGCGATCTTCACGAACGTCGTCCCGCGCGGCGAGTACTGCTGCTGCTGGGTCGCGAGCAGGTCGTCGGCGTGCTTGAGCGCCGCGAGTCGCACCGTCTCGGCCGCCTGGTACGCGTCGTTGTTGCGCGCGTACTCCTCGGCCAGGGCACCGCGGCGAAGGCCGATGCCCTCGCGCCGGTTCGCCAGATTGGCCTTCTGGGCGTCGATGCCGCGGGCGATGATGTCGTTCAGAGCGTCCATGCCGGCGTTGCGCGCGGATCCGGTGCGGCCCTGCACGAGCCCGCCGATGATCGCGCCCAGCACCCCGGCGATCTTCTGGCCACCCGAGAGCCCGCCCGTCGGGTCGATCTTCGTGTCCGCGATCCGCTGGGCGTCGGCGAGAAGCGCCTCGGACTTCTTCTGCGCCTCGGCCATCGCCTGCGCGCGCATCTTCATGTTCGCCTGCTGCGCCTGGTAGTCGGCCTCGGCGATCCGTGCGTGCTCGGCCACGGCGCGCTTCGCCTTGGCGTCCTCGAGCTTGGTGGTCAGTTCGGCGAACGCCCCGGGGTCGCGCCGCGCGAGGTCGCTCATGTAGCGCTGGGCATCGGCGTCGCTGACGTCGGCGCGGATGTCGCCGGTCGCAGGATCGAACGGGCTCTCGGTGAGCTTCTTGGCCGCGCCCTTGTACTGGGCCTCGGGCAGCTGGTCGGGCGCGCGCGTCGGCGCGTAGCCTTCCCCGGCGACTTCGCCCTTGGGAGCCATGCCCTCGGCCGTCGAGACAGCATCCGGCACCGCCGCGCGCGCGGACGGCAGTTCCGTGATCGGGGGCGGGGCCGCGAACGGCAGCTGGATGCCCGGCTCGGTGCCCAGCGGCGGCGCCATTGGAGCGGCGGGGGGCGGCACGCCCGGAACCGTCGGGCCCGCGGGCGTGGCCACCGGTGGAGCTCCAGCCGGCGCGGCGAGCTCGGGCGGCGCGCCCACGGCGCCGGGCCCGACGTGCTGCGTGCCCAGGGCGCGGCGCAGCTGATCGTCGGCACCCTCCTCCCGCCAGCTCGCAGGGATCCACGCCCATGGCTCCTCGTTGGTCGACGGCGGGGGCGCCGTGTCGAAGAGGTCGCCGGGTGCCACGCCGTAGGCCTGCGCGGCGAGAGCGGGATCGATCTGCGGGTTGAGCACCATGGACTACTTCCGGCCGCTCCTCTCGAGTCGGTCGAGCCGCTTGCTGATCACAGGCATCATCGCGGCGAGGCTCGTCGCGAGATGGGCACCGTGGACTGCCTCACCCTCGGGCGTCGCGATCACCGTGTGGCCGAGCCCGGCGCGCTTCAGATCATCGGTCATGATGCCGGGTCGTCGACCGGTGCCGTGGCGCTCGTCCTTGTACTCGAACGAATAGGACTTGAGCCCCTTGAGCGCCTTGGCCGCGTCGATCGATCCGTCCCGGACGTTCTTCTTGGTCCGCCGGTCGGACATCGCGGCGGCCGACGAGATGCCACCCTGGATCATCGGCCCGTACTTCTCGAGCCACGACTTCTCGGGGGTGAGCGGCGTGTTGTAGCCGCCGTACCCCGCGATCGCGCTCTGCCGCCCCTGGAGGGCCGCCTGGAGGTCCTGCCCGCGTAGGCCCTGGATCGCGCTTGCGAGCTGGCCCTGCGCCTGTGCGCGCTCCTGCAGCCCTGCGATCGCCTGCTGACCCGACAGCGCGGCGCCCTGGCGGCCCATCTGGATCGCTGCGAGTCGCGCGGCGCCCGCGGCGTTCTGCGGGCTCGCGCCGGCCGCCATCGACATCTGCTGGGCCTGGTTCTGCGCGAGGCCCTGGCGCAGCTGCTCGGCCGTGATCGAGTCCTGCCCGTTCGCGAGGCGCTGGAGCCCGGCGATGTTCGCGTTGCCCTGCTGGCCGAGCTGACCGAAGCCGGTCTGGCCCTGATCCGCGAAGCCGCCGCTCTTGGCCGCCTGCTCGAACAGGAGCCGGCGCCGCTCCTTCTCCTGCGCTTGGCCCGGATCGGAGAACGGGTTGAAGCTCGTGGCCTGCGCGAGCGACGGCGCGCCGGTCAGCTCCGACATGCCGCCGGTGGCCACTCCAAGTCCGATTCGTCCCCAGTCGACCATGGTCATTGCTCCTTCACAGGGTGTCTCCGAGCACGTACCAACGCGTGCGCCCAATGCTGTATCGGAGTTGGACTCCGGTATTGGGCGTCAGCACGGTATCGGCGCCGCTGCGCCCGACGATCCGGTTCGCCGCCGTCGACGACGCGCTCTGATGCTTGAGCGTGATGTTCTGAGTGCCTTCGTTGTAGACCCAGATCACGCGCCCCGCGTTGGGCGCGGCGAATCCGGTGATGTCACGCGCCGCGTCGCTGGTGAGATAGAGGATCTGCGTCGAGGCGAACGTCGCCGGGCTATAGTTGTTCTGGTTCGCTGTGATTTGCGGAGGAAAGATCTCGTGCGGTAGGTGCGTGGCGCCGCCAAGAATCGCGTCTCCGCCGACCCACAGCGGCATGAACGGGTCCGAATTGACGTAGCCCCCGAAGTTCGAGGTGAGCAGTCGCGTGGCCGCGTTCTTGATGAGCCCGATGCCGATGTGATGGTTGTTGCCCTGATCGATGATCAGGTCCGGCACGTTCGCGAGGACACCGGAGCCGTTGACTCCGATCAGCACGGTCGAGGAATTGGTGTCGAGGTTCACCCCGACGGTGCAGTTCTCAATGTGAAGCCCCGTGACGAGAACTTGCGACGCCCGGACGTGTAGGCCGTTGGTCAGTAGCCCGTTGACGCCGATGGTCACGCGCTTTACGAGGTTGTCGAGAGCGGTGTTGTCGACGAAGATTCCGGTCGTCGCGCCCGCGGCCTGCGGATATACCTCTGTGTCCTCGACGAACGGACCACTCGCGCCGTTCCAGTGGATCCCGTACTGCGTGAAGTTCGTGACCACACAGAACCGAACGCCGCTCTGCTCGTTAGCAGCGCTCGAGAACACTCCCACCTTCGCGCGCGAGTTGCAGTCGAGGATGATGTTCTCGACACGTGCGCCAAACACGAGCGAGTCGCCCGGTCGACCGAGCCGGACCAGCGGGCGTCCATCGGTTGGGAACGACGCCGACGCCTTGAGCTTGCCGACGTCATTGCGTCCGATCCCAGACAGAACAACCTTGCTCGGAATGGAGATTGTGTCCGAGATCAGGTGCTGGCCGGTGGGGAGGTAGACGGTCGACGCCTCCCCCTCTGCATCGTCGATCAGCGCCTGGATCCTGGCGGTCTCATCGGTGACCCCGTCCCCGGGCGCAGCGCGCACCAGCTGGTCATCGAGCACGGTACGCAGGTCGCGGAGTGCCTGGAAGACCTGGTTGCTGTCGTAGGCCGACCATTGTCGCGTGGGGCTCGCGAGCGCGGACGACCCGCCGCCGGAGTCGAGCTTGTCGGCGGGGAGCGCGACGTTGTCGTATACGAAGTTGGTCATGCCGCCTTCTGCGCGGCGGGGAGCCGCTTGTTGACGCCTCTGTCCAGGCCGTACTCGATGGCGAGGCCGGTCAGCTTCAGCGCCTCGCCGGTCGGGGTGCCGTACACGCCGGCGCTGAAGCTGCCGCTCGGGGTCTGCGCGCCAGCGAGCATCGAGGCGACGCTTACCGTCTTGGTCGGCGAGGCGTCCGGGCTGGCGAGCGTGGCGAGCTTGGTGCCCTCCGCGATCGCCGCTTCGAGCTCGGCGACGGTCAGCGCCCCGGCCACGATCACGCCGATGTTGT
>JAAEAW010170450.1_pt1 | contig 12034 bp, 25 predicted proteins | sample 7277851 | NCBI WGS metagenome assembly JAAEAW01 (sample SAMN13876994, study PRJNA601929) | soil metagenome | isolation source: soil | host: Panicum virgatum | place: USA: Fermi National Accelerator Laboratory | collected 2010-11-19 | reverse complement strand
GGGCGCGCCGCCGGCGCCGGCGTTCCCCCCGGGACGCCGGCGCCGGCGCGGACGCGGCCGGTGCCGTCCCCAGCCGCGCCGCCGGCCGGACTCCCGCCGCCGGCCGCCCTGCCCGCCGCCGCCTTTCCGGCCGCTTTCCGCTCGGCCGCCGCCGCTACCGGGGCGCTCATGCGAACGACTTCCCCAGCACGTCACGGTAGGCGGTCCACAGTGGACTCTGACCCTGCTTACCGCCGGAGTGGATCGCCCACCACAACGCCGCGGCGCCCAGCCACAGGAACAGGATGCCCAGCGCGAGCGTCATCGCCGCGCCGCCTGCTCCGCCAGGTACGACTCGGTCTCGGCCACGAGCTCGGCGCCGTGCCACCGCTGCCACGCCCAGGTGGCCAGCGCCAGGCACAGACCGCCGGCGATGCCGATCACCAGATCGCCGGCGGTCACCCAGCCCGGGAGCCGCATCTCAGCCGCCGCTGTTACCGCGGCTGAACATCCCCAGCAGCATCCGCGGGTTGATCAGCAGCGACAGAAGCCACCCGACCACGATCCACATCAGAACTTTGCGAGTAGGCACGTTTTCCCCCTTCCCTGGTCTAGCCGCCGTGTGCCTGCCGGAACACGTACCGGAGCGCCGCGTACGCGGCCATCTCGACCACGACCAGGCCGATCAGCCCGACAGAGGTCGGGTGCCAGTCGCCCATCGGGCCGCGCGGACGGGTGCCGTCCGGGCCGGCGCCCGACCCGGTGCCGCCGGCGCGGGGCGGGGTGCCGCGGAAGTAGCCGCCGGCCGTCGCGGACACTCCGCCGCGGACGGTGGCCATCAGATCGATTCCAGATCGGCGGGCACGGTGTCGACCGGCACGACCTCATCGGTGAGCACCTGCACGGTGCCCGGGAGGTTGGTTCCGGTGCCCAGCGTCGCGGACTGGATGATCAGGTACGTCGCGTTCGTCGTCGGCAGCCACGACTGCGACGGCTTGAACCGCGGGAACACGTACACGCCGGTCGGCCGGACCGTCGTACCGGCGGCCAGCGCCGGATAGTGGTCGGCCATCTGCTCGAACACCTCATCCGGCGAATAGGTGGCGATCGCGCGGTTGTCGAGCCGGATTCGGATCGGATCGGACAGGAAATCCTGCCGGGCGTTGTTGGAATCCCGGACGATCAGCACGGAGCCGCGCAGTTCGTTGCCGGTGTTGGCCAGCTGGAACGTGTTGTCGGCGCCGGCGTTGTTCAGATTGATGGTCTGGGTCCGGCGCAGCGTCTGGAGCGCCAGGCCGGGCGGCACCGGCGTCACCGCGTTCTTGTGCAGGTCCTCACGGTCAGGCTGCGACCACGTTTCGAGGAACTGCGACACCGTCACCGTGGGCGCGGTCGAGCCGCCGGTAATGGTGTTGGCCGCCGTGTTCAGGGTGTACCTGTACCGGTACTGGGCGCGTGCGTCGGTGTTGGCCAGGACGCCGGCGGTATTGCAGATCTCCGGCTTCAGAAACAGCGTGCAGGACGGGTTGACGCCCTGGGCGAAGTCGTACCGGGTCGCCGGGTCGCCATCCCAGGGGCGGAACCACGTCTGCCCCTGGGCGTCCGCGTAGCCCGAGGTCGGATACTTGATCGGCGCGCCGTCGATGTTTTCCAGCGTGGTCGACGCGTAGGCGATCCACGGATTGTCCGCGTTCGGGGTGCCGCCGACTCCGCCGGTCGACCGCATGATCAGGCGGACACCCCGCAGGAATCCGCCCGGAGTGATGTTGTGGACGAATTCCTGGCTGGTCGTGGTCAGCTGGAACGTGTCCGTCGTGATTTTCTCGCAGTACCAGTTAGACCCGTAGAAGAAGGGGACCATGCCGCCGGAGGTCGGGGCCGATCCGCCGTCCTGTACGGGGTAGCTGCCGGTACTGCCCGCTACTCCGGTCGCCACCATTCCGGGCCTCAGTACTGGAACGCCATGGCGGCGCCCAGTCGAGAGAGGGTCGGATTGTTGGACGCGACCAGATGCAGGGATGACAGCCGCCACAGTGTTCCGGCCATCAATACGGCCAGGAATGTGTTTGCGACCATCAGCACGGAAAAGTGCGCGTGCATAGGTCCCCCCCTTTGTGAGTGAGGCCGAATGGTAGGCGCCTAACTCCGGGAGCGGAAGGGCATCGAACTAATGTACGCTTCGCCCGTCCGATTGCGTATCAGCACGAATTCGTGCCGGTCGCCGTCGAGATCCATCAGGACGTCCCGGTAGCCGCGTTTGGAACCCAGGACCTGGGCGACGCGCTCCGCGTCGTCCTCATCCTTGGGTTTGAACGCGACCGACCACGACGTCTCCGAGTGCATCCAACGCGTGATGCCCTGGGGCCGCTGGGTGGCCGCGACGATGGTGATACCGAGCGACCGGCCTTCCCGGTAGTACGTGGTCAGCTGCTGCCCCAACCCCAACTCGTGCTGGACGTAGGCGATCTCATCGAACACCACTATGCGGTTGCTGTTCGGTTCCCATATCTCATTCAGCACGTGGAAGATCTTTTCCCGCTGCACTTGCCGGGAGGCGCGGGTCAGGCCGCTCTTTACCCAGAATATGACATGCGTCTGCCGGTAGGACGGCGGCCACTTCGTGATGATCGGCCAGCGCAGAGCGTCCAGCGTGGCGTCGTCGCGCTTGGTCGCGATCATCACGACATGCGCTCCGCGGCGGACCCGGGCGCGGAGAATCTGTGTGACAAAATGGCTCTTGCCCGAACCGGTCGGCCCCAGCACTTCCAGATGCTCAGGCTGCCATTCACCCCCCGGATAGCCCCAGGTGTTCAGAAATTCGGGGCCGAGCTCAGCCCAGGGAACCCGGTCCGGGGTACGGGGCGTACCGGTGCGTGACGTGGTCGGCCGTGGCGCTGCTGCCGTTGCCATTCATCCCCCCGTCCGGCAGCAGTTCCCGCCGGATATGGTGCGCGTGGATCTGGGTGAGTGGACGGCGCAGCGCGCGGAGCAGATTCGCCGCGTCGGCCATCAGCACTGTTTCGCGCAGCATTTTCAGCACGCGGGGGGAGCGCACTGCCAGCCGGGCGAGAGCCTGCGCTATCGGCTTGGCGTCCTGGTGGACCACTTCGGCGCATTCGGCGCACCAGGGCACCGACAGCAGCGCCAGGAGCTCGACGTAGCCCAGGAGCTCATCGGTCACGGCGCGGGTGGACGGTCCGGCCGCCGAGCTCGCGTCGCGGCGGGCCGGCGCCGCCGCCTTCGGTGGCCGGGTGGTCCGCGTCCGGGCACCGGTACGGCCCCGGGATCGGCCGCCGGCCGGCGGGTCTTCGCCCGGTATCGGCTCCGGAAATTCGTCAGGCGGCATTTCGGAGGCATCGGAGAATGAGAGCCGGCCGGCTAGCCCGTCAGTTGCCATGTTCGGAGTGTCCCTCCGCGCGGATTCCGGGACTATAGTCCGCGCATGCCCAATCCGGAGATCCGGCAGCGCGGCGGCGCGGTGCGCTGGCGCACGATCAAGCACAAAGGGCGGGTTATGCACGTCGCGATTGTCCGGCGCCGCGGCCCGCGAGGTGGTACGACGGTGGCTGAGCCGGCGCGAGGCGAAAGGCGGTAGAGGGCAATGGCCAAACTGACCCCGGACGAACAGGCCGCGCTCGACGCGCTGAAAGCGAAAGCCGAAGCGCCCGATGACTACGAGCTCTGGGTCCGCGACGGCACAACGAATCGTGAGATCAAGGTCGGCGGCCAGCACGCGCAGAAACTGCTACGCGAATTCGGCCTTGTCGACGACGAACCGGCCGCCGACGGTGACGGCGACGGCGACACCGGAGAGCCTGAGCCGCCGGCGGCTCACGGCTACTTCCGGGGTGGCCGGCGGTAACGACTGTGGCGACCGTCCGGGGGGCGGACGCCGTCACACTCGCCCGGGAATTCCTCGGCGTGCCCTACGAATGGGGCGGGGAGACGCCGGCGCAGGGATTCGACTGTTCCGGGCTCGTGCAGTACGTGTACGGGCGGCTGGGTGTTCATCTGCCGCGGGTGTCGCACGACCAGGCGGACGCCGGCGTTGCTATCCCGGTCGCGGACGCGCAGCCCGGGGACCTGATTTTCTCCGACTGGGAAGGCACGCCCAACTCCCATGTGGCGATCTATTCGGGCGACAACAGGCTGATCGAGGCGCCGCAGACCGGCGACGTCGTACACGAGATCCCTTTCTCCGCGAACTACCGCGCGCACGTCGACCAGGTGCGCCGGGTCGGCGCCGGCGGCGCGGCGGCGCCGGGCGCGGTCGGCGGCGCCGCCGGCGGCAGCGCCGGCGCGAGCTCGGCCGGCGCCGGCGCCGGCAACCTGGGCTTCGGCTGGGGGGACATCCCCGGTACCGGCGCGATCGCGTCCGCGGTCGACCGCCTGGGCGCCACCGTCGGCAGCATCGCGAAGCTGTTCGAGGCCGCGCTGTGGTTCACCAAGCCGTCCAACATCCGCCGGGTGCTGGTCGGGACCGCCGGCGGCGCGTTCGTCGCGGTCGGCATCGGGTTCCTGGTCAAGGCGGCCAGCTGATGGCCGGCTGGACGCTCACCCCCGAAGAGATCGCCTTCGTGGCCGCGTCCGACAAGGGCGGCGGCTTCCGCGGGGAAGACCTCGTAGACGCCGTGGCCGTGGCGCTGGCCGAGTCCGGCGGGCAGACCGCCGTCGAATCGCCGCCAAACGACGATCCGTGGCAGAGCATCGATCTGGGCCTGTGGCAGATCAACAACCACTGGTGGCGGCAGCTGCTGGAGCGCTACACCTGGGCCAACCCCTACGACAACGCCGCGATGGCCAAACAGGTCGTAGCCGAGCAGGGCTGGGACGCGTGGTCGACCTGGCCGGACAAGGCCGCCGACCACATGGCCCGCGCGCGGCAGGCGGTCGCGGCGCCGAAGGAGCCGACGCCGCCGGCCGGAACACCCGGAGGCAGCGGTCACGGGCAGACGACCACGACCAACCCGATCGCGGACGCGATCGACGGCGTGCGGACGCAGCTGGGGCGGGTCGCGGCGCTGTTCGACGCGGCGCTGTGGCTGACCAAGCCGGACAACATCCGCCGGGTGCTGGTCGGGACCGCCGGCGGCGCGTTCGTGCTGCTGGGCATCGCGCTACTGGGCCGCGAGGCCGTCAAGGGGGCTACCGGGTGAAGGTCAATCTGCAGCTGGGCGCCGAGCTCGACATCCTGACCAAGGATGAGGCCAGGGCCGCGCTGGACGGCGCGCTGGCCAACTGGCAGGCCGAGTTCGCCCGCGGCCGGCGCTACCGCCGATTCAGCGCCCAGGCCGCCGTCGTCGCCGGCGCGATCACGATCGGCCCGGGCGTCGCCGGCGACGGCCTGGGGCCGGATGAGGGTTTCGTCTGGAGCGTGAAACGCCTTACCGTGTCGGGGTTTACGGCGACCAACGATTTCGTGGACCTGTTCCTGAACGACCGGTCGGGCACGACGCTGGTCGAGCCGGGCATAGCCAAGGTGGCCGGCAGCACCGGCGGGGTACGCAAGTGGGGCAGCAACCAACTGGTGCTGCAGGCCGGTGACCGGCTGCTGATCGCCGGCGCCGGCCTGGCCGTCGAGACGACACAGCTGGTCGTCGCCGGCCAGACCCTGGAAGCGCCGGCGGCGCTGATCTGGTCGCTGTGACCGGCCATGGGTTACCTCGGTTCGCGGCAGGCCCGCGGCGCGGCCGGCGACGTGACCAACCCGTTCGGCCCGACCCGGTGGACGGTCGCGTTCACGCCCGCCGTGCTGTCGATCCCGGACGACTTCCTCGTCTACCACATCGCGCTTTCCGGGCCGGCGCCCAGCCAGGTCCAGGTGTTCATCGGGACCGTGTTCTACAGCTACGCGGCCCGGGGCGATGTGAACGACTGGGACCCCAGTCAGCTGATGTACGTCCGGAAGGGAGAGACGATTTTCTTCTACTGGAATTCGGGGACGGCGCCGGTGCCAGTGGTGACGCTGTTCCCGCACACGGTCGTCTGACCAGGAAGGGGGAAGCCGTGCAGCTGACCATCGAAATCCAGGATCTCGACCAGTGGCGACGCGCCGGCCGGCCCCCGAACCGGATACCGGACGATCTGCTCGCGGCACTGCGGTACACCCTGGAACACGCCAAGATGGCGTGCCTGCCCCGCGACGATCCGAACGACCCGATCGGCGCGGCCGAGCTCCGCGAGCTCCGCAACCTGCTCCGGTCGGCGTGCACCCAGCTGGGCGGCCGGCTGCGGTTCCAGGCAGACCGCTATCAGGTGCGGTTCCGCATGGTCGATCCGCCGGCGGACGCGCCGGCGCAACGGGAGGCATCGTGACCGACATCCACGCCGGCGAGCTCGACCAGGCCGCCGAGCTCGATCCCGACGGGCCGGCGGTCGAGCTCGACCAGGACGCGGCCGAAGCCGCGTTCACCCCGGACGTGCTCGGCGCCGTCCTGGTGGAAGAGGAGGTCGACCTGGCCGCCGGCGGGGCCGCGCCGGTGGCTGAGAGCGCCGTGGACGGCCCGGAGGCGCCGGCGGCGGCTGATCCCCCCGTGGTCGGCGGGGCGCTGCTGTACGGCACGTACGCGCTGTACCAGGGCGACGGCGGGTCGCTGGTGCTGGTCGTGCAGGACGGCGCCACCGCGGAGGTCAAGCGGTTCAGCGCGCCGGCGCTGCTGGTGCGCACGCTCAGCCGCCGGATGGGGTCGCTGCTGCGCGCTCCGCTGGGCGGCTAGGGGCCGGGCATGGGCTGGTCGAACGCGATCCCCAACCCGCTGATCGTCGGCGGCGGCGGCCAGTCCGGCGAGATCGACGTTTTCGACGCCCTGAACCGGCTGCTGATCACGATCGGTGCCAGCGGTTTCACGCTGTTCGATCCGGCCACGGCGGCGGTACTGGCGACGTTGACCGGAACGGGGACGCGGGTCGCGGAGATCGACTTGTTCGGGCGGTCGCTGGCGCCGTTCTTCCCGACCTACACCCAGTACCTGAGCCTGGATCTTCCCGGCAGCCGCCAATTCCAGCTGCTGTACAACTCGGCCACGGACACGACCGAGATCTACTGTCTACAGACGCTGGCCGTCAACTTCTCCCAGGGGCCGACTCAGGAATTCGTCGCGGTGCCGCTGACCAACGGCCAGCGCCCGATCTACTACTCGAAACCGGATCTGCCGGACCTGGCCACGAAGACGACCACTGTCGGCCCGTCGGTCGGGACTACCCCGCTGTTGATCCTCGCGTCCGCGTCGCTCACGCTCGACGGCGCGACCTCGTTGCAGATCACCTTTCAGTGTTCGCGGATCGATACGACGGTCGCGGCTGATGTGTTCATCTTCTCGTTCCGGGACAACGCCGCGACGTTCGACACGGTGCGGTACGCGGCTCTCGGCGGGATCGACGGCGGGCACGTGTTCACGACCACGACGGTCGCGCCGCCGGCGGCCGGCGTGCACGTGTTCGACATCGTGGTAACCCGGATCGGCGGCACCGGCACGATCAGTATCGCTAACTCGGCAACTGCGCTGGCGCAGTTGACCACCCAGGAATTCCTTTAGGGGGAATGGTTGTGAGGCTCACGGTGCGGCGGTTCCGCCGGCGGCAGCGGCGCCAGACGATGCGGCAGCTGCGCGCGCTGCTGGCCGCGCAGACCAGTGAGCTGGCGACCATGCGGACCCTGCACGAGCGCCACGCCGACGAACTGCGCCAGGTGCGCCTAGCGCTGGTCGAGATCGGCGCGGACGTCTCCGCGCTGGTTCGCCGGACACCGGCGCCGGGATCGGCCGGATGGCGATACCAGACCGTCAGCACCGGGGCACTACCAGCAGAGGAGGCGGCCGGTGGCCGAACACCGTAAGTCGTGGCTGGTCGCGGTGATCGAGGTCGCCGGCGCGATCGCGGTCACGCTCATGAGCACCGACCCGGGGCTGCTGGGCCGGCTGCGTCCGTCGTACCTGCACGCCGTGATGCGCGCCTACCAGCGGGCGGCGGCGGCGGCCGGCCGGGTCGCGCTGCAGCTGGGCGCGGCGGGGATCGACGCTGAGGCCCGGTACCGGCGCGAGGTCGGCCAGTGACCGGCCTGTTCGACGGGTACCGGCGGTTGCCGCCGACCAACCCGCACGCGTGCTATGTGCGCAACGTGGTCTCCGGCCGCATCCTGCCGTGCTGCTGGGAAGACTGCGAACGCCACGGCGACGCCCGGCACGAGGTCGCGGAGATCGACGGCGCCCGGGTGTCGATCATGATTTTCTGCTCGGCGCGGCATCGGCTGTTCTACCTGAACTCGTCCCGGCAGCTGGGCATGCTGCCGCCGGGACACTCCCGCACGATCACCTAGCAAGAGCGGACGGTGTGAGATGACCGGTCTGTATCTGGCCGCCGGCCACGGCGTGCAACCCAACGGCGTTTTCGATCCGGGGGCGCAGTTCGGCAACGTCTCCGAGCACACACAGAACGTGCTCGTGGTCGCGGCGTGCTCGTTCGCGCTGGGGCGGTCTGGCTATGCGGATGTTGTGCTGGAAGCCAACGGCGGCACGAACAAAGACGTGAACTATGTCGGGTCGACGCGGGCTGCGAACGCCGCGAAGGCGCAGTACGTGATCGAGGTGCACCACGACGCCGGCGCCACCCCAGACAGCGGCGGCGGCACGTCGTGCCTGGTCTGGGACGGCGACGCGCACTCGCCGTCACGGGCGCTGGGGCAGCGGCTGCAGAACGAGCTCACCGCGGCGCTGGGGCTGCCCGACCGCGGTGTGGTCGAGCGCAAGGATCTCTACCTGCTGCACCACACCACCGGCCTGGCCTGCATCCCGGAGATCGCCTTCGTGGACGGCAACCATGCCTGGATCGTGGCGCACCCGGACTACGTCAAGCTGGCCGGGGAGGCGCTGGCCAAAGGGTTTCTGGGTCTGATCGGCCACCCGTACACCCCGCCCGGGGGCCGGTTGTGGCGCGTGTACAACGAGCACGGCGCCCAGGTCGGCGCGTTCGCCGACCACACGCACGTGCTCGGCCAGGTCGGCAAGATGCTGGACGGCCAGGCCCGTATCACGATCACCCGGTAGACCGGCGCGCGGGGGTGCCGTCACGATCCGGTGCCGATCGCGCCGCGTGTCGCATATCCGCAGGTGATCGGCATGGGCCAGGATGCGCTACGGCCCCGGGGATCTCTGCGACAAGACGCCCCGGGGCCGTAGATCCACCATTAGCCCGCTGCCAACGGTCCAAAAGGTGAGTTGCTGATGCAGTCTACCCAACCCAGAGGTGCCCGCAAATCTCCTGGTCGGCGCGCCGCACCCGGAATCCGGTTAGCCGCAACGGGTGGCGTCGCGGTCGAACCACGCGACGGCGGCATTAGTCAAACCGATTTCCTGCGCGAGTTGAAACACGTCCGGATGCCGGACTACCGGCCCGACGCCGCGCGCTGGACGATCCGCGGCCGGACGATCAAGGCGGTCGCCCGGGAGCTCGCGGACTACGCGCACTGGTCTAGCGGTGAGGGCATGCATCCGTCGCTGGCCGCGCTGGCGCTGGGCGCCCAAGTCGACTACCGCTCCGCCGCGCGGGCCGTCGAGGCGCTGGCCGCGCTGGGGCTGATCGAGCGGACCGAGGACACCCGCGGCTACCCCCAGCCCAACGGCTACCGGCTGCTGAACCCGCACCTGTCCGACCGCGTGACCGTGCTGACGCCGGCGCAGTTCCGCGAAGCCGCGGATGCCTTGTACGACAAGGCGAAGGGCCGCCGCCGGCCGCCGGCCTGAGGGACACGCACCGTCCCTCACCCCGCCCCGTTGAGGGGCACGTACTGACCCTCACCCGCGCTGTGGATCGGGGCCGATCGCGGCCCGGAAGTGAGGGACACGTACTGCCCCCAGGTGAGGTGCACGTACTGCCCCTCAGGTGAGGTGCACGCGCTGCCCCTCCACCCAACAGACACCCCACAGATGACCCCCCCAGAAACGTCGCGCTGGCAACGCACGTCACGACCGCGAGACGCACCTGTGGATAACTTCGATTTCCCGCTGTGTAAGGCGAAGGAGCCGCGCCGGCGCCGGGCGCTCCGCGCCGGCGCGGCTAGGCTCGGCGGTGCCTCCGGGGCGATCTCCGTGCCGCCCCGGAGGCCCCCAGCTGCCGCCGTGGCGGCTCAGGACGCCCGGGCCGGCGCTGACACCCGCCCGGAACCGCACAGACGCTCTCAGCGCCGGCGGGGGGTGGTTACGGTGGCGCGCATGATGCCCTGGCTACGCCCCCCGGATGACGATGGTGACGACCTGGCCGCCGTGCTGCCGGCGCCGCCGCCACCGGTGCGCGAGACGTTCGCGTTCGGGGCGCCGGCGACGCCGGACGCCCCGGACGCCGCGGTGAACCTGGCCACGCTGTTCGCGGTGACCGCGGCCGGCCTGGTCGTCGGGATCGCGTGGCAGACGCCCACCGTCGCGCCGGGCGTCGTCCCGGTCGTCCAGCTGTGGAACAAGGACACGGCGACGCTGCTGGCGCAGCAGACCGTCGGCGCCGTCGTGCCCGGCACCGTGCAACAGGTCCTGTTCGCCGCGCCGGCCGCCGTCGTCCCGGGCGTGAACTACCACGCCCAGGTGTGGACCGACCGCTACGCGTTCACCGCCGGCTACGGCTGGCCGGTCGCCACCGCGAACATGCATTCAGCCGCCGTCAACCCCGCCGCGTTCCTCTACGATCCCGCCCCGCAGCTGGCAATCCACGACAACGGCAACTGCTATTTCGTCGGGCCGATAGGCCAATTCTGAGAGGAATTCCCCCCGTGCAAGTCAGCTATGCCGCGCTCGACCTGGCTTCCCGCCTGGCCACTCTGGGCGCGCTACTGGCCACAATCGGCCTACTCCTGATAATCATCGGCAACTACTACCGGCAGCGGACGGCACTCAGCAATCTGGAGCGGATCGTGGCCGCGATGTCGCACCGGTGCGCATGCCCGAACTGCGCTGAGTTCGGTCCCTGATGGCGCCGGAGCTCCTAGCCCAGCTGCGCGAGCTCATGGCCAAGTATGAGCGCAGCGACCCGGAACAGCTGATAGCCGCGCTCGCAGAGACATTCACAGACCTCACGACCCGCGAGGTAGCCGGCCTGTACGTGCTCGCGGCCACCTTTCAAATAGCCGTCGAACAGGAGTGCCGCCGCCGTGGAATCTGACCGGAGAATCTTTGTCCAGGTAGCCGACAAATACAATGCCGACCTACCCGAACCGCAACACGGCAACCACCTGTGGACCTGGATAGTACTATTCAAATGCGCCGACCCCACCGGCAGCGACGGAACGGTAATGCTCGACCGAGAGAATCTGATCAGTATCAACGGCCCCGGATGCTTCCACTGTGAAGAGATCTACTCCCCGGCTATCGCACAGCGGAGGTGCAAACCGAAATGACAGGCTTCATTGCGGCGGCGGCGGCATTCATATCCGCGTGCACGCCACTAATCATGTGGCAGTTGAATAGGGTACACAAGCTAGTCAACTCCGCAATGAAAGCCATGACAACACGCGCAGAGAATGCAGAGAATGCCCTATCGGAAGCAGGAATGCCGATACCAGAAGAATGAGAGGCCGTAAGTGGCACAAGCGCTGATACTCATAATCGTGTACCTGGCGACGCTCCCGAAGCAAGCCAGGGAACGAGAGGCGAAGAGAATAGCGAAAGGAATTAGAGAATGGCCGAGAGTCGCAACTCATGACAGCGATAGTATGGAGAGCTAGTTACGAGACGGCGGCAACTCTCACCGCAGTATTCCTTGCAATAGGAGGTCATCATTTCACGTGCCCCTACAAACGCAACAGACATACTGCACTAGGCTGCAAACTACGAATTCGCACAGGCAATACCGATCACCGGTATTGCGAATGCGAATGCCATTGGACTCCGCCACTGTCCACACCGGACAGTCAATCCCGAAGCTGGAAATCCTTGCGCCGTAGGCGTTAGCGGCCTAGACTGTCCACATGCGACAGACGCGGATCGAGGCGCCGAAGGCGCCGGCCACCGGCGCCGGCGCCGGAGGCGCCGCCCGCCTCTAGCCGGCCGAAGGCCGGCGTGGTATACTCCACCGG
>JAAEAW010433047.1_pt1 | contig 13457 bp, 18 predicted proteins | sample 7277851 | NCBI WGS metagenome assembly JAAEAW01 (sample SAMN13876994, study PRJNA601929) | soil metagenome | isolation source: soil | host: Panicum virgatum | place: USA: Fermi National Accelerator Laboratory | collected 2010-11-19 | reverse complement strand
GGGAGTGCCTTCAACTGTGCTGTTCAATCTGCCGAATTTTTCTGTGGGAACGGAGAAGGCTAATCTTGGGTTGCGCTATGCCTGGCTAAAACGGTTCCCGGTGATTCGAGTGGGCGCATTGCAGAAAATGCAGATCGAACAGGAATGGGAATACGGGCTGTGGGCGACGACGCTGTATGGCGCGGTTATCTGATCGATGCGCGAGCCCAATCCACCGCAGGGGAGTAGTTATGCAGCGAATTGGCTGAGGCGAATTCGCCAATCGGTATTAGAGCAGAGGATTTTGCCGGGGATTGGTTACCGGGTTAAGTGTACGACGCTGGGCACTTATCTCGAGATCTTCCCCGGCAATGGGGGATCCGGAGTTGGCCTGTACCGTTACGTTTCGATGGGACAGGATCATATTGTCTGCAGAGAGTGGGATGGGGTGACGCCAGGGACGCAGGACGTCTTGATTGCGAAGCCATACAAGCTTCGATATTCGATTACGCATCAGGACATCGGGGGCGTGGGGGTTGATTACTCGAGCTACAGCCTGACGGGGCAAACGCGGCTGGCGACGGGCGGCACGGACACTGAAACCCAAATTATCGTGGACCGATACCTGGTCGATGATTTGATCTTCGCAATATCGGCGACCACGCTGGTTGAGGTGACGACTGGGAGCCCGCCGGATGAAGTGACGCAGAAGCTTGGGCTACTGGATCTTAATGTGGACGGGCGAGCGTGGGCGGCAGTGGCATGAACCTCCTTCGCCAACCACCATTGAAACGGAACAATTGTTCCGAGATGGAGACAGGCGGGACGCCTGTCCTACGATGATTTCTCTCGATACAACGGAACAGAGCAAGCTCTTCGAGTTTGAGCAATCGAAGCTGTTTGAACGGGGGAAGGGAGGTCCGCCGCCGTCGTGCGAGGGGATTTTGTGGAGCATGGAGGCGGTGAGTATTGGGAGGTGGGGCGGATGGCCGCCGTTTTGCACTACGGATCTATGCAGGGACTTCAACTTAATCGGTGGACCGCAACCCAATTGCCTCAACCAAACAACACGCTATACGAATCTCCGGATCCGCGCAGCGGGCAGGGGTCAGACAGTTACCGTCGATTATCCGCATGGGAAGCCGCAGTGGTGGGAGGCTCGTTACCAGATCTCTGATCCAGGTCTGGCGGTGATCGACTTGATAGAGCTGGAGGACTCGGAGAACGGGCTTTATTACAAGGCGCGTTGGACGAACACAGGTGAATTGATCGAGGAAGTCAACACGGTTCCGGCGCCCCTGGATAGCTGGCTTATTTGCATCAACGGCTATCAGAGCTTCTACGACATTTTTGAAGATGCACATTTGAAGTTTCAATGTCATTACGTCGGACCCACCGACATAGACCCGGACCAGTTAGCGGAAGCGCAAGCCGCCGCGGCGGATACTTATATCGAATGGGAGTTATCCACTCCGGCAGTTTTGTCGGGGCTCCCAGTGGCTGGATTTATTTCGATCGAGGGTAACCAGGACATTGTCATTTACGATTCACCGACGTCGGACACGTTCACCATCCGCAAGACGGGCCTGGGCGACCCGAACAATATCCCGTGCGTGATGCGAATGGTTACGCGGACACCATCGGGATTGCTGGAGCGGAATTACGCGTGCGGGGGAGGGCTGCCGATCGGCGTCGGGGTGACGGGTGGCGCCGCCTATGTGCTTTTACCAACGGACAACCCGGGCGCGGCATTTATCACGTTGGGCGGGGACTTCAACTCGTTCGGTTACGGCGTGCAGGGATATCACGGGATGATAAGGGTCAACAAAATCGCATTGCGGACGGAATTCTTTGTGAAGGAGGGGACCGAGCCAGACTTCACGGATAGTTGCCAGGATGGATGGCATCATGAAGGGCCGCCGGGATCCGGGGTTTGCTGTCCCGACGGGGAAGTGCTGGTGGAGGCTCCAGAGGATCATAGCCAGAGATGCTGCCCGCCGGGCTCATTCTTGCATGTAGCGGCGGATGGCTCGCGCAATTGTTACCAGGGAGGCGCGCATGTGCTTTGCAGGACGCCGGTGCAAGCGCGATTCGAAAACGGGGCGGGTGATCCAGAGGATTATTTGGCCGCGATGGGCTGCATCGTGGGGACGACCCCGAGATATTTGACCACGATGCAGGCAACTCCGGAAGATGCGGCGGCATTGGCGGCCGAGCCTTGCTCGCAATTGTCACCGGAACCTTGCACGGCGCTTTATCTGTTCTCGTGGGAGGATAGCCCGCATTTCGGATGGACGGATATAACGCAGCCGCCGGCAGCGCGGCCGTCAGAGGGGTTATTCCCGCCATGTGTGTGCGTCCAGTCGCAGGGATCATGATCAGGATGTCGATAGCGAGACTGGAGGCTGACCGGGCAGCTCGTCCGGCCGGCTACGTGGACGCGCTGCTCGCAAAGGAGCAGAAGGATGGATTCGTTTTGATCAAGCCGGAGGACTTCAATGCGATCCGGGAGGCTTATTTCGGAAAGCCTAATATTCGCGGGCTGGAATGCATTGGGATGGATGGGGCAAAATGCGCGATTGTGGTGCCGGCAAAAGCTGCGGCGCCGGTGCCTGACAAATCGGATTCTCCGAAGGATTACCCAAGCGTGGGCAAAATGGGGCTCAACCTCCTGGGAGCGGCTACGCGGATGATCGTGGCGGCCGCCAAGGGCGAGCCGGTAATTCTGCCAAAGGAAGAGCAGGAGAAGCGATTAGCGATCTGCACGCGGCCGTGTGAATTTTACGATCCACAGGAGGGACGATGTTCGCAGTGCGGATGCAAGATGAAGGGATTGCTCCTGGCAAAGATCCGGCATGCTACGGAGGACTGTCCGAAGGGGTATTGGCCCAAGGTTGACGGTGGGGGAATTATGAATGGCCGTTCCGATCAAGCTCGCGATTAACCGCCAGTCGAGGCAGCTCGTTTACTTCAACGGCAGCGCGACGGCGGTCCCGCCCCTGTTTCAAAGCAATAACCAGGACTTTCAGATCCAAATTGTCGATCCGGATCCGAGTGGAAGGATCGGGGGCCTGGTGGCTGTGGACATGGCGGGAACGGGATTGCGCGTAGCGATCGGCGCTACGCCGACGGGCAGCTCTGGCGGGCCCTCACCGCTGGCCCTGCAGGATAGCGCAGGGTGGACATGGGACGCAGTGAATAAGTGGTTCACGGGATCGCTGGCGTTGAACACGACGGACGTGGACACGTATATCGGGTCATCGGCCTTCAGGGTTGCTTACCTGGAGGTCAATTCCACGTTAAGCGGCAGCCGGATTACGCTGCTGCAGGCTTCTTTCAATCTTACGGCCGTAGTGGATGAGCTGACGTCCACGACACCTTCATCGACGGAACAATATTTGACTCGAGCTGAGTGCCTGGCGCTATTCGCGAAGCTGGTCAACGACCTTGGAACGCGGATCGTTTTCAAAAGCGCAAACGGACTATACGGCCGGGAGATCGGCGTGGGCGAGGATGGCGGCGCGGTCGATAACTTTTTCAATTTGTGAAGAAGATCCTTTTAGCGATCGGAGCAGCCGCATTTCTGGGAATGCCGGCGATGGCTGTGGACCGGATCACGGCGACATTGGTGGTCACTAACGGGACCACGAACGGACAGACATTCACGGTGAATGGAAACGTCCGGACCTGGACGAATGTCGTGTCGTTGCCCGCTTCTCATGTGCTCACGAACAACGCGGCGATTGGAGCGAAGACAAATTTGTACAACGCGATCGCCCTGGTGCCGTTCAGCCAGGTCTCGATCATCGATCGAGGCTCAAACAGTTTCGACCTGGTCGGAGCTTCGGGGCTTTCGCTGACGGTGAGTCCGTCGGCGGGTTGGGCTTCGCTTTCGTATTCCACTCAAACGGTGTCCTCGATGACGGCGGTCCGCGTGCCGGTGTCTGCGGAGACCGCCGGCGTAAGGACCAATGTTGCGAGCGGGATCGTGTCCGCGATTAGTGGCCCCGAGAATACGAACCAAATCAGCCAGGCGTCGACGGCGGTGGCGCAGCTCCTGGGCACAACCAATGCGCAGACGATCAGCGGGGCTAAACAGTTCAATAACTCGAGCAATACCTTCGTGGGAACGGTGATCGCCGGCGCGGGGAGTGTGGTGACGAACACGGGTAACACGGCGACTTTGACGATTCAAGGGAACGCCGGCGTCGGCGGCCAGGCGCAGTCGATTCAGTCCACTCCGGGAGGCTTGACGATCAATACGTCCCCAGGGGGCGCGGTACATTTCAGTTCTGGAGTCACCCTGGGCGGTGATATCACGCTCTCGACGTATTCGCTGATTGGAACGGCGGCGACGATCAGTGATTCCGGGATTTTTGGGACCGGAACCGGTATCACGAATATCGCGGGGACGAACATTTTGGCGGGAACGATCAGGGCGGGGCAGATCTCGCCCCTGGGCCTTGGCCTGACGGGAACCAACACTATTGGAGGAGATCTCGCATTCGTCCGTTACGCCCTCAGCTCTCTGGCGGATGGGAATAATGCCGGCATCATCGTGGGCACAAATACTTTTGTGGAGGTGAGCGGGCCTACGAATGCTTTCACGATCAATGGCATCGCCGGCGGCCGTGATGGCAAATATTTGATGCTGCTGAATCAGACGGGGCAGAACATGACGGTGGCTCACCAGAGCGGCACTGATCCAACGGCCGCGAACCGGATAATCACGCTGTCGGGAGCGGACCGGGTCACGACGGGCAACGGGGCGGCAATTCTGATTTATTCCGGGGCGGCGAGCCGGTGGATCCTTTTTTCTCTTGATCCTTGAGACAGGCTGGAAGCCTGTCCTACGATTTGGGCTCGGGCTTTGCGAGGGTGAGCTGGCTTCTGGATTCTTGGCCGACTCACTTCTATAGCACGGCCCGGGCCTCCTACCACGGTTGACCGGTGGCGGTTGGTATGAATCGCCGGTTAAGTCTTCTTCTGGGAGCGCTGATAGGAGTGACGGGGCCGATCGCAGGAGCGACGGACGTTTATTTCCCGTTCGTTAACCTGGTGCAGCAGCCCGCGGCGGTCCGGAGCCTTTCCCTTTATCCTCTTTACGTATCGCCGACGGTATCGGCCGGGTTCGTTGAAGGTTCGCCGCTGGTGCGGGTCACGGGCACGAACGGGAGCGTGACGATATCGAACCTGGTGCCGGGAACTTATCGGGCGAATTTCAACGGGGTCACATCGATCACGACTAACTGGTTCACGATCCCGGATACGAACGGGCTGCAGAACGCGACGAACTACATTTCAACCAGCTACGTGGTTCCTGGATCGAGCGTGCCGGCGTATTCGATGGGCCAGTCCGATCGTCTTTTCTGGAGGCAGGCGGTTCTGCGCGCGGGGACTAATACGTCGTTTCGAACGAATTCGGGGAATGTCTATATCGACACGCAGGCGGGAGGCGGGGCAGGGAGCTCGGGGCTGACTAATGGGCAGACGGGCGCGGTGACGCTTGGGACCAACGGGAACCCGTTTGGCGCAAACTTTTTCTCGGAGTACCTGTCCACGAACAAAAGTTATCTCGATTATCGTCGGGAGTTTGTGACGAATGAGGCGGGATCGACGGTGTTCGGCATCGTGAAGGAGTTGAGGGATTTAGGGTTCAACGGCAACGGATCAGAGAGCATAGTGGGCTATTTCCGAAGCGATCTGACCAACGGATCTGACGACAGCGGGTTCGCTCTCGGTTACGGGACATACGGAGTGGTGGGCCATATGGTTGGCTCGACGGAGAATCCCGGCCTGGCGGTTGCAACGTTCGGTATATCGGAGGGGGGCTATAGCGTGCAGATCGGCGCCGAGGGCCTTGCCTCTGGCGTCTACAACTCCCAGACGAACTACGGCGTGGTCGGGATAGCGTCGGGGTCCGGCAAGAGAGTGGGAGGTTACTTCGCAACGCCCACGTCGACCGGGACCAGGCCTCTGGGAACGAACGCGGTGCTGATACTGGACAATGGGGGTTCGGGATTTCCTTTGATCCTTGGCCGAACGAATGCGAACGGCGCGCCGGCGTTCATCCTCGACGGGAATAACACTGTGAAGGCGAGGGCGTTCGTGGGGGATGGGAGCGGGCTGACGGGGATTTCCAGCGGGTCGGCGACGAATGTTTTCGTGGGTGCTGGCAATCGGATCCGGATCACGACAAACACGGCGGGGAGCGTTTATTCGGCGGCAGTGATCGACATCACGAATGCAAATACGGTCTTTGTGGATTCTGCGGCTGGCAGCGATGTGACCGGAATTCGAGGCGTCCGGGAATTTCCTTACCAGACCATTAGGGCTGGCCAGGCTGCCAGCCGCCCAGGAGATGTGATCTGGTTTGGTGGCACCTTTGCCGAGCGCGACCTGGGCTCAAATAACGTCACGTACTACTCGCCGCGGGCGTATCTCTCTTACAATGGCAATGCAGTAAGTGATTCAGGGGGTATCTTCACCGACAATCCCGGAGGAAGCTGGCTGGGCGTTTTTGCCGGTGCGTCAAACTCGATGACTTACCAAATTCTCGGCAACATTACGGCTACCAACCTAACCGGCTCCTTTGCAAAGTGGGGCGGCAATCAAAGCAAGCTGTCGGTGAACGTCAGAGAGATCGGCATGAGCAACGCTTTGGGGGACGTGCCGGCAATCGTTTTTCTTAGCGACTATTACGCCTACCCATATTCCGCGACCAACGCGGACGCTTCTTTGGTGCTCAAGTGCGAGCGTTTCTCCGGTTGCCTTTATCTATCCGAACATTTCGCGGACGCGTATTCCTCGCTTTGGACGAACACGACTTTTTATCTGGATAGGGATTCAAATCGGGAGAGACCACAAATTATCAAAATCTCCGGAGCCGAGGCCAACAATTGCTGGTTGTTTTCTGGCCGTCCCTACAACTCAATTACGGTTTTTGACGTGCCTTGGTTCAAGGGCGGGCAGCCCTACACTTTCCAGGGATCATACCTGCTGGACGGGTTTGGGTACTTCCACAACGGGACAACGATTTTTAAGGGAACGAAATTCATTCAGAATACCAACGCGGCCTCCACTCTTTTCAAAATGGAGTTCGGTAACTTCTATGCTGATGGGGATTACACCAACAGCGCCCGCATTGTGTTTGAGGATGGCTGCAAGGTTATTGGAAAGGCCGGGAACACCAATCAGCTAATCAAATATACCTACACTCCGGGCCAAGTCACAAATCCTCCGAGCTTTCACATTTCCGGAACACTCGAGTATGCGAATGCCAAGATCGATCAACTGCCTACGCACACCGGGCCGGGCAAGCTCGTTTATGTCCCGATGCTGACCAACCTTTTCAATAATAATCAATTTAACGGACCCCAAACGATTACGGTCTGGTCGCGAACGAACCAGCCATCAATCTCCGGCTGGGAGCTCGGCGTGGTGAGAACCAACGGCATGAGCTGGGCCACGCTGTACACTTCGGTTTCGTATGACGATTCCCAGAATGACGCGGTGGTTGACATTGCAGTATTCCAGCCGGGGGCAGGCACGACAAATTTCTATAGCCGGCATGGCATTGTATTTAGCGATTCGCCCACGTCTACAATCCGGCAGTATGGTTTGAATGCGCGTCTGGCTCCCAATGACCGCTATTTCGTCCATACGAATTTTCCCGGAGTGGTCTTAGAGGGGCCATCGTACCTCGTGGAGGAATGATCAAATGAGATTCCTGATACCTATTGGTTTTTTCTGTCTGTCGTGCGCCGCTGCCGATGTGAACCTCAGCGGGTGGATTGGCGGGACGGTCAAGTCCAGCCTGGCCACGAACACCCCAACCGACGGCCAGATATTGTCGTCCACTGGCGGGAGCACAAAATGGATAGATGCAACTGGTGGCGGCGCGACCAACGCGATCGGCGTGGTTAAGACCAACAATGTGACCGCGGTATCTGGTGCCACGACTCTGGATATCTGGCCGGGGGACAATGTTAGTATTTGGGCAACGAACCGAGGGTCTGGACATGTCGATCTAACGATTGCGGCAAGCGGCGGAGGTGGCGGCGGTGACCAGTTCTGGGCGACGAATAGCGATGATGGCGGGATTGGGTTTTATCAGGGTCCGAGCTTGGTTGCGGGGATTAAACTAGACGGCGGCCTAACTTTGAACGGCGGTGGCAATATCACATTTAGCGGCAGTCTCCTTGGGGCATCTATTCACCTGAACAATGACGGCACTTCTTCCGGGTTTACAGATTTCGCAGCGGGGACTGTGACCGTAACAGATGGCATAAGTTCTATCTCTGGTGATATTACGGCTGGGGGTGGATTGCTTGGTGGCACCTTGGATATAGGAGGGGGGCTCGGGACCGTTGATGGCGATGGCCACGCATCCTTTATACAGCTTCATTCCGATAACGACATCACCTGTGACGGCAAGCTCACTGCGTCTGGCGGCGTGGACCCTCCCTATCTACTCCTCGACAAAAATACACAGGCCGGGTTTCTTCAACGATTCGCCAACGAGGTTCCGCTTCAGAAGCAATCCGGGCTCGCCCTCTGGTATAACGGCACGAACCTGATGGCCTACGTCGGGTCCACTCGCCAGATGTTCAGCATTCCCATGACGCCGGCCGGAACGGTTTCGCTTCCGGCGGCGCAACCGAAGCCGGCCAGGTCGCCAGTTAAAACCAAGGACCGGGCTCGTTGACCTGGATCGAATGGTATGGGCGACGAGCTGCTGGATAAACCTCACCGCGAGAAGCTGTACTGGTGGGCGCTGCTTATCTACTTTCTGGTTTTCAGTTTCAATGGCCTGGCGACGAGTACCATGGCGGCATTGATCGGAACGAACTGGCTCACGCTGAATGCGCAGTCAAAGTTCATGATCTACATGGCGATCGCGGCGAACTGGACCGGGTTGATCCTCTTATTCATAAAGGACGTGATGATCCGGCTGGGCAGCGGCAAGCCGCCGATCCGGACCGGCGACACCGAGCAGTTCACCAAAGGAAAGCAATGAGAGGACTTCTATTGGCCCTGGTCGCGATCGCTGGGTGCGGCTGCGCGCTTAACAGGCAGTACGCCTCCACGACGAGCACGAACCCGACGAACGGCGTCGTGACGGTCACTGTGGCGCGATCGGAGACGGTTGCTTTCGGGGATGCCAAGACGGTGGTCGACAAGACCAGGGCGAGCGCCGGCAAGACGAGCTCGGTGGGGTCGATCGGGACGGCCGAGGAGACGTCGACCCAGGGGGTGGGGGAGATCATCGGGACGGCGATCAAGACGGTGATCGCGAAGCCGTAAGCGGAACAATTGTTCCGATTGTCCTAAAGCTGGACGGATGGCTAAGAACAGGAACGCGGGCCGGCTGCGTACTGCCAATTACTGACACGGCAATGATGGGTCCTGAAGGTTCCTGATGGATTCAACTGCCTGTCCTCATACTTCGAATTGAGCCATTTCGAGCAATAATGGCAATGGGACTGGGGGTGTTTCCCCACTCAATAACTGGCGAGGGCGACGGGTTCGAGCCCCGCCGCTCCCGCCACTCTTCACAAGGGGAAATTGGGGTCTCTTCGGAGTGCTGACAGTTTGCTGTCGTGTCCCAGTTCGGAACAATTGTTCCGATGGCCTATATTCCGGCGAAGTTAAGCTGGAGCACTTCCGCGTTCGTGGGCCAGATGTTGAACCAGCGCTTCGCTTCGGCCTCAGGGATCGGCCGGCGATAGTTGCTCTTGATGATCTGGGGCGAGTTGCCGGCTTCGTCGGCGACCTGGCCAATGTTCTTCGTAATCCCCAAGCGATAACTGATGAAGCTTTTCCTGAGGGAGTTTCGTAGCCAGGGGATTTTTGCGCGCGCAGCGGTCCTCCGCAGGGCGCCGGAGACATTAGCGAGGTCGCACACGGGGCCGTTGCGGCGGGCGTGCGCCATTAGCCATGCGGCTAAATTATCCTGGATCGGAACGATGCGGTCAGGCGTACCGGCCTTGGCGACGCTGCTGGGGACGTAGATGAGCCGGGTTTCGAGATTGATGTCGCGCCAGTCGAGCGCGGGATCCTCGGTGAGCTCTTCATGCCGCAGGCCTGCGAAGGCGGCGAGGGCCATAAAGGGCACCAGGTTCGGCAGGGCAGAGCAGAGCAGTTTCGTCATTTGCTCGGGTGTGAAGATCTGGATCTCCCGGGACTTTTCCGGGGCGCGATCGACGTCGCCCATTTGGTCCCATGTGCGCGTGAGATAGTTGCGCTTTTTCGCATAGGCGACCAGGGCCATGAGGGCGATGCGATAATTGTTCCGCGATCGCGGGCTGAGAGAAAGGGATCGGAGCCAGGCGTTGATGGCCGGCGCGCGCAGCTCGGCGATCGGGCAGGTGAATTTTTCAGAGAAGCGGCCGAGCCGGGAGTCGAGGTCCTCGATCCATCGTTTGCCGGCTTTATCACAGCGCATCTCTTCCAGCATTTCTTGGAGGACGTCGGGGACGGATATCGTTACGGCGCCGGCGGGATGCTCTTCCACGAAACGACGGATGGCATCGAGCGGGGAGATTGAATGGTGGCCGGCGGTCCGGAGGATTTGCACAGACTCTGTATAAATGCTCGATGCGAGCTCCAGGGTTTGGCCGGTGGGAGCAATGATCTCACACGACCGAAGGTAACAGGCTTTATCCGCCTGGCGGAGGGAGAGCATATCGGTCTGGCCGTTTTGAATCGCTGTCGCGATCTGTTCGGCGCGCTTTTTGGCCGCGGCATAGGAAGACCTGGTCTCACGCCGGCGACGGCCGCCGTCGTAGTAGAAAAGGGCGTAATATTTGTAACGGCCGCGGCGGTACTCGAGATATGGGATCGAGACGGACAGCTTTTGAAATTTGAAATAGGAGGCCTTGCGGCGACCGATTGGCGTGCACCTAGTGGTGACAATGGGTTGGCGGTCCGCGTCGAGCGAAATGGTAACGGAGAGATCGCGCGGGCCTGCTTGAGGAAGAGCAGGATTCATAACGGGCTGCGATTTTTTGGTTGGTTATCGGATTATTTGGGCATAGGAAATGCAGATAGCCAATCCTCGATTGATTTAACAACCTTTTTCGGGTCGCTTGCGTTGAGCGGGTCTCGCATGTGGAGAATCTTTGACGGTATGTGATATGTCGCCACGCCGTAGCATTCGCCAAAATCTTCACGCGTATCGATCAACCGGTTGGCTTCCTCCTGGCTGTAGTGAATTGAATATTGCGGCGAATGATTGACGCAAAAGACAGCCAACCACTGTGCTTTTTGGGCTTTCACAATGCGACCTTGTTTGTCACGAGGACCGGCACAATATGGGGAAGGCCGTAGTCATATAGCCAGAGGGTCTCTCCCCGGTGCTGAATCCTCTTTATCCTCATGGCCATGCCGTCCTCATGGGAATCCGTAGTCGGGGATCCTGGATAATTGATAATGATTATCTTGTCCCCTTCGATTTCTTCCTCTCCTGTTTTAATGAGGCTGGCCGGCCCGGAGCTGCCCAGGAAGTTTCCATAACGGCTGAGGCGATCTCCGCGGGATCTCGCGTAGTTTGTTTTAATCGTGATCTCCCGAAGGACTATCCCATTCGTCAGCACTTCCAGGCACCTGCCCGAAAACGGCAAGAATTTGATGCTGCGGTCGACGTTATAAAGCTGTCCATTTACTTCGCGGAAAGACGGATGAGCGGTAAGCCAATTCGTCGTGACGACGTCGACGGCACACATCGCCCCTGCTGAGATCAGGAGCAGGGAGATCGTCGCGATTTTCATTGGAGGCCGGGCAGGTGGTCCTGCAGGGTGATTATTTTGCTCGGTTTTTTTTTGCGGGCGGTCGCTCTTCAACATAGACGCCTCCCGTCCGCTCCGGATAATGCGCGAGCTCATGGAGCTCTTTGGCGTAGCGCCTCTCCAACTCGGGAAGGTGGCCCTCTATCGCTTTCGCGACATGGTAGGTCAAACTGTGGCCGGTCGCCTTGCTGAGCCGAAGCAGCCGTTCCCTCATATCCGGAGTCGGCCGGAAGCTGATCAGCTTGGCTTTCATCGGGGCGAGTATTCCCCTGCAGAGAAAAACTTCAAGTTAATTGTTGACATGTCATACAGTTCATACTTATACAACAAGTATGAAACAGCGACACACTCAAGAAGGGGATAAAACGGAGCGCATCTCAATGCGGCTGGATGAGCCGATCGCCACGCGTTTTGAAAAGGTGGTGACGGCATCCAAACGGACGAAAACCAGCATCATCGAGGAATGCCTGGAGAAGCAACTCCCCTTGCTCGAAAAGCAATACGCAGAAGCCGCCTAGTCTCCGATGGAAACGGAGATCACCAGGCGCAAGATCAAGTCGATGGCGGCCGATAAGGTGCCGGAGGCTACGGATCAATACACCATGGCCAAGTCTCGCCTGGATGCTCAATGGGCGGCCGTAGGCGAGGCGGACCGGCAGTGGGCGCTCATGCTTAGCTGCTGTCTGAATTCCAATTCAGATAAGGAATTGATCCCGCCCACGGCTGAATTGGCCTGGCTGCGGCAGAAGTTGAACGAGCTCTCTGCGGAGCTGATGTGTTATCGGCTGGCAGTGGAGAAGTTGGCCCAGCTCGAAAGGTGGTCGCATGAATGACGCCTTGCCGCGGGCCACCATTGCCGTCGGCCATGGGGAGAAACCTCAAACTCGCAGAGCAATGCTCTGCGCTCCGCGGTCGTGCCGGCGGTGCGGGTGCACGGAGGATCGGGCGTGTTGGGATAAGCGGCTGAAGACGCCTTGCGCATGGGCGGAGCAGGAGCTTTGTAGCGCGTGCCTGACACCACGAGAGTTTGATCGGTGGGTTTTGTCTCTGAACCTGGAGATGGATAGGAGTGCTGCGTGAGCAAGAATATTTGGATCCGAGTGGTTGAAGGCATAGTCCTCGCCTCAGTGATAATGCTGGCGGGGTTAAGTGTGTGGGCGGTGATTCGTGCGCGAGAGCCTTACACGCCCAGCCGCAATCCAATAGCAACCGGGATAATCGTCATCGGCACGAACCAGCCATGAGCGAGCGCGCAAAATCTCCGGAGCAATACGTAACTAATACGTGCGAGCAGTGTGGCAAGAAGGGCGGGGCGTACCTGTCGCACTACGAGATCATGCTTTGCAGTTGCGGGAAGTTTCACTGGGCGCTCCGGCCTAAACGGAGCGGACCGCTGGTGGCTTTCCCTTGGCCGGGGCATCCGAAGGACCGCGCCGGCTCGCAAGGGACTGCGAGCCCTACCCACAAATGAAGGATTGGCTAAAACTTATCGCGTGCGCGGGGCTGGTGTTGGCTCTTTTCTTTTCTATTCGTTACACGGCGAAGAAATGGGAGCGGAATACGATGGATGTCGGCTATTGGCTGTCGACCACGAAGCTTTATCGCTGTGAGGATGGGACTTTTCAGATTTGGACGGACTCTTATCCGAAGCGGCATATCCGGAATGCTTCGACGATGGAGGAAGTGATT
>JAAEAW010229990.1_pt1 | contig 13724 bp, 12 predicted proteins | sample 7277851 | NCBI WGS metagenome assembly JAAEAW01 (sample SAMN13876994, study PRJNA601929) | soil metagenome | isolation source: soil | host: Panicum virgatum | place: USA: Fermi National Accelerator Laboratory | collected 2010-11-19 | reverse complement strand
TAAACATGTTTATTTTTAACTTTTTTCTTTCAAATCAACCACTTACCGCGCCGATGTAGCTTTTATGTTCACACATACTTTACTACGTACTACGCGTGCTCATCAACAGTATAGGGTATGTATCCTATACACAGCCCACCTATGACTGGCTTTTTAGCCCAGACAATTGTCTATACATAGGACGTTTGTCGCTGGGTTAGCCCGGTTAGCCCTATGTACACAATTCCGCGCTGGTAAGGTTTAAGCCAAAACTGGGCTAACTACATGTTTGGCCAGGACTGAGTTTTAACGGCAGCCCGCGTAGGCGTCTATAAAACGGCAAAGCCCGCTCACCTAGTTTTAAGTGAGCGGGCAGCAAAAAGCCCCCGAAGGGGCTATAAAACCGGTTTGTGGCTTAAAGCAGATTTAGCTCTGGGCGCCGGCAGGGGCTTCTGCGGGCGTGGTCTTGGCCGGCTTTTCGTTGCGGATGCTCACCGTACGCCCTTCGGCGATGGCGGTGAGCGCTCCGGCGGCCAGCGTGAGCTGCAGCTTGGTCATCTTCGCAAGCGTGGTCAGGCATTGATCGCGCAGCTTCTTGGATTCCAGCTTGGCCGCTTCGGCCGCTCCCTTCGTGGCTTCGGCCGCCCGCTCAGTCGCGGCGCGACCAAGAGCGGAGATAACGCCGCGGGTGAGCGGTTCGGGGCTCTTGGTCGCGATGGCCAGAATGTCTTGGGGCGTGGCAGCCTTGGCCTTCGCGATGAGCTTGGCCGCTTCTTCGCTGGCGCTGGCGCGCTGACCCGCTTTGGCCGCCGCCGCTGCCGTGGGCTTGGTGGGCTTGTCTTGGCTAAAGAAAGCGGACACGGCAACCCAGCGCTTGCGGGCGGTTTCTTCATTGCAGCCGCGGGCGGTTTGGTAGTTCGACCTGAAGGTGTCGGACACCGCTTCCCAATGTTCGTAGGACGGCTTCAGGCCCAGCACCCGCGCAACAGCGGTAGCCGTGGCTTCAAGGATCGACTCGAATTGTTTGTCGGCAGCGGCAAGGGCGGTAGCTGCGCCGTTGGTGGAATTGGCGTGTTCAGCGGAGAGCGCGTACTTCGCGGGCGTGGTGGTCGGGGTCGCGGTAGAGGGCTTGGCCATGATGGGCTCCATACATGAGTGAGTCAGTTACGTTAGCCGGATTACCAACGTGAACACATGATAACACACCTATGGCGTGAAGTCAGACATTTGTCGTTCTTGGGTGACGTTTGTCTTTGGCGCGGGCTTGGTCGATCCTGGTCGAGCTTGGGTAGCGCCGCAGGGGGAGTAGGGGGGTGGGACAAAAGCATGTAGGGGGGTACCCCCCTCCTAAGAGGTCGCAGATATATGAGAACCAATTTTGAGACTTGTGTAAAGCAGACTACACCGGCTCGATTTTATACCTTGCGCCACACGTGTTAATCGGTATACTAATACTATGGATGACCTATCAAACGGCGGCGTTACCTCACTTGCCCTAAGTGCTGACCACCCTTTGCTGCAAGAGATGGCAAACGCGAACGACGCGATGCTATCCGAGCAAGTTGGTAACGCGCTTCGCGCAGCTATGGGCGCAGGCGCACTGTACATGCTGCCAGAGGTAATCCAAGAACTTCGTAAATCTACGAATATAGATGCGAAGTTGAAGTTCCTTCAGATGGCTATGAAGGAAGGCGGGTACGCCGCTAAAGAGAAGGCAAAGGATAACTTGCCTACATTCTCGTTTAACTTCATCACGCAAAACGGGGTTCAGCAAATACAGGTGCAGTCAACGGAGCCTACAGATGATGACAAGACTGTTGTCGATCTAACGTACACAGATGCCAAGTTAGCGACACCTACCCATGAAAAACCAGAGTACGCGGCACTGGGCTACGCTAACGAAGACTTTCAAGAAGAACCCCGCCCCAGCGATGTCCTGCAAATGATAGATTTGAGCTAACTATGCTTAACTACCGTCCTGGTCCTACAGGCGAACGCTTCTTAGCCAGCCGTGCCTTCGTTAAGCTGATCTGCGGGCCAGTTGGCGGTGGCAAGTCTACAGTTGCCCTATTCGATATCATTCGAAGGATCGTCCAGCAACAGCCGTTCCAAGGCGTGCGGAGGTCAAAGGTAGTGCTATCCAGAAACACGCTGCCGCAGCTGAAGACTACAGTAAAGCCACTGATAGATCACTGGCTGGTAACAATGGTAGGCGGCCGTATGGGCGCTTGGAAGGTGACAGAGAACACCTTCGAGATGCGGTTCAAGCTGAAAGACGGAACAGTAGTAGAAGCCGATCTGCTAATGCTACCGTGCGACACCGAAGCAGATACACGTAGACTGCTGTCGGTAGAATGTAGCTTCGCGTGGGTTGAAGAGTGCCGAGAGTACGACCCTGAAGTGTTCTCGGCTTTGCAGGGCCGCACGAATCGGTGGCCTAACAGGGCCGCCGGTGGTGTCACCTATGCGGGGGTCATAGGTTCAACTAACTCGCCAAGCATAGGCTCGTTCTGGCATACGGTGATGACCGCGGTGCCTAAGTTCTGGGAGGTGTTCACGCAGCCCCCTGCACTGTTGGACGACGGCACGCTCAACGACAAAGACCGCATCCTGCCAAATGGCGTGCTGATGCCGAAGGCTGAGAACCTGGATAACTTAGCGCCAGACTACTATGAGAAGCTGATAAGCGGTAAGTCGCAGGAGTGGATAAACGTCTACTTAAAGAACAAATTTGGATCCGGCGGTGCCGGTCTACCTATATTCCAAAGTTGCTTCCGCAGGGCGTTCCACGTGGCGGCTGAGCCGTTGAGGCCCCTGTTCCAGACGCTTAGCCCGCTTGTCATCGGCATGGACAACGGGCTCACCTCTGCCGCGGCGTTTAGTCAGTTAGACCCCCGCGGTAGGGTAAACGTGCTTGATGAGGCGTATGTACCTCAAAGCGAGACAATGGGGGTTGAAAGGTTCCTGGACTCTATACTTATACCCAAGTTGAGAGAGAAGTACCCGTTCAGACCGGACAACGTGCTGTTTGTCGTGGACCCCGCCTGCTTCGAACGGTCACAGGTCAACGAAAAGACCATCGCTATGGCGATCAACCAACGAGGGTATAAGGCGGTGCCTGGACACACTAATAAGCCAGAACGTCGTATAGCAGCGGTCGAAGGGCTACTGGGGCGTGCTATAGACGGGGCCGCGGGGCTGTTGATATCCCCAGTGTGCACGCACGTCATAAATGCGCTTGAGTGGGGGTACCGGTACAAACCGCAGAAGAGTCCGCTAGATGAGCTGACCCCAGATAAGAACTGGTTCAGCCACATTGCTGATGGCGTTCAGTACATGGCGCTTCACTTCAATGTACAGCTTGACCCAGCACTGGCGGCTTTCAAGCCGAAAGCTAGGCCAGTTATGCCACATCAATATGCCTATAGTTGATGTATAGTTGCGGCTATACTTCCGAGAGGCTGCCATGGCATTAGGTCTGCAAATGGGGGGCGCCCCCACCCCGATGATGCCCCCATCAATGATGAACCCCGGCATGGCTCCGCCAATGTTCGGTCAATCTGCAATGGGTAGCCCCGCTGGTTTGAGTTTACCGACCGGCGCCCCTAGGCCAGTTAGCATCGGTGGGTTAGCTACCGTGGCGTCCCAGGCCGCGGTGCTGGCGGCGGAGCGCGCTCGTAACGATTCACTGCAGCAACAGCAAGCCTTGCCTGAGATAACCGGGCTGGCAGGGCTAGTAAAGAAAGCGTGGTCGCTTGCGTTAACCGCGAAGCTGCCTATCGAACGAGAGATGCTAGAAGCTGTTAAAGCTCGGCGGGGGGAGTATACGAGCGAGAAGCTGGCTCAGATTATGAGTGGAGGCGGATCGCAGATTTACATGATGCTCACCAGTGTGAAGTCGCGTGGCGCATCGGCACTGTTGCGGGATATCGTGGTTGCTACTGGGTCCGACAGGGTATGGGGTGCTGAGGCGACCCCCGACCCAGAGCTGCCTGGGAACATCATTGAGCAGGTAATCACGCAAGTAGAGCAAGAGGTCATTCAAGCGGAGATGATTATGGGGCAGCCGGTTACGGTTGACCTTATTCGTCAGCGGATGCAGGACCTGTACGACGATACGATGTATGCCATCCAGCAGAAGGCGCGTGAGCGTGTTGAAAGGATGGAGAACAAGATGGAAGACCAGCTGATAGAGGGCGGCTGGTTGGAAGCCATGGCGGACTTTGTGGACGACATGACTATATTTAAGACGGCGTTTGTAGAAGGTCCGGTGTTTCGCAAGAGAGCGAAGCTGACTTGGAAGGAGATGCCTACCGGTGAGTGGGAGGCTGTGATTGAAGAGAAGATCGTCAAAGAGTGGAAACGCGTGGATCCGTTCATGGTGTACCCAGCACCGTGGGCGTCTAACGTAAATGACGCGCCTTTGATAATCCGCCGGCAGCTGACGCGTGCGTCGCTTAGTTCGATGATTGGTGCGCCAGGGTATTCTGAGGATGCCATCAGGAAGGTGCTGGAGCAGTACGGTACTAGCGGGCTGCACCAATGGCTGGCCATTGACTCGCAGAAGGCATTTGCTGAAGGCAAGGATCAGGTGGGTATATACAGCACCGACACTATTGATACGCTTCAGTTCATGGGCACGGTGTCGGGGCAGATGCTGCTTGACTGGGGTATGGACAAGACTAAGATCCCTGATGCTGCTAAGGAGTACGAAGCGGATGTGTGGGTCATTGGCTCGTACGTGATCAAGGCTGTTCTTAACCCGGATCCGTTGTGCCGGCGTCCTATCTTTGGGTCATCGTATGAGCCCATCCCTGGAACGTTCTGGGGGAACTGCTTGTATGACCTGATCGCCGATTGCCAAGACATGTGCAATGCGGCGGCTCGCGCACTGGCTAACAACTTGGGTATCTGCTCTGGACCTCAGGTGGCCGTTAACGTAGAGCGGCTGCCTACCGGTGAGAACATTACTCAGATATACCCGTGGAAGATATGGCAGTTTACGTCGGACCCGATGAACAACACGGCTCAGAAGGCTGTTGAGTTCTTCAGTCCTGATTCGAACGCGAACGAGCTGTTTGGTGTGTTCGATAAGTTCTCTATCCTCGCGGATGAGTACAGTGGCGTGCCTCGCTATATGACTGGGGTCGAGGGTACTCCCGGAGCTGGACGTACCGCATCTGGCTTGTCTATGATGATTAACAACGCTAGCAAGATCATCAAGCAGGTCCTTAGTAACATTGACTTGCGAGTTATCAAGCCATTGATAGAGCTGTTGTACTACTACAACATGCGGTATGAAACCGACCCTGCGTTGAAGGGAGACGTGGCTATCAGGGCTCGCGGGGTTATGGCGCTGGTGCAGAAAGAGACCGCTCAAGTTAGGCGCAACGAGTTCCTGCAGGTTACGGCTAACCCGATTGACCAGCAGATCATGGGTCCGCAGGGACGTGCATATCTGTTGCGTGAGGTGGCCAAGACTCTGGATGTGAACGCTGATAAAGTGGTCCCATCCATAGACGCTATCAAGCGGCAAATGGTCTTGCAGCAGGGAGCTGCCATGGGTGCTCAAGCGGCGCCACAGCCTGGAGGCGGTCCGCAACCTGGGGCTTCACCCCCGGCGCCACCGGGTAACGGGCAACAGCTGATGAATGGCGCTCCGGTAACTGATAATTTTTCGCCGACTTGATGGGTAGAAAGCGTTGAAGATTAAGGGGTGGGGGTTGCGCACGGCTGAGTGTTTGCTACACTACAGACATGGCACTCCCAACACCCCAAGAAGCACAGATGTTTGCGCGCCTATCGCAGGATAGGCAGCTAATTGAGTGGCTCCAAGCCCGCACCGCAAAGCATCTGGCAGACCTCGGTCGCGCTAACCGAGATAATTTTGAGAAGATCCAGGGTATGTATCAGGCGTCTAACGAGCTTTACATGCTAGTTAGTGAAGGAGCACGTACCCTTGATAAGATTCGTGGTAATGCTAGTTACCCGAATAGCCCCATCCCTTCAACTTCTGAGGTCCACTGGACTACTAAATAAGGACGAATCATGGCCATCCCTAAGAACATCGCACGTGATCTGGCTCAAGCTGAACAGCTGCAAGCGCAACTGGCAGGGCTTACCGTGCCGGGGTCCAACACTGCGACACCTCCTGCGCAAGCACCAGTTCCCGCTCCGGCTCCTGTTGCACCGGCTCCGCCTGCGCAAGCACCAGTTCCCGCTCCGGCTCCGGCTACCCCACCGCCCGCGGCGCTGCCCGTGCCGCCAGTGGATACTTCGGCGAACAGTATCGACCCGCGCATGGCTGCGATGCTGCAGATGATGCAGCGCACTGCGGACCAGAATGCGGAGCTGCAGCGGCAGTTGACCGCGGCTTTGGCGCCTAAGGCACCGCCCCCGCCCCCGCCCGCGGACCCGAACCAAGTAAACCCCAAGGATGGGGATGTGTTCGGTGCCGACCTCGTGCGGTTCGTGCAGGGGAAGATTCACGAAGCGATGACAAAGGTGTATGCGGACTTTAATCGCGCCGCATCACAGCTGGATGGCCGACTGAAATCTGTTGAGCAGGCGTTTAACAGCATTGATGAGCGCGTTGAAACCACACGTGAAATCACGTTTGAACAAGCGCTCACAATGGGGGTACCAGATTGGAAGGCGATAAACGCATCACAGGGCTGGCTGTTGTGGCTGCGAGAAAACGATCCTATTTTTGGGACAACTCGCCAAGCGGCACTAGATACCGCATCAAAATCTGGTGAAGTTGATCGTGTAATTGCTATCTTCAACGCCTATAAAAAGACAACGGCACCGGCACCGGCACCGGCGGCTGCAACAAATGATATGGCGGCACTGGTAGCTCCCACTGTGGTTTCTGGCGCTCCGCCGGCCCAGCAGCAGGAAACCCCCTTTGTTAAAGCATCTGAGATACACTCCTTCTACAACGAATTCGCCAAAGGTAAGTGGCGGGGTCGGGAATCCGAAGCGAGTGCTAAGGATGCGTACATTCAACGAGCTGTCGCAGCTGGGCGGGTAATGCCCGGGTAACCAGAAAAGCGGCGGGCTAACCTGGAGCTAATGAAATGACGACCGTAACGCCTGCCGCAACATTCCCGGTCTCGGGTTCGTTTGCCACGAGCCCTTCGTACTCGGGTACGTTCATTCCGGTGATTTGGTCGGCGAAGCTGAACGTCAAGTTCTACGCGGCGTCAGTCTTCCCGGCCATCGCGAATACCGACTGGGAAGGTGAAATCAGTAACCTTGGCGACAAGGTTATCATCAACAACGTCCCGTCGATCACCATCAACAACTACACGGTTGGCACGACCCTGACCTATCAGGTTCCTACGCCGAACACGATTGAGTTGACGGTCGATAAGGGCAAGTCGTTTTCCTTCCAGGTTAGCGACGTTCTGGCCTACCAGTCGCAGCCGAACCAGATGGAGGTGTTCTCCAACGATGCATCCGAACAGATGCGCGTGGCGGTGGACGCAGACGGGCTGTTGGGGGTGTTCAACCAAGGCGCAGCGGCCAACAAGGGCGCTACCGCTGGCGTCAAGTCCGCGGGGTACAACATGGGCACGGATAACGCGCCCTTCTCGTTGACCCCTTCGACGGTGCTGGCGAAGCTGCTGGAGATGGAAGCGGTGCTGGATGAGCAAAACGCTCCCACGTCGGATCGGTGGCTCACCATTGATCCGTTGACGCGGATCCTGCTGATGCAGTCGAACTTGGCGCAAGCTCAGTTCATGGGTGATGCGACCAGCATCGTGCGGAACGGCATGATCGGTAAGATCAGCCACTTCACGGTGTACGTGTCCAATCAGCTACCGACCGCGGCCGCAGGCCAGGACTTTTCTGGCAACGCCCAAGGCGGCGCGCTCAAACGGCGCGCGATTTTGGCGGGTCAGAAGTCGGCGATTGCCTTTGCGAGCCAGATGACCAAGATGGAGACCCTGCGCAACCCGAACGACTTCGGTGATCTGGTGCGCGGCCTTCAGGTCTATGGCTACAAGGTGGTCAAGCCGGAAGCTCTGGTGCTGCTCCTGGCGGCGTAATAGGGATGGGCTTCGGCCCTCCCTTATATCAACCTAGGAGAATGTGATGCGCAAAGACATGGTTATTGCAGGGATGTACGTTAATACGGCTGATGCCGTTAACGGATCTGTCACGCCTGCTAACTTGACAGCTACCGGCACAACTATCGCTGATGCGCTGGCGCTGGCTAACGACTTGAACGTGGTGGGTACTACCGCTTCCGGCACTGGAGTAAAGCTGCAGCTTGCCGAAGCTGGCGACTACATTTACGTCCACAACCTTGGCGCGAACGCGCTTTTGGTGTACCCTAACACCGCGACTGAAGTCATCAACGCGTTGTCTGCAGGGGCCGCGTTCTCGGTCGGGGCGGGCAAGGCTGCTATCTTTCGAAAGCTGAGAACTGCAAACTGGGTGGCGATGCTTGGTGCGTAATGTCCGTGGTGGGCTAACGCCTTGGGGCGGGGTTTGTGCCTCGCCCCTTTTTATTTGGGGCGACAAATGGGAACTATCGTTGCGCAAACAATCATCAACCGCGCCGCTGGTGCGTTGCTGGCTGACACTAACAAAGTGCGCTTTATCGAATCTCAATTGCTTGAGTTTTTGAACGAAGCGTGCCGTGTAATTGCATCTATCAATCCGAGCGCGTATTCGGCTTTTCAGACAATTACGCTGGTAGCGGGTACAAAACAATCGCTGCCTGCTGGCGCGCACTTGTTAGTCCGTCCGCGGCGCAATATGGGTGTTGGCGCACCTACGCCAGGGCTCACCATTACGGTTGTTGACGGCTTGTTATTGGATGTGCTGCGTCCGGGCTGGCACACCGAAACACCGGTAAACGTGATTAAGCACGTCATATACGACGACAAGCAGCAGACTACATTTTGGGTGTACCCTCCGGCTAATGCTTCGGTTCAAATAGAGTGCTTGCTTGCGCTTGTTCCCGCTGATATACTTATCGGTGCTACTATTTTGTTGGATGACGTGTATGAAGCGGTCATAATGAATTACATCCTTGCTCGCGCCTATGAGAAGGATACTGAGTACGCCGGTAATGAGGCAAAAGCCACTTTCTACTACGGTTTGGTGGCGCAGCAATTAGGGGCAAAGGCAACCGCGGTAATGGGGGCTGGCGCGGGCGTAGCTGCTAGCGCTAAGACAGGCGGCACATAATGGCTACTGCCGCAGATTTTATGGTTGACGTACGTCTGCGCGCTCCTGGTGTATCGGAGCCGCAGGCAGAATTAGCTATATTGCAGGCCGTTGTAGATTTCTGTGAGCGTACGGATATAGTGCAAGAAAGGCTTAGGAACATAGGCGCGCAAGCTGGAAACGGGCTATTGGCGCCCGCCGTAGTTGCTACAGGCACTACAGAAATACAGCGCGTTCTAAAAGTGTGGTATGTCCCAGATAATCGACAGTTAGATAAGGTATCTAACATCGCGGTCTCTACTCCATACGCGTACGTGTCCGCCGCCCCCGGTAGCTCGCCCAGAGTTTGGTACGAGGCTGGCCCAGCGCTTAGCGGGGCGCAAAACAGAATATTTGTATTTCCACCGCCATCAGTGACAATGGGCAGCGCTTTTGCGATGGTTGGCTCTACTAAGCCCCGCAGGGATAGGTTCATTTTACCTGGACTAACAATACCAGACCTGTTATACAATAAGTGGTACTGGGCTGTAGTGTGGGGTGCTATTCGCCGACTAGCTGATGTACCAAATGCGTCTTTTGCTGTTAGTCTTGAACAGGCTTCAAAAGATTTTGAGGTGCAGTGTAACTTAGCTTCTGCCGCGGCGATAGCAGGAATAAGCCCGGGGAGCATATCTGGTACTATTTACGATATGGATTGATATGGCTACCTCCGCAGATTTTATGGTTGATATTAGATTAAGGGCTCCAGGCGTTACTGAGCCTAATGTTGAACTCACTGTGATGCAGGCCGCTATTGAGTTTTGCGAGCGAACTGATGTACTGCAAGACAGGTTTGTTCCCGGCGATGCAGTGGCTGGCCGGATATACACGGATATTGTTACGCAGGATCCTTCGAATCTTGAAGTTCAGCGAGTGCACAAAGTGTGGTATGGCACTGGTCCTGAGCCGCTTACGCATATGTCTAACATAAGCGTCGCGACTCCGTACGCTTATGATGCGGGTTCACCACCTACATTGTTAGGTACGGCAGCTCCGCAGGGCACCCCTCTAATATGGTATGAGTGGGCAAGCTCATCTACAAGAATAGGTATATATCCAGCCATACCGGCTACAGCTACTGCGGCGTTTCCGATGGTAGGGTCACTTAAACCATTGAAGACTTCTACTACCGTGCCAGATGCGCTGTGGAGGTACTGGTACTGGGCTATTGTATGGGGTGCGCTAAAGCACTTGCGTTCTATACCCAATCAATCGTTTTCGATAAACCCGCAACAGGCGGTGGATGAGTTTAACCGCTATTGCAATCGCGCTAAAATAGCGGCCATACGAGGGCGTAGCCCCGGTAGTGTTTCTGCTACCATGTATCCTTTGGCTTGAGGCTACCAATGGCTTTAATAGGCACACGAGGCTTCGCCGGTTTGATGCCGTCGATTGATCCTGAGCTGCTTCCTGACAATGCGGCTCAGGTGGCGCAGAACTGCCGTTTGGATAGCGGTGGTATCGCTTCGTGGAACGCACCGCTGCAGGTGCTGGCGTTGAGTTCTGCTTTTCCTATACTATCCATATACAGGTTTAACATAAATCTCGTATCAGAGACTCAATACTGGTTTCAATGGACTACTGATGTTGATTGCATTAAAGGCCCCGTTGCTGGCGATACTCAAGAACGTACTTACTGGACTGGGGATGGTGCGTATCCAAAGAAAACGGATACAACCATTGCTACTACCGGTACGCCGTACCCTTCGAACAGTTTTGCACTTGGCGTTCCTGCCCCTACAGCCGCTCCTACTGTCACAATTACGGGTTCAGCGACAAGCCCGACTGACCCAGCAGACACCGCGGTGTGGGGGTATACGTTCGTCACGACGTGGGACGAAGAAAGCGCCATGTCGCCACTTAGTTCGGTCCAGACATGGCGCCCAGGTCAGACCCCGCAGTTGACAGCGTTACAGGTAGCGCCTGGAGGGCCTTACTCTATAAACAGGAAACGAATATACCGCTCGGCTACTGGTACAAACACTACAGAGCTACAGTTCATTGCTGAAATAACTATAGCCACTACCACGTACAACGATACTACGCTTACAAGCAATCTTGGGGCTGTCAGTCAGACGCGTCTATGGACGGCGCCACCTGATGGTATCAAGGGCCTGTGTGTGATGGCCAACGAGATTTGTTGTGCGTTTATTGACAACACCGTACGCATGTCCGTGCCAGGGGTTCCCTATGCGTGGCCGGTGTCATACGCGTATACGTTTGATTCGCCAGTGATAGGTATAAAGCCCTTTGGCCAATCGTTGTTGGTGTGCTGCAAGCGCGGTAACTACGTGCTGACCGGTGTAGATCCTTCACAAATGGCGCAGTCTGAGGCTAAAGGAACCGGTTCGTGCCTATCTAAGCGTGGGATGGTGGGCATGGATGACGGCGTGGTATTTCCGTCTAGCCGTGGGCTTGAGTATGTAGGCAGCAAAGGCATATTACTATTGACTGATGGCGGGTTCGACGAGCGTACGTGGGCTGCTTACGCTCCGGCTACATTTACCTCGGTCGCATTAGATAACCGATACATAGCGTTCTTTGACACTGGGTCTAAGCAAGCTGCTTTGGTGTTTACGTTTGGTAAGCTTCCATCGGTTGTAGAAGTAGCTCAATATGCTTCGGCTGTATTTCAAGAAAAAGGCACGGGTAAGCTGTTCATAGTTCAATCGAACGTGAACATCCGTAAGTGGGATGCCGGGTCTGCGGCTACTTGGACTTGGAGGTCTAAGCAATTTCGTACTTCTAGGTTGGAGAATTTTGCAGTTGCAAAAGTCATGGCCAGTGCGTACCCATTAACGTTTAAGTGGTACATAAACGGCTCACTGGCGCATACTGAAAGCGTTGCTAGCAGTATCTCATTCAAGCTTCCAGGCGATAATGAGAGTGACCTGTTTATGTACGAGATAAGCGGTACCAGCAACTGTAAAGCGGTACTTGCGGCCTGTAGTGTCGGTGAGCTGAAGAAAGCTTAATATGCCAGCCGGTAAGACGCTTAACGTATTCGATAGGATCCGTGACGCTGCCCTGCGTCAAAAGCTTGACGATCCTAATCGCACGCCAGCGTTTCCTATGGTGCAACCCAAAATGGGGGAGAATGCGCCTTCGCAAGCTATTGATGATTTAACACGGGTAGTTAACAGGCTTCAAGGCACTGGCGCTAGCCCCCTAGACCAAGCTGTAACGGTTCGCGACTTGCTGCAGGCAGGCGTGCTATCTATGAAGATAGGTGGCATGCAGATTGGGTCGGGCGGTCCTGGTCTGGTAGTTGGCGATGGCGGAACTACGGTACCGTCTTTGCCAGACCTTTTGATACCGCCAACACCGACTGACCTTAGCGCGGCTGGTACCTATAAGGCTGTCATACTCGATTGGTACTTTCCACCGTACAATAACCACGCGTACACGGAAATATGGCGAAACACGGTAGATAACTTGTCTACCGCTACGCTTATCGGTACTACACCGGCCATGGTGTACACCGATACTGCTAGCATTACGCTTGGTGTAGCGCATTATTATTGGGTTAGAGCGGTTAATACAAGCTCTACCGTTGGCGCGTTCAATGCGGCGAGTGGTACAGTCGGCGGTGCTGGGCTAATCGGTAACGTAGATTTAGGGCCGTTGATTGTAGAAGCGGCTAATCTTGCGTCTGGGGCGGTTACCAACCCTAAGCTGGCTATTGATGCGGTGCAGACCGCCAACATAGCTGCCGCTGCAGTAACGGCGGGTAAGACGGCTATTGCCGCGTTAAGCCCTATTACTGGGGATCTTAATTCAAACACTGTAGATGTATCGCAGCTGGTAAATAACGCGGTAACTAATCTCAAGTTGGCTTCTGGCGCGGTCACAGCCACTAAAACTGCTTTAGCAGCCATTGATAGCAGCTCGGGCGGGCTAACAGTTAACAGCGTAGATGTCTCTCAAATAGTAGCAAACGCAGTAACTAGCGTAAAGTTGGCTACTGGTGCGGTAACGGCTAACAAAACTGCTTTAGCAGCCATTGATAGCAGCTCTGGGGGCTTAACTGCTAATAGTGTAGATGCTGCTCAAATAGTTTCTAACGCGGTAACTGGCGTAAAGCTGGCTACTGGCGCTGTAACGGCTACAAAAACTGCTTTAGCAGCCATCGATAACAGCACTGGCGGCCTAACGTCTAATAGCGTCGACGTAGCTCAAATAGTTTCTAATGCCGTAACTAGCCTCAAGATAGCTGCTGGAGCAGTCACCGCAGCTAAGACCGCTATTGCCGCTATCGATTCTACTACTGGTAACTTGACGGCTAATAGTGTAGATGTAACACAAATAGTAGCAAACGCAGTAACTAGCGTAAAGCTGGCTACCGGCGCAGTAACGGCGGCCAAAACTTCTTTAGCAGCCATCGATAACAGCACTGGGGGCTTAACTGCTAATAGCGTAGACGTATCTCAAATAGTAACTAACGCGGTAACTAGCCTTAAACTGGCTGCTGGTGCAGTTACTGCAGCTAAGACAGCTATTGCTGCTATTGATTCCACTAGTGG
>JAAEAW010317993.1_pt1 | contig 15372 bp, 15 predicted proteins | sample 7277851 | NCBI WGS metagenome assembly JAAEAW01 (sample SAMN13876994, study PRJNA601929) | soil metagenome | isolation source: soil | host: Panicum virgatum | place: USA: Fermi National Accelerator Laboratory | collected 2010-11-19 | reverse complement strand
GGAACTGCGCGCCGCCGGCTCGCCGTTCCAAGGGCCCACTCTGCAGGAAATCGTGACGCGCGCGCGCATCGGACGCCAGGACGCCCGCGTGTGCATCACGCACTGCAAGCGCAGCGGCGCGCTGCAGATCGTGGGCCAGCGGCGTGTCGACTACCGCAACCGGCCGGTGGCCGAATACGCGCCCGGGCCCGGCCACACTGGGATGACCGAGGAGCAGATCGCGAATGCCGAGGACGTCGCGCGCCTCACGGCATGCCTGCAGGCTTGGACGAGGTAAGTCGTGGGCACGATTGAGAAGGGCGCCGGCGGCCACCTGCCGCCCATCCATTTTGGCGCGCTCGCCCAGGCGCTTCTGTCCCGCGCCGACACGCTGGTGCCGTTGTGGCTGCCCGGGGGCAGAGCGCGCGGGCATGAATACAAGTGCGGCTCGCTTGGCGGCGGCGCGGGCGAGAGTTGCAGCGTCAACCTCACGACCGGCAAGTGGGCGGACTTCGCGGGCGACGACAGCAACCGGGGGCTGGACCTGATCAGCCTGTACGCCGCCATTCACGGCCTGACGATGGCCAAGGCGGCGATCGAGCTGGCGCGCGATCTCGGCCTGGAGGACGTGGCGCAGGTGCGGCGCGATGCGGGGCATGCGGGCCGTGCGCCGCCTCAGATACCGGAACCTTCATCGCCAACAACGTCACCATCACCATCGTCGGCAAGAAAGCCCGAGCCCGCGCGCGAAGGCTGGCAGACGATGATGCCGGTGCCGCCGAACGCACCAGCACCGACCTTCCGCCATCCCTTCCGCTCCGCATCGGACATCGAGCACAAGGCACCTTATCGCGTTGATGGCCAGTTGCTCGGCTACGTGGTGCGTTTTCGCACCAGCGATGGCGGCAAGGAAACGCTGCCCTACACCTGGTGCAAGAGCGAGCGCGATGGCACCATGAAATGGCACTGGCGCCAGTTCGACGAACCGCGGCCGCTGTTCTATCCAGGCGGCGAACATCCCGGTGGCAAGCATCCTGACGGGCGCACCGTCGTGCTGGTGGAAGGCGAGATCAAGGCGGAGGTCCTGCAGGCCACGCTGGAGTCCGCCGCGCCGGGCATCTACTGCGTGGCGAGCTGGCCCGGCGGCAGCAAGGCCTGGAGCAAGGCCCTGTGGGACTGGCTCGCGGGAAACACGGTGCTGCTCTGGCCGGACTGCGATGCCAAGCGCGTGGCATTGACGAAGACGGAGCGTGACGCTTGCGCCGACGAGTTGGCGCGCGCCATGCTGCTGCAGTCCAAGCCCTTGCTGCCCGAGGCCAAGCAGCCCGGCATGATGGCCATGCGCGGCATCGGCGCCATGCTGCGCGAGCGACATGGCTGCACGGTCAGCCTCCTGCCCATTCCGAAGCCGGGCGAGGTGGACGACGGGTGGGACGCGCGTGACGCGATTGAACAGGACGGCTGGGACGGCGATCGTCTGCTGGCCTTCTTCGGTCGGGCGCAGCCCTTGCCTGACGACGCGGGTGCTGGCGAGTCCGCGTCACGTGCAGCTACCGCCCAGGGTAGCGAGGGAGGAGGGGGCGGAAGAGAAGGCGGAAGGAATGGCGGCCGCGCACGTTCCGATGACGAAGCATCCGACGATGACCACGACGGCGACGCCTTCAAGGCGCACCTGGATTTCATCGTGCGCCAGTCGAATCTGAACGGGCCGTGGGCCGTGCAGGTCAATCGCAAGCTGGTCATCGCGGCGCTGCGCAAGGCGCCGGCCTTGGCGGGCTGTATTGGATTCGATGAACTGCGCGCGGGCGTGAGCGTGCGCCAGGCCTGGCCGTGGCGCGCGGGCACCGGCGCGCCCAAGGACACGGACGATCTGCGGCTGGGCGACTTCCTCAGCACGAGCTACGGTCTCAAGAGCGCGCCGCGCAATGCGCTGAGCGAAGCCATCGACACCGTGGCCGACGACGCGCGCTTCCACCCGGTGCGCGACTGGTTGCAGGGCCTGCGCTGGGACGAGAAAAGCCGCATCGACAAATGGCTGATCCATGTGCTGGGCTTCGAGGTCGAGACCTTGCCGCGCAAGCTGCGTCGTTATCTGGAGCTGGTCGGCCGTTTCGTGCTGCTCGGCCTGGTGGCGCGCGTGATGAAGCCGGGCTGCAAGTTCGACTATTCCCTGGTGCTGGAAGGCAAGGGGGGTATCGGCAAGAGCACCTTCATCAAGGCGCTGGTCGGCGAGGAGTTTTTCAGCGACACCCATTTCGACATCGGAACCGGCAAGGATGGCTTCGAGCAGTTCGAAGGGCTGTGGGCTTACGAGCTGTCGGAACTGACGGCGCTGCGCAAGGCTGACAGCGAGCAGATCAAGCAGTTCTTCAGCAGTCAGGTCGACCGTTACCGCGGCGCCTATGGCCGTTACGTACAGGACCATCCGCGCCAGGTCGTCATCTTCTGTTCGACCAACAAGAAGCAGTACCTCTTCGATCTGTCGGGCAACCGGCGCTTCTGGCCGGTCTGGCTGCCGGGCCGCGTGAATCTGGAGTGGCTGGCCAGGTACCGCGAGCAGCTGTTCGCGGAGGCCTTGGCGCTCTTCTCGCAGGGCGAGCGCTACTTCCCGACCCCGGAGGAGGAAGAAGACTATTTCGTCCCCCAGCAGGAAAAGCGCCTGGTCGAAACCAGCGTGCAGAGCCGGCTCTACGAGTTGCTGACGCGCGAAGGCGCGCGCGCGGGGGAAGGGCGGCTCACGCTGGAGCTGACGGCCAGCACGACGTTCGTGACCATCCACCAGCTGGTCGAGGCCCTGGGCACGGACGCGGGCAAGAGCGGCCCGATGCTGGAGTCGCAGATCCGGGGCTGGCTCGAGCGCTACGGCTGGGAGAACCGACGGGAGAAAACAGGCCTGCGCCGGCGCGGTTATGCGCGTCCCGAAGCGTGGCCCCCGCCCATTGAAGAAGACGACGACGCGCCGGTGCCAGCACCGGTGGTCACGCCGTCGGAACCATCCATGCCGGAGCCGGGCGCGCGCCTGGCGCAAGGCCAAGGAGGCAGCGATGACGCGCCGTTCTGACCAGGGATCGCCGCGCGCCGCGGCGGAAAAGGTCACGGCCCGGCAAACGCGCCGTTTTGCATCTGCAGCGGGAGGCGAGACACGCGGCTGCAGGTGCGGAGCGGTTGCGGGGAAATCGCTGCATGCGCCCATGACTTGAGCAATTGCCATCGGCTGCATGGGTGCGTGTGGGTTGCGGGCAAGCAAGAAAGAGGCCGTCCACACGTCCACGCCAGCCGCGAAGGCCACGGGTGTCGCTGTTGCATCAACAGGGCAGTCGGAGCCGCTGCATGGTCTTTGGGGGCATGCGGATGTTGATGGATCGATGCGCGGGCGCGCTGGTGCCCGGGTGGGTGCGTGCAGGTGCGCAGGCGCGCGCGAGGTCTTGTGTGTGTTCTATAGGAAAGAGGTGGACGGAATGGACATGGTGGATGCAATCGACGTTGCTGATGGACAGCAGGATGTCGGCGACAAGCTGGAGCTCATCAAATCGCAGATGCCGGAGACCTACGCCGGGATCCGGCACCGCGCCGGCGAGCTGGGCAATGACGTGTACGCGCTCGTGCGCCGAGGCCTGCGCGGCGAACCGAACTGCTTTTACGCGGCGGAGGGTGGTCATGTGGTGGGTACGCCCTTCCTGGCGGACATCATGGCCGAGCTCGCCGCGCAGCTGGCGGAGTTCCGGTCGACCAGCTTCGCGCTGTATGGGTCTGTCGGGTTGGCCGGTCCGGTGAAGGGCGCGCAGGAAGGTACGAACAAGGGTATGCAGGCGGAGGGCATGAACCATGGCACGCATTGAGCACATCCGGCTGCGGCTCGAGAACTGGGCCCTGTGGTACTCGCGCAAGCAGGGCAATGCGCAGGGCTACCGGACGGAAAACATCCTGTCGCGCTGGGGCATGCCCACGGGCGGATACCGGGAGGCGACGCTGCCGGTGATCGACGAGGACGCGCGCGCCGTGGACGATGCCGTGAAGTCGCTGCAGCTCACGCGATCGCACCTCTACCTGGTGCTGATGTTGACCTATGCCCAAGGCCTGCCGCGGCATCTTGTGGCGCGGCGGATGGCGCGGGCCGAGAGCACCGTGAGCCGCAACCTCGAAGACGCGGACCGCGCCCTGGATGAACTCTTCCGTGCCGCCGCCGCACGACGCTTGGGTGCTGATCGACGTTCGGACAGTTCTGCAACATAGAGTCTTCCGGTACATTTTTGGCAAATTGCACTCGGTGCGCCCGCAGCGCGCAACGATCACGAAACCCGGCCAGCGCCACGCTCGCCGGGTTTTTTCTTGTCCCATCCAACCACCCGAGTCCGAACATGCTCCAACGCGCCAATATCCGCGACGCCGTTGCCGCGCGCCTGCAGGCTCATCTTTTCGAGACGGGCCTGTCGCACTGCTACAGCGGCAGCGAGCTGCCCGCGAGCGAAGACACGCTGCCTTTCGCGCGTGTTCTGCTCGGCAACGAAGGCAGCGTGCTGCTGACGGATTCTGGCGATGAGAAACGGACCTTGCCCGTGTCCATCCGCGTGTACGTCGCGGCGGGCGCAGGCCAGGACGATGCGCTGGACCCCATCGCCGAGCAGATCGAAATCCTCTTCTGGCACGGCGCGTTCCTGGGCGACCTGGCCACCGGGTGGCGATATGCCGGCTGCGTTGCCGGAGACGGCGAGGGCGATGCGCTGGCCGCGACTTACGAGGCCGCAACGCTGACCCTCAACTACGAATGCCTGTACCGCTGGTCGCCTCCCGACAACACGGCGGGGCTGCCCCCGTTTGCCTATGCGTATGTCACGACTCAGTCCGACACGGAGCATGGCGTGGCGAACGCCGAGGACCACATCGGTCTGCCTCAGGACTGAAAGGATTTCATTCATGAAAGTTGAACCCGTTCCGGCTCGCACCGTGCGAGACCCGGTGACTGGCAGTGAGTTGACGGCTGCGCTGGACGTGCCCGACGGCTCACCCTTCTGGCTGCGCCGAGTCGCGGAAGGTGACGTGAAGCGCGTCGGCACAAGTGCCGATGCCGCCACGTCGATGGTCCGCACGCAGACGTCTGCACCTGTCGGTGCAGTTTCTTAATCCACAGCTGAAACGAAAGGCTGCTTCCAATGAATTTCAACCAGATTCCCGTCAACCTGTTGACGCCAGGTCAATATGTCGAATTCGACAATTCCCGCGCCGTGCAAGGCGCGGCCCTGATGCCGCAGCGCATCCTCGTCATTGCGCCCAAGCTGCCGTCCGGCACGGCCGTTGACGGCGAGATGCTGCAGATCACCAACGATGCGCAAGGTATCGCGGCTTGCGGCCGCGGCAGCATGGGCGCGGCGATGAGCAAGGCGCTGTTCCAGGTGCCCCAGGCCGGTGACGTGTGGCTGATGCCCGTGGCCGATGACGAAGATGGCGTGGACGCGACCGGCGAGATCACCTTCGGCGGCTCTCCCACGGCCGCTGGCGTGCTGTCGCTCTATGTGGCCGGCACGCTGGTGTCGGTCGGCGTGGCGGCTGCCGCCACCGCCGCCAGCATCGCTACCGCCGTCGCGGCAGCGGTGAACGCGAACGCGGATCTGCCTGTCACGGCGGCTGCGACCGGTGTCGCTGTCACGCTGACGGCGCGCCACGCGGGTGCCTTGGGCAATGACATCGACCTGCGCTTCAACTACTACCCGCTGACGGAACGGATTCCGGCTGGCGTGACCGTCAGCATCGACGCGATGTCCGGTGGCGCCACCAACCCCAGTATTGCCACCGCTCTGGCGAACATGGGCGACGTCCAATACAACACGCTGATCTGCGCGTTCAACGACGCGGCCAATCTCGCTCTCATGGAAGCCGAGCTGGACACGCGCTGGGGCCCGCTGCACATGAACGACGGTCACTGCCACGTTGGCCTGCGCGGCACGGTCGGCACGATCAATACCTTCCTGTCGAGCCGAAACAATCCGCACATCACGGTGTGGACGCTGGAGCAGGGCGGTGAGCCCATGCCGCTGTGGGTCAAGGCCGCGACCGCCGGTGCCGTTGCCGCCTACAACCTGGCGATCGATCCGGCCCGCCCGCTGCAAACCCTGCCGCTTCCCGGCTTGCTGCCCGCGCCCGTGGGCAAGCGATTCGTCCGCGAAGAGCGCAACAACATCCTGAGCTATGGCGGCGCCACCACCGTGGTGGATGCCGGTGGTCAGGTCTGCATCGAGCGCGGCGTGACGACCTACACGCAAAACTCCTCGGGCCTGGCTGATGCCAGCTACCGCGACAGCGAAGTGATGTACACGCTCAGCCTGCTGCGCTACCAGGTGCGTGCGCGTCTGGCCCAGAAATTCCCGCGCCACAAGCTGGCCGGCAACGGCACGTCCGTGCAACCGGGTCAACCCATCGTCACGCCGAAGATCGCCGCGGCCGAAATGGTCGCGCTGTTCCAGGACTGGATGGACCTCGGCCTGGTCGAAAACCTGGAAGCCTTCAAGGCCGGCCTTGCGGTCGAGCGCAACGGCGGCGATGCGGATCGCCTGGATGTGCTGCTGCCGCCCGACCTCATCAACCAGCTGCGTGTCATCGGCGCGCAAATCCAATACCGTCTCTGATCAGCAAAAAGGACTTCAGTCATGAGCAAGAAACTTCTGGGTCGCGCCTTTGTGCGCGTCAACAACAACACCATGGCCAGCCTGCCCGGCACCGCCAAGATCAAGCTGGGCGGCATTGCACGCACGCCCGTCAATGGCGACAGTGGCTTCCTCGGCTACACGGAGAAATTCGTCAACTCCGAGATTTCGCTGGAATATGCGATCGATGAGAAAGCGGATCCGATCTCGCTGAACAACATGACGGATGCCGTCGTCACGTTCGAGGCGGACACCGGCCAGGTCTGGGTGATGCGCAACGCCGCCGCCACCGGCGCTGATGACAGCGAAATCAGCAGCGGTGAAGGCAAGGCCACCATCAAGTTCTTTGGCGACGCCGCGCAGCAGGTCTGACCATCATGCGCACACCTGTTGAATTGCTCCTGAGCGAGCCGGTCAAGGCGCACGGCGAAACCGTGCACAAGCTGACTTTCCGGCCGCTGAAGGGCAAAGACATTCGCCAGATGCCGGCCAGCCGCAGCGCGGATGCGCTGCTGGCCATGGTGGCCATCAGCGCCGGCATTCCTCCCAGTTCGGTGGACCAGATGGACGGTGGCGATGTCACGCGTGCCATGGAGGTCGTGAGTGATTTTTTGCTCCCGGCTACCCCGACTGGTTCAGTGTCTGGGGAGAAATCCGAAACCTCTCCCCAGACTGGCAATGGGGCGACGACCGGCGACATGGAGTAAGCGAGCGAATCCTGCTGGGCGTGCCGGACTATCCGGCCTGGCATATCGCTCTGCAGATCATTCGCCCTCTGGTGGCTTACATCTTCCATTTCCCGCCCTCCGAGATGTGGGAGTGGGACGTGGATGAATTGCACTTCTGGTACGCGCAGGCGTGCCAGGTTGCAGAAAGCATGCAGCAAGCATGAGATGTGTGGAACGAAAGCCACGCACGCTAAGCGAAACCCGCCGGACGGCGGGTTTCTTTTTGTGGGATTGAAAGATGGCGACAAATCCGGAAGTCGTGGTGATTACTGTTTCCGCGATCGACCGTTTCTCGGAGGTGTTCGATCTCCTGGAAACACGCCTGGACCGCATCAGAAAGTCCACGCAAGGTGTGCAGAACGCACTCAATTCGCTTGGGGCGCAACTCACGAAGCAAGTCAAGGGCTTTGTAGCTGCCGCGGACGTGATCAGACGTGGTGTCGGGGTGATCGCGAAATTCGCTGGTCAATCCGTCGGCGCTGCCAAGGTGATGGAACAGTTGCGCAGGTCCATGAACGAGGCAAATGCCGGTAGTCGGCAGTTGCGCGCCGCGTTCGCCGATCTGGGCCTGGGGGTCGAGGAACTACAGAGTCTGGCACCGGACGAGGTCATGCTGCGCATGGCCGACGCCTTCAAAGCCAGTGAGAGTGCGGGTCAGAAAAATGCCGCGCTTCTCAGGATCATGGGCGAAGAGGCCAACTTCTTCATGTCCGCAATGAATCAGGGTGGTGAAGCCTATCGCGCGCGCATGGCGCAGATGCAGGCCGATGGTGCGCTGTTCAGTCGTGAACAGATTGCACAGGCTGATGCATCTGAAAAAAGCTGGCTGCGCCTTATGGACACGCTGGCCAGCGTCGGGAATGTGCTCGGCCCCAAACTTGCCAGTGCATTGCTCCCATTGGTGGACATCCTGCAGCAATGGGTGGTGGCCAATCGGGGACTCATCGAGCAGAAATTTGATCTCTTTCTTGAGCGGCTTCCCGTTTTATTGGATCTATGCCAGCAGTTCTTGACAGAGCTTGTCCGGTCCTTTCAGTTTTCCAACAGTGAATTTGGCCGAGGTGTCTCGACCTTTATCGAGATCATAGATTCCGTGACGGGTCTGATTAAGGCGGTGGTTTCGTTGATCGAAGTGTTGCCGGTGCTGGCGGTATTGCTCAAATTTGTATGGGCGGTCCTGGCGGAGAATCCCATCGCCATCGTCATCTTGGCGGTCACCGCTCTGGCCATGGTGGTCTACAACAACTTCGACGCGATCGTCGGCTACATATCGGCCGCCTGGGATCGCATCACATCCGTCTTTGAAATCGGTTTCTTCGATGGACTCTTCCAGCTCTGGCTGGAAGGCTGGCAGGGCTTCGGCAACACCATCATTGGCCTCATCAAGGCCATTACGCCGGACTTCCTGCTGCCTGATTCCTTCAAGAACTTCGAACTTACGTCTGCCACGGATCGCAAGAAGCGATTGGATAGTGGCGAAGAAAAGAGCATTGCGCAGGTTCAGCAGGAGCAGCAGCAAGAGCCGGCAGCACTGGAACGGCGCGCTGTCATGACTGGCCAGAAGCCGTTGCGTGGTGCTGGCCCCCCCTCGACCGGCGATGGGAGCATCTTCACTGCTGCCCAGGCTGCCCAAGCACAAAAGGCCGGGGGTTTCCAGGCAATCGAAAACACCATCCGCCTGCAGATCGATGGTGATGGAAGGCTGAAGGTGAAAGACATCGCATCCGGAGCCCCCAACACAAAAATCAACGTGATGACGGGGCCTCTCAATATGGGAGGGCTGTAACATGGCTTGGCGCGATCAACTCAAGTCCGCGAGCTTTCGCGGCATTGCCTTTCAGGTGGAGGGAAGCACCGTGTCCGGTGGACGCCGGCTTGCTTCCCATGAATATGCGCAGCGCGATGTCTCGTGGCACGAAGACATGGGCCGCCAGGCCCGGTCCTACAAGATCGATGCGTTTGTCTTGGGCAAGGACTACATGGCCTTGCGCGACAAATTGCTCGGTGTGCTGGAACAGCCTGGCCCGGGCAAATTGGTACATCCCTACCATGGTGAACAACAAGTCGTTGTCACCGGATTCGAGGTGCAGGAGAACACGGACCGCGGTGGCTACGCCCGTTTCAGCATTTCCTTTGCCGAGGCCGGCAAGCAGCTTGAACCCAGCGCCACGGTAGATCGTCTGGCGCAGGTCCAGGACAAGCAGGCGGCGGCGGAAAAGGCCGCGGCGAAGCAGTTTTCCGGTCGATGGTTGGTTGCGGGTCAGACAGACAGCGTCGTGAAGACCGCCTTGTCCAAGGTGAAAAAGCTGATTGCTTCGCCTTCCCTGAAGGTGGACAACTGGGGCTCAGTGCGCGGCAACCCATCTTCACCACTGGGCGCGTTGCTGCCCGAGCGCGTGCAGTCTAGCCTGGTGGATCCCGAGAACCTTGGGGGGGCGCTGCAAAGGCTCATCCGTCGCAGTCCCCGCCCGGAGGAGTTGCTGAAAACCACAGTGGAATACGGGAACGCTGAATCCGGTGAGTCCGGCGTATCGGGTGAATCCGGTGCCCTTTCGTTTGCATCCGGCGCATCGAATGCATCCGGTGCTTCTTCACTCGCGCAGGCCGGTATCGCACAAGCCAATTCCATCGCTCTGGACACTTTCGTCGTCCAGAGCGCCACGATCAATGCCTTGACGCTGGCTGTGGGGGCTCCGCGCGAGGACGCCCAGGGCCGCACGCCCAACAGCAGCAGCGCCTGGACGATCAGCAGCCTGGATCAGCAGAGCGCTGATGCCGCGCGCTTGAAAGTGCTTCGCCAGATCGATGCCCTGCTTTTCGCCGACGGTCAGAGCAATCCCGACCTGGGCGGTCTCATCGTGAACACGCCGTCCACCGAGGTTGCGCAGACCCTCATGGATCTGCGCACCAGCGTCATCCAGCGCCTGGTCGAGCTGGCGCGGGGGGGCGGAACCGTGCGGTCGACCACGCCGCTGCAAACGGTTCCGGCCGTGGTGCTGGCGCATGCCCTCTACGGGGATGCGTGGTACCAGTCGGACAGCATTGACGAGCTGGTCGCGCGCAACCGCATCATTCATCCCGGGTTTGTGCCTGCAGGGCAGGCCATCACCTACATCGATTCCTGATCATGGCGGCAAGTGATTCGATGCTCACGCTACGCGTGGGCGGGCGCAACTACGCCGGCTGGAAAGACGCGCGCATCAGCCTGTCCATGGAACAGCTGGCGGGAAGCTTCAGCCTGAACCTGACGGAGCGCTGGCCTGGCCAACCCACCGATTGGGCAATTCCGCCAGGCGAGTTCTGCGAAGTCCTGATCGGGCGAGGCGAGGGCGGCGGCACGCCGGTCATCTGCGGCTATGTGGACTCGGTGAGCGTCGACTATGACGGTCAGAGCCACGGCATCAGCGTCTCCGGCCGAGACAAGGCCGGCGACCTGGTGGACTGCAGCGCGGAAGTGGCGACGTACAAGGATCTGACTTTCGGGCAGATCGCGAACCTGCTGCTGCTGCCGTTCAACATGCAGCTGTCCTGGCAGGTCCCGCAGGGTGAGCCCATCAAGGAATTCAGCGTGCAGCCGGGCGAGAGTGTCTATCGCGCGCTGGATCGCCTGGCGCGGCAAGAAGCCCTCCTGCTCATCAGCGACGCGCAATCCGGCATCGCCTTGCTCGCCACGCGCGCGGGCGCCGGCGGAAATGCCAACACCGCATTGGAGTTCGGCAAGAACATCCTGTCTGCGAATGGCGAAAACAGCCATACCGACCTCTTCAGCGAGATCACCGTGCAGGCCCAGCAGGGCGCGGGTGACTCGAGTGAGTACACGGCCAACAAGTCCAGCGCGCAGGGCGCGGTCAAGCGCAAAGACGGATTGGCTTCTTCCAGTGCGGTCCTGCGCCATCGGCCCCTGGTCATCCTCGCCGAGACGCAGGCTGACGACGATCGCTGCCAGCAGCGTGCCGAATGGGAGGCCGCGCGCCGACAGGCGCAGTCCAGGCGCCAGACCCTGACGGTTCAAGGCTGGCGGCAGGGCAATGGTGAGCTGTGGCGCATCAACCAGATCGTCAAAGTGCAGTGCCCTTGGCTGCGGATCAACGGCGATCTGCTGGTGGCCGGAGTGAACTTCAGTCTGGATTCGGGAGGGGCCCGTACCGAGCTGACCCTGATTGACCCGCAGTCCTACACCGAGCTGCCCGAGATCCCGGAGCCGGCCACGCCAGACCCTCTAAAGGAGAAGGACTGACCATGACTGGATTCGAGCGAATCATCGTGGCCATGCTGGAGCCCTTGCGCTCCCGCGTGCAGCTCATGGTCGGCCGTGCCATCCTGAAGGTGGTGGACGACGCCGGTGCCATCCAGCGCGTGCAGATGGCTGCACTGGCAAACGAACTGCTGGAGGCCGAGCGCATCCAGCAATACGGCTTTTCCAGCGTACCGCTGCAGGGCGCCGAGGCCGTGTTCCTGGCCGTCGGCGCCGACCGTGGTCACGCGGTCGTGGTGGCCACGGATGACAGACGGTACCGCCCCCGGGATCTGAAAGCCGGTGAGGTCTGTCTCTACAACAACAGGGGCGCGTTCATCCGGCTGGACAAGGATGGAAACGTCACCACGTCTGCCCCGGTGGTCACCATCGTGGCCAGCGACAAGGTCCGGATCGACGCCCCGCGGGCGGAGTTCACGGGGGACGTGGTGGACAACTGCGATAGCAACACGGTCACCGTCGCGCAGATGCGCGCGACCTACAACCTTCACATCCACCCCGCGCCGGGCGGCGCAACCAGCCCGCCGACGCAGCTCATGGGCGCGTAAACACATATGGACATCGCCACTTTGCCCCGGGCCGACGGCGCCGGGTATGACTACGCCGTCGAAGGCGGATCGCTTGCCATCGACACCGGCTTGCAGACCGCCATCACATTGAGCCTGCTGACAGATCGGCGCGTCGACGACAACGAAGCCGAAGCGCAGGGCGGCAACGCATCCAGGCGCGGCTGGTGGGGCGATGCGCTCAACCCGCGGCCGATCGGCTCGCGCCTGTGGCTGCTGGACCGCTCGAAGCTGACCACCAGCGTCCTGGCCACGGCCGTGGAATACGCCCGCGAAGCGCTGAACTGGCTGGTCGAAGACTCGCTGGTGAAAAGCCTCGAGGTGACGGCCGAAGCCTTCCAGCCTGCCGGCGCGGGCAACAAGGAAATCCTGGCGCTCTCGGTGCACGTCGTGCGCGACGACCGGGCGCAAACCTACAACGTCAACCTACCGAGGACCTGACCGATGGCATTCAACAAACCGGCTCTGCGAACCATCATTGACGGCATCATCGCGGAAATCAACACCCGACTGCAGGGCGTGGATGCGCGCTTGCCCGGCAGCAATCTGAACGCGCAGGCCTTCGCTTTCGGCGCGGCGGTGCATGGTCTCTATGGCTACATTGAATGGGCCTTGAAGCAGGCCAATCCTTTGACGGCCGAAGACCGTTACCTCGAGGACTGGGCGGAACTCTGGCTGGATCTGGGGCGTTTGCCCGCTGTCCCGGCCGAAGGTTCCGTCACGGCGACGGGTGCGGAGGGCAGCGTCGTCGCGCAAGGCACGCTCCTGCAGCGCGCCGACGGAACGCAGTACCAGACCACCGAGTCCGTCGAGATCGGTGAAACCGGCTCGGCGGACATCACCGCCGTCGCCGTGCAGCCTGGCCAGGCCAGCAACGCCGCGGCGGGCATGATTCTGAGCTGGGCGAGCCCCGTCGCGGGCGTGGCCGCGCAGGCCAGTGTTTCCTCCACCGGCATGACGGGTGGTGCAGACTCGGAGCTGGACGAAGCCTTGCGCGGCCGCATCAAGCAGCGTCTGCGCGCGCTGCCGTTCGGTGGGCGCGTGGAGGACTACATTGCCTGGGCACTCGAAGTGCCCGGCACCACGCGTGCGTGGCTGCGTCGCGAGACCGACGGCGACAGCATCCACCTCACGCTGTATTTCGTGCGCGATGGCGACGAGTCCATCGTGCCGGACGCGGCCGAAGTCGAGGCCATGCAGGCCTACATCGATGCCCGGCGCCCGACGAAAGGTTTCTTCACCGCGGCGGCGCCGACGCTGGTGCCGATCAATTTCAACATCAGCAGCCTGCAGCCGGCCACGCAAGACGTGCGCAGCGCCATCACTGCGGAATTGCGCGACCTGATCTTCCGTCAGGCCGCGCCGGGTGGCACGGTGCTCACCAGCACGCAAGCCGCAGAGGGCGGAACGATCCTGCTGAGCCACATGCGCGCAGCCATCAGCGCAGCCATCGGCGAGGAGGATCACGTCCTTACCAGCCCCACCGCCAATGATGTGCGCGGCGAAGGCGAACTTGCCGTCATGGGCACCATCACCTGGAGCTGATCATGGCGAGCGATGTGATTCTGGCTTCGCTGGATGGCGAGGCCTACATGCGCCAGCTCCGTGCGTTGCTGCCCATCGGCGCCGCATGGTCGAGCGACGAAAACAGTAATCTCTCCCGCTTGCTGCGGTCCCTGGCCCAGAGCCTGGCGGACGCGGGCATGGCGGCCAGCATCATGACGCAGGTTCCCAGTCTCTTCGGACACGGAACGGATGGCACGGGCAGTGCCAGCCTGGAAGTGTTCGAAGAGTGGGAATCCCTGCTGGGCCTGCGGCCGACGGACAGCAGTGGCGAGCCCTACACGATGACCGAACGCGTCACACGCGCGCGATTCATCCTGACCGACGAGGGCGGCGCCTCGCCGGCGTACTACACGCGCATCGCCGAACTGCTGGGCATGCCGGGCGTCACGATCGACGAGACCGGCACCGTGGACGGTGACCCCATGCCGGGCTACCTCTGGCGCGTGAATCTGCCCATCCCGATCAGCGGCGTGATACGGCTGGCCACCTGCAACGACGATTGCAACATGGTGCTTGGCATGTTCTCGCGCAGCTTCGTCGAGGAAGAAATCTACAAGCGCCGTCAGGCGCACACCGAAGTCCTTTTTGCCTATCTTGAAGAATGAGGAAATAACGCCATGCAGCGCATCGACACATTGACTAAAGCCGTGGATCTGTTCGGACCCGGCAAGCACGGGTTCAAGGACGGCAACCCCGGCGAGGGCATCACCGCCACGGGCCTGAACGCGAAATTTTTCAACGACGTCCAGGAAGAGGTTGCCTCGTTCATCGAGTGGGCGGGCATCGCGCTCAGCGAGGCCAACAGCACGCAGCTGCGCCAGGCCCTGATCGCGAAATTCCAGGCCAGGAATGCGAATCTGACTGCCTTGTCGGGCCTCGCAGGCACTGCCAACAAGCTGCCGTACTTCACCGCGGCCGACACCATGGCCCTGGCCACCGTGACCGAGCTGGGCGCCGCGCCGCTGGACAGCGCCGGGCTCACGGGCTCGCCAACCGCCCCGACGCCCGCATTCGGACTCAACAACAACCGCATCGCCACGATGGCCGCGTTGCAGGCCGTGCGCGCCGACATCCTGGGCGGCGCCGCGCCCGAACTGCTGAACCAGATCACGGAGCTGGCGGCCGCCATCGGCAACGACCCGAACTTCGCAGTGACGCTGGCCACCCAGATGGCCCAGCGCCCGAAGAAGTACGCCAAGAACGCGCTTCCTGGCGCCGACGAAGGGCCGGTCATCGTGATCGGCGGCGACGGCGTCTGGGAATGGTCCACCTCGGCCTATTACACCGGCTACCGGCATCCGCGCTGCGGCGAGCCGACCTTTGGCGTCACCGGCACGCCGCGGTCGCACGAAGTGGCGGCGGTCGGGGGCCTGTTCAACAAGGCCGACTACCCGCAACTCTGGGGCCTGGCGCGCGAATCCAGCCTGGTCGTGTCGCAGACACAGTTCGACGCCGAGCTCGGCGCCTACTGGTTCGTCGACGTTTCCGGCACCCAATTCCGCGTTCCCAACCTCCTCGGCCCGAACTCCTGGGGCATGTTCCCGCGTTGGGCGGCGGGGGGGGTTGACGCTGACGCTGCAAATGCAAAGGCCCTGGGTTCGAGGCAACTGGACGCGCTGCAGAACATCGTAGGTTCCGTT
>JAAEAW010203216.1_pt1 | contig 16914 bp, 19 predicted proteins | sample 7277851 | NCBI WGS metagenome assembly JAAEAW01 (sample SAMN13876994, study PRJNA601929) | soil metagenome | isolation source: soil | host: Panicum virgatum | place: USA: Fermi National Accelerator Laboratory | collected 2010-11-19 | reverse complement strand
CCCGCCGCACGCGGACGGGCTGATCGTGTCGGTCGAGCTTGCCGAAGCGAACCCGCTTGGACATCCCCGGTGCCAAAGATCGTTTTCGCTGTTGCCGGACATCACGGACCCGGCCGACCTCGACGATGGCGAGCTCGACAGCGCCGAGCCGGAGCCCACGCCGGCGGACAGCAGCGGGCAGACCGCCGCCCGGGCGGTCGTCCGGGCCACCGTGGCCCGCTACCGGGCCCGGCTCGAGGCACGCGCCCGGAAGCTCGCCGCACGCCGAACACGGAGGGACTGACGTGCACCGGTTCGAGATCGACGCCACCAACCCGCTTGACGTGCAGCTCACCATCGACGGCACCGCCCAGCCCGACGCCCGGCGGATCTCGTTCGACTCGGTCCGCCGGCAGGCCCCGGTCCTGTTCGTCGAGGTGGAGGCCGGCGGCCAGCTGGTGGGCGTCGGTGATGTGGTGGTGCAGTCGGACAGCCCGGAGGCGATCCGGGCGTGGCTGACCAAGGTCAACCCCGACGCGCTCGAACAGGCCGCGCTGGCAGCCGAGCAGGCCAGCGGCGGGCCGATGGGCCCCGGGCAGATGTTCAAGGCCGGCATGCTCGCGCTGCTGGAGACCGGCCGTGGTTGACGTCGCTGGCCCGCTGGAGTTCGCGCGGATCCAGGTCGAGAGCCTGATGACCGACGCCTGCCGGATCACGCGGCAGATCGACGGCGGCCGGGACGACACGCTCGACCCGGACACGCTCCAGCTGGAGCCGCCGACCCCGAACACCGTGCTGGTCTACGAAGGCCCCTGCAAGTTGTCCGCCCGGAACCCGTCAGGCCAGTCCACACAGGGCCTTGTGCAGGACGCGGGAGACAGGGAGTGGGCCGCCCGGTACACATTGGGCACGCCGGTGTCCGCGGAGCCCTCCCAGCCGGGGGACGACGTCGAGATGACCGCATGCGTACGCGATCCACATGTGGTCGGCCTGCTCTTCCGATCGGTGGGGGCGACGTACGGATCATTCAGAACCAGCCGCAAGACGGAGATCGAGCTACGGCAGACCCCAGGGGGTGACGGGTGAACATCACGATGCGGGTCACCGGTGCCGATGCCGCCGCCGCGCAGCTCCTCGCCGCCGCCGCCCGGGTCGAGGTGGGCATCGGCGAGGTGGTTGCCAGCCAGGGCGCCGAGCTGCAGACGGCGATCAAAGCCGCGGCATCCGGCCGTCCGGGGCCGAACATCATCACCGGCCAGTTCCACGGCGGGATCACGCTGGAGGTCGACCGGGGGCCCGGCCATGCCCAGGCCGAGGTGAGCAGCGACGCCCCGCAGGCGTACCGGCTCGAGCTGGGTTTCAACGGCACGGACTCGTTGGGGAGGCGCTACAGCGCACCTCCCTACCCCAGCTTCGGCCCCGGCTTCGACGCGGCCACGCCCGGGTTCACCGCCGCCGTCACAGCCATGGTCCGGGCGGCGCTGTGACGGTCCAGATCGCCCCGACGCAGCAGTTCGCGGACGCACTCATCGCCGCCCTACGTGCGGGCATCGGCGACGGGATCCGTGTCTACGACGGCGTGACCTACGGCAGGGCCACGTACCCCTACCTGCTCGTTCACCACCTGCAGCCCACCCTGTCCGGCCCGCCGCTCCTCGGTGACGGCGAGGACCTCACACAGGCGCCGCAGCTGGATGCCGTCGGGCAGCGCCGCGACCAGGCCCAGGCCCTTGCCGACCGGGCCCGGCAGCGAATCCTCACGGTCACCCTCGAGGTTGCCGGGTGGGTGTGTGCGTGCCGGGAGACCGAGCTGCTCGGGCAGGCGACACCGGAGGGGCAGCCGGGGCATGAGCTGTGGACGGTGCCGGCGAGGTACACGCTGACCTGGACTCCCGCGACACCCTGAGAGAACACCTGTTCGTCCGGATAGTCCGGGCTGCGCTACTCTGGGCGTGCCCAGTGCGGTGGGCCAGCGGGTGCGGCTGCTGAACGTGTCATTAGCGTTCGACCAGCCGCACGGAGGCCCCCTTTGGCGCTCATCGCTACCCAATTCGTCGGCGATTCCGGGCTCACACCCACGTTCGCCGCGGCAGCCTCCGGTGACACGGTCGTTCCGACCGACAGGACGCGGCTGGAGTTCCGTAACGCCAGCGCATCGCCGATCACGGTCACCCTCGAATGCGCGACCCCGTGCAGCTATGGGTCTACGGCCCACGACCGTCAGGTCACCGTGCCGGCCATATCCGGGAGCATTCCCGGGGAAGCCACGATGCGGACCGGCCCGGCGACACGCTTCGCCGGGGCAAACGGCCAGGCGGCGATCACCTACAGCGCGACGGCCAACCTCACCCGGGCCGCGGTGTCCGACTGATGGCGCACATCTGGATCACGTTCCCGGAGACCGGCGGGGTGTCGCTGGTCTCCGAGGACGCGCAGCGCGACGTGTGGGCGCCCCGCGGCTGGCTGCCCGTGGAGGTCGACTACGCGGCGGCTTCGGCGGCGGCAGGTGTGCCGATCACACGGCCTGGCCAGCTCACCGAGACCTACGTCCGAGAACGGGCCGCTGAGCAGCTCGCCGCGGCCATCAAGGCTGAGAGCACCCCGGCACCCGAGCCGGTCGAGACCACTACCAGCACGCGGCGTGCGGGCCGCACCAAGGCCGAGGAGTCCTGATGGCCCGCTACTTCCGCCGCTCCGACGGTCAGACGTTCTGGGCGTTCGTCCCGGCCGTCGCGAACATGGCCGCCCCGACCGCCGCCGAGATCAACGCGGGGATCAACCTGACCGCGCAGATCAGCGAGATCTCGGGGTTCACGTTCACCAACGAGCCGATCCAGACCCCGGACCTGGCGTCCGCGTTCGTCTCGTCCATCCCGGGTGAGGACGTCGCCGAGGACTGCCAGCTGATCCTGTACGACGACGCGAGCACGGCGAACTGGACGGCGCTCGCGAAGGGCACGACCGGGTACATGGTCGTCAGCCCGTACGAGAAGACGGCGTCGAGCAAGTGCCGGGTGTGGAAGGTGACCTCCACCGGGCCGAACGATCAGTACACGTTGGACGCGGAAGCCGCCAAGATCATGGTCGGGTTCTCCGTCGACATCCGGCCGAACCTCGACAGCGTGTTCCCGGCCGGGGTGACCATCTGATGACGACCCCTGCCACGAAGAGCGCCAGGACCAGGGCAGCCGCGCACGGCGATGCCGACGCCGCCGCCCGGCTCCGGGCCCGCCGGCCGGCCGAGAAGACGCTGATCCTGGCCGAAGACAACGAGCTCGGCGCCGAACTGGCAGCCGCCGTGGAAGCCGAGCGCGCGATGCGGTTCTCCGGCGACGAGACGGCGAAGGCGGAGGCATCCGCCCGGCTGGAGACGGCGCGGGCTGCGGTCGCCGAGGACGCGATCACGATCCGGCTCCGCAGCATCGGCCGGGCCGCGTACGCGAAGCTGCAGGCCGACCACATGCCGACCGACGAGGACCACCAGGCGTGGGCTCGGGACATCGGCCAGCCCGGGGCGAAGACCCGGTTCGCCCGGTCGCTCCGGCCGGCGCTGGTCGCGGCGTGCATGGTCGACCCGGCCGGTATCGGCGTCGACGAGCTGACGGACATGCTCGACGATGGCCGACTGTCCGACGGCGAGATCACCGCCCTGTTCGGTGCGGCGATCGAGCTGCACGAGGGGTCGCGGGTCGCCGACCTGGGGAAATGATCAAGGCGGATCCGCGTCTCCGGGAGGAGCTGCGGCTCTGCCGAGACATGGGAATCCCACACTCGCGGTTCCTGTCCTGGCCCGAGCTGGACCAGGACAAGGCGCTGGCGTTCGCGCAGGTGGACGCCGCGACCTGCTCCGGGTGTGGAACGCGGCCGGAGGAGTGGGAGCCGGCGCAGGGCGGGGACCGCAACGCCTACGTGGCGACCGTGCACGTCTGCCCTGGCTGTCAGGCGCGCGGAGACGCCGAGCGGGAGATGCAGCGTCGCGACGACCAGTCGTCTGGCCGCTATGTGGCGCTGCTGCCTCGCGCCATGGCGGAGGAGCGGCGCCTGGCGGCTGAGCGGAAGCGCGCGGCCCGTGCTGCGCGGATGAGCGGGGCCACCTGATGCCGATCAAGTCCCTATCCGTCGTCATCACGGGCAACGCCACTGGGCTGACGACTGCGCTCAAGGGTGCGTCGGCGCAGTTGACCGCGTTCGACCGGAGCGTTGCTGCGGCTGCGGCGGGCGCCGGCCGGCTTGACGCTGCGTCGGCTGCGTCGGCGGCTGCGCTGGGCCGACTGGACGCCGCGGCGGCAACCACCGCAGCCGCGCTGACCCGGCTTGACGCTGCTGCGGCTACCGGCGCGGCGTCCCTCGGTCGGCTGGACGCCGCCGCGGTGGCGAGCGCGACGGCTCTTGCCCGGTTGGACGCTGCGGCCACGGCGGGCGCTGTTGGTGTCGAGCGGATCGCCGCGGGCACGACGACGGCCAGCGGTGGCCTGGCGCGGCTCGACGCATCGGTCACGACCACGGCCGGGGCGATCGCCCGTCTTGACGCTGCCAGCGCCGGGCTGGCCAGCCTGGGTGTGGCGGCAACCAGCATGGGTGAGCTGGGTGTGGCCAGCCAGCTCGCGGCGACTGAGACGGTTCGGCTGCAGGCTGCGGCGACCACCACGGCGGCGGCAGTCACCCGGCTGGACGCGGCGGCCGTTGCTGCCGGCGCGGCGATCCTCGAGCTGGGTGTGGCGTCGGGGATGGCGGCGCCCGAGGTGGCCGCGCTGCGGACGGCGTCCGCGACGGCGGCGACCGCGATGACGCGGCTGACGACATCGGCGACGACCGCGTCGGCGGCTACGGCCGGGCTCGGTACGGCTGGGGCTGCGGGCGCTGCGGGCGCGAGCCGGCTTGGTGCTGGTGCCGCGGGCGGTGCGGCTGCGGCGAGCAGGCTCGGCGCGTCGTCGACGGCAGCCACGGCCGGGGTTACCCGGCTGGGTACGGCGGCGAACGCTGCCGGTGCCCCGGTGGGACGGATCGCGACGGGTGCGGCCGGTGCGACTTCGGCTGTGAGCACCCTGTCGAGTTCGGCGTCCACCGCGGCGAAGGGCGGCGTGCTGGTCCTGGGTGTTGCCCTGGCCGCTGCCGCCGTGGGCGCGGTGCAGTTCGAGGCATCGATGCGCAACGTGGCCAGCATCGACGCGCAGGTGGAACAGAATTTCGCCGCCGTCTCGCAGTCCGTGCTGAACATGGCCAAGACCGTGCCGCAGTCCGCGAACACATTGGCCGAGGGCCTGTACAACATCGCGGGCAGCGGCTTCTACGGCGCTGACGCGATGCACATTCTGGAGACGTCGGCGACCGCCGCATCTGCCGGTCTCACTGACACCAACACCGCGTCCAAGGCCATTGTCGCGAGCCTCAACGCCTACGGCATGAGCGCGAGCGAGGCCGGCAGGGTCTCCGACGCCCTATTCAGCACCGTCAACTACGGTGTCATTTCGTTCGAGGCACTCACGGGGGCGGTTGCCAACTCCGTCGGTAACGCCGCGAAGGCCGGTATCTCGATTGAGGAACTCGGCGCGGCACTGGCGACCATGACCCTGTCGGGTATGACCGCCAGCAACGCCGGTGTGTCCCTCAACAACATGATCTCGAAGCTGGTCAAGCCGAGCAAGGCGCTGAGCTCGGCGGCGCAAGAACTCGGGATCAATCTGCAGCAGGATCTGGCGAACCCGGCGATTGGCCTCCATGGCGTCATGGAGAAGCTGCGGGTGGCCAGCGAAGGTAACGTCACCACCCTGCTGAAATGGTTCCCCGAGATCAGGGCCGCGCGTGGCGCGATGGCCCTCATGGCGGCGGACGGCGATAGCTACAAGCGCGTGATCAAGGAGATGGGCACCGAGCAGAAGACCGCTGGCGAGACAGCCAGAGTTTTCGCGGTCCAGGCGCAGAGCGTCCATCACCAGCTTCAGCTGCTCGGGAACCAGGTGGCGGTCACTGGGATCGAGCTCGGCACGAAGATGCTGCCCTACCTGGAGAAGGCCGTCACTGGGCTGACCTCGTTCGGCGCAACGGTGAAGGACATCGGCGGGCAGATCGGCACGGCGGCCCGCCCCGGGGTGGATGCGCTCGTCGGGTCGATCAAGTCGCTCGCCGAGGTCGTCCAGAACACCCACATCGACACCCTGGCGGCCGGGCTGGCGAAGCTGGGTGTCGGCACCGCGGTGACCGGCTTCAACGCACTCGCCACGGTGCTGGGCACGACAACCGGGCTTCTGGCGAGCAACACGACCGCCGTGGAGGCGCTGGTCGCGGCGTGGCTGCTGTTCAAGACCGAGGCCATCGTCCGCGGTATCCAGCTCATCGCCGTGACGATCGCTTCCACGCTGGTGAACGCGCTTGTCGCTGGGATTGCCGCGATCGACACGATGATCGCCCGGCTGACGGTGATGGGTGGCGGGAACTTGTGGCGGGGCATGGCCGCTGGGGCGCTGGCGTTCGGTGGGGCGCTGGCGGTAGCGACCGCCGGTATCGGCATCCTCGTCGCGGAGCTGAAGCGGATCTCGGACGCGAAGGCGGACATCAAGAACGCGCAGCTCAGCATCGACGACATCCTCGGTCAGGCGCCGGGTGGTGCGGCGTCCGCCATCGGCCAGGTCGCCGACAAGATCGAAGAGGTCGGGCCGAAATCTCAGAAGAGCTTCGAGCAGGCACGCGCCGAACTCGCCAAGATGACCGAGGAGGCCCGGAAGAGCCTCGCCGTGTGGGATACGAAAAGCGCGGGGATCTTCTCGGCGGACTACTGGACTGAGGGTAACTGGAAAGACGCCTGGAAGATCTGGGAGCGGCCAGGACGGGAGGCCGACAAGTACCGGGAGATCCTCGGGAAGCTCGGCGAGGCTCAGGCGCAACTGGACGCCCGGCAGGAGCTGTACCGGGGGAACCTGACCGCACTGGCGAACGTATACGGGATCACCGAAGCGACCGTGGCCAGCCTCGCGGACAAGTACGGGATCGATCTGGTCACGTCGCTGGATGCGGCAGGCGCGTCGGGAGAGTCGGCCCGGTGGCAGTTCCAGGAGATCGCTGGGAGTCTCGTCGGTGCCGACGCGTCCGCCCAGCAGGCCGGGGCCGGGCTGGCTGCGCTTGACATCGCGGCCGGTGGTGCGGACCAGGCCGTCAAGGATCTGAATACGACGCTGGCTGTACTCGCCGGTAACGGGATCTCCGCGCAGCAGGCCGCGGACGCCGTAGCAACCTCGATCAACGACATTGCGGCCAACACTCGAGGCGCCCAGACCGCTACCGGCGGATACACGCAGACCCTTACCGGGAACAGCGCGGCGGCCATCGCGAACCGCGCCGAGATCCTCAACGCGATGTCCGCTGCTATGCAGCACGCCGAGGCGGTCACGAAACTGACCGGAGACACCTCGGCGGGTACGGCGGCGTTCGAGGCGCACAAGGCGGCGATCATCGATGCTGCGGTGGCGGCCGGCCGGGACCGCACCGAAGTTGAGAACCTGATCGGCAGCCTGAACATGATGCCGGCCACGGTGTCGACAGATGTTCAGGTCCCCGGGGTTGCTGATCGGACCGCCGAGGTCGTGGCGCTGACCGCCGCGATCAACTCGATCCCGTTGAGCCGGACCAGCACGATAACCATGCGGCAGCAGTGGATCGGCGCGGCAACGTCGCCGACGGGCCCGCAGGACCGTTACCTGGCCTCGACGATCCCGCGGGCGTCCGGCGGTCCGATCTACGGGCCGGGTGGGCCCACGGCGGACCAGATCCCGGCGATGCTGTCGAACGGCGAGTGGGTGATCCGCGCCAACTCGGCGGCGCAGTACGGCCCGAAGGCGATGGCGGCGATCAACGACGGCCGGGCCCGGATCATCGTGCCGGAGGGGTACGCGGCGGGCGGTCCGGTGCGGCCGGCGCCGACCCGCGCGGCTGCCGCTGGTACGGGTGCGGCGCCGGGGAGTGGGACGACCGGTGCCATCCAGCAGATCGCCTCCGGCGCGGCCAGCCTGGCGGACGTCTACCAGGCCACCACCCAAGGCGTGATCGGGACGGCCAGGGCGCTGCGTGAGGTCGTGCCGCGGATGTGGCGCGCGGACCAGCAGTCCAGCTCCCTGGCGGCCTCGACGGCCTCGGCAGATGGGCAGATGGGCCGCTGGCGCGACACCCTCGTCGACACCACGGGCCGGGTGGATCTGCACCGGGACGGGCTGCGGCTCCTCGGCCTGCAGATGGGTGCGGCGGCCGTCCAGCAGTACCCGGCGCTCACCGCCGCCGTGGATGTGCAGACGACGTCCCGGGTGGCGGAGTCGGCGGCGCAGGCGCTGCATCAGCAGGGCCTGGTGCTGCTCGGGACGACGATGGACACGGCGTCCGGCACCCAGCTCCCCGCGCTGACGGGGAGCACCGACCTCCAGACCACGGCCACGGACCTGCTGACGGCCGCGGTGGACCTCGGGACGCAGGCGTATGGCCTGGCGACCGAGGCGACCGGGCTGGACACGGACACCCGGGACATCTGGACCACGGCGACGGATCTCGGGACCGCGGCCACCGACCTGCTCACGGCAGCGGTGGATCTGGCGACGGTGGCGACCGGCGAGCAGACCACGGCGACCACGACGCAGACCACCGCGACGAACACCCAGACCACGGCGACGAACACCGCGTCGACGGCGACGACGGCGTTCTCGGGGACGGTGAAGCAGTCGACCACCGACCTCGGCGCGAACGCCGCGGCGGCCACCACGGCGGCGGCTGCGGTGCGGGAGTACGCGGCGGCGCTGAACGCGGTGCCGAAGCAGGTCACGTCCACCGTGACGACGAACTACGTGACCACCGGGACGAAGCAGGCGGCCGGGTTCGCGGGCGGTGGGCAGATCTACGGGCCGGGGACGGGTACCTCCGACTCGGTGCCGATCATGGCGAGCCGGGATGAGTGGATCATCCGGGCGGCGGCTGCCCGCCAGTACGGCACGGCGGCGATGTCGGCGGTGAACGCCGGCACGGCGCGGATCGTGGCCGGCTCGGCGCAGGGCTTCGCCACGGGCGGGCTGGTGGGCGGGTACGCGCAGGGCGGCATGGTCCGCGGGTCGTGGGCGCCGGTCGGCGGCGGTACGACGGTCAACATCAACGCGCCGGTCAGCCTGACGATTAAGGGCGGTGACAGCAGCGCGGCGACGATCCGCGCTGCCGAGCGGGCCGCACAGCAGGTGGTCGACAAGGGGTTCGGGAAGCTCGCCGCGGCGATCGGCGCGCGGCCTGGCAGGGGGCGCGGCTGATGGCACTGATCACCCTGCGGCCGAACGCGGTCGTCAGCTCCGGGAGCTGGACGAACACCGGCGGCGGCATCCCCGCGGTGCTGAGCGACGACTCGGACGCCACGTACGCGCAGGCACCGTCCGGCGGGTCGAACCTGACACTGGCGATCACGGATCTGACGACACTGCCCGCCGGGGCCCGGATCACGAGCGTCGTGTTCCGGGTGCGCCGCGGGTCGTCCGGCGACGCCATGATGACCCTGAACGCGCTCTATTCGGGCATCGCGCAGACCCTCGTTTACAACGAGGACGTCGACAGCATCGCGACGGGCACCTATCCGCCGCTGACCAGGGCGCCGGGTGGGGCGACCTGGACCACGAGCGTGGTCAACGGCCTGCAACTCAAGATCTACGGCTCGGCCAACACCGTCCGCGTCTACGAGGTGTACGCGGACGTCTACTACGACCTGCCGCCGACCGCGACGCTGTTGTCGCCGTCGGGCACGGTCACCGATCCGTTCCCGACGCACACGTGGGCGTACGCGGACACGGAGGGTGGGGCCCAGGGCGGCTACCAGATCGCAGAGTTCCCCCTGGCCACCACGCTGGCGTCCGGGTTCAACCCGGAGACCAGCGCGGGCGTGGGCGGGGTGCTCGCGTCCGGCGGGGCCAACAGCTGGACGCCGACGTGGCCGCCGATCACCACCGCCGGGACGTACAAGTCCTACCTGCGGGTGTACGAGGTCGGCAGCAGCCAGTGGGGCCCGTGGACCTCGATCGAGTGGGTGTTCGCCGGAGACCTCCCGACCCCGCCGCTGCTGACCGCGACGGCGGAGGACAGCGAGCGCCGTGTCCGCCTGGACGTGGTCCAGCAGGACAACCTGCTCGGCTACCGGCAGGCGAGCGCGGAGAGCACGACACCGACAGATCATCCGGGCTGGTACGAGGCCGGGAACTGCACCCGCAGCACGGGCAGCACAACGGCGGCCGGCGCCGAGGGCGTCGCGGTGCACATCATGACCACCCTCGCGGCCGGCAGCGCGCAGTTCCGCGGCGGTGGGGCGTGGACGATGGCGGACGGGTCGCTGTCGCTGCAGGCGATCCCCGTGAAGCCGCTGGTGACCCGGACCGCGGTGTGGCGGGTGTGGCAGGCGGCGAACGCTGCCCGGCCGGCTCGGGTGGACTGGGAGTGCCGGGCGGCGGACGGGACCTACCTGTCCACGATCGCGGGCACGCAGGTCACGACGTTCACGAACACCACGATGCGGCAGGTTAGCCAGGACATCACCCCGCCGGCCGGCTGTGTGGCGGTGATCCCGATCCCGATGGCGGTCGCGGCGACGGCGGCCGGCGAGGTCTACCACTGGGATGGGCTCGGCCTGATGCCGCAGGGCCTGCCGTACGGCCGCGGCGGTCTGGCGATCACGAACCAGCTCAGCGCGAACCTGGGCAACGGCGACCTGTCGCTGTCCTCGCAGTGGCATGACGCGACCGACGGCACGATGTCCCGGATCACTGGTGAGGCGACGCCGTCCGGGGCTGCGCTGCAGGTGACGCTGACCGGCGCGAGCTCGGAGCCGGAGACGGACCCGTTCCCGGTCTCAGCGCAGGACCAGATCACGATCTACGGCCTGTGTCGCAAGAGCGAAGCATCGGCGGCTGAGGGCCGCGTGGTGATCGTGTTCTACTCGGATCCCGAGGGGACGCAGTTCGTTCAGTACAACGCGACGCCGAACGCGAATCCGACGTCGCTGGCGAACCGGTGGTCGGCGACCAGCGTCACGCTGTACCCGCCGGCCGCTGCGGTGTCCGCGCGGATCCGGGTCCGGTCCGCGATGACGTCGAGCACGTCGGGCCGGTGGATCCGCTGGTCCCGGGTGGGTTGGATCATCGGCGGTGAGGCGCCGGTGGCGCACCAGCCCGGCCCGCGGGTCATCGCCCGGCCCGTCGTCGAGTTCTCGGACGACGGCGGGACGACCTGGGATTTCGTGCGGGGCGCGACGGACAACCGCTACCCCGCCGATGGGGCGGCGACCACCTACGACTACGAGGCCCCGCCGGGTGCCGAGCGGATCTACCGGGCGCGCACGGCGGCTACCGATTACGTGCTCAACGCTGCCGGAGCTGAGCTGGCCTCGGAGCCGTGCACCCCGGTGCCGGCGACGCTGGGCGCGGATGGCTGGTGGCTGAAGGACCCGACGTCGCCCGGGTCGATGCTGCGGCTGCAGGTGGCCGGCAGCCTGTCCAGTACCAGCCCGGTGCCGATGACGGAGTACGTCCCGATCGGCGGCACACGCAAGATCGTCCTCTCCGATGTGCCGCTCGGCGAGGAACTGGACCTCCCGCTGATCATCCGCGGGGCCGCGGCGTGGACGGCCTTCGAGGCGCTCCGCCAGCGGGCGACAACCCTGCTGCTGCAGAGCGACTACGGCCGGCAGTGGTACGTGATGCCGGGGGACCGTGAGGTCACCCTGCACTCGTCGACCACCCGGCGGGTCGACCCGACCCGCACGGTGAGCCTGCACCTCGTCGAGGTCGAGCGGCCTGCGGACATCAGCCGGTACGACGGGACGGCCGCCTGATGTACCCGGTCAGCCCGCGCTGGCGTGCCGCGATCTCCCGCTCGCACCGGGTCGTGTCCCGCGTCGAGCTCCGGTCGGGCGATGAGGTGGTGGCGGACTCGTCGCGGCTCCGGGTGCTGTCCGGCTCGGTAAAGTTCGACCAAGACGCCGCGGTGCGCAGGACCTGTGAGATCGAGCTGCAGGCGCCGGCTGACCTGGTACCCACGTTCGTCAGGCGGACTGCGCTCGACCCGTTCGGCCATGAGCTGGCGGTCTGGCGAGGGATCGACTACCGGCTGTCGGGAACGGCCGGGCCGGAGTATGTGCCTGCCGGGGTGTTCCGCGTCGAGGTGACCGCGGTGACGGACGGGCCGGCCGGGGACAGTGTGGTGACGCTGTCCGGCTACGACCGGTCGGACGCGATCAGCCGGTCGACGTATGAGCGGCCGTACGCAATCCCGTCCGGGACGAACCTGGTGACGGCGGCCGCGGCGATTGTGGCCGATCGGTCCAGCCTGCCCACGACGCCGCAGATGATCCTGACGAGCGTCACGGAGACCACGCCGCTGCTCCTGCTGGAGGAGGGCGCGGATCCGTGGGCTGACGGCGTGCAGCAACTCGCGATCGCGGCCGGCTGCGAGGCCTACTTCGACGTCAGCGGCACGTTCGTGATGCGGCCGGAACCGCAGGTGCTCGAGCCGGCCGCGGTGACGCTGGCGGAGGGGCCTGGCTGCACGATCCTAGAGCTTGATCGGGAGTACACCCCCGGCTTCAACGGGGTGATCATCACCGGCGAGTCGTCGTTCGCAGGCCCGGTGCGTGGTGAGGCGCTCGATTTGAACCCGGACTCGCCTACCTACTGGTACGGCCGGTACGGACGGCGGCCGAAGTGGGAGACACACCCGCTGGCGATCTCGCCGACGATCGGGAACCGGATCGCCCGCACCAGGCTGCTACAGGTTTCGGGTGCTGGTGAGGTCGTGACGCTGCGGATGATCCCGGACGCATCCCTGCAGGAGGGCGACGTGGTCCACCTGCGCAGGGCCCGGTCGGGGCTCGACGACCTGCTGATGCTGCAGTCGGGGGAGATCCCGCTGACGCACGCCAACCCGCAGCCGGTCGTTTTCCGAGACAGGCGGGTGCTCAGTGCCGCGTGACGTTGTGGATCAGATCGCCGCGGCGGTCGTCGCCGCACCCGCGCTGTCGGACCGGGGTGCACACCGCCGGTGGGGCACGGTCGTCTCCGTCGGCGCCGGGGTGGTCGACGTGGACATCGGCGGGAGCCCCGTGCCAGGGGTGCCGTATCTGCGGTCGTACACGGACCCGGAGGCAGGGGACCGGGTGCTGGTGCTGGTGGAGGACGGAGATCTGATCGTGATCGGAGCGGTGACATGACGCCGGGTGGGATCGCGATCTTGACGATCGAGATCGTGTTGGGGATGGCCGTGCCCGCGGTGCTGATCGCGGGCCATCGGGCGATGCGGAAGCTGGCCGCGATCGAGGACGTGGTGTGTGGCCGGCCGGCGAACGTGTGGCTTGGTGACGCGGAGGTGCCGGGGATCGCCTCCCGGATGCGGGTGGTCGAGGAGCGCACGCGGACGTTGGAGGGCAACGGCGGCAGCACGCTGGCGGATGCGGTCCGGCGTACCGAGACCAAGGTCGACACGTTAGCGGTCCGGATGGATGACCACGTGCGGAACCATCCCGGGCCGGGTGCGTCGTGACGGGCCGGTGGGACGAGCTCAGGCACGGCCATCCGTCGCGGGCGATCGACCGGGGGGCGTGGGAGCCGGAACTGGCCCGGGCGGAGGCGGCTGCCGCGTGCCGCCTCGAGGCGGATGCGCTGGCGGCCCGGGTGGTCGAGCAGGCGCGGGCGGTGCGGTTCTGGGCCGGGCTGCTGCTGGGCCTGGCCGTGTCGGGCGGGCTGCTGTGGGTGTCGCTGCGAACGGGAGGCTGACCGTGTCCGACTTCGCTGATATCAGCAGTCATCAGGCCGGGGCGGATCTGGCCGCCTACGCGCGGGCCGGGCACGACCGGATCCTGATCAAGGCCAGTCAGGGGACCGGCTACGCCAATCCGTACTTCGGTGGCTGGTGGAGGTCGGCGGGTCAGGCCGGGTTGGCGCGGGGTGCCTACCACTACGCGACGCCGTCTACCGGGTCGACGGGCCAGGCCGAGGCCGACCAGTTCGACCGGACGCTGCGGGCGGCCGGCGGGCTGGGTCCGCGGGACTGGCTGTGCCTGGATGTCGAGGACCCGGACGAGCTCGGGCCGGCCGCGGCTGATCACGCCGCGGCGTTCTGTGCGCGGATGGTCCAGCTCGGCTACGCGGGCGGGGTCATCTACTCCGGGACCTGGTACCTGGGGCCGGTGGGGTTGACGGCGGTGATGTTGCCGGAGCGGTGGCAGTGGCTGCACCTGGCCGACTACCGGACGGCGGTCCCGGACTCGGCACTGCCGCTGCCGGCGGGCTGGTCGCCGGGGCGGCTGCTCGCCCGGCAGTACACCGACAAGGCGGACCAGCCCGGGATCCCTGGTGCCAGTGATCGAAACCGTGTTCTGCGCGAGTGGCTGCCGTCTGCGGCCCGCGCCATCGAGGAGGACGACATGCCATCCGCCGATGAGGTCGCCGACGCTCTCATGGCCCGGCTGTGGGGCCAGATGACCGAGCCGCCGCCCGGCGCGGCCCCGGACTGGTACCCGCCACGGCAGCCGCATCCCGGGGCGGTGCTGCGCCGGGACTACGAGATGACCGGCGCGGCGCTGTCGGTGGCGACCGCGGTCCGGGAGGACACGGCGGCGATCCGCGCGGCGCTCGCCGAGGTGCTCGGCGCTGACCATCCCGCGACGTCTGCCCTGGCGCCCACCCCGCAGCGAGTCACGGTCGATGACCTGGTGGCGCTGGCGCCGCAGGTGACGCCTGCGGACGCGGCTCGGGTCGTCCGCGCCTACGCGCCCCGCCTCGATCCGACCCCCGTCACCCCCACCTGAAGGAGAGCACCCGTGAACCGCAAGATCCGCGCCTACCTCAAGGACCTGGCCGAGCGCACCGGCTCCACGTTCGCGGAGGCATTCGGTGCCGCCCTGATCGCGGGCGGTGCTTTCTCCGTCGGTGGGATCGGGGACCTGTCGATCTGGGAGTCGGCGGCGTTGTCCGGCGCTGCCGCGGTGCTGGCGTTCCTGAAGGGGCTGGCCGCGACGGCGATCGGTGACCGCCGGTCCGCGTCGCTGGTGCCGTCTGTCCCGGCGGCTCCGCCTGAGTTTCGGTAGGCGCGTCGTGCGCCTGCTGCCGTGGCCGTCCAAGAGGGCGGTCGCACGTCTCGAGAGAAAGGTGTGCCAGGTGGCCACTGCACAGGAGAAGCTCGACGAGGCCGTCGGCCTGATCGGCGAGGACATCACCGCGATCGCCGAGGAGATCGCCCGGCTGAAGGAGCAGGCGCCGCCGGAGCTCGACTTCGGCCGGCTCGACGAGCTCGTCGCCCGGGTGGACACGGTCGCGCACCCGCCGGCCGTCGAGCCGGAGACGCCGGCCGAGCCGGCGCCCGAGGAGCCCGGGGAGGAGACTCCCGCGTTCTGACGCACCACCAGTGAAGCGCCGGCCCCGTGCGGGGTGGCCGGCGCTTCGTCGTGTCCGGGGGCGACACGGGCCCGTGGTGTCGGTGCTGGCGGCGTCTGGCTGGGTAGCCTGCCGCTGTTCCGGTGGCAGGAACGCCGAAGCCCCACCCGCTGGCTCCCCTGGCGGGTGGGGCTTCGGCGCGTCCGGGGTGAGTCGGTCGGATCACCCCACGGGCGTGGGGAGGACTACGCCAGCGGGTCGGCCTCCCGGGCCCGCTCCTTGTAGACGGCGTCTGCGCCGTTGTAGAAGCCGGAGCGGTAGGGCGGAGTGTCGCGGGGGTACCCGGCGGCGCGTGCCGCCTCGGCGAATTGGGGCGTCTTGGGCGGGTAGTAGCCCTCGCGGGCCCAGTCTCGGACCGACATGAGGAGCGCGGACTCAAGCTCGGCCAGGGGAATGCTGCGTGCCCACCTGGCGCCCGCCGACTCGCCCGCGACCCGATCCGCCTGGCGCTGGGCGCTGACCGCCAAGCGGGCAGCCTGATCGCTGCAGGCGCTCATCTCCCGGGCGGCGTCGTCGGATGTCATGGTCACCAGGGGGCCGTGTGGGGCCGGCCCGTTCTCGATGCTCACCGCGGCAGTTTGCCAGAGGTGCTTGGCGCGTTACCCGGCGAGCGCTGGCTCGACCAACACCGGCCGGACTGGCGGGACGCGCCGAGCTGACCGCCGGTCAGACCTCGGACGGGGGCAGCGCGCGCCGTTCGGCTGCGCTGACGAGCTGCCCGAGCTCCCGGACGGGTTCGAGGGCCGGCCACTGGGCGTCCATCTGCCGCCACATCTGCGCGGAGACGTCGACAACCCAGCTCGTTCGCTGCTCGCCGACGGCGGCGAGTGCGGATCGGGCGGCCGCCGCGGCGCGCTCGGGGTCGGGTTCGGGGCGGCGTAGGTAGCTGCGGGCGAGCGCGTTGTACGAGCCGCCTAGCATCCCGGCCTGCTCGGTCTCGGTGTAGACGTCGATGGCCCGGCGGGCGTGTTCTTCGGCGGCGGGGTCGGCGAGGGTGGAGAGGATCGCCGCGGTCTGCGCGCGGGCCAGGTCCTCGCCGACGGGGACGGTGCCGGGGAGCGTCTGCCCGGTCCACAGGTGGGCCCAGACGTCGGTGAGGGCGTGCCGTGCTGCTGGGGCGTCTCCGGCGCGGGCCGCGGCGCGGGACTCGCAGACGGCCAGCATGGGCCGGGCGTAGGGGTGGGCACTCTGGCGGCGTTCGGCCGCTACGGCCTGGGCGCGGTGGGGCTGGTTGCGAAAGAACGCGAAGCTGGAATCGAGGATCGCGACGCAGTCGGCGAGTAGGCGGTCTCCGGCTTCGTCGGCATGCTGGCCGGCCAGGTGGAGATAGGTGTCGGCGGCGCCGTGGTGACCGAGATCGTTCGCGGTGAGCGCGAGGTACACGACGAGCTGGCCGGCGCGGGTGTCCAGGGTGGTGCGGGTCTTGCCTCGGACCCGGGCGTCGAGGAGGCGCTCGGTGGCGATCCAGCCCTCTTCGACGCGGGGGACGAGGGTGGCGGCGGGGGTG
>JAAEAW010365446.1_pt1 | contig 16936 bp, 5 predicted proteins | sample 7277851 | NCBI WGS metagenome assembly JAAEAW01 (sample SAMN13876994, study PRJNA601929) | soil metagenome | isolation source: soil | host: Panicum virgatum | place: USA: Fermi National Accelerator Laboratory | collected 2010-11-19 | reverse complement strand
GGGGTTACTGTGGATGGAAAGGAAAGGATAAGTGTTAAAGGTAAGTAAAAGAAAGAATAAAAAAGGGGAAATCTGATAATGGTTAATCGGTTATATTTGCAATATAATTATGATAGTTCGAATCTATCTTTCTCCAAAATAAAAATATTCAGAACTAACTTCTGCCTCCAGGCAACGCCAGCTCCTATATAACCTGGCTTATTTTATTTAATTAATAAGGGAAAGTAGCTTTACTTAAGGTAACCATCTATATCCCCCAGCTTTCGTATCCCTGAAAGGGAAAGGGGCAGTATACTAGACGGAGTAGCCTATGGCTATAAGGGATAATAATAATTATTAAATTAAGAGCGTAGTATAATGGTAGTATAGCAGTCTCCAAAACTGTTTGTAGGCGTTCGACTCGCCTCGCTCTTGTCTATTTTTGTTCAACGCTATAAATTTTTTTACCCTTAAAATGGCTAGACAACGCCTTGCCCACGGTTACAATATCCTCTAGTCTAAGGAAACCTTCTACCCTTAACCAACTATCCCCCCCCCCCCCCCCCGAGTGGAGGGGGGGGTGGGCGTAGCCAATTGGAAGGAAAACAAACAAAATAATGACGAACATGTTGAAATTGGTAAACAATCTTCTCTTAAGCAGAAGTGGGAGTAATCCCTTAAGAGTTCAAGTCTCTTTGTTCGTAATTTAATTGTTTCAAAAATAGTGTTTTTTTACTTGCTTGGCTCCTGCGGAGCCTACTTACCATTAGTAACAGCTGGTATATATTTAAAAAAGAGATACTATCTCTACGAGTATAGTAAAGTGGTATAACTTCTACCTTCCAAGTAGACATCATCAGTTCGAATCTGATTACTCGTACTTAATTTTATTGCTTCCTCTTTTTTCTTTTTAATTATTATCTACTATCTCCTAGCCTTACTAGGTGGAAAAGTCTATACTATCCCTAACCACCTGCCCCCTTCTTCCCGCAGTAACCCCCTTAAATGGGGTAAGAGGGATACGGTGGTAAGGGGCAGAGGTAGACTCAGCCTCTTTATGAAAAAGGGTACTTGGTCGAGTGGTTTATGGCGCTCGTCTTGAAAACGAGTACTTCTAAAAAAAGTCGTCGGTTCGAATCCGACAGTGCCCGAATGGCTATCTTTTCCTTTTTAAGATAACAAGGAAAAGATAGTTAATTACATCTTATTGGCAGACGTAGCCAGTAACCTATAATCTATTACTCCACAGGTAATTGCTTTACCATTAAGCTAAAGATGTAATAAAGAATTTCTCCTTATTTTTCCTTATAGTCCTTCCCTATCCTTATCCCATAGGCGGAGCCTACCTCTCTCTAACTTTCCTGCCTAGCGTAGGCTTTGCCTATGGCTAATTGCCTAGCCATAGGCTAGGCAAGAAAGGATTTACCATTCCTTCAGTAGGACTACCAAATTGTTAGGGGGGGCATAAGCTATCCCCCAGCTTTAGTAACCATCTTCCCCCCCCCCCCTGCTAAAGCTGGGGGATAGATGATAAGGGCAGGTATAAACTTATAATAAATAATTCTTTTAGTTCAATGGTTAGAACGGCATTCTTCTAAAGTGCACATTCTGGTTCGAATCCGGAAAAGAATAATTATACTAACCTATCCTCTCACCTTTTATAGTCGAAGGCTAGTAGGAAGCCCTACTTGCCCCTCTATATCTTTTATCATCTATTTGATGGTTTAGTTGGGCTAGAGTAAGCTCCGCATTAAAAAAATTCATAATTTTTTTAGGCCTGGGATTATGGATAAGGAAGCCTACCATCCCTAACCACCGTTAGGAGGTAAGGGGTAGATAAAGAGGGTTAAGTTTACAGATGGTTCTGTAGAAGACCTGCAAAGTCTTTAAATTTAAGGTTCAATTCCTTCTTAACTCTTTTTTCTAGTCTATTTGGCAGTGCTTGCCTAGCCCCTTTCTCCCCTAACCATCTATTTAATGGTAAATAGGGCAAGGCTAGTAAAAATATTTATTTTAAAGATCATCTTAAGTTAAAATTCCGTTATCACTTGCCCCTAAACCTTTTTTTTCTTACACTAACCCTCTTACCCTCTATAATCCTAACCTTCTATAACCCCCCCTACCAATAGCAAACCTATTGGTAGGGCTTACGTAGGCTAGACAAAATGGTAAAGCGGGGTTGGCTAGCCTAGCTACTTGTCTATGGCTATAAAGGTAAGGCAAGGAGAAAGATAAAAAATTTTTATATATAACAGCCGTCCGGTATTAAAAAATTAAGAGGTTAATCCCTTTACCATCTATACTCCTAACTATTTATATCTCCTTAACCATCTATATCCCCCAGCTAAAGCTGGGGGCAGTAGGTTAAGGGACAATAGGAAAAGGAAGCAGATGGTTAGTGGGATAGATTAACTTATAAAAAATAATGGATTTATTATTTTCATATTTTAATACTATTTCTAATGATGCTCCTCAACCTTGGCAATTAGGTTTCCAAGATAGTGCTGCACCAGGTTTTACAGGATTAGTAACATTACATAATACTATTGGATTTTATTTAATAGTGATATTTTTATCAGTTGCTTGGGTATTGTTTTCAATAATATACTATTACAACAATAATAATAATCCTATAGCTCATAAATATTTAACACATGGAACAGTTTTAGAGTTAGTATGGACTATTACTCCAGCATTAATTTTAATAGCTATTGCATTCCCTTCATTTAGATTATTATATTTAATGGATGAAGTTATATCTCCTACTTTAACTATTAAAGTAGTAGGACATCAATGGTATTGGTCTTATGAATATTCAGATTTTGTAACAGATAGTGGAAATTCTATTGATTTTGATTCATATATGATACCTGAATCTGATTTAGAATTAGGTCAATTTAGATTATTAGACGTAGATAATAAATTAATTATACCTGTTGATTGTCATATTAGATTAATTATTACAGGTGCGGATGTTTTACATTCTTTCGCTGTTCCTTCTTTAGGATTAAAATTAGATGCTGTACCTGGTAGATTAAATCAAGTGTCTTTCTTAGCTGAAAGACCTGGTACATTCTATGGTCAATGTAGTGAAATCTGTGGAGTATGGCATGGATTTATGCCTATAGTAGTAGAAGCTGTATCTTCTCCTGATTTCTTAATTTGGATTGATTCAGCAAGTAGCTAACCCTTACCATTATCCCCCTTTTCTCCCTTAACCATTTAATAGATTGGTAAAGGGAGAAAAGGGGCCTAGCTAACACCCCCCCCCCAATGGGGAGGGTTGGAAAAAATAAACAATTGAAAACTTTTGTATTTATAAAAATACTTAATTACCTATGACTATTAACCTTTTTTTGCCTAGCCTTCTATAGGCGAAGCCTGATTAGGTAAATATTTTTATTTACAAATATAATTATATTTTATACCTCCCCTTACCATCCTACCCCTCCCCTCTTACCATCCTTTGGATGGTAAGAGGGGAGGATGGTATCTAGGCTAAAAATAAATCAAAAGGAGTTGCTATAATTATAAATAGTATAAATTATTAATCGGTAGACTAGGCCTATTTACCTATGACTATAAGGAAAGGGTAAAGTGAAAGGCTAAATATCCAAAATAATATACTAATAATGACCTTTTCTATCCCCTTACCCTCCTTTTTGCCCCCTCCCCTTAATAAAATTTAAGGGGAGTAAGGTCATTAGGAGGATGGTAATAGGGTAAGTTTAACAGGAAAAAAATAAAGTCAAATGATCAATAGTAATATTAGCCTTTTAAAATCTTTATTATTTAATTTAATAGATGTAATTAGTATAATAGTTCCTGTTTTATTAGCAGTAGCTTTTATGACAATTATAGAAAGAAAACAATTAGCCGCACATCAAAGAAGAGTAGGACCTAATACAGTAGGATACTATGGAGTATTACAACCTTTTGCTGATGCTTTAAAATTAATATTGAAAGAAACAGTTATACCTTCACAATCCAATAAAGTAATTTTTTATTTAGCCCCTGTATCTACTTTAATTTTTAGTTTATTAGGATGGGGAGTAATACCTTTTGGTCAAGGAATAGCTATATCTGATTTTTCAATGGGAATAATATATACTTTAGCTCTTTCTTCTTTAGGAGTTTATGGTGTATTATTAGCAGGATGGTCAGCTAATTCTAAATATGCCTTTTTAGGATCATTAAGATCTACTGCTGCAATGATTTCTTATGAATTAATATTAAGTTCAGCTATATTAATAATAATATTATTAACTGGATCTTTAAATTATATAACAATAATAGAAACACAAATATCAGTATGGTTTATTATACCATTATTACCTGTATTTATTTTTTATTTTATAGCTATTTTAGCTGAAACTTCTAGAACTCCTTTTGATTTACAAGAAGCAGAATCTGAATTAGTTGCCGGTTTCTTTACTGAACATTCTTCTGTACCATTTGTATTCTTCTTTTTAGGAGAATATTCATCAATAGTTTTATTTAGTTGTATAACAGCTATATTATTCTTAGGAGGATATCAATTTCCTGAATTATTTATTAATGATACAATTATTAACCTTCAATCTATTATTTTAGGTTTAAAAACATGTATATTCTGTTTCTTTTTTGTTTGGTTTAGAGCTACTTTACCTAGATTAAGATATGATCAATTAATTGATTTATGTTGGTTAAATTTATTACCTGTATGTGTAGCTTTTATTATATTAATTCCTAGTATTTTAATTGCCTTTAATATATCACCTTATTAACCCCTTATCAATTTGTTCCATCCCTACCCCCTGCCTTTTGGCTGGTAACCATCTAATGGATGGTAAGATAGGGGGTTTACTGGCGGGGATGGAAAGGTAACGCCTGCCCTTTAATTATAATCTTATTCCTGGCAACGCCTGCTGTATATAAGATTATATCCCTACACCTGTGTAATATAATTTCACTACTGTCTAATTAAATCCCTACGGCTACAAAGTGAATAAAGGATAAATTAATAGGTAAGAGAAGGGAAAGGGTTAAGTAGTATTTAAGATTGAACAGGTAACATTTTAAATGCATGGAATGGGATAGGACTAGCTAATGTCCATTCTATAGTATTAACACCTTGATTATCTTTAAATTGATTTTCACTTGTGAAATAAGGAACTACAGCCCAAGGGTTATTAGAACTAGTAGGTTGGTTAGCAAATATATCATAAATAATATAACCAAATAATACTGTAGCAACTACAGAAATTAATGACCCAAAACTAGAAATAGCATTCCATCCACTAAATGCATCAGCATAATCAGGAATTCTTCTTGGCATTCCAGCTAAACCTAAGAAATGTTGAGGGAAGAAAGTTAAATTAACTCCAATAAATAGAGTCCAGAAATGTATTTTTCCTAATAAATCATTAAATGATCTACCAACAATTTTAGGTGTCCAATAATAGAAACCTGCAAATAAAGCAAATACAGCACCCATTGATAAAACATAATGGAAGTGAGCAACAACATAATAAGTATCATGGAAAGCAACATCTAATGAAGCATTAGATAAAACAACTCCAGTTAAACCTCCTATAGTGAATAAAGCTAAGAAACCTAAAACAAATAATAAAGGTGTATTATATTTTAAACTTCCACCATATAATGTAGCTAACCATGAGAATATTTTTATTCCTGTAGGTACAGCAATTACCATTGTAGCTGCTGTAAAGTAAGCTCTTGTATCAACATCTAATCCTACTGAGAACATATGATGAGACCAAACTAAGAAACCTAAAATTCCGATAGAGAACATAGCATAAACCATACCTATATAACCAAATATTGGTTTACCTGAGAAAGTAGATACTATATGACTAACTATACCAAATCCAGGTATAATTAAAATATAAACTTCAGGGTGTCCGAAGAACCAGAATAAATGTTGATATAATATAGGATCTCCACCTCCAGCTGGATCATAGAAACTAGTATTGAAATTTCTATCTGTTAATAACATTGTTATTGCACCAGCTAAAACAGGTAAAGATAATAATAATAATATAGCAGTAATAAATATAGCCCATACAAATAAAGGTAATTTATGTAATGACATTCCATTTGTTCTCATATTTAATGTTGTACTTATGAAGTTTATAGCTCCTAATAATGAAGATATACCTGCTAAGTGTAAACTAAATATGGCTAAATCTACTGAACCACCTGAATGTGATTGTATTCCGGCTAAAGGAGGATAAACTGTCCAACCTGTACCTGCACCATTTTCTACTAAAGAACTTAATAATAATAAAATTAATGCTGGTGGCAATAACCAAAATGAAATATTATTTAATCTTGGAAAAGCCATATCTGGACTACCACAATGGATAGGTAAAAAATAATTACCAAATCCTCCTACTAAACCTGGCATTACCATATAGAATATCATAATAAAAGCGTGAGCAGATATTATTACATTAAATAATTGATGATCTCCTTGTAAAAATTGAACTCCTGGACTAGATAACTCTAATCTGATTAACACAGAAAAAGCTGTTCCTATCATTCCAGAAAATACTGAAAATATTAAATATAAAGTACCTATTTCTTTAGCATTCGTAGAATTTAACCAACTCAAAGTAATTTATTTGTTTGTTTTGTTTTGTTTTCTATTTACCTCATTCTTCCCTAGCCTGGCCTTTAAAAAATTTATTGTTTTTTTATATATGGCTAGGCAAATCCTCTTATCCCCTAATTACCATCATCCCAGCCCTTAATAAATTTTAAAGGCCAGGGGGATGGTTAGGAAAAAAAAGAGGAGGGTAGGGTAAGAACTTGGTTAGAAAATGATAAAAATTTTAATTTTTTTGTTAATTTAATTGCCCCTCCCTGGCTTCGCCTTTAGGAGGCTAGGCAACAAGAGAATTATCTACTGGCTTGACACCGACTAGCCTGCCCTATGTAAGGGCAGTAGCCTAGGCACTTCCAAGCTAAATTAGTGGGTTAGGGGATATTGTAAACGGGCAGATGGTTAGAAGAATATATTTTTTCACCAAGTTTTCACTAGTTTTTCTTATTTCTAATCTAATTAATAAAAAAGGTTAAAATCAATAGTGAGTAAAATTTTTTAAATATGTCTTATTTAATCTTAATAGTCTTTTAGTTATTCAATACCCTTAAACCTATCCCCTTCTTATAATAGATAAGGGGGAGGGTAAGGGAAGGAAATATTAAATTTAATATTGTCAAATTTAATAGTATTTTTGCTTCTTTTATAGCTGCTCTTTTAATTTCCCCCCACCCTTTTTTTCTAACTATCCGCAACGCGGGCAAATTTAAAAAAAGGAAGAAAGTAGGTAGGATTAAAAAACAAGTCAAATAAAGGGATAGATAAAATAATAATCACCTTACCTTCTTAAAATAAATTATAATAACTATCCCCTAGTAATCCCTTGGGGGGTAAGTCTACTCTTGTCTAGTCCTATCATCCCTTACCGTTTGGTAAGGGCATAAGTAAAGCCTACAAGAATAGGCTTGCCTATGGCTACGGTAGATAGTCCTATTTACTAATCAGAGCGGTTCTTTATCCTTGCCCCTTTCCCCTTCGGGGATACTAAAGCTGGTGGATAAGGTAGAAGAGCTGTGGTAAATAGTAGCATATTAAATTATTTAATAAATTTTAGCCCTAACCATCATCCCCAGCCTACGGCTGGGGGGAAGAAGGATGGTAATTTAATGGGGAGGTAAGGTCAGTTTAAAAACCGTTGGCGAAAGAATATATTTATATACACTTTTCTTTCCCCTCCTTTTTTATTTCCTTTCTATTGGAAGCCTTGCCATTTCCTTATATTATCTGGCTATCCGCGGAGCGGAAAGGCAACGCCTAGTCTGCCTTAACCATCTATATCCCTTAGCTCCTGCGGAGCCTTACTGTCTCTAGCCTTAGATTACCTTCAGGTTAGGGGATAGTAAAAGGGAAGTAGTCCAAGTAAGAGGTAAGTAGGCCTAGCCTAAGGCTACTTTTGGTTATTAATTACCATCATTCTTTACCATTTAGTAAAGGATGGTTAGAAAATGAAAAGAAACACTATAAAAATAATCGGTTAAATTTAAGGTTCCTTCTTAAAAAACAGGAAAAGCCTTACACCCTTCTGTTTTTTACTTGGCTGGCTTAAGAAGCCTATCCCCTTACCATTTAGTAAAGGATGGTAGGCTCGAGTCAAGTAAAAGGGGGGAGGGAGTAAATTATCCCCTTTTAGGGGCAAAATTAATTTAAAAAATAACAAATAAATGAGAATATTAAAAAGTCAATTTCTATTAAGAATATTTAATTCTTATGTAGTAGATTCACCTCAACCTGCAAATTTAAGTTACTTATGGAATTTTGGATCATTATTAGCAGTATGTTTAATAATACAAATATTAACTGGAGCATTTTTAGCAATGCATTATACACCTAATGTAGATTTAGCATTTAATAGTGTAGAACATATAATGAGAGATGTTAATAATGGTTGGATAATAAGATATACTCATGCAAATGTAGCTTCATTCTTTTTTATATTTGTATATATGCATATAGCTAGAGGTATGTATTATGGATCATATAAATCACCAAGAATTTTATTATGGACAATAGGTACAATTATATTAATATTAATGATGGCTATAGCTTTCTTAGGTTATGTTTTACCTTATGGTCAAATGTCATTATGGGGTGCAACAGTAATTACAAATTTATTATCAGCAATACCAGTATTTGGACAAGATTTAGTAGAATTAATTTGGGGTGGATTCTCAGTATCAAATGCTACATTAAATAGATTCTTTTCATTACATTATTTATTACCATTTTTATTAGCTGCTTTAGCTGTAGCTCATTTAATAGCATTACATGTACATGGTTCAAATAATCCTAATGGAGTAACATCTAATGGAGATAGATATGCAATGCATCCTTATTTTATATTTAAAGATTTAGTTACTATATTTGCATTCTTCTTAGTATTATCTATAATAGTATTCTTCTATCCTAATTTATTAGGTCACTCAGATAATTATATACCTGCTGATCCTATGGTAACACCTGCTTCTATCGTTCCTGAATGGTATTTATTACCTTTCTATGCTATTTTAAGAAGTATACCTAATAAATTATTAGGAGTTATTGCTATGTTTGGTTCATTATTAATATTATTAGTGTTACCATTTACTGATTTATCTAGAATTAGAGGTGCTCAATTTAGACCTGCTATGAAATTAGCTTTCTGGTTCTTTGTTGTTGATTTTATAATCTTAATGTGGATAGGTTCTCAACATCCTAATACACCTTATGTAGAAATAGGACAAATCTCTACAGCATTCTATTTCGCTTGGTTCTTAATAATTGTGCCTTTAATCGGAATAAGTGAAAATACTTTAATGGACATAGCTACTAAGAAAAAATAAATTAACCCTCTCCCTCCATTTATCCCCCCCCCCCTGCTAAAACTGGGGGATATAGATGATTAGGGGGCGTTGCCAGATAATTTAAAAAGGTAAAATATACAAATTAATAATACTAAAAAATTAAATTTAAAAGTATCGATGTCAAATATATAGAAACATCAAAAATATTGTATTAACATAAAACGTAATTTAAAGGGATTATTAAGGAAAACTAAGGCAAATTTATAAAAAAGGAGGTTTTTCAACCAAAAGCTTAACCTTACCCCCTAGTTGGTAACATTTAGGGTATAAAATATTAAATTGTTAATATTTTAAGTTTAAGGAAAATTAATAATAAGCAATCCTAAGGTAAACCTTTACCCCCGTTGGGGATATAATAAACTTCCTGAAGTAAAACATTTTATTAAGGAAAGGAAAGGAAATCAACCGAGACTCCGAAAGTAATGGTGAGTGAAATCGGATTAGCCTAAAATAAATTTATATTGAAAAGAAAAAAAGCATAAAGTAATTTTATGTGCTTATGCTACTAAAAATAGGTTATAATAGTCCTTATAAAATATAAATTTATTTTATCCTCTAGCCTTTACCCTTCTACCGTCTTATAGAAGGTAGGGTTTAGGCTAATATATACCCCTGCATTTGCAGGGGGGCAAATGAGGATACTAGTAATTATAATTTTTTCACTTTTACCCGCGTTGCGGACTGAAAGGAGAAGTCAAATTATAAATATATATTTTATATTTATACTAGAAAATAAGTACGATGAGAGATAACTTGTCGGAATATAGGGGAACCATCCTCTAAGGCTAAGTATTATAAATTTAGCGATAGTGAAAAAGTACTGTGAAGGAAAAGTTTGAAAAGCATGTAGTAAACATAATATTTTAATTTATTTTCTCAAAAAACTATATTTTTTTTAAATTTTGGTTACTAGAGTTAATATTAAAATTAGGTGAAATAGATCTTGAATTAGTAATTCTATAAGCAGTCGAAATTCTTAACTAAGAATGACGGCGTACCTTTTGCATAATGGGTCAGCAAGTTAATAGGAGTAGCAAGGTTAATAACCTTAGCGAAAGCGACTATACTATAAAATTAATAAAAAATAGTAATGGGTAAGTTACTTCTATTAGACCCGAAGCCAGGTGATCTTACCAAGACCAGATTATAATGGATCGAACGGTTGAATGTTGCATAATTCTCCGATGAGTTTTGGTAAGAGGTGAAATGCCAATCTAACCTGGTGCTAGCTGGTTTTCTACCGAAACATATTTTAGTATGATGTCTATAAAAGATTTATGGAGGTACAGCAAGGCAATTCCCAACAAGTTAAGAAAGAAATTTTTTAATGCGTTTAGGTTGCGGGGATCTAGAAAATCTTACCTTTGGAAGTGAATCTCGGAATTACATAAATTGATAATAGATATTCAGACTGTACATGCTAAGTTGGACAGTCAAGACGGAAACAGCCGAGAACACTAATCAAGGTCCCAAATGATTGTTAAGTGAAATTAAGGACGTAGCAATATCAAATACAGCTGTGAAGTGAGCCTGGCAGTCGCTACTTATAATGAACGTATGTAACAACGCAACAGCAGTATTATATTTATTCTTTCCCCTTTTCTAGACTTATTTTATAAATCTAAAGAGAGTGAAAGGTTTATATTAAAGATAGTAGCGCCGAAAATTTAACGGGTCTAAACAATCAACCGATATTGTGTTGATTAAGAAATAATATTTATTTGATTATTCCTTAATCTAGGTAGTAGAACATTCAGTATAACTGTTGAAATAATAGTGTTTCATTATTTATTAGGTTACTGAAGAGAGAATGCTGACATGAGTAACGTAAAAAATTCCTATAATGGAATTCGCCGAATACGAAAGGGTTGCATAAGAAAGGTTAATCCTCTTTGTGTTAATGCGGTCTCTAAGGAATGTAGCAATAGCTACTACTGATGAGTATATTATAGAAAGTTATTAATAGGATTTTGCTCCGCTGGAGCCTACTATTTGCCCTCGAAGGGGATAATAATCAGGAAATTAATATAATTTACTACCGTACCCTAAACCGACACAGGTTCGTTAGTTGAGTATACTAAGGCGTAGAGCTAAAAGTTGTTAAGGAACTCGGCAAATTCACCTCATAAGTTTGACGACAAGAGGTACCCTACAATAAAATATTTTATTATAGGGTGGCACATAATCGGAGGCCACGACTGTTTACTAAAAACACAACACAGTGCAATCATTAATGTGATAGTATACTGTGTGAAATTTGCCCAATGCCATTAATATAAGATAAATCATGGGATAAAAACTGTGATTTATCGAAAGTCTGGTTAATAGCGGTCTTAACTATGAGGATCCTAAGGTAGCAAAATAAATTGGCCATTAAATGTGGTCCGGTATCAATAATGTAACGATGGTCTCGCTGTCTCTACAACTTGCTCAGTGAAATTGAATTACGCGTGCAGATGCGCGTTACCACCAGGGGGACGGGAAGACCCTATGCAGCTTTACTGTAATTAGTTATCACATAGATCTAGAACAACTTTAATTAATAGTGAATAGGGAAGTCGAAAGATAAATAGTGGAAACCTTATAATTTCAGTTGGGTTTATGTTTACCTTAAAATTAAAATATAAAGGGAGAGTTGACTAATTGGCAGTTTGACTGGGGCGGTCGTCTTTAATAGAGTAGCAAAGTACATCCAAATATTTTTCATCCTCTTATTAGAGGATTAGTATAATAATTACATGCTGGCGTTGCCAGGAACAAAATTATTTATAATTACAAAAATTAATTTCTCTTGCTTTTTTACCCCCCCCACATTGGGGGAATAAAGGTAAGTTATTTATTATTTTTTTATTTTTAAGGTATAGCTAGAAATTGAATGGAGATCAATCAACCAGTGAAGGGTTGCGCAAAGTTCAATGGCGGTAAGCATGCTTAACTGAGAGACTCAAAAGTCAAACAGATACGTAAGTAGGGCATAGTGACCCCTCGCTATAATATGGGATAGACGGGGATCAATTAATAAAAGTTACGCTAGGGATAACAGGCTGATAGCCGACGAGAGTACACATTGTCTCGGCTGTTTGGCACCTCGATGTCGACTCATCCTATCCTCCGGGGGAAGAAGCTTGGAAGGGTTCGGCTGTTCGCCGATTAAAAGGGTACGTGAGTTGGGTTTAATACGACGTGAGTCAGTATGGTCCCTATCTTCTGGTGGAAAATTTAGTAAAAAGGGACAGACCTTCCAGTACGAAAGGACCAATAGGCTGTGTTTCCATAGTGTACCAATTGTTTGTAGTATTTATTTTATTAACTTAGTGACCCCCCTTGGGGGATATTGGCATTGCCTAGTTCCTAATTATAAAATATATTAAATATAAATGCATAGTTGGGTAGCCACAAACATAATAGATAAGTGCTGAATGTCTATAAAGCAAGAATCTAATCCCTAGATACTAATAAATTTTATTATTGTTTTATCCTTTCTGTCCACAAGACGGTTGGTTTAACTTAAATAAAATTATAATTAAGAAATAGATCATTTCTAAATAGGTTGCAAATGTAAATACTGTAAAGTATATTAATTTACTATATAATAATTATTAGTAATAAGTTTAGCAATACTAATTTATAAAAATACTAGATGTTTCTATTTGATTCTTCTACTTTTTTAATTAAAAAGGTTCATTTCCCTTACCATCTATTTGATGATTAGTAACCCAAGGGGGGTAAGGAATGAGCCAACTTTTCAAACCTTACCTGAGCCCCGCCTATTGAAGTAAGGGGTAGGTATAGAGCAATTTTATAATTTAGGGCCCTTAGCTTAACTGGTAGAGTTCCTAATTGTCAATTAGAAAGGTCTCAGTTCGAATCTGGGAGGGCTCGTTAAATAATTTAAATCTTATTATAGTCCGTTACCCCCCCCCCCCTTGCCCGCAGCGCGGATGGGGGTTAGCGGGTAGGTAAATTTAATTTTAATTAAAATTATTTAATTTAAAAAGTCTTACCGCGCTGCGGATAAATATTAAGGTTGAAAATAATATACTTTTCGCCCCCCCCCCCCCCCTTGGGGGATAGTTATAACCTCAGCCTCCTTATTCCATAACCTCTTATTCCATGCGGTTTTAACTTATCCTTTTTATTATACTAATAGGCCTCCTGCTTGTGAAACTGGAAACTGACCAATAAACTAATCAGCTATCAGACCTTAAAATTTAATAAATTTTTTAAGCACAGGCCAGCTAATCAAGTAACAGCCGGTTACTTGCCTTGTCATAAACTAGGCAAGGCAAAAGTAAGTGGAAAATGGAAAAAGAGGGGTAAGTGCAAGGTAGTAACAAACAAAAAAAAAGAAAAAAAATGTTAACAATATTAATATTAATACCTATTATAGGTTCATTAATTATCATGCCTATGGAGAATAATTCTCAAATGAAAAAATTTGCTTTAAATATCTCAATAATAAATTTTATAGTTTCTTTATTTGTATGGTATAATTTTGATTCAAATACAACACAATATCAATTTGTTACTTCTTTAAATTTAAATAGCGGTTTGGCTATTCCTAGTCTAGATTTTTGTCATTTAAACTTTGGAGTAGATGGAATCTCATTATATTTTTTATTACTAACTACATTTATAAGCCCTATAGCTATATTATCTAATTATACTAATATTCAAGATAAACAACAGCCTATAAAATTATTTTTAATATCTTTATTATTATTAGAAAGTTTACAAATATGTGCTTTTGTATCATTAGATTTATTCTTATTCTATATCTTTTTCGAAAGTGTATTACCAATATTATTTATAGTAATAATAATATTTGGACATGGAATGGATAGATTTAGATCAGCATTTTTATTATTTTTATATACTTTAGCAGGAAGTTTACCTATGTTATTAAGTATATTAATGATATATAATTATATAGGATCAACAGATTTTCAATTAATATCATTATATGAAATAAGTTTAGATAGTCAAAAATTATTATGGTTAGGTTTCTTTATAGCATTTGCTGTTAAAACTCCTTTATATCCATTTATTATTTGGTTACCTAAAGCTCATAGTGATTCACCATTAGCTGGATCTATATTATTAGCAGCTACAATATTAAAATTAGCAACTTATGGTTATTTAAGAGTTTTAATTCAAATATTACCTGATGCTACACATTATTTTAGTCCTTTAATACAAAGTATAGCTATAATTTCTTTAATTTATGCTAGTTTTTCTACTATTATACAACAAGATACTAAAAGATTAATAGCTTATAGTAGTGTATGTCATATGGCTGTAGTAGTTTTAGGTTTATTTTCTAATACAATACAAGGTATTGAAGGTGCTATTTTATTAGGTTTAGCTCATGGTTTTGTAAGTCCAGCATTATTTATATGTGTTGGAGGTATAATTTATGATAGAACTGGTACAAGAATTATTAAATATATTAGAGGTTTAGTAACTTATATGCCTGTATTTACTATTTTATTCTTTATTTTTACTTTAGCTAATACAGGAATTCCTTTAACTTTAAATTTTTTAGGAGAACAACTTTCTCTATTAGGTATTTGGCAACAAAATCCTATTATAGCTGCTTTAGGTGCTTCTGGAATAATTTTATCTGCTATATATTCTATATTTTTATATAATAGATTATCTTATGGTAATTATTCTCCTTATTTGGCTGCGCCTACTTACATCCCCGGAGGAGGAAAGAAGGGAGATAAGGCTGAGCCTGCTAATACGGAACCTAAAGGAAGAGGTATCATTAAAGATATTAATAGAAGAGAATATTTTTTATTATTAGCTTTATTAATTCCTACAGTTATTTTAGGTATATTCCCTAATGTTTTATTAGATTCTTTACATTTTTCAGTTTCTTCTTTATTATATTTTATTTAAAAAAATTTAATTTAAATATCCCTTTTCTATGTTAAAAATTTATTATTTTTGCACCTTCCCGTAACGCGGATAAAGGATTAAAGGCCAGGCAATAAAGATAAAATAAGCAGCCTTTGTTCCTTTGTTTTTTTGGCCTACCCTTACCCCCTATCCCCAAGGGGGGGGGGGGTTACTGCGGACTAAAAGAAAGATAAATATAAAAACTTTAGCCACTAAAAATTTTAATTAACATAAATTTTAAGAGGGAGTATTCTAATTGGTTAAGGAGCTTACTTTGGGAGTAAGAAGCTGCGCGTTCGAGTCGTGTCTCCCTCAAATTAAAACTCTTTTTATCTTTATCCCCAACGGGGTGGATAGTAGGCCCACTCATCCCCCAGCTTTCTATCCCTAACCCCCCCCCCAGAAGGGGGGGGGGGATTAGTGGTTAGGGATCAACGCGGATGGGGCAAGGTATCATAACCCTTAATTTTTAACAAAATCTAAAATTAAGGAGGGGGTAAATAAGGTCTTATGGCTGAGTGGTTTAAGCGGAGTACTGTTAATACTTTTTACAGGGGTTCAATTCCTCTTAAGGCCTAATAAATATATACTAACTAATCTTTTCCACCTAGCCTTCCCCTTATTTTATAAAAGGAAGGATGGTAATAGGGGGAGTTAGTATAGTTGTGAAATGGTGTAATTGGTTAACACAAAAGCCTCATGAGCTTTCACTTTGGGTTCAAGTCCTAATTTCGCAAAATTTTAATTTTAAGAAAAATTTAGGTCCTTTAGTATAGTGGTTCGTACAACTCCCCTTCAAGGAGTCGGGATCAGTTCAAATCTGATAAGGATCAATTACCCTTACTTATCATTAAGTTAAACAATGTTTAACCCAATCTTGGGCTAGTTGACTTGCCTACGGTTATAACCATCATCCGCGCTGATCCCTAACCACCAATGGATGGTTAGGGAAAGGGAAGGAGGATGGTAAGTAGTGCCTATAGGGAGACTAGATGGTAAAAGGTGCAATTGTATATAGAAAAACAACCTTTTTCCTAATTATCCGCGGAGCGGGCAGGTTTTCCTGCGGAGTAAAGTCTTTCGGTTACTCATTATTTTTTAAAAAAACTAAAAAGCAAGGGAAAAATATATAGTTATAGCCTCGGTTGCTTAGTGGTCAAAGCGCTATTCTGAAGATATAGATATGGGGGTTCAATTCCCTCCCGGGGCAAATTATTATTTTCCTACTGCCCCATAACTTCTTATTTACCCCCTCCTTCCCTTTCCCTAACCATCCATTGGTGGTTAGGGATCAGCGCGGTGTTGGAGCCTACATACTTCCAGGTAACCATGAATGTAAAGGTATATAGTAAGTAGGACAACTTCTTTTCCTTTTGATTCCAGCCTAAACTTTTGGTTGGTTAAAGTAGTTGGTAAGAAAAAAAATAAAGCCGAAATAGTTTAATTGGTAAAACGGATTCCTTGTAAGATTTTAATATTGGTTCAATTCCAGTTTTTGGCATTAAAAATAAAAATTAGTTTTTCCTCTTTCCTTCCCTATCCCTCCTAACAAGAAACCATCTAATAATTGGTAAAAAAGAGTTATGAAAAAAAAAGGGGGGGGGGG
>JAAEAW010265171.1_pt1 | contig 17438 bp, 35 predicted proteins | sample 7277851 | NCBI WGS metagenome assembly JAAEAW01 (sample SAMN13876994, study PRJNA601929) | soil metagenome | isolation source: soil | host: Panicum virgatum | place: USA: Fermi National Accelerator Laboratory | collected 2010-11-19 | reverse complement strand
TCGCCGCGCAGAACGCGGCCGAGCAGCAGCGGGACACGGCGAACGCTGCGCTGGTTGAGGCGCAGCGGCAGCGGGAGGAGATGCGCGGCGAGCGGGACCGTGCCCGCACCCTCGCCACCGCCCTGTATGCGCAGAACGCCGTGTTCTACAACGCGGCGGACCCGCTGACCCGCAAGCGGGCGGAGGCCGAGGCGGCCCGTGAGGGTGTGGCGGACCCGTGGGCGCAGGTCGCCCAGCTCCGCGCCGGCCTCACCGAGGCGATCAAGGCGGCCGAGCAGTGGGGTGCCGGCGGCGCGGTGTCGGTGCTATGGCGGCTGGTACACGCGGCCGACCCGGAGCACGAGCACATGGGCGACAACGGCGTGTGCTTCGAGTGCGGGGCCGCGACCGACCCGGCGGCCGGCCAGTGAGCGTCAACACGGACGTCTACCAGCAGCAGGACCACCTGCGTGTCCCGGAGCTGGACCCGCGGGTGATGCGCCGGGCCGCCGCGAAGGTCCGTCTCCGGGTGGTGGATCCGGTGGCGCAGGCCGAGGTGCTGGCGATGCTCGACCTGCCCGCGCTAACCGTCGCCCCCGCGCCGGTCGAGGTGGCGCCGGCCGTCGAGGTGGCACCCGCTCCTGCCCGGCGACGGCGTCATCCGCGCAGCGGTCTCGGGTTGGCGTTCCCGCCCGAGCTGGACAACGCCGCCTGCCGCGACCTCGACGACGCCGAGGTCATGCATCCGGCTGTCGATCACGTGGAGGGCAACAACGCTGCGCTCGCCGTGTGCGAGGCCTGCCCGGCTGCGGCCCGCTGGTCGTGCCTGGGGGACGCGCTGGCGTGGCCGGGTGAGGTGTCCGGGGTGTGGGGCGGCCTGACCGAGCGGGAGATCAACGCGATGAAGCGGAAGGCCCGGCGCGAGCGGGCCGCGGCCCGATGAGACCGCCCGGCGCTGGCAGCCCTACCCCCCCGGGGAGGCCGGCGCCGGGCCGGGCGGGGCGTCACACCCCCGAGGCGCCCCGCCCACCAGACCACTACCCCCGCCCCGGGCCGCGTGCAGACGACACCGCGGCCCGGGGCGCACCCCGTCGCAAGAGAAGAGGAGCCCGTGACCGAGATCGTCCCGCTCGACTTCGAGGGCGCCGCCGTCCGCATGCTCGTGGTCGACGGCGAACCGTGGTGGCTCGCCGTCGACGCCGCGGCCGTCCTCGGGATCAAGAACATCCACTCGTCGCTCGCCCTGTTGGACGAGGACGAGAGGGGTCTCCACAGTATGGAGACCCCCCACGGGCCGCAGAGCGTGGCGATCGTCAGCGAGTCCGGCCTGTACTCGCTGATCCTCCGCAGCCGCAGGCCGCAGGCGAAGGCGTTCAAGCGATGGGTCACCCGGGAGGTCATCCCGTCGATCCGCAAGACAGGCGGGTACGGCGTCCGCGAGATGACCAAGCTGGAGGCCCTCCGCGTGGCAATCGAGTCCGAAGAAGCCCGGCTCGTCGCGGAAACCCGCGCCCAGGTGGCCGAGCGGCGTGCACGCGAGCTGGAGCCGAAGGCCGAAGCGTGGGACATCTTCGCGCAGGTCCGCGGCGATTCCCTCGTGGCGGACGCGGCGAAACACCTCTCGCTCGACCCGCGGATCACCATCGGGTCCGGGCGCCTATTCGCGAAGCTGCACCAGCTCGGTTGGACTTTCCGCGCCGGGGACGGGCGGTGGCGGGCTAATCAGCGTGCCGTCGACCTCGGACGTCTCAACGAGCACATCACCTCGTACAAGGACCTGGAGACCGGCGAGAAGAAGATGGGCGCCCCGCAGGTGCGGGTCACCATCAAGGGCCTGTACGACCTGCACCGGGTGCTTCTGGCCGAGGCTGACAGGCGGTCGTATCCGGCGTTGACGCTGGTCGAGCTGGACGCCGGCTGATGGGCGCGCAGCAGCTCGACCTGCTCGCCGCGCTCGACCCCACACCGCCGCCGGCCGCCAGCTGGACGCCGGCACCGCCGCCGCCGACGCGCGGCCCGCGCGGCGTCACCGAGGCCAGCGTGATCGCCGCGCTAGTCGCCCATCTCGACGTCATAGTCCCGCTGCACATGGCGGACATGGCGACGTGGACGCAGGCTCGCCGCCGCCGCGTCGGTCTCCCCGCCGGCTGGAGCGTGCTGGTCGGCCATGTCGACAGCGTGCTGTTCCTGTCGCGTACCCCAGCCCGGTCCGGGCTGGTCCGTAACGTTTACGCCCGCGGCCTGGCAGCTGCCGCCGGCGAGCCGGGCGGAGCGTCACTGTTCGGCGGGCACTGGTGCTACGCCGCGCACCCCGGCTGCCCCGTCGGCCGGCCGACGCTGGTCGTCCCGCTCGACAGCCTGATCGCCCGCTGCCAGGCCGCGATCCGCTCGCCGGACTGGTGGCAGCCGTTGGAGGAGCTCCGGGCCGCTGAGGGCATCCCCGGCCCGCGGCCTGTGGAGCGGCGGGCCGTACCGCGGACCCGCCGTCCCGTCCGGGCTCCGCGTGTGGTGGACGTGCCGACCGGCGGTGTCCTGTGACCGCCCCGGCCCGGCCCGCGCTGACGGAAGCGCAGTGGCAGGACCAGGTCATCACCCTCGCGAAGCTGCGTGGTTGGTGGGTGTTCCATGATCACGATTCCCGCCGCAACGCCGCCGGGCTGCCAGACCTGCTGCTGCTGCGTGACCGGCTGGTGGTCGCCGAGCTCAAGACCACCCACGGCCGGATCCGCACCGCGCAGGCCGACGTTGGCGCCCGGTTCCACTCGGCCGGTATCGAGTCGTACATCTGGCGGCCGTCGGACCTGCCCGAGATTCAGCGGGTGCTGGGCCCGGCCCGCCCGCCGGTCGATGTCGCCAGCGTGCTGCGCGCACGCCTCGAGGCGGTGGCCGCGCTGCACGCCCCGCGTACTGGCCTCTGCCCGGAGTGCATGGTCCCCGCACCGTGCCCGACGGTGCGCGCCGCTCGAGGTGAGACCGCGTGACCCTCTCCCCGCAGGACCGGGACACGGTCCGCCACCTCGCCGCACTGCCGTCCATCCAGTTCGGCCCGTTCGCACGGGGCGGGATCGCGCCCCGACTCCTCGCCGCGCTGGAGGCGGCCGAGAAGCGGGTGGCCGCGCTGGAACCGGTTGCGGGCCGGCTCGCCGCGGTGCTCGCGATCCACACCCCTACCGGTGGGGACGGTGACGTCCCGCTGCTGTGCGCGGGCTGCCTCGAGGACTGGCCGTGTACCACCGACCGCGCCGCTCGGGGTGAGACCCCGTGACCGCGGCTGCGCCCGGGTCGACACCCGCCGAGCGGCAGACGCTCGCCGATGCCACCTGGGCCCGCGAGCAGATCCACGCCGGCCGGCCCGAACTCGTCTGGGGGCTGGTGTCCGCGCTCGCCCGCGACGAGACCGGCCGGCGCCGGCTGTGCGGCCTGGTGGCGGTGCTCGCCGCGGCGGTGCCGGCGACTGATATCCGGGTGCTCGTCGGCTGGGTGGACCGGTGAGGTCAGCCCTGGCCGGATTCGGCTTGCCGCTTGGAGACCACCGTGGCCTCACGCAGCGGCGGCAGGTCAGCCGCGCGGGCAATCTGCCGCACCGTCTCGTCGCTCAGCCCGGTCGACTTCACGACGACGTGCGGCCGGACGCCGTCGCGCAGCGCAGCGGCGGCGTCCTCGCGGAGAGCCAGACGGGCGCGGTCCATGGCCGCCTTGGCGCGCTTGTACTGGGCGCCGCCCGCGCGCAGGCGCGTCTCCCACTCGGCCGAGTCCACGTCCCAATGGTGCCACAACAGGTTGGCCGGACGTCCAGGCCAGTCCTTGCGTACCAACGGCATGTGCCAACCATACATGCCAACCAGGTTGGGGTATGCTCGGTGTACAGATGTTCGATCGAACCGGAGGGGTGTTGAACACGACCGCCCGCAACGCCGCAGGCCAGAGCATCTGGATTGGCGGTGACCGGTGACCTGGGCGCGGCTCGACGACGGGCTGCACAACCACGAGAAGTTCATGGGCTTCGGCCCCGTCACCACCCCGCGCGAGCTGTGGGTGGTCGCCCTGTCCTGGACCCACCAGAACTTCCGCCGCCACACCATCCCCGGGTTCGTGCCCGCCGCCATGCCCACCGTGTGGGCCGGGACGAAGACCAAGGGGAACCGGCTCGCCGCGCGGCTCGCCGAGTCCGGCCTGTGGGAGACCACCGACACCGGATGGGTCTTCCACGACTGGCTCGACTACGCCAGCCCGGACGAGCGCGCCCACTTCGGCGCCGACACCACACCGGACAGCGGATCCGACGACCCCCCGCCCGACGGCGAGACGCTCCGCGATAAGCGCCGCCGCGCTGGTCAGGCCGGGGGCAGGGTCTCCGCGGCCCGCCGGACTGCTACCGGCGAGGCAAGCAAATCCGAAGCAAGTGCTCAAGCAAGTGCTTCGGCAAGCTCAAGCAAAACTCAAGCAAGTGCTTCGGCCCCGAACCCGGATCCCGAACCAGAGCCTCAAGCACCAGCCAAGCAAGTTGCTCCCCCTGCTTCCGGTTCCGTACCGCGCGGGGAAGCAAACGGGGGGCAAGCAAACCCGCCGATGGTCCTCGAAGGCCAGCAGCCGCAGGGCCGTGGGCGCAGCACATTGCCGCCCGCCACGGCGGTCGGGAACCAGCTCCTTGCTGAGCATGTCGCCGCCTACCGGCACAAGCCGCCGCGCGACGAACAGAAGTGGGCGTCGAACGCGATCGAGAAGCACATCGCCGAAGGCATCGACGCGCAGTTCGTCCACATCGGCCTCGCTCTGCTGCGCGAGGCGCAGGAGCAAGACCCCAGCATCGGCGCCGGACTCCTCGCGAAGTACATCCGCCAGGCGATGAACGGCGCCCGGCCCGGGATGGGCGCCAACCGTGGCGGACGCCCGATGTCGTCCGCCGCCGAAAGGAAGGCCGGACTTCAGGACCTCCACCGGGAACTGACCGGGCAGCCGCCGATCACCGAACCCTTCCTTCCTGGCACCCACCTCACCGTCCTTGAAGGCCACGTGGAGCGGACCGCATGAACCGCGAAGACCTCGCCGACTTCCTCGGCCTCATCGACTCCTACTCGCCCGGCTTCGCATCCAAGGACCGCCAGCACGCCCTCGCTGCCGTCTGGTTCCACCAGATGCAGGAGATCCCCGCCGGCATCGCCGTCGAGGCTGTGCACGCCCACTACGCCGCCGAAACCCGGTGGATCATGCCGGCGGATGTGCGCCGGTACGCCGCGATCCGCGCCGGGGTCCTCCCGCCCGACCCGGCTGTCGCACTCGCCCAGGCGCGGGCATGGTCCGACTGGCGCGGCCCCGCGAGCAGCCCGTGGCCCACCAGCGGGGAACCACAGATCCACCCGGCCGCCCGCGCCGCCGCCCGGGCCCTCGGCTGGAACTGGCTCGACGCCACCCCTGACCGGTACGCCCGCGGCACCTGGCGCGAGGCATACGAGAAAGCCGCCGAGGACTCCACGCGCCGCGCCCTCGTGCCCGGCGGCATCCTCACCGTGCGCGCCGAGATCGCAGCCCCGGCCCCTCGGCCCGCGCTGCCCCCCGCGGACACGCCGACCGCCGACGAGCCGGCCGAAGACGCCGGACCGGCCCCGGCGCCCGACGAGCTACACCGCCAGATCGCCCGGGTCGTGGTCGCCAAGACCGCCCCGCCCCGCGCCGACTACGCGCCGCCGACCGACATCGAGCGCGCCCGGTGGGGTGCCGCGCTCCTCGAGTGGGCCGCCCAGAACGGCCACCAGATCCCGGCGGGAGGGCAGGAAGCGTGACCGGCCTCGGAGACATCAACACCACCGAACAGCGTCTACTCGGCGCCGCCATGGTCTCGCCCGAGATCGGCCGCGACGTCGTCCAGGTGCTCGTCTCGGGCAACTTCCGGTCTCTGCGCCACGCCACGATCTTCGACTCGATCCGGACTGTGTGGCACCGGACCCGCGGCGTTGACCCGGTCGCCGTCGCCCAGGACCTCACCGACCGGGGCCTGTTCGCCGCCGTCGATGGGCTGGCCACGCTCGAATCGATGATCGCCGCGGCCGACGCCGTGCACTGGTCCGACATCGACTTTCTGACGAAACACACGCCGGTCGGCGCGGACGGCGCCTGATGACGTTCCCGTCCGGCCCGGCGTCTGACCCACTCGACGCGCCCCTGCCCCCGAGGAGAACCCCGATGACCGACTTCATCAAGGCCCGACCCACCAAGTACGCCGGCATCCAGATGCGCAGCCGCCTCGAAGCCGACTTCGCGAGATCCCTCGACGAAGACGGACTCGACTGGAAGTACGAGCCCGAGTGCTACGCCGGCCCGGCCGGACAGTGGCTCCCCGACTTCTCGTACACCACCGACCGCCTGATGCTGATCGAGGTCAAGCCCGCATCCTTCCTCGACAAGGAATTCGACAGCCGGGACCCGATCGACCGGGTCGACGAATTGCTGCGACGCATGGAAATGGCCTGGCTCAGCGAGCCCGCCGCGGGTCTGGTTCTTGAATGCTGGCCGTTCGGCTCCTACGAGGGCGCACACAGGATCATGGCAAGTGGGGGAACCCGAACCTGGATCTTCGACAGCGTCCGCGTGCCGGGCATTCTCCTGTGGCCTGGCATGGGACAGCTGCAGGCCGTGCACGCGGCCCGCCGCCCTGGGGGCGGAGAGCGGTGAACATCGCCGACGAGTCGCCCCGGGGCCCGTTCGACCGGCCCGTGCCGTTCGTGGCCAGCGGCGCCGTGTGGAACCCCGACGCGATCCCCGACGGCTCCCGCACCTACGTCGTGGAGGGCACCGGCGAGATCGTCACCGTCGGCCCGTCCGAAACCCGGCGCCGCCGCCTCGAGGCCCGGCAGCGTGTCCACGAGGCCCGCCTCGAGGCCGAGCGCCTCGAGGCGGCTGCCGCAGCCCGCCGCGGTGCCGCGCTCGCCCGCGCCGCACTCCCGCCGAAGCCCACGCCGATCGGGCTGGAGCGCGACCGCCGCCCGCCGACGATCAAGCCCTCGGTGCCGGTCGAATTTATGAAACCGGCCGCCGAAAGCACAGGTCAGACCGCATGACCGCCGCCGTCCGCGCGGTGCCGTGCAGGTCCTGCCCCGCGCTCGTCTACTGGGTGATCACCACCAGCGGCAAGCGCATGCCCATCGACGCCGAGCCGACCGCCGACGGGAACGTGACGGTGCAGCGCGACGAGACCGGCACGCCGATCGCCACCGTGCACGCCGTCGGCACGCCGCTCGAGGGCCCGCGCTGGACGTCCCACTTCGCCACCTGCGCCCGGGCGGCCGACCACCGCAAGCGAGACCAGCCCGCCCAGCCCGCGGCCGTCCCGCCGGCGGCAGCCCTCGAGGCCGCGCCGGCCGAGCGGCGCCCCGACTGGGCACCCTGCGCCGGCTGCGGCCACCAAACCCTCAACCCGCGCCACGGCCAGCCCCGGTGCCCCGGCTGCCAGGACCCGCTACCCGCCGGCATCACCCGAGTGGAGACCCGATGATCGCCACGTTCGCTCCTGTCGCCTGCGTCGGGCGCATCCCGCCGTTCACGGTCACCAACCGCGACCCGCGCGGGGTCGAGCGGGAGATCCTCGCCCACGTCCTCCACCACGCCAAGGTCGGCCCGGTCGACGTCACCGTCCGGAACAACCTGACCAGCGGCGTCGTCTGGACCGGCCCGCACGTCGCCGACACCGGCTGGACGATCGAGATCGCCAGGCAGGGGCGCCGTGACTGATCACCGTGTCGGCCCGCCGCCCGGCTGGCGCCCACCCAAAGCGGCGCCCCCCAAGCCCGCCGACGAGAGCACCCGGGCGGCCGCTCTCCGCGCGCTCCGCCAGGCCCTCGCCCACCGCGGCCCCGCCTGCCAGAAGCCCGACTGCGGGCACGGCTCGCACGTCCACCGCCACCGCGACCCGAGTGCCAGCCACTGCGGGGTGCGCGACTGCACCTGCACCGCCTACCGGAAGGCCAGCCCGTGACCGAGACCCCGCCCACCCCGTACCGCGGCACCACCACCGCCGTCATCCGCATCCACGGCCACCAAGCCACCGCCACCGACATCGACGCCGGCATCCGCCGCTACCTCCGAGAGACCTGGCTCGAACACCCCTACGTCCACGAGATCCGCGTCAGCACCCGCCCCGACATCACCTGGCGCGACGAAGCCGCGCTCATCGCTGCCACCCTCGCGGCCGTCATCGGCCTCGCCCTGATCCCCGCGGGCATCGTCGCCGCCACCCACGGCTATCTCCCCGACGGGATCACGATCGCCGGCACCGGTCTGGTGCTGGCCGTCGCAGGCGCCGGGTGGGTTGTCCGCAAGCTGCGGCGGGCGATCCGCCGCGAGCAGGCGGACGTGCTGCGGTGAGCCAGCGCTCCGGCCCGGTCGGCGGCACTCGCCGCGGCCGCCGCGTCAAGACCGAGCCCGCGCCCCGCCGGGCCCGGCCGGCAGACCCGGCCGCCACCTGGGACGCCACCCGCGCGTTCTGCGCCGGACTCGACGAGGTACTCGGCCGGACGAAGTCCAACCCGGCCGCATCGAAGTCCAACCCGGCGCCGCGAGAGGCCCCAGAAGCACCACAGCGCGCATACCCAGACAGAGACACCCGAACGGGCCGAACGGCCGCCCACGACCCGACTGGGGGCCGCGACGGGCACAGCACGGACGACACCGACGACCCGGGATGCCGACACTGCGGACTCGCCATCCCCGGCCGCTGCCCCGACTGCGACCTCCACGACCTCGCAGAAGCGATCACAGCCCAGTTCGGCCCGACCACCCTGGAGGACACGCCATGACCCAGACACCCGAGATCACGCCCGAGCACCTCGACCTCGCCGACCTGATCGGCGCCCTGGCCACCGAGGACCCCGCCCGCGTGATCCCACTCGGCTTCCACCGGCCGCACTCATACCGGGGCGACTACTGCGACCTCGCGTTCGAACCCGCCCAGAACATCCGGATCGGCGACATGCTCGACGCCGCCCGATCCGCAGTCCGCGCCACCTACGAGGGCTGGAAGGGCGGCGAATACACGATGGGCGCGTCCTCGCCCTGCTGGCTGGCCCACCGCGGCGACATCGGCGAGACGCTCGGCCGGACGCTGCTACGGCTGATGCTCGCCGCACCCGCCCCGGCCGCCAGCGGCACCGCGACGACCGAGCATGAGCGCCCCGCCCGCGCGGACCAGCTCCGTCCCGGCGACCAGATCGAATACGCCGGCGCCTGGCGCACCGTGCGCACGGCCACCACCGTCACCACCCTCCGCACCGAGGAGGGGTGGCGGCTGGACTACGAGGCCGACCAGCCGCTGACCGTCCGCCGCCCGGAGCCCGCCCCGGGCGAGGACAGCGCCGGGGGCTGCCACCGCTGCAACGGCTCCGGCGTGATCCCCGAGCACGACGGCGAGGACCGGCCGTGCTCCTGCGCCGACGCCGAGCGCCGGCAGATGGCCTGCCCCATGACCCACCTACCCGAGATGCCGTGCGGCGCATGCGGCAAGCCGGTGGAGACCAGCGCCGAGGAGGCCGAGGCCCGATGAACCCCATGCCCGCAAAAACCCCACCGCCGGACACCCGGCCGCACCAGCCCCTCCACACCGGCGGCACGGACCGCACCGTCTACAGCACCCCGCCGAGCGGCCAGGTCTTCCGAGAGAAGCTCCGCCAGATCGGCTGGCACGGCCACACCGGCGCGCTCTACGCGCTCACCGAGGACCCGTCCCGGCACGAGCCCGCCGGGTTCGCGCCCGTCTGGCTGACGGTGCGATGTGAGCCCATCGCACCACCGGATGACGCAGAGGAGGCCGAGCGCCGTGCCTGAGCACACCATCGCCGTCACCCTCGCCGCACCCACCGACGAGGCGCTCGGCGAGGTAGACGCCCTCGTACAGGCAGCCCTGGCGTGGGGGATCTGCACCACCCCCGGCGCCACGATCACCATCTGCTGCGACTGCGACCAGGACGACGCGCAGGCCCCCGCCGACCGCACCGGCGTGGGCCTGTTCGGCACCGCCGTCTACGCGGCCGCCGCCGGCATCGTCGCCCTGGCCATCGCCCGCGGGGCCGGCATCCTGTGACCGGCCGCGCCCTACGCCAGCGGATCGCCGACCGGATCGGCGGCCCCGAAACCCGCGAGCTCCGCACCCGCGTGAACTACCTCGCCGAACAGTGCGTCTACCTCGAATCCGACTCCGCACTCGTCGCAGCCGAGCACAGCCTGCACGAGGCGCTCGCCGACGTGCGTGACCTCGAAAACCTGCTCGGCTGCATCGAGCTGTACGTGAAGTGGCGATGGGTCACGAAGCAGCTCACCACCCCGCAGAAGGAACGCTGGGCCGACGCCGTGGAGGCGTGGTCGGCCCGGCTCAACGACGGCACCGACGAGACGACGCACGTCGACCGCTGGTGGCGCGACGACGAGGAGACCGCCCGTGCCGACTGAGCTGACCACCGAAGAGAAGCTCCACCACCTGTGGGACCGGCACCCCGCCCGGTACGTCGACGTCTACCGCGTCGGCCTCGGCTCCGACCTCCACCGGCTCCGTCGGGCCGGACTCCACGCCAACCTGGCCGGCATCAGCCGGGCCCGGTACATCCGCAGCCACCTCGCCCGCATGGCACGCAGCTTCGCCCCCCGCCGCAACTACCGCGGGTTCTGGCAGGCCGAACCAGCCGACTGGGCCACCGAGGTCCCGTGGCCGCGCGCACCGAGGGGGCTCACCGAACGGTCATGCCGGCGCCGCGCGCTGCGCTGGTACGCCGCTGGACTCGCCGCGAAGGAGAGCCACAGTGGCTGACGAGATCAGGCTTGGGCGGACCACGCTGCGGGATGCCGATCGGGAGATCGCCCGGCTCCGCGCCCGGGTCGCCGAGCTGGAGGCCGAGAACACCGCCGTCGACCAGGGACGCCCCGAAGCCCTCGTCGACCTGCTCTGCGCCGTCGCCGCGGTCCTGCCCGAGGAAACCCCCGAGGAGCGCGCCGACTGGGCCGACCGGCAGTGGCGCCGCGCCTACCGCGTCGCGGTCCGGGCCACCCGGCGGGTGGACGAGCTACGGGCCCGCGCCGACGCCGCCGAGAAGCGGGTCGACGAGCTGCTGTGGATCGAGTCCACCAGCTGCTGCGGAGACCAGGCCAACCAGTACGGCGTACGCGCCCGCAACGCCGAGGCGCAGGTGCAGCAACTCCGCGACCTCGCCAAGCGATGCCGCGAGGCCATCGCCCACGCCGGCTACGCCCGGACGAGAGACGAGACCTACAACCGGATCTACCCGGCCGCCCTCGACATCACGCGCACGCTGGAGACCCTCGACGCCGCCGACACGCCGGCCGAGGAGCCCGACAGCGCGGCAGGCTGGACACCCGTCAAGGGACTCAACCTCGAAACACCCTGGCACCAGGGCTGGCCCTGCCCATCCTGCGGACACGCAGCCGGACAGCACCGCAGCGAAGTTGAAGGCGGGTGCGCCGCCTGCGGATGCAACCATCCGCTCTGGCACCCGGAGTGGGACCCTGCGCCGGCCGAACTTGCAAGCAAACCGCCGGTTCCGTTGCAAGTTCAGGCCGCAGGAGCAACGCCGCTTGCAACTTCGGGCCCGGCTGCGGTCACCGACGCCATGGTCCGGGCCGCCACGACCGCCGCCGAGCAGGCCGGCGGATTCGCCCACGACACCGACCGCAGGGAACGGGAGACCCTCGTCCGCGCAGCCCTCGAAGCCGCGCTCGCCAGCACGCCACCGCCCCACACCGGCCAGGCCTGCCCCAACCGCATCGAGGTCACCGGCTGGGGCATGACGGAACGCGCATGGATCTGCGGATGCGACCCACGACCGGACGCGAGCTGACCCCGGGCAAACACTCGCCGAGATCAGCCCGCCGACGCCGGACGGCAACACACCAACAACACCCGGCAACCCCCGTCGGGCAGCAAACCCCCACGTCGCACGCTGCCTACCACACGCAAAAACAGCAGCCACGTCCGGGGGGACACATGAACCGACGCCCACTCACACTCGGCAACGCAGCCATCCGCGCCCGCACCGCACCCCGCGTCATCATCGCCCTCATCGAAGGCGAGCTTCTCCCCGCGACCTGGACCGAACACGGCTGGCGAATCGACCCCGACCAGCTCGACACCGTCATCAGCAAAGTCTGGAACTGGGCCGCCTGAGCTGGACAGCACGAAGCCCCCGCGCCCAACAGGGCCGGGGGCATTCGCGTGGAGGGGTGGTCAGGCCGCGAGCTGGTACAGCTCGCCGACAAGTCCGATCAACCGAATGAGCTGCTCGTCAGTCATCGCAGTGACGTCCGGCTGGGCGGCCACCCGGTCGTAACGGCGGCCGGCGGTCGCGAGTGCGGCGGTGAGCGTCTGCTGGTAGAGGCCGACGAGGTGCGCGTGCATGATCTGTCCTCTCGTGGTGCGGATGGGTGATTGGGCCGGTCAGGCGACCGGCGTGACCTTGATCGACGGGGCGTTCCGGCGCATCGGCAGCTCGGCACCCCGCCCCGCGAAGTCCGCGCGCACCGCCACCGTGTCCAGCACCTCCCGGCCCGCCGTGAACGCCAGGTGGAACCGGCCGTGCTGCCCCTCACCGGCCTCCCGCAGCACCGGCCCGGCCTGCTCCTTGAGCTTCCGGGCGAGCGCCTCCAGCCGGCCCGCCTCCGCCCACGCCGCGGCCGCGGACTCCACGTCCGTGACCCGCACCGGCAGCACCGACACCGCGGCCATCGCGACCGGAGCCGGACGCCGCCACCCGGGGCACGCGCGGGTCCGGGCCACGCTCGCGTCACGGCGCGCCGCGTACGCCTCCACCGAGTCCGCCCACACCCCGAGCCCCGGAACACCCGCCAGACGGCCCGACCGCACGTAGCGGCGCACCGTCGCGGCCTGCACGCCCAGCCGGGCGGCGGCGCTGTCGACGCTGATCAGGGTCTCGGTGGCCTCGATGGCGATGGCGGTCATGTCGGGGGCTCCCGTGGTGTGGTCCGTCGTGCTGACAGACATCAACCTAGCAGCGCAGCGCTGCTTTATCGGGAGGATCCGCCCAACATCCCAACAACCAAGCAGCGTGGCATGCTTAGGTTGTGACCGAACCCGACGACCTCCTCGGCTACACCCAGATCGCCGAGCTCCTCTCCACCCCCGACAAGGCCGTGAAGCCCTCCAGCGTCCGCGGCTACCGCACCCGCGGCCAGATGCCCGAACCCGACGACCTGTCGGTTCCCGACCGCCCACGCTGGCGCCGCGACACCATCACCCAGTGGATCGACCGCCGCCCCGGCAAAGGCCGCCGCACCGACCTCGCGCGCAAGGAGCCCACCCCGTGAAATGGACCCACGAATGCGAACCACCCGAAACCAGAGCCGTAAGCGACAGCGGATGGGCACCCACCCTGCCCGCCGGCCGAGTCTGGTACTGCGGATGCGGCCGCCCATGGGGATCAACCGTTGATGGATGGGTTCCCGTCCAGCCCGACGAGGTCACCACGCTCGGCATCGACAAACAGCCGATCGACGACCAGGTCGAACCCGGCTCACTCGAAGACGACATACGGCGGATAGGTCAGAAGGGAGCCAGGCTCATGGACCTCATGCGGCAGGCCAGCGAAGAGGAGCGGCGGAGACGGGAGAACGACTCGTGACGAACCACCGTCCGGGCCGGACCAACACCCGCGACCCCCGCGGCCACCGCTACGGCAAGAGCTGGAAGCGCAGCACCGCCCGCGTCATCCGCCGGCGGGCACGAGTCGCCATCCGCCGGGAGACAGCGTGACCACCGACGACGCGAACTACCGGCGCGACGCCACCAAAGCCCTCTTCGCCCGCATCGCCGAAGCCGACCCCGCCACCCTCGCCGCCATGCAAGCCGACCTCACCCAGCACCGCGACGACATGATCCGCGAAGCCGACCTCGCCGACGACCACGCACGCGCCTACACGGCCGGATACGCCGCAGCAATCGACCAGATCAGGCAGATCCTCGCCGACGCGCAGCGGAACCACCCCGACAACGCCTGATCGAACACCCGTCCGAACGGCCCGACCCGGACGCCCCCTGACCAGCAGCAAGGCACAATCATGACCATGGACAGTCGGGGGTCATGAGTGGAGCCGACCTCATGAGTCGGCCGCGCTGCGGAGACGCCGGCTACCTCAACAACGCCGGTCAGCCCTGCGGAGCGATCCCGGTCCGCGGTCTGGACGCATGCCGCCGGCACACCGGTAAGTCGCTGGCGAAGGCCAGAGCGCAGGGAGAGGTGAGGCTCGCCGTGCTCCGATGGGATGTTGACCAGCCCACGGTGGATCCGGGGGAGACGCTGCTACGGCTGGTCACGGTCACCGCCGGCCGGGCGCAGTGGCTCGCCGAGCTGCTGCACCAGGCGTACGAAGCGGCCGAGCGTCTCCGCACCGTCGACGTCATCCCGGGCGTGGACGACGACACCGACGCGGGAGCGGACGCCGCGCGGGACCTGGACGAGGTGTTGGCGCGCGGCGGGGTGTCCGCGCTGATCGGGAAGACGTACGCCGCGGACAAGAACGGCGGGATCTTCGCCACGGGTGAGGCGATCCGGGGTCTGGCCGCGTTGGAGCAGGCGGAACGGAAGCTCGCCGCGGACATGGCAGCGAAGGCGATCGCGGCCGGCATCGCGGAGCGGCAGGTGCGTCTGGCGGAGCGTCAGGCCGAGATGATCGCCGCGTTCGCGAGTGCGCTCGCCCGGCGGTTGGGCCTGGACCCGGGAGCGCCCGAGGTGCGGCAGGCCATCGCCACGGAGCTGCGCGCGCTTGCCGCATGACGGTCATGTCATGCGAAATGATGTACTGATCCCGTGGGCTTCTGGAACTGGAATGGCTGGGAAGCGGTCAGCGCGTTCGGAACTGCCGTGGCATTCAGCGGTCTCGTCATTCAAGAGGCCGTGCGTATGCGGACAAAACGGAATGAACAGGCATCAAAGGTCTTCATTCGGCCTAAGAACGCGGACCCCAACAGGCCCGTGTGGGAAGTGGAGATCGTCAACGCCGGCGATCGCCCGATTACCAACGTGTCGATCTGGGGTGCCGTCGTCATCGGCAACGAAGTCGAGTGGACCAGCAACGACGTGACGATCGTGATGCTCCCGAACGAGACGGAGACCACCACCGTCCCACACCGGCCCGGCTTCGGTGTGGCGCCCGATCGAGGCGGCAGGGTCTACGCGCAGTTCACCGACGCCAGCGGAAATCGGTGGCACGCCAACCAGTACGGCAAGATCGCGAAGGGTGCCGCGCGGGACCGACTGAACCGCTCGTCACGTCGCGTCCCATGGTGGCGAGCGAACGAGCCGTGATCTCAGATCACAGCTTGTCGGTGCGGAATCCCTGCCCCGGCCGGGACGCCCACCACGCGCGCAGATCACCCAGCCGATACCGGTTCCCCGTCGCCGGCGGCCGATCGCCGTACTGGTACACCGTCCCCGATGCCAGGCCGAGCCGTGCGGCGAACGCGTTCAACGTCACCAGCTCGTCATCCTCCCCGGCCACGCTCACCGGCGGCGGACCCGCCAGCCGCGGATGATCCGCAAGCCACCCGTCCACCTGCCCAGGGTCATACAGATGCGTGTTCCGAGGGCCGACAGCGACCGGCGCGGGGAAGTCCTCCCGCAACGCCCACGCCCGCACAGTCCGGATCGAACGACCCGTCCGCGCGGCCAGGTCACGCGCCGACTCAGGCTCTACCATCGACGTACGTCCCCTCTTTCTCGGTGACGCTCGTGGGGTTCACGGCCCGGCCGGCGGTCAACCTCCCGCAAGGGAGGGGTCCTGCCGGGCCACTCACATCCGGGGGTGCGCGTGGCTGACCATCCGCAGGCCACGCTGTACCGCGACGGCCAGGCCGTACAGGTCGACGAGGGCATCGCTCCACTCGTCGCCGAGCTGTGGCGCGTGGGAATCCCCACCACCTACTCCTGCCAAGGTGGCGACCCGCCGGCGACCGGCGACCCACTCGCCTATGTGGCGTTCACCCCCGACGCGCTCGCCAGGTTCGATGCCCTGGTCCCCGGCCAGCCCGCCCGATGGGAGCGGGAGGCCGGGGCCCTCTCGGGATTCGTGGCGGTCCGGTTCCCGCCGGCCGATGTCCCGTGGCTGCTCACTGTTCTGCGGGCCGTGCCGGGGTTGTGAGCCCCGGCACGGCGTCGTGCCTAGCGCTTCCGCTTGTCGTCGTTGACGACATGCTTGGCCTCGTGGTCAAGCTGGCAGTCACCGCACACGTTGTGGTTGCAACGGGTGCACTGGCTCAGCTCGGCCTTCGGCTTGCGCTTGAGGCACTGCGCGCAGGTGAGCATCTGTTTCACCTCCTCTCGGTGTCTCGGGGGGTGTCGTTCCGGGGGGTCAACCCCGTCCGACATGACTTACTTTACGGGGTTCTGGGGTAGGTGGCAAACCTGTAGCCCCACGCTTCGCACAACACTCGCCCCACACGCCCGACCCTGGGGCCAGCGATGATGTGAGTGTGATCGTCACCGGCGCGCCTGACCCGTTCGCGCTCGCCGCTGCCCACTTCGAGGACCCCACACCCGGCCCCGGCGACGTCTCACCCGGCGCACTCGCCGCCCACCTCACCGGTGGTCGGGAGATGCAGGCACCCCACCTCGACCTGATCGATCAGGCGTTCGTCGACATCGACGCAGGCATCACCGACCGGGTGGCGATCTTCATGCCGCCACGGCGAGGCAAGAGCAGACGCGCCGCCAGGTGGGCGCCGCTGTGGTGGCTCCGCCGGCACCCCGATCGGCGCATCGTCATCGCCTCGTACGCGGCCGGCCTCGCCGAAGAACACGGCCGGTGGATCCGTGACCAGATCGCAGGCACCCCCGAACTCGGCATCGCACTCCGGCCCGGATCCCGCGCGGCGAACCGGCTGGACATCACCGGCACGGATGGCGGCCTGGTCGCCGTTGGTGTCGGGGGAGGGCTCACCGGTAAGGGCGCTGACCTGCTGATCGTCGACGACCCGGTGAAAGACCGGGAAGAGGCCGACAGCCCGACCATGCGCCGCAAGGTGTGGGAGTGGTGGACCGACGTTGCCACCACCCGACTCCACCCCGGTGCGGCGGTCGTGTTGATCCAAACCCGCTGGCATGAGGATGATCTCGGTGGGCGGATCCTTGACCGTGAGGCAGACCAGTGGCGGATCCTCACTCTGCCTGAGCTGGCGGAGTCCGATCACGACCTGCTCGGCCGGCCGCGCGGCGCGCCGCTGTGGCCCGACCGGTACGACCTCGCCGCCGACCTCCGCACCCGCGCCGCTGTCGGCGGCCGAACGTGGAACGCCTTGTACCAGCAGCGCCCGGCACCCCCCGAGGGTGCGATCTTCAAACGGTCGTGGTTCCGCTGGTGCACCGAAGCGGACATGGGCACGCTCGGCGTGGTCGCAGTGTCCGTCGACCCTGCGATCACCGACGGGGGCGACGCGGACGACCCCGGCATCGTCG
>JAAEAW010242980.1_pt1 | contig 20005 bp, 26 predicted proteins | sample 7277851 | NCBI WGS metagenome assembly JAAEAW01 (sample SAMN13876994, study PRJNA601929) | soil metagenome | isolation source: soil | host: Panicum virgatum | place: USA: Fermi National Accelerator Laboratory | collected 2010-11-19 | reverse complement strand
GGCGGATTCACCTACGAACTGGTGGGCGTCAACCCTGATGACGTATGACCGCTCTGGTCCATCGCTACCAACCGCGCGGTGCCTGCCGGGAACTGATCCTGGACAAGCGGCCCGAGGTGCTGGTCAGTGGCCCAGCGGGAACGGGCAAGAGCAGGGCGTGTCTGGAGAAGCTCCTCGTCGTCTGCCAGAAGTACCCTCACACCAGGGGCCTCATCGTCCGTAAGACGGCCCTGAGCCTGTCCTCCACGGCCCTGGTCACCTGGCGGCAGAAGGTCGCCTTCGAGGCTCTCAGAACCGGGGCGGTCACCTACTACGGCGGGTCCTCGGAGGAACCGGCCCAGTACCGGTTCAAGAACGGCTCGACCCTGGTGATCGGTGGCATGGACAAGGCCACGAAGATCATGTCGTCCGAGTACGACATCGTCTATGTCCAGGAGGCGACCGAGCTGACCACGGATGACTGGGAGGCGATCACCACCCGTCTCCGCAACGGGGTCGTCCCGTACCAGCAGCTCATCGCGGACTGCAACCCGGACCGGCCCAACCACTGGCTGCATGAGCGGACCAAGGCCGGGGCAACCTCGATGTTGGAGAGCAGGCACGAGGACAACCCCACCCTGTACGGCGAGGACGGGGCTGTGACCCCCTTCGGGGCCTCGTACATGGCCAAGCTGGACGCACTCACGGGGGTCCGCTATCAGCGGCTTAGGAAGGGAATCTGGGCTGCGGCCGAGGGCCTGGTGTACGAGGACTACGACCCCCACGTCCACCTGATCGACCGCTTCGAGATCCCTGCCGACTGGCCCCGGTACTGGGTGATCGACTTCGGGTTCACTAACCCGTTCGTCCTCCAGTGGTGGGCGGAAGATCCTGACGGTCGTCTCTATCTGTACCGGGAGATCTACAGATCGCAACGACTGGTGGAGGATCACGCCAAGGACGCCCTCGCTCTGGTCCAGAACAAGGAGGGGGTGTGGACCGAGCCGGTGCCAACGGCGATCATCTGCGATCATGACGCCGAGGACCGGGCGACCTTTACCCGGCATGTCGGCCTGCCCACCCACGCGGCGAAGAAGGCCAAGACCAAGGGCATCCAGTCGACCCAGGCCCGCTTCAAGATCCAGCCCGATGGCAAGCCAAGGATTTTCTTCCTTCGGGACTCGGTTGTCCAGCGGGATCAACTGCTGGTCGACGCCGGTAAGCCGACCTCGACAGTGGAGGAGCTGACGGGGTACGTGTGGCCCCAGGGCAAGGTGGGCGACAAGGCCGAGGAGCCGGTCAAAGAGGACGACCACGGCATGGATGACATGAGATACATGGTCGCTCACCGTGACCGTGGGGAGTACAGAGTGAGGTTCATCTGATGACGTTCAAGAAACTCGCATGGCTGACCCCGTACGTACTACCCGTCGCAGGGTGCATACTGTTCGCAGCAGCCGCATTCACAATCGCACTCCCTCTGGGCCTGGCGGTCTCCGGTGCGGCAGCGTTCTTCATGGAGTGGCGCGTTGACGCGGAGAGGAGTCTTCGGTGACCTCGACGTTCCGACTTATCCGGAACAAGGCTCCCGTACCCTACGTAGCCACCCGCAACTCCGTCCTCTCCCTCTTCCGGTCGGATGACAAGTACGACCAGATGAAGGCCATGGGCTCGGTGGGAACACTGTTCGCCATTGTGAACGCTCTCAGCCTCGATACCTCCCAGGTTCAGTGGCACCTCTACCGGAAGCAGACCGACGGCCGCCGCCGGTACGCCTACGAGGGCCAGGACAACCGGGTCGAGGTGCTCGACCACATGGCACTCCGGGTCTGGAACCGACCCAACCCGTTCATGACCACGCAGGAGTTCCTTGAGGTCCTCCTCCAACACCGGTACCTGACGGGCGAGTCGTGGCTTTTGCCCTCGCGGATGAACGGCCTGAGCTTCCCGACCGAGCTGTGGCCGGTGCGCCCCGACCGGATGGAGGTAGTACCCGACACCAAGGATTACCTCGCTGGCTACATCTATCGGTCTCCCGACGGCGTGAAGATGCCTCTCGGGCTCGACGAGGCTATTCTCATTCGCACCCCGAACCCCTGTGATCCCTACCGTGGCTGGGGTGCGGTGCAGTCGATCCTCGCGGACCTGGACGCCACCAAGAGCGCTGCCGAGTTCAATCGGAACTTCTTCCGCAACAGCGCCCAGCCGGGCGGGGTCATCGAGGTACCTGAGGGTCTCGGCGACACAGAGTTCAACCGGCTCCGCACCCAGTGGGGCGAGCAGCACCGGGGCGTGAGCAACGCCCACAAGGTGGCCATCCTGGAGAACGGGATGAAGTGGGTCGACCGGTCCTACTCCCAGCGGGACATGCAGTTTGCGGAGCTGAGGTCGGTGAGCCGGGATGTGATCAGGGAGGCGTTCCGGTTCCCGGTGCCCATGCTGGGGATCTCCGAGAATGTCAACCGGGCCAACGCCGAGGCGGCCGAGCTGGTGTACTCCAAGTGGCACCTGGTCCCCGCCCTCAACCAGATCAAGCAGATGCTCAACACCGAGTTCCTGCCGATGTTCGGCTCGACCGGTCAGGGTGTGGAGTTCGATTACGACACCCCGGTTCCTGAGGACCAAGAGGCCAGGACTGCTGAGCTGGCGGCCAAGGCCGAGGCGTACGTCAAGCTCGTCGGCTCCGGTGCCGACCCGGTCCTGGTATGCGAGATGCTCGGGCTCCCCGACCTGGGCCACACTCCGCCTCCGGCCCCGGTCATCGTGCCGCCCGACCCGGCCACGGCTCCCGATACCCAGGACGCCCCGGTCCCGGCAGCACTCAACGGCCACAAGATCCTCTCAGGGAGCTGGAGATGAGACTGAATCGCCCCTACAACTTCCAGCGCCCCAAGGACGCCCTCCCCAAGACCTGGTACAAGATCACCAACCTCGCAGCCGACACGGCCGAGGTGGCGATCTACGACGAGATCGGCATGTGGGGAGTGACCGCCTCGGACTTCATGGCCGAGCTGGCGGGTGCCTCGGTAAAGAACCTGACTCTGCGGATCAACAGCCCCGGTGGCGATGTCTTCGATGGGCTCGCCATCCTCAACAGCATCCGGTCCCACCCGGCCAACGTCCATGTGATCGTCGATGGGCTCGCGGCCTCAGCCGCCTCGTTCATCGCCATGGCGGGGGACAAGGTCGAGATGGCCCCGAACTCCATGATGATGATCCACGAAGCCTCGGGCCTGTGCATGGGCAACGCCGGGGACATGCGGGATCTCGCCGCCCTCCTCGACAAGACCAGTGCCAACATCGCCAGCATCTACGCCAGCCGGTCCGGCCGGAGCCCTGAGGAGCACCGTAAGGCGATGCAGGCCGAGTCCTGGTACTCGGACCAGGAGGCGGTCGACGCGGGTCTGGCGGACGCTGTCATCGGCTCCGAGGCCAAGACCACGAACCTGTCGGTGACCAAGCTAAGCTCACCGGCTCAGTCCACATGGGACGACATCTTCAGAGATGTTGACCTCGATCAAGTTGCCAACGCTCTGAAGGGAGTATCCGAATGACCAAGGTCATCAGTCCCACCACCCCGGAGGAGCTTGGTGAAGCTCTCCGTGACAAGGACCGCGTCAAGAATCTGTTCGAGGCGGGCGAGTTCGCCAACTTCATCAACGGCTACATCGCCAACGTGGCCAAGAAGGACGCCGACCTGACCGCTCAGATCAATGAGCAGGTCCAGATCGGTCTCGCCGAGTTCGCCAAGGCCAACGGCGGGGTCGCCAAGACCCTGAACCACGACCCGAGGGCGACTCCGACGGGCACCCCCTCGCGGCTCTACAACAACCCCCGTGCCAACGGTGCCCCGCTCGACGGCCTGTTCCCGGACTTCTACACCTACCTTCAGGCGGTGTGGACCAAGGGCAACAAGGACAAGGAGACCCTGGAGAAGCTGGAGCAGGTCCGCAACTACAGCGAGCGGGTCCCCGCCGAGGGTGGTCTCCTGGTCCCCGAGGAGTTCCGCAGCCAGCTCATGCAGCTCGCGCTGGAGTCCTCGGTGGTCCGCCCCCGGGCGACGGTCATCCCGATGTCCAGCCCCCGGCTCCACGTCCCGATGGTCGACGAGACCAGCCACGCCAGCTCGATCTTCGGTGGCGTCATCGTCTACCGGACCGAGGAGGGCGCTGAGCTGACCGAGTCGGCCGCTTCCTTCGCCTCGGTGAAGCTGGACGTCACCAAGCAGACCGCCCTCAGCCACGTTCCGAACGAGCTGATCCGGGACTGGGGCGCGTTCGGTGCCTTCATGGACCAGACCCTCCCGGCCGCGATCGGCTACTTCGAGGACATCGACTTCCTGTCCGGCAACGGTGCCGGTGCCCCGCTGGGTGCCCTGAGCACCGGCAACACGGCCCTGATCGCCGTAGCCAAGGAGACCGGCCAGTCCGCGACGACCATCGTGTGGGAGAACATCCTGCACATGTATCAGCGGATGCTGCCCAGCTCCCTCCCCCGGGCCGTCTGGCTCGCCGCTCCCAACACCTTCGTCGAGCTGGCGACCATGGCCCTGTCAGTCGGTACCGGCGGCTCCGCCGTCTGGATCACGGACGCCACGGGTGCCCCGACCCTGACTCTCCTGGGCCGCCCCGTGGTCATGTCGGAGAAGGCCCCGGCCACTCTCGGAACCCAGGGAGACCTGAGCTTCGTGGACTTCGGGATGTACCTGATCGGCGACTACCAGACCATGAGCGTGGACAGCTCCGAGCACGTCAAGTTCACCTCGGACAAGACCACGTACCGCGTCATCCAGAGGAACGACGGGCGGCCCTGGATCCAGAGCGCCCTGACCCCCCACTACGGCGGGGAGACCCTCTCCCCGTTCATCCAGCTCCAGACCCGATAAGACTCTCGGCCGAGGGGGAGCATCCGGCTCCCCCGGTAGGCCCAACCTGGACGGCCTTAACCTCCCGTCCGGAGAGGCAACAACATGGCAGGCATGGAAGGGCTCGGTCGTCTGTTCGACATCGGGCTCGCAGTGGCCCCGGTGGACATCAACACCTCGGACGCCGCGACCGGCAAGTACATCGACATGTCCGGGGCGACCGGCGTCACGATCGTCGCCGTCACCCTCGCAGGTGGCGCTGACGACCTGACGTTCGACGTCCAGCAGCACACCCAGGCGACCTCGGCGGGCACCAACGCCGACCTCGACCCGACCGGTGTGGCGACCTCCACGGGTATCGACCACTTCTACATCAAGGCCGAGACCGCCCTCGACAACGACGAGGCGTGGGTCAAGGTCAGCCAGACGGCAGCCTCGGAGGCCGTCGTGGTCGGTGCCACCTACGGTGCCCAGCAGAAGCTCGTCGCGATCTACGTCGCGGCCGACCAGCTCGGGGACGGCTACCGCTGGCTCTCGGTCAACGTCGCCTGTACCACCTCGACGTCGCAGATCCTCGCGGTCCTCTACATCCTTCACGACCTCGCTGTCCAGCGGGCTCCCGCCAACCTCCCGAACCTGCTCAACGCTGGTGCGGCAAACGCCTGATAGGAGGCAACCATGTCTGTTCTTCTCGACAACAACGCCTTCCGGAAGGCCGTACTGGGCCTCGGTCCGGTCAAGAAGTCCACGGGCACCCTGGCCGCGACCACGGTTTCCCTCTTCACGGTAGCCGGAGGCAATGTCCTGCTGACCGGGCTGTACGGCCTGGTGACCACGTCCATCACGGTGGCGAACGACTACTACCTCCAGGTGAACCCCACCACGGGTGACACTCAGAAGCTGTGTGCCAACACCGACATCGGGTCCACGGACACCCTGGCGGGCTCGATCCTGAGCTTCGCTTTGGGCACGACCACGGCCAGCCCGAAGCTGATCTCTGTCGGGTACGGCAACCTCGCGCTCAACGCAGTGATCCCCATCGGTCAGATCGAGTCCGTCTCGGCCGGTACTGACGGTGTCATCCAGTGGTGCGCAACGTGGGTGCCGCTCGATGACGGCGCGACGCTGGTGGCTGCGTAATGGCTACCTACGTCTCGGCCCTGGGCCTCAACGGCAAGTACGCCGTCGTCAAGATCACCACCGCCCCTGCGTACTCCGTATATGCGGAATGCGATGACGAGACGCGAGCTGGTCACATCGCGGCCCTGCTCACGGCGGACGAGGCGTGATCTCCAACAAGGAAGCGTTCGACCGCCTCACCTCTCGTGAGGCGGTTGACCCGCTCCTGCGGAAGGCACTCCTGCACCTGGAGGAACTGTGTCGTGGTACCAGCTCATCGACGTCCTCGGGCTCAACGAAGACCTCATCAGAGACCACCTCTCCAGCCCCCCGGTCGCCTGCCCCAACGGAGGCTTCCCCCTCGAAGAAGGCCCCAACGGCACGCTCCACTGCCCGGAAGGCGACTACACCTGGCCGGAAGACTTGACCAGGTAGTCTGACCACCAACAACTCCATAGCTCGCCTTTCCCTACGGCCTCGGCCGTACGGTCAAGAAAGCAAGGACACAGGATGGGCATCTGGTACTGCTCCAGGGAAGACGTCAAGTCAGCCCTGGACTTCAAGGAGACCGCCCGCAATGACGGGCAGGTCGATCGTGCGATCGAGCGTGCCTCTCGCACGGTCGAGGGCCTCCTTCACCGACGCTTCTATCCTGAGCTGGCGACGAGGTACTTTGACTGGCCCAACCAGCAGAGTGCCCGAGCCTGGCGGCTGTGGCTTGAGAACAACGAACTGATCAGCGTGTCGTCCCTCGTGTCCGGGGGGACGACCCTGTCGGCCTCGGACTACTTCCTCCGGGCCAGTGACAACGCCAGCGAGCCCCCGTACGACTCCCTGGAACTTCTCCTGTCGGCCAACGCCACGTTCGGCGGCGGGTCCACCCACCAGAAGGACATCGCCCTCACGGGGCTCTACGGCTACAAGGACGACTCGGTCCCGGCCGGTGCCCTGGCCGAGGCCCTCGACTCATCCGAGACCGGCGTGGACGTCACGAACTCCGCCCTGATCGGGGTAGGTCATCTGATCAAGGTGGAGACGGAGCGGATGGTGGTGACCGGCAAGTCCCAGCTCGACACCGCCGTGGACATCCACGCCTCGGATTCCCTGACGGCCAGCGCCGCCGACGTCTCGATCCTCTGCTCGACCGCCACCGGAATCCCCCAGGTGGGTGAGGTCATCCTCATCGACTCCGAGCGGATGCTCGTGGTCGACCTGGCGGCCACGACCCTCACGGTGAAGCGGGCCTGGGACGGTTCGGTCCTGGCCACCCACGCGGCAGCGGCCTCGATTTTCGCCCCCCGTACCCTGACCGTCACCCGGGGTGCCCTCGGCACCACGGCGGCCTCCCACGCCGACACGACCGCCATCAGCCGGGCCGACTACCCCGGTCCTGTGGTGTCCCTGTGCGTGGCTGAGAGCGTCGTACAGGTCCTCAACGAGTCGGCCGGGTATGCCCGCACCGCTGGCTCCGGGGAGAACGCCAGAGAGGCTGCTGGCCGCGCCCTGACCGAGGCCCGGAAGCTGGCCATGAGGTCCCACGGCCGGATGGTAAGGATGGCCTCCGTATGATCCGAATCGACACCGACACCAGCGGGCCGATCTTCGACGGCCGGGCCCGCCTCGCCGCCCGGGATTTCACCAAGGAATCCCAGCACGAGATCGCCGAACGCGGGGCCGACATGGTCCGGTCCCAGCTCGACCACGTCCTTCGTCACCAGACCGGCCGGTACCGCCGGGGCATCGACGTGGTCCGGGGTTCCCGCGATGAGGTCACTGACAGCGGGATCGTGTACGGGCCCTGGCTTGAGGGCGTCGGTTCCCGCAACCGGACCACCCGGTTCAAGGGCTACTTCACCTTCCGGAAGATCGGCCAGAAGCTCGAACGAGAGTCCGGCTCGATCGCTGAGCGGGTCCTCCCGCCGTACCTCCGGAGGATGCAGTGAACACCGCCGGGATCTTCAACGCCCTTGTCAGCCACGGCATGGCCTCGGGCCTGTTCGAGCGGGTCAACACCCACGAGCCGAAGAACGCCCCCGGTAATGGGCTGTCGATGGCGGTCTACCTGGACAACATCGTCCCGGCTGCCGGAGCCTCGGGCCTCAACAGCACCACGGGCCTCCTGATGTTCTCCGTCCGGGTCTACTCCTCGATGGTGGCCGAGCCCCAGGACGACATCGACCCGGCCCTGCTCGACGCGGTCGACGCTCTGTTCGTCGCTTACTCGGGGGACTTCGAACTCGGCGGGCTGATCAGGAACATCGACCTCCTCGGCCAGTACTCGACCCCACTCCAGGCGGAGTTCGGCTACATCGAGATCGACAAGAAGCTGTACCGGGTCGGCACGATCACCGTCCCGATGATCGTCAACGACCTTTGGAGCCAGAGCCCATGAGCAAATCGGGTGGGATGGGTGACAACTTCTACCTCGACGGCTACGACCTGTCAGGGGACGTGAACTCCCTGTCTAAGATCGGTGGTGGCCCGGCCGCCTTCGACATGACCGGCATCGACAAGTTCGCCTTCGAGCGCCAGGGCGGGCTCAAGGACGGGTCGATGGAGTTCGTCACGTACATGAACGACTCGGTCGGGCAGGCGACCGCCGTACTGAACGACCTGCCCACGGTCAATGTGGTAGCGGAGTACGCCCGGGGGACCACCATCGGTAACCAGGCGGCCTGCATCGTGGCGAAGCAGGCCAACTACGACCCGACCCGGGCCGCCGATGGCATGATCACCATGCAGACCCAGCTTCTGGCCAACGGATTCGGGCTGGAATGGGGCAACCAGCTCACCGCCGGTAAGCGCTCCGATACCACGGCCACCAGCCCAGCCACCGGGGTCGACTTCCTGGCCTCGACCTCGTTCGGGTGGCAGGCGTACCTCCAGGTGTTCAGCTTCACCGGCACCTCATGCACGGTGACCCTGGAGGACTCGGCCAACAACTCGGCGTTCGCCACCTTCACCGGCTCCGCCTTCGCAGCGGCCACGGCGCGAGGCACCCAGCGGATCGCCTCGGCCAGCCCCACGGCCACGGTCCGCCAGTACGTCCGGGCCGTCACCTCGGGGACGTTCTCCCAATGCACCTTCGCCGTGGTGTTCGTCAAGAACGAGAGCCTGGTGGCCTTCTGATGATCGAATGCACCTATCAGGTCGTGGCCGTCTTCTCCAACGGGGACAAGACTGAGATCACCCAGCCGGTCCTGGCCTGGGACGACAAGGGCGAACCGATGGTCCTCGGGGACAAGGCCCTCGTCCTAGCCTCGGTCAGTACCGGGTTCCAGGGGGTCCGGTTCGCCAACGACCTGCCCCAGGGCCCGGTCGACCCGACCGACCCGGCACCCGTGGTCACCAAGCCCAAAGAGAAGGACAGGGAGAACGGCCGATGAACATCCTCACCCCGAACATGCGCCCGCAGGACTACACGACCTACCGGATCCTGGCCCCGAAGGGCAGCCACTTCGGTCCGGCCACCTGCCTGGACGTGGATTGCCCCGCCATGATCAACGGCTGGTCGTCCCTGATCGACGAGGCCACCGAGCTGGGCAAGAAGCAGGCCCACTACATCCGGAAGGTCTCCGGCCGGGGCTACACCGAGAGCCGTACCCCGGCGGGGCTGACCGAGTTCATCTTCGCCCCCGGTCAGAAGTGCTTCGCCTCGCACGTCTACCGCAACGACCGCCCGGCCATCTACCGGGTCCAAGGCGGGGACCGGCGGGGCAACCCGCTGGGCATCGCACCCGTAACCCACAAGCGGGCCGAGGACTGGGTCGAGGACTTCGCCCTCCACCAGGACAAGGTCAAGACAATCCTGGAAAGGGGATAACTCATGGCCAAGACAACGGGCATGGCGCAGACCGCCCTGTCAGTGGACGACTCGGCGGGCTCCGCCAAGGACATCCGCAACGACATCACCGACTGGCAGATGGCCACGCCACGCGCGGCCCAGGACATCACGGGCGTCGACAAGTCGGCGATGGAGAGGCTCCTGCTCCTGGCCGACTTCTCGATCACGCTCAACGGCGTCTTCAATGACTCGGCCAGCCAGGCACACGCGGTGTTCAAGACCGTCCCCTCCACCTCGGTGGCACGGACTGTCACGGTCACCGTCACCGGCACGGTCGGGGCAAACACGCTGGCCCCCGAGGTGCTGTTCACCGACTACTCGCTCAACCGTGGATCGGACGGGTCGCTGACCTGGTCCGCTCCCGGTGTTCTCCAGTCCGGCATCGCGCCGACCTGGGCATAGGGAGAGAACCATGGGGTTCAAGAAGGAATCGACGGTCTTCAAGCTGGAGTTCGAAGACCCGGCCTACTCCGGCCTGGAGGTGCTGGCCAAGTCCGTCCCCACGGGCGACTTCCTGGACCTCATGGACGCCGCTGCCCGGATGGACCTGACGAACAAGAACTTCAGCCCCGACGACCTCAAGGCCGTCAAGATCCTGATCGAGGGGTTCGCCAAGGCCCTGGTGTCCTGGAACCTCGAAGACGAGGACGACGAGCCGGTCCCCGCCAACGTCCAGGGGGTCCGGGATCAGGAGCTTCCGTTCCTCCTGCCCATCGTCACCTCGTGGATGGACGCCGTCGCCGGGGTTAGTCCCGACCTGGGAAAAGAATCCAGCTCTGGCGAGACTTCCCCGGAGGTAGCAATTCCGATGGCACCGTTGTAACGAAGCCGCCGGAGCTGGACAAGGTCCTGTTCCTGATCAGAGTGGGGGAGCGGTTCGGGAAGTTCCCCAGTGAGGTGGAGGCGGAAGACTCCACTTTGATCCGCATGTTGACGATGGAGGCCCTGGCCAGGAGGCCAGAGGAGGAGGGAGAGCCTGATGCCTAACACCGTGAGCATCTTCGTCCGCTCCGTCAACGACACCGACGAAGGGTTCGGCAAGGCCAAGGAGGGCCTGGGCAAGGCCCTGGGGGCGATGAAGGGCCTCGTGGCCTCCGCCGCACCCGGGCTGGCGGGGCCCCTGGTCGCAGCCGCAGGGGCCACTACAGCGGCTTTTGCCTCCATTGGGATCGCGGCCGGGGCCTTCGGTGCCGCCGTGGTCCCTCAGTTCCAGGACGTGACCAAGGCGGCTGAGCTTTACACCAAGGCCCAGGAGTCGGCTGCCGCCGGGTCCGCCTCGGCGGCCAAGGACATGGAGGCGTACAAGCAGGCCCTCAAGGGGATGCCACCCGCGACCAGGGACACGGCCGTCGCCTTCGCCGGGCTCAAGGACAACTTCAAGAAGTGGTCGGACTCCCTCGCGGGGACCACCATGCCGATCTTCACCCAGGGCCTCAAGTCCATGAGCGGGGTCCTGCCCATGCTGACCCCGCTGGTCAAGACGGCCGCCGGGGCGTTCAAGGGCATGATGGACGGGATCTCCTCCGGAGTGAAGGGCGGGGGATTCAAGGGGTTCCTGGCCGATGCCAACACCGCCGCGAAGAAGACCCTCCCCGACTTCCTCAAGTCCCTTGGCAACATCGGGGTCGGGTTCGCCGGGATCATCCGGGCGTTCTTCCCCTTCTCCGGGGTGGTGACCGGCGGCCTGGAGAAGGCCACCAAGAAGTTCCGGGACTTCGGGGCGGGGCTGAAGGAGAGCGCCGGGTTCAAGAGCTTCATGGACGGGGTCAAGGACAAGATCCCCGGCATCGTCGAGCTGTTCAAGAACCTGGCCAAGACGGCTGCCACGGTGATCTCCGCCCTGGCACCGTTCAGCGGGGTCGGCCTGGCCGTCGTCGGGGTCCTCGCCGCTCTGGTGGCAGCCATTCCGCAAGGGGCCATGGACTTCATCGCCCCTATGATCATGTCCATCGTCGTGGCGGTCAAGGCGTGGACGATCGTCCAGGGCATCCTCAACGTCGTCCTCGCGGCCAACCCGGTCGGGCTCGTGGTCCTGGCCATCGCCGCCCTGGTGGCGATGTTCATCGTGGCCTGGCAGCGCTCCCAGACCTTCCGTGACATCGTCACTCTGGCCTTCACCCTCACCGCCCAGGCCGCCCTGACCGGGGCCAAGCTGATCCTCATGGGCATCAAGTGGATCGTCGGAGCGTTCCTCGACATGGTCGGGACGATCCTCGATGGGGCGGCCACGGCCTTCGGATGGATGCCGGGCATCGGCGGGAAGATCAAGGCCGCCGCTGCCGGGTTCAAGCACATCAAGGAGGGGGCCAAGAAGGCGTTCGACGCTGCCATCAACAAGGTCGACGAGTGGAACAACAAGGTCAAGGGGATGACCAAGGAGGTCCTGATCAAGGGCCAGATCCGGGATCTGGAGTCGAAGCTGAACAAGGCCAGGGCCGAGATCAAGTCCGTTCCCAAGAGCAAGAGGCACGAGGTCCAAGGGCGGATCAACGACCTGCTCGCCAAGATCCGGGCAGCGAAGGCGGCTATCGCCTCCCTCCACGGCAAGACCATCACGATCACCGAGTACTACCGGAAGGTGAACGCGGGCAAGGCCGTGCCGTACCAGCACTACGCTCACGGCGGGGTCGTCGGAGCAGCGGCTACCGGAGGCCCTCGCGGGAACCTGACCTGGGTCGGGGAGCAGGGGCCCGAGCTGGCCGACCTGGCACCTGGGACCATGGTCCACTCCGCCGGGGACAGCAAGCGGATGGCCGAGTCCTGGCCCGGTGGCGGCTCCCAGAAGATCCAACTCGAATGGGTCGGCGGGAACGCCGGGGACGAGTTCATGACCTGGATCAAGAAGAACATCCGAGCCACGGCCGGGTCAGGACCCGATTCCGTACAGAGAGCCCTAGGAGTATAAGATGCCCCAGTTCAAGGCATGGAACGGGCCGATGCCCACGACCGCCGCTCAGGCGGCGGTGACCACCGGTACGGCCGTCAAGACCATGCTCCAGATCAGCACCCCGAGCACCCGGTCTGTTTCGATCATCGCCTGGGGGTTCACGGTAGACGCAGCTCCGGCCACCACGGGCGTCGGTGTGGTGGAGCTGCTCCAGACGGACGTGGCTGCCACTGTGACGGCCCATGTGGCGTCCGGGGTCCAGCCCACCGACCCGAACGGTTCGGCCTCCCTGATGACTCTGGGGACCGCCAACACCGGGTACACCGGCTCCGCCGAAGGCTCGATCACGGCGACCCGCGTCTTCGATGTGGTCAACGTGGCGGGCGTCTCCAACGGTGGGACGCCGACCGAGTACTTCTACCAGTTCATGCCGGACGAGCGCCCGATCGTGGCGGTCAGCAAGTTCCTCCGGGTCCGGGCCACCTTCAGTGCCGCAGTGAACATGCGGTGCTGGGTCATCTGGGACGAGTAGATGAGCGTCGCCGCCAAGGTCGCCTGGTGGGAACGGTGGATGCCAGGGGGGCTCAGCCCCTCTCGCTCCTCCGGGCCCTCCTTCGCCACGGCCGCGACCCCGGTCGGGCCGATGGTGGAGATCCTCGTCAACGAGATGTGGATCGACATCAGCCCCGACGTCCGGTACGCCGACAAGATCACGACTACGGGTGGCCGCCCCGACGAGTCCGCCAGGAGCCAGGCCAACACCTGCCGGTTCACCCTGAACAACAGGGACGGCCGGTACTCGCCCCGTAACCCGATGTCCCCCTACTACGGAAAGATCGGCCGGAACACCCAGGTCCGTGTGTCGGTCAACCAGGAGGGCACCCAGCGCTTCCGCTTCCACGGGGAGATTGTCGCCTGGCCTCAGGAGTGGGACCTGACAGGCAACGACGTGTTCGTCCGGATCGAGGCGGCCGGGATCCTCCGCCGGTTGAACCAGGGTGCCAGCCCGCTTCGGTCGACCCTCTACCGGGGGCTCACCCGGGCGACCGTGGACCCGGTCGTCGGCTACTGGCCCATGGAGGACGGGGCGAACTCCCGGTTCCTGGCCACGGCGCTGCCCAACACCAAGAACATGGTCATCTACGGAGTGCCGGAGCTGGCCGCCTCGACGGCGTTCGCCTGCTCGGACGCCCTGCCCACCATGGGTACCGGAGCCCTCAAGGCGATCGTCCCCCGGTACACGGTGACCGGTGAGACACAGATCCGGTTCCTGGCCCTCGTCCCGGCGGCCGGGGTCACCGACCAGGCCACGATCGCCACGATCTACGGATCGGGCACGGCCTCCCGCTGGGAGCTGTACTACATCTCGGCCTCGAACACCTACGGCTTCCGGGCCCACGACGCGGACGGTGTCATCGCCGACAGCTTCACCGTCAACCCGACCTTCAACGCCATCCGGGGAGCGCAGACCCGGGTGTCGATCGAGCTGACCCAGAGCGGCTCGGATGTGGCGATCACGGTCAGTGTCTACTACGCCGACGTGGGCAACGGTGCCGTCCTGGTCAACGACACGGACACCTTCCTGAACCTGACCGTCGGGAAGATCACTTCGATCATGCTCTCGCCTGGCGGGAACATCGGCGACATGGTCATGGGCCACCTGTCCGTTCAGACGAACACGACCTCATCGTTCGACCTCGGCGACCAGACCGACGCCTACAACGGCGAAACGACCCTGTCGAGGATCCGGCGGCTGTGCTCGGAGGAGGGCATCCTCCTCAAGACCTTCACGGGCAACAACACGAGCCCCGCCATGGGGCCTCAGCGGATCAAGACCCTGGCCGACCTGATCCAGGAGTGCGTCGACACCGACATGGGGATCCTGTTCGAGCCGAGGGACCAGTTCGGCCTGGGCTGGCGGACCCGTGGATCGCTGGAGGTTCAGCAGGAGGCGTTCTCCCTGGACTACACGGCCAGCGACCTGTTCGAGCCGCCGGTTCCGGTGGACGACGACCAGCTCTCCCGGAACGACATCACGGTCACCCGTGACCAGGGGTCCTCAGCGAGGGCTGTGCTCGAATCTGGGGCCCTCTCAGTGCTGCCCCCTCCCAACGGCATCGGGCTCTACGACGACGCCCCCACGATCAGCGTGGAGGACGACGACCAACTGGCGGATCAGGCAGGCTGGCGGCTCCACATGGGGACGGTGGACGAGCCCCGTTACCCGGTCGTCACCGTCCACCTGAAGAGACCGTCGTTCACGGCCAGCTACGACCTGACGGCGGCTGTCCTCCTGGCCAAGCCGGGGGATAGGTACCTGATCTTCAACACGCCTGCCTGGCTCCCGCCAGGTGACGTGGCCTCGATCATGAACAGCTACAACGAGTGGTTCGACCAGTTCGAGCACGTCATCACCTTCAACGGTGCCCCGGCCTCCCCGTACCAGGTCGCCTACCTGGACGACGCCGACCTCGGCAGGGCCGACACGGAGGGCAGCTATCTGGTCAACGCGGTCGGGGCGTCCGACACGAGCCTCACCGTGGCGACCAGCACGGGTGAGGTCTGGATCGACTCGGCGACCTACCCGTCCGAGTTCCCGTTCTTCGTCATGATGGGCGGGGAGAAGATCAACGTCACGGCCATCACCGGCACCACCTCCCCGCAGACATTTACCGTCGACCGGGGCGTCAACGCCATCACCAAATCCCAGGTGGCCGGTGAGGACATCCGTCTCTTCCAGCCCATGATCATCGCTCTGTAGGAGGAGACATGCCGTACCCGACATTCACGGCTGGCCAGCGAGTGACGGCCTCCCTCCTCAACGCGGGCAAGGTCGAGTTCGTCACCAACTCGGCGGGAGCCCAGACCAACGCCACGACGACCTTCGCCAACGCCACCGGTCTGGTCTTCGATGTCGAGGCTTCCGCCAGGTACCTGATCCATATTCTGATCAGCTACGACGCCCCCACGGCCACGGACATCAAATTCGACTGGACGATGCCGAGCGGGGCGACCACGGCCCGGAACTGTGAGTACCTGGCCCTGGCCACGGCCACGAACATCGCCTCGACCATGGCGAAGATCCGGCGAGGAGCGACCACGGCCGTCGCTGCCGGTGGTCCCAACGCGGTGGCGAACGCCTTCTCGGTCTACGAGGAGGTCACCGATCTCCAGACCTCCAGCGCGGGCACGGCCCAGCTCAGGTTCGCAGCCAACGCGGCGGGAACCGCGACCCTCCAAGCCGACTCGATCATCTACTACCAGAGGATCGCCTGATGACCTACCCGAAGATCCTCGCGGGGATGACGGTGACGGCGGCCCTGCTCAACGCTGGCAAGGTCGAGAAGGTCACCAACTCCGGCGGGGCCCAGACGAACACTCTGACGACCTTCGTGGACGCCACGAGCCTGGGGTTCGCGGTCGAGGCCAACTCGCGGTACCGGGCTCGGGCCCTGATCGCCTACGACGCCCCCATCGACTCCGCCAACGGTGACATCAACTTCCAGTGGACCGGCCCCGCCGACGTGAACATGTCCCGCTACATCGTCGGCCTGGACATCGCGGCCACGACCAACATCGACGCGAACCTCATGTCGGTCCGGAGGGCATTGGGGACCGATGTCCGGGTAGGTGCCACCAACGGCACAGCGAACGCCTTCAGCCTTTACGAGGACATGATGGACATCACCGTCATCACGGCCGGGACCATCCAGCTCCAGTTCGCCCTCGGGGCCGGTGTAGGGACGGCCACCGTCCAAGCCGACTCCATGATCTGGTACCAGAGGATCGCCTGATGACCTACTGACCAGGAAGATCACATTGAACACCGGAGAACCCACGGTCTACAGGGAGAGCATGATGGCCGATGACATGACCCTCGGGGAGCTGGCACGGCTCATCGAGCGGAACCACAACGAGACCCGCCTCGACTTCGAGGAGATCAACAAGAGACTTGATCGCGAGTACCAGTCGTTCAACCTGAGGATGGACCGGGTCGTCCAGACCGACGTGTACGCCTCGGACAGCCGGGCGAACGAGGACCGGTTCAAGAGGATCGAGTCGGACGCGGCGGCCTACCGGGCGACCGTCAGATGGACCGTAGGGCTCGCCATCAGTTCGTTCCTGGCGGTGATCGGTATGTTGATCCAAGTCCTGTCAGGTTAGTTTGGTAACAGAAAGACCCCGACGGCAGCTCTCCCTGCGTCGGGGTCTTTCGCTCTGTCTTCCAGTTCAGAGGCGAGCGTACTTGGCGGGGCCGAGCTTCTCCACCTTCCCCTCCTTGATCAGAGCTGACAGGTGGTTGTCGACCGTCTTCTGGTCCAGCCCGGTCGCCTCCTGGAGGTCCTTGCGGTGGGTCTCCGAGGGGCTGAGAGCCTTCAGGACGGCCTCCCGGTTGACCTCCTTACGACTGACCCGCTGCTTCTCCATTGAGACCTTGGCGACGTCCTGGATGGCGGGACGGTCCATGGCCGCCCTCAGGTCGCAGGTGGACTTACGGACCCTGACCGCCGGAGGCGAAGCGAGGATGACCTGGTCGATCTCCTCCTCGGTCAGGTAAAACGACTTGGCCATGATCGGCTCGGTGTAGGCGAACGACTCGATGTAGAACCGGTGCTTGGGCAGCCGGTGGGCCTCCCACCCATCGGACTTGGCGTCGTCCCCGAACATGACCCGGTCAGCGGTGGCGTTCTTGACCCGCAGGCCGATCGTCTGCTGGAGCTGCTGCTTGACCTCGGGCGGCATCGCGCCCTTGGTCGGGTACTGGGTCGCCAGGACCAGGACCCCGCCGTACTTCCGGAGCAGCTTCGCCAGAGTGATGATCATCTGGGTGTAGCCGTTCTCGGTGAGGACCTGCATCTCGTCGATCACCAGCGCGATGAACGGTTCCTCAGGCGTGGCCCGCCAGGTCTTCCAGCCCCGCTCGGCCATGACGCTGCCCCGGCGCTCAAGCTCCTCGATCAGCAGCGGGAAGATGAACGCCGCGTCCTCAACGCTCTTGCCGATCCCCTCCACCTTCGGTTCCCACGGGCCCAGCTCGGTGGCCCCGAAGCCGAGGTCTATACCGATCACGCTCACCCACGGGATCCTGGTGAGCGCTCGCATGAGGATCTGAACGATCACGCTCTTGCCGGAGCCCGAGCGTCCCGCGATCATCAGGTGCTCGCGGATGTCGACCATGACCTGATCGCCGGTCTCGAAGACACCGATCGGGATGAGCGGGTTCTTCTGATCGACAGTGAGCGTGAGCGGCGGCCTGAGCGCCTCGGCGAGCGGGTCCTTGCGCATGAGCGTCACCCTGATCGAACGAGCGCGATCATCCCCAGGCACGCTCAGCACACGAGCGCTGTCCCGGCGACCGTCGAGCGCCCGCTCAAGCGCCGGGAGCATGGCGCGCACCTGGGGGATCCCGTGCTTGATCGTGGTCTTGATGTCCACGGTCACCGAGCACTCGCTGTAGGTCATCCGGATGACCTTCATCCCGACGGTGTCGAGGTCCCGGCAGGTCTGGGGCCAGCGCTTGACGAAGTGGCGAGCTTGCTTCCAGGCCACCACCCGCTTGGTCAGGCCCTCTACGGCGCTGATGTCCACCCTGACGCCCGAACGCCGCCAGACGTGCCTCCACCACATCAGGGCGGCAGCGCCCGTCACAGAGCCGTACAGCTCCACGGGGCCGGTTCCGTAGGCGAAGAACTCAGTCCCGAAGACGTACACCGGGACATTGATCCGGCGGGTCCGCCACAGGAACGAGACGGCCTTCCGCTTGGCGCTGCGGGCAGCGTCCTTCTCCTTCTGCTCGGGGTCCTTGGGCACCCGGATGTAGAACACATCCCGGCGGGCGATCTTGACCACCCTAGGAATAGGAGCGATCTTCGCGTGCCCCCGCGTAAAAGCGAGTGAGTCGGCTGACTTACTACTACCTACGCGCTCGCCAGCGGGCTCGCGTGGCGCGTCCGCGAGACTTTTTTCGCCGGACTTTTCGTCGTCGGTGAATGCGTGTTCGAGGTGATGCCCGCAGAAACGGCAGAAGATCATGTCTTCGTCGTTCCACTTCTCGCAGCTCTCGCACTCGATGATGTTCGCACCCGGTGGCCTCGTCATCGTTCCTCCATCCTGATCGTCACCTTCCGGGATCCGAACCAGAGGTGGAATCCGTCCTTGGCCATCCACCAGTTGGTCACGGTCTGGCCGAGTTCCTCCTGGTTCTGGATCAGGAAGAACGCCACATCGGCGACCAGTGCCTCTTCTTCTTCGGCCTTCATCACGCCTCCCTGATGGACCTGAGGATCCGGCGGCCGGTCGCCTCGCTCACGTTCAGCCGCTCACCGATCTCCTTGCCGGTGAGCGTCGGCTCGACGCTCAGCATCTCGATCACGCGATCGGTCCGAGCGTCGCTCACCGAGGAGTTGGCGCTCACGATCGCTTTTGGCTTGGCGCTCACGCGCTCAACGGTCACCGGGGCGGCGATCACGGGGCGCTCGTCCTGAGCGGTCACGCTCACGCATCCGGGAGCGCTCGGCAGGGTGCCCGTCCAGTCACGGAATCCCTTGAGCGTGGTGATCGGGTGGAAGACCAGCCGGAGCAGCCAGAGCAGAACACCGTGAGCGGCGCTCAGCAGGCCGGGGCCGGAGGGACCGAGCGTCATCCGCCGGACCGCCGAGATGAGCTGGTCGCTCAGCAGGGCGTAGATGATCGCAGGAGACGACCAGGCGACGATCGAGTGAACGCTCGACAGGTTCGCCAGGGCGGCGTTCATGTAGATCGACCCGACGATGCACGAGATGTTCAGGGCCCGGAGGACCAGCACCTTGTGGCCGTTGAGGGCCAGGGCCAGACCGAGCAGGGTGAAGACGATCGCGCCCACGTCGAGGAGGGCGGCCCCGAGGACCGATTCCAGCTCGTTGCCCTTCTCGGCGATCAGGAAGGTGTACTGGGCGTGGTAGCTGACGATGCCAGCGGCGACGGCTGCCAGGAAGGTCAGGACACCGGCTCCGACCATCATGGCCGGGGGCAGGTTGCCCTTCTCCTTGCGGAGCATCTTGATCTCCCTGCCCTCGCTGTCGGTACGGCCGGTCGACTTCCAGTCGAACGGGATCACGGTCATCGGTCGCCCCTCTCCGGACGCTGGTACTCGAACTTGATTTCTTCGGTCACCTTGATCCCGACGATGGTCCGGTGGTCCGGGTCGGGCTCGAACTCCAGGACGCCCTCGCGGGGGAGGGCCTCGACCAGTTCGTAGCCGGTCAGGTGCTCCAGTTCGGCGCGGTGCCGGTAGAGAACCTGGACCATCGCGTTCGTCAGGGGCATGAGGCGG
>JAAEAW010310803.1_pt1 | contig 20390 bp, 11 predicted proteins | sample 7277851 | NCBI WGS metagenome assembly JAAEAW01 (sample SAMN13876994, study PRJNA601929) | soil metagenome | isolation source: soil | host: Panicum virgatum | place: USA: Fermi National Accelerator Laboratory | collected 2010-11-19 | reverse complement strand
GGATAGGGGGGGGGTAAGATATAGATGGTTAGGAGGTTAAGGATAAAAGAAGGTAAGGGTTAATAAAATTTACCTTCTACCCGCCCACTTTACCTTCAATATGATTATTGAGGATGCGGACAGTTAAGGAAAAGAATACTATAAGCATATTTTAGTTTAATACCTAGATATAGTAAATTAATTTTAGGTATAATATAGGAGTAGTTTCTCTTTCCTTATTTCCAATTAGACTACCTATATGGGAAGGTGATAAGATAAGACTAGGAAATCTTAGAATCAATCTAATTACTATTATTAATTAACTTCTATCCTTAACCATCTATAATCTTCATCCCCCAGCCGTAGGCTGGGGGAAGGAGGATAGTTAAGGATGGTACCTAGCCTAGCCGCAAAAAGAATTGGCTACGACTAGTGTAAAAATAACAAACTTAAGTGTTAGATATTACTTCTACTGGCCTGCCTAATTAAAAATGATTAAATTTTGCCCCTTCCCGCAACGCGGATAGGGGATTAAGGGCTGGGCCTGTTAAACTGGCCAACTGCTTGCGCTATGCTAGCCAAGCATAATAGTTAAAAATTTCTATATTTATTTATCCAATTGTTCACACAAAAATTATATTATATATTATATATTTCCCTAATGACTTTCCTTCATTTTTTAATTTTACCTCCTTACCCCCCTGCGAAAGCTGGGGGATATATTCTTACCTACTGCCTACTATATCCACAGCCCCTTGTCCCTTAACCATCTAATAGATTATTAAGTTGGTAGAGGGGTGGTATAGTTGGTTAGAGATATAGTAGGTTACCTAGCCTATAGCTAGGCTACTTTTTGTTATTAACAAGAAAAGTAGGGATAAGAAAAAGGATTAAATATAAAAATGTCAGTTTTAGATATTCTTAATTACTTACTTTTACCTATCTCCTAGTTGTATTCCCTAACCAACCTATCCGCGCTGCGGGCTGGTTGGTTAGGGGGGAAAGAAGGCTTCTAACCATCCTCTTTCCCCTTCCCTGAAAAAATTATGAATTTTTTTATACGGTTGGGCTGGGGGGGGAGAGAAAGTAGAGCTAAATATAAGTATATATAAGTATATAAATATCATATTATTTACTAATGGGCTCCGCTTTGACGCAGTAGCCTTATGCAAGTCTATCTACAAAAGTAGCTTGTCTGCCTAACCATCCAGCCTGCAACGCTGCTATAGAAGGTAAAAAGGGGTGGCAAGGGACTGATTAGCAAGCCTTTAATTTAATGGTTAGAATGATTTCTTGATGAGGAATTTGTAGAAGTTCAAATCTTCTCGGGCTTATTATAAATTTTTACTAGGCTTAGGCCTTCCCCCCCCCCAATTGTTTTTTAATTGACTATAAAAAGGAACCTGTCCCCTTGCTTCAATTGGTGGCTTTTCCTTGCCCTATTTACCTTTTGAAAGAATGTAAGGGTGTGGATATAAAGGATTAACAAGGCTATAAACAGGAGGTTAGCTGAGTGGTTTAGCAGCAATTTTACACATTGCAGACAGAGTTTCGATTACTCTACTTCCTACTAATTAAATATTACTGGGTAGGCTTCCTTCTCTTTCCCCCCAGCTTTAGCTGGGGGATATTAGTTGCCCTTTAAAAAATTATTAAATTTTTAATAAGGTAGGGCTATTCAAAGGCCAGGCCTACCACTTAACCCGCTGGGAAAAAAAGAAAAATTATATAGAAAATGAATTTAGCTTTAATATTATTTTTAATAGGAATCTTAGGTTTTATATTAAATAGAAGAAATATTATATTAATGATAATAGCAATAGAAATAATGTTATTATCAGTAACTTTATTAGTATTAATAATGTCATATGGATTTGATGATAGTATAGGTCAAACATTTAGTATATTTATAATATCAATAGCAGGAGCAGAATCAGTTATAGGATTAAGTATATTAGTAGCATATTATAGATTAAGAGGTACGATATCTTTAAAAAATTAAAATAAGATGTATTTATCAATAATTTTATTACCTATATTAGGTTCAATAGTATCAGGATTTATGGGAAGAAAAGTAGGAGTAACAGGATCAAAAATAATAAGTTGTAGTTGTTTAATAATAACATCACTATTAATAAGTGTAGCCTATTATGAAGTAGGTTTAGTAGGATCAGTAGTAAGTATAGATTTAGGAAGTTGGATAGATTCCGAAATAATGAATATAAAATGGGAATTTTATTTTGATCAATTAACAGTATCCTTAGGTTTAGCTGTAGTATATTGTTCAACATTAATACATATCTATACAATAGATTATTTATCTTCAGATCCTCATAATCAAAGATTTTTTTCATACTTATCAGCCTTTACAGGAGGAATGTTATTTTTAATATGTGGAGGTAATTTTTTTGTAATGTTTATAGGATGGGAAGCTATAGGTGTAGTATCTTATTTATTAATAAATTATTATTTTACTAGAATACAAGCTAATAAAGCAGCAATATTAGCCTTTACTATGAATAGAGGTGGTGATATGTTAATGAGTATAGGATTTTTTTCTATATTTTCTTTATTAGGATCTTTAAATTATTCACAAGTATTTTCATTAATACCTTATATGAATGAAACAGCTATAACTATTATATCTTTATTATTATTAGGAGGTGCTTTAGCTAAAAGTGCTAATATACCTTTACATTCATGGTTACCTGGAAGTATGGAAGCTCCAACACCTGTAAGTGCATTATTGCATGCTGCAACACTAGTAACTGCTGGTATATATTTATTATTAAGATGTTCACCTATATTAGAATATAGTAGTACAGCATTATTAATAATAACAATAATAGGAAGTAGTACAGCTTTCTTTGCAGCAACATGTGGATTATTACAAAATGATTTAAAAAGAATAATTGCTTTCAGTACTATATCACAATTAGGATATATGATGATGGCAATAGGATTAAGTCAATATAATGTAGCTTTAATGCATACAGTAAATCATGCTTTCTTTAAAGCATTATTATTCTTAGGTGCAGGAGCTGTAATACATTCATTTGCAGATGAACAAGATGTAAGAAAAATGGGTGGATTAGTTAAATTTTTACCATTTACTTATGCTGTTATGTTAACAGGTACTTTAAGTTTATTAGCTACACCTTACTTAACAGGATTTTATAGTAAAGATTTAATATTAGAATTAGCATTTGGTACTTATAGTTTTAGTGGTATGTTTGCTTATATTTTAGGAACTATTACTGCAGGAATAACTGCTTTTTATAGTTTTAGATTAATAAGTTTAGTATTTTTAACTTATCCTAATGGACCTAAAAATTCTTATTTAAATACTCATGAAAGTAATATAGCTACTATTATACCTTTATTAATATTAGCTTTATTTAGTATATTCTTTGGTTATATTGTTTCAGATATTTATGTAGGTGTTGGTTCTAATTTCTTTGCTAATTCTTTATTTACTCATCCTAATAATTTAACTTTAATTGAAGCTGAATTCTCTTTAAATCCTTTAATTAAATTATTACCAGCTATTATAAGTTTCTTAGGTGCATTCTTAGCTGTATATTTTTATCATTATGGTGGCCAACCTCAATTCTTAATTAATTTAACTACTATCCCTAGCCCCGAGGGGATAGGGGAAAAAGGAAAGGTTAGAAATAATTTATTTATTAAATTATATGGCTTCTTTAATGGTAAATATTATTTTGATGTTTTATATAATCATTTATTAGTTTCTAAAGGTCTAAAATTAGGTTATAAAATTTCTAAAGAAATAGATAGAGGAGCTATTGAATTAATAGGACCTTATGGTTTATCTAATAATTTATATAACACTGGTATTAATATTGCTAAATTAGATACAGGTATTATTACTACTTATTCTTTATATATTACAATAGGTTTATTATCTTTATTATTTTTAGTATTTACACCTATGTTAATGGATACTTCTATGTTTGTTGAAATGAGATTATTTATTATATATTTAGCTTCTACTTTTTTAGTTTTATATATAACACCCAGCCCTTTATCTCCGCAAGGCGGGAAGTAGGAAAAAATTAATAATTTCTTTAAAAGGCAGAACCCCTTACCATCTATATCCCCCAGCTTTCTTCCCCTGCCTCCAACGGAGATAGACTGGGCTGGTAACCATCCGCCCGCAATAACCACCTTACCATCTGCCCCTTCCCCCCCCCCCCGGCTAAAGCTGGGGGATACTAAAGCTGGGGTTAAGATGAGGATGGAAAATGATAAGACAGGGGGTCAGGTATTTGAGATGTTATTTTCATCAATTTTAATATTAATAGTGGCTAAAGCCCTACCTTTAATTAAAATATCATCTATACATTTTACAAGAATAACTGCTATAATATTAATACTATCTGGTATATTAAGTTTTAATATATTATATATTCAGTCAATTGGATCCGGAATAGGAATATATAGTGGATTATTTCAAATAACAAATATAAGTCAAACAATTGAATTATTTTTATTAATAATAGGTTCAATGATATTAATAGGTTGGCCTACAAAAGAAAGTAAATATTCAATAGATTATTCAATAATAATTTTATTTAGTACTTTAGGATCAAGTTTATTAGTTTCAAGTTTTGATTTAATATCATTATATTTAAGTATAGAATTACAATCATTTGGTTTATATATTTTATCTACTTTATATAGAAATTCAGAATCTTCAACTAATGCAGGTTTAAAATATTTTTTATTAGGTGGATTATCTTCTTGTATTATTTTATTAGGTACTGGTATTATTTATGCTTATACTGGTTTAACTCAATTAGAATCGATATATACTTTAATATCTTCTACTAACATAGATTATATTTTACAAGGTACTTTATTAGGAATAATTTTAATTTTTATAGGTTTTTTATTCAAAATTTCTGCTGCTCCTTTACATAATTGGTCTCCTGATGTTTATGATGAAACACCTACAATTGTAACTATATGGTTAACAATAATGCCTAAAATAGCAATATTAATATTATTATTAGAAATTTATACTCAAATTAATATTTATGACTTATCTCTTATGAATATAGGTACAATAGCTAATATATTTACTGAGGGTGTTGTAAAAAATATCTTCTTAATTAGTTCAATTTTATCTTTAATTATAGGTACTGTTGTAGGTTTAGCTCAAATTAAAATAAAAAGATTATTAGCTTATAGTACTATTTCTCATATCGGTTTTATGTTATTAGCTTTAGCTATTAATACTGAACAATCTATAGATTCTTTTTTATTTTATTTAATACAGTATATTATTACTAATTTAAATATATTTTTAATATTATTAGCTATCAGTTATTATTGGAATCCTTCACCTAATTTAATACAAGGAGAAAAACAAGAAGGTGATATTAAATTTATTAAAGAATTACAAGGTTTATTTTTTGCTAATCCTTTATTAAGTTTAACTTTATCTATTTCTTTATTCTCTATGGCAGGAATACCTCCTTTAATTGGTTTCTTCTCTAAACAATTTGTATTATATTCTGCTTTAGATCAAGGTTATTATTTTATAAGTATATTAGCTATTATAGTAAGTGTAATAAGTGCTTCTTACTATTTAAAAATTATTAAAATACTTCATACTGTTCCTCTACCCTTATCTCCTGCGGATACTAACCATAAAGAAGAAGGCTTGGCAACACCTGTTGCGGGATCAGCAGTACATAGTTTTATAATATCTTCTTTAAGTTTATTTATATTATTATTTATATTAAAACCAACATTAATTTTAAGTAGTACTCAAGTACTTTCTTTAACTTTATTTAAGATATAATGAGTAATTTATTATTTTTATTTATTTTTATTCCAATATTATCTTTTGTTTTATTAGCTTTAAATATTTTATTAGCTCCCCATAGACCGGATGAATCAAAAATTTCTGCTTATGAATGTGGATTTTTAGCTTTACCTGAACAAACAAGATCTACATTCCAAATTCATTTTATGATAGTAGCTTTATTATTCTTAATTTTTGATCTTGAAATTTTATTACTATTTCCATTAGCTGTTTCTTTATATCAAGTTTCTATATTTGGATTTTCTATAGGTATTATATTCTTTATTATTTTAACTATTGGATTTATATTAGAAATTGGTTCAGGGGCTATTGCTTTAACAAATTTTGATCAACCTGCGAAAGCTGGGGGATACTAAAGCTGGGGGGATAGGCTTGCCTTCGGCTACCAGCTCAACTAATAGATATAAAAGGAGGAACCTACCTAACCTTAACCCTTTCCCTTTTTATCTATAGCCTTACCCTCCTTCTTCTCGCCCTCCCCTGCTGTATAAAAATTTATTAAGGGCTGGCCTGTCAGTTACTCTCAATAGAGGGTTACAGGTGGGGTAGGGGAACTAAAAATAAAAGAATATATAGCTGTTGTAAAAAGATTTTAGCATAACGGTTAATGCAGTTCACTCATAATGGATATTATAGGGGTTCAATTCCCTTAAATCTTATATTGCCCTCACCCATATAAAAAATTATTAAAATTTTTAAAGGCAGGGATTATCTTTATCCCCTTACCATTTTATTGGCTAGGCTTGCCTTATTTGTTAGCCTATCCCTTTTAAACTGGTCAACTCTTGCTTTAGCTATACCATCTATTGTTCTCTTTCTAATAGCCCAACCAAAGATTGGGCAAGGAAGTTTCTATATCCCCCAGCTTTAGTATCCCTGAAAGGGAAAGGAGTAGGGGGAGGAGCCTATAAGGTAAGATAAAACAAAAAATGAAAATGAAAATGAAAATGAAAATGATTAAAAAAAATATTGCCTTTTGCTATACTATACTTTTTTTTGTTGGATTAATAACCTTCAAACAGAACATATTGCAAAAAAAAGAATTTAGTAAAATTAATTTTACTAAATTAATTCCTAAAGGATTTACCTCTCCTATGGCAGGCTTATATTATTTTTATGTAGGTTTATTGTATTTTATTATAGACAATATTGCAATAAAAAATTATAAAAATTTAGTAGCAGCCGCCGATAGTTTATTATTGCCTTCGGTTATTTTATTAAGCAATAATGCAGAGAGTAAAGTAGTAAATAATTCTAATGTATTCCTTACTTTTTCTTTACCCGAAGAAAAGAGAAGTTCAGCCAATGGTCAAGAATCTTTCCCCTGGCAAAGCCTGGAGAAGAAAGAAAGTATCCCTAACCCCTTACCCCAAAGAGGGGGGTTAGGGAATGGAAATGTAGAGGGGAAAAATAATAACGAAATTGAAGCATTAAAACCTTTATTATTTAATTATTTAATAACTAAAAATAATCAAAATGGTATCGGTTTAGATTTAAAAAATTCAAAATTAGCTAGCCTACTTTCTAAAAAAAAAACTAATGGAAAAGAAAACAATAGTTATAATTTTAATTCTTCTATCTTATCCGCAGGGGCGGGAGGAATAAGTAAGTCTTTATTAACGGGGAAAGTCCAAAGTCCTATAGTTGAGAAAAAAAATTGGTACTTATCAGAAGATTTAATAAAACTAATAAGTGCTTTTTTCAAATCTATTTATTGTATAATAAGTAAACCTAAATTTATTAATACACCTGATAAAATAATAATAGAAATATTATACTTTATAACTATACCTGATTATAAAATTTTTAAATGGTATAATTTTTTATACGTAGGCAAGACTCCTTCTATCTTATCCGCAGGGGCGGGAGGTAATAATAAGACAGGTATAAATTTAAAAAGAAGAAATAAATCTATAAAATTAATACTAAGAAAAAATAATTTTATTAAAAAAACATTATTTAATTTAAATAATACTAATATAACTAAATTATACTTTAATAAATTTATTATTTTATTTAAATTATTAAGCTCTTATTTTAAAAAACCTATTGAATTTAATTTAATTAGATTACATAAATCTAATCATGATAGTAATATATTAGCTCAATTATTTTATCTTATCTTAAAGAAAAAAAATATTAGATCAGCTATCCATAATTTATATACTAAAAATAAATTTTCACCTAACCAAATGGAGGATGGTAAAGCAGGCTATTCTATTCCAGCTTATATGTCAGGTTTATATATTCATATTGGAGGAAGATTAATGAGAGAACCTATTATTCCTAGAAAAACAACTAAAAAATTCGAAAAAGGAGCTATCGCTACAGGTAAAGTAAATTTTGTAGATACAGCTAGAATTACTAAGAAAAATAAAAAAGGTGCTTATACTATTAAAATTGCTTTTGCACAAAATTTAATGTTTGCTCCCCTGCCTTAGGCTGCTTCGCAGGAATAACTACCTACAGTTAAACTGGCCAGCCCTTTTATCCCTTTCCTTCTAGGCTTCAATTGGTGGCAGCGCCTAGCCTTCTCTTATCCGTCAGGCTTACCTGACTTAAATTAATTGTAACCCTAGGCAACTCCTTTTTTAAGCCTATGGCAATACCTACACTCTTACCCTCCCCTTCCTATCTTACCATTTACCATCCTCTTTTCCCCTTCCCGCAGTAACCATCTATATCCCCCAGCTTTAGCTGGGGATATTATGGTTACTAGCCTTATTAAAAACTTATATATTTTTTAAAGGCAAGGGAAGAAAGAAAAAATAAGAGTAGGCCTTGCCCAAACGAAGGTAGGACTATTCACAAGCCAGATTAATAATCTATTCTAAAGAATATTGATATTTCTTTTTTACCTATCCCCCCCCCCCCCCCCTTTTTTTCTTCCCTGAAAAAACGCGGATAAAAGGGGGGGGGGTTAAATGAATGCTTAGTCATCTTTACCTAATTTACATATTTGCCTTGTCGTAAACAAGGATTGGCCTGTTTTCACAGGCCTATCATAACCTAGGTAAAATTATTCTAGGTTAAACTTACTAAATTACCCGCTTACCTTACCGCCTTTGTTTCCGCCCACAATAATCATCTATGGAGGATAAGGTAGAGGTTATAGGAAAATAAGTAATTTTTTAGTTTAAGGTCTTCTATTTATTTTTATAGCTGGAGGTAACTCCGTGTACAAAATATAATATTAATTGCTAGAAGCAGCTGGCAACGCCTGCCTTTACCATCTATATCCTCGCCCGCTAATCCCCTTACCATCTGCCCTTACCCCTCTTACCATCTGCTCTTACCATCTATCCCCCAGCTTTCGCAGGGGGGAAGATGGTTACTAAAGCTGGGGATATAGGGGGTTACTGCGGATATAGAAAGGGGATTCTTTGGCTACAAAATGAAAAGTAAGGCTATTATCTCCGGAAGGGGTAAACAAAAAAAATTAATGACAGCACTATTTATGAATTTATCAGCATTTGGTACTTTATTATCAGGTGTATTAACTATTACAGCTAAAAATCCTGTAATTTCAGTAATATATTTAATCTTTACTTTTGTTTTTGCAGCAGGATATATTATATTAATAGGAATACAATTTATAGGTATATCCTATATAGTAATATATGTTGGAGCTATAGCTGTATTATTTTTATTTGTAATTATGATGATAAATATAAAACTTACAGATATTTTAGAAACAGGTACTCAATATACTAAAAATTTACCTTTAGCTATTAGTATAGGATCTTTATTTTTATATTTAATTTATAATATTATACCATTTAATTTTTATAATGTTCCTAGTTTATTATTATCTGGGCAGAACTTATCTCTAGCCTTCGACAAGGCGGAGCTTAATACTACCCCCTTTGGGGAAACGGGAGCTGCAGCTGTAAATATTTTTAATAATAATTTATTTATTGCCTTACCTAAGATAGGCGAAGCTAATAGTAGCCACAGTAACTATTTCTCTTCTAGCTTGGGGGTAGAAAACATTTCAGTGAGTAATATAGTAGGTGAAAATACAGATTTTAATATTTTAAATTTTTTACAAATTGAAGTTTTAGGACATAATCTGTATACGTATGCATCTATTTTATTAGTAATATTAAGTTTTATTTTATTATTAGCTATGTTTGCTACTATAATTATTTCTAAGAAAAAATAAATTAACCCTCTCCCTTTTTATTCCTGCCTATCCCTTTTTCCCCTATGGGGATGGATAGGCAGCGCCTAGTAGCCACTTACCATCCTAACCTTAATCATCTATATTACCTAACCATCCGCAGGGGGGGGGGGCTAGGCTTAGAAAAAAATTAAATAAAAGAGTACCTTTTTTTTAAGTATCTTAACTTAGTAAATGCTAGGCCTGTAAAACTGGCAAGGCCTCTATTATCTCCCTAGGCTTATAAGATAAAACTTTAAAAAATAAATACTCACTATCCCGTTATCTTACCTTCAATAGATGATAATTGCGGGAAGGGGATGGAAGCCTAGCTTACTGGAGGAATAATCGTCATTGGTAAGATAACACGATTGCTAATCGTTTGGGTAATACCCTTGGGCGTTCGACTCGCCCTTATTCCGTAATTTGATATAAGCTCTTGCTTTACCTTTTGTTTTGTTTTTAAGCTCTCCATCCCCACAGCTTTAGTATCCCCCAGCTTTCTTCCCTATCCCTAACCAACCACCAATGGTGGTTAGGGAAAAGACGCGGATAGGGGGGGGGGGAAAGGGACAGTAAGTAAGGGCCTTCCCTTAAAGGCAATTGAAAAAAGACCTTTAAGGGAAAGTTAAATACGAGGGCAGGTGATCCGATTGGTAATGGTGATTCTCTGTAAAAGAATTGGTTAACGCCGTAAAAGGTTCGATTCCTTTACTGCTCATAATAATAGTATTTGTTTTCTAACCCTTAGCCTTCTCCTTATAACCAAAGGCAAGTAACCATAGGTAGTTTACCATCCCCCTACCCTCCTCCAGCCATATTAAAAATTTTTAAAGGCATGGGTAAGGTAATAACAAAAAGAATAAGGAAAATGCTGAAATAGTTTAAAAGGTTAAAACTTACCACTCATGACGGTAAAATAAAGGTTCGATTCCTTTTTTCGGCTTTTACCCACAATAGCCCTCTGCCCTCTGCCTTCCTTATATCCGTTACCCCTAACCATCCTTTGGATGGTAAGGGTTAACGGGCGGTGAATATAGAGGGTAAAATACATTTTTACTTATAAAAAGTCTCAAAAAAAAAACAAAAACTAAAAGAAACAAAAAAAAGATTAAAAATTGCGAAGAGCATATAAAATACAATAATTAAATTTCTGTCCCCTTATAGCCGTAGACAAGGGCTATAATATATAGTTTCTTGTTTATCCTGCCCGCCCATGCGGATAGGCAAAGAATAGTTTTAATTATTAAATTATCAGTAAGAATTTAATTTTGGTTCTGATTGAACGTTTTTCAGTAGTTTTAAGACATGCAAATCGTTTGTTCTATTTGCCTTTAAATTTTAAAAATTTAAGGAAGGAACAAGGTGTACAGGTGAGTAATAATAAATTAGATACCTTATAGACCTCTTAAATAGAGGATAGTTAACCGCATTTGCGGATAAAACATAAATAAGATATTTATAATAAAGGAAATTTTCCACTATAAGAGTTGATTTATTTTGTTTAATGGTAGTTGGTAGGGTAAAAGCCTACCAAGCCTACGATCAATAGTCAAGTTTGAAAGAACCGCTGGCCACATTGGGAATGAGAAGTCCCAAATTGCATAAGCAATCTGCAGTCAAGAATATTAGTCAATGCTCGCAAGAGTGAACTAGCTAACTGAAATCATGAAGACATTTCATAGATGTTATTTATGATAACGTAAAGGAAAAAAATGATATTACTTTACTATAAGTGTTGTCTAAATTACTGGTGCCAGAAGACTCGGTAACGCCAGAAACGCGAACGTTAGTCGTCTTAAAAAGGCGTAAAGGGTGTGTAGGCAGCTTACTAAAACTTTATTTTTTAAATGAATATAAGCTAGAATCATATTGAGGATAAACCAAATAATACTTAGTGTAGGGATGATATCCTTAAATATTAAGTGGAATACTAATGGTGAAAGCTTTTTATCTAATAATGATTGACGCTGAGAAACGAAGGTGAGAATAGGAAATAGGATTAGATACCCAGATACCTCTCACTGTCAACGATGAATGGTAGTTTGTTAATTTTTTATGAAATTGATAGCGATGTTAACGCGTTAACCATTCCGCCTTGAGAGTACGGTTGCAAAACTGAAACCAAAAAAATTAGTCGGTCTCGAAGCAAACGAAGTGAAGCATGTTATTTAATACGAGAGTACGCGTATAATCTTACCAGTTCTTGAATAGCCATTTATTTTTTTATAAATGAGTAGTTTCTATATTTAAATATAGAAATTCGTTTACAGGTGTTGCATGGCTGTCGTCAGTCCGTATTGTGAAAAGTTAGGTTAACTCCACTAACGGACGCAATCCCTGTTGTTAATTTTTACTTAACAATTTGTGAGTTTTAAATAAATTCATTTGGGACTAAGACAAGTCGTTATGGCCCTAATGAACTGGGCTATCGACGTGCTATAATAACTTTTACAAAGTGACGCAAAATTTCTTTATAGAAAAAAGCAAATCATTAAAAAAAGTTAATTTATTTTTTTAGACGGATTGTTGTCTGAAATTCGACAACATGAAGGAGGAATTTCGAGTAATCGTTGATCACTACGCAACGGTGAAGCTTATATTCGGGATGAACTAACTGTCTGTCGCTGGGAAGAAGCTTGGAGAGAGAGAAATTACTATGAGTATAATTAAAAAATATTTTGTTGTTTTAATTTTTATTAAGAAAACTTATATTTTGTTTTATATTTTTAATATTAGTGAACTCTTCTAAGTAACATCTCAAAAGTCATAGCAAGGTAGCTGTACTGGAAAGTGCCGCTGGATAATAAAAAAAATTTAATTAACCCTCTCTTTTTTTTTATTTCACTAATGACTTTAAATATTACTAGCCTATCATTTAACCCCTCTATCTTACCCCCTGAAAGGGGGGTTACTGCAGGCAGGCATAACCAAATATAGGTTTTACCTCTGGTTTATAATGGTGGGCTTACTTACGGCTATAGGGGGATGGGGTTAGGGAAAAGGATGGTAAGGGTTTACCTTTGGCTGACCCCTAATTATTTACCCTAACCTAGTGCCTCGCCTTCTATCAAAATTCATAATTTTTTTAAAGGCGAGGGAGGGGTAGGTGGTAAGGGATTTAGATAGTAAGGGAAAGGATTAGAAGGCGAGACTCAAAAAAGGAGTAACCTTACCTACGCCTACCTACAACTGTTCACCTTTTAAACTGGTGGGTTTATTATATTAAGCATTACCCCAGAAGTATACAGCTACAAATAAGAATAACCAAACAACATCCACGAAGTGCCAGTATAAAATACTTGATTCAAATCCATTATGATGTTTATTAGTTAATTGATAATTAATTAATCTAACTAAAGCTACCGCAATAAATAATGTTCCAATTATTACGTGCATTCCGTGTAATCCAGTTGAAGCAAAGAATGCTGAACCATATACACCATCAGCTATAGTGAAACCAGCTTCAGAATATTCATAATATTGTAAAGCAGTAAATATAACAGCTAAAATGATAGTAAATATAACACCATCAATAGCACCTTTTCTATTACCAGCTATTAAAGCATGATGTCCATAAGTGATAAAAGCTCCACTAGATAATAATAAAAAAGTATTTAATAAAGGTATTGCAAATGGATCTAATGGTGTTATTCCAATAGGTGGCCATACCCCTCCTATTTCTATAGCAGGTGATAAGCTAGAATGGAAATAAGCCCAAAATACTGATATAAAAGCAAAAACTTCACTAATGATAAATAATACTATTCCTATCATTAATCCATTTTTAACTTCTTTTGTATGATGTCCTAAATATGTAGCTTCTGTTATAACATCTTTAAACCATAATATCATAGCATATGTTGTTAATACAAAACCTATACTTAATATATATCCTCCATTATTATATCCATGCATATATAATACTGCTCCTATTGTTAAATTTAATAATGAAAAAGATGTTAAAATAGGCCAAGGTGAAGGATCTACTAAATGAAAAGGGAAATGTTGAAATTTAATTATATTATCTTGCACTCCTTAAATTATAAAAAAAATTAGCTTTGTCTTCTTATCCTCCTACAAAATTCTGACTCTTTCCGCAAGAATCAGCCCTTTTTCTACTTTATCTGCTGTTACCTTTGACCGTAACGCGGGTAAAAGGGAGTATTGGAAAGGGTAGAAAGGATTAAGGGTTAACAATAAAGTAAGAGGTAAGAAAGTTTTACAAAGTATCTAGATGCTTTATACTAAATAAATAATATAACTCTAGATTGCTTCTATATACATACTTATATATTAAAAAGAGATTGGCAGGTGTTACCATAACCTAACCCCCATCCGCGCTGCGGGCAAGGGAGGGGGGGGGGGTTACTGCGGGTATATTTAATAAAGTATCCATTATACTTATTTTTCCTAAAACTTACGTCTTATCATCCAACCCTTTGCAGTAGGGTAAAAATATAAAAATTTATAATTATCTTACCCCCTTACCCGCAGCGCGGATGGGGGTAAGAAAGAATAGAGTTATATTCCCCCAATTGGAGGGAGGGTCAGTTTCACAGGCCTACTCTAATGGTTTATGGTGGTTGTGATTTAATAGGCTTAATATCACATTTTCCAGTGTGAAAATGTCAGTTCAAGTCTGATCAACCATAATTGTTTTAATTTTGTTATCTTATCTATTATAGAAGGTAGCCATAGGCAAGCCTGTTAATTACTTAATAGATATTAATGATAAAATTTGATTTAATTTTTAGATTTACTTAAAAAATAAATGAAAATGAAAAATAAATTTAATTGGAAGAACTACACGTTCTATCTAAAAAAACGAGGCTATTTTAAGTGAAAAATTAATAAACTTAGCGGTTACTAACTTCTTTAATATTGAGGTATCAAAAATACCTTCAAATAGTCATATCATGGTATTGTTTAGAATAGTCTCTTCCGATAATATTCATAAAACATTAGGTTCTTTAAAATTATTAAACAAGGAAGATATAGATTACTATAAAGCTTATATTAATAACATTTTATCTTATAAACAAAATGAATATAATGAAATTGAAGTAAGTAAGATAGTATTTAGTTATGGAATAAGAGAAGGTTTAGCTCCAGAAAATACTAAGGTAGTATCAGAGGCTAAATCAATATTACAAAATTACAAACATTATAAGCTTCCTATTACTATGGATTCTTTACAATATGGTAATCCTATAAATATAATTAATGTTTGTGATTCTCTTACAATATATATAATACAAGCTAGCAATGGGAATGTATTTAATATTGAAGTTACTCTTAATACTGAGACTGGTTTAAAGACTAATAAGGTGAAAGCCTTTAGACAAGGAATGTTAACTCTTACTTATGTAGATACTCAAGCTAATGAATCTAAATTTATTAGAATAATAAATAAGAATAAGTATCTTTATAACTCAGATGGTGAGTTAGAATTATTCTACGTACAAAAACCAACTAAGTATATTTCTCCTTTACAGGAACATAAAGAATTAGATAGTAACTTTATTACTATGGATATTGAAACTAGACTAGTAGATAATAAGGAACGCAATAGTGAAACCGAATTTAGAGCCGAATCTCTAATTCAAGTACCTTACTTAATAAGCTATTATGACGGTAAATTAAGTAAAAGTTTCTATCTTACAGATTATAATAATAATTCAAGTTTAATGTTGCAACAATGTATTAAGTCTTTATTAATACCAGAATATAACGGGTATAAAATTTATATTCATAATTTGGCTGGATTTGATGCCGTATTCTTAATGAAAGAATTAATTATGCTAGGTCAAATGCAACCTATTATTAATAAAGGTAGAATAGTTTCTATTAAATTTAAAGGAAATTCTTCTAATTTAGATAAGCCTATTACTTTACAATTTTTAGATTCTTATCAATTACTATTAGCATCTTTAAGAAGTTTAGGAAAAGCTTTCCAATGTGAAGTAAATAAAGGTTTATTCCCTCACAAATTTGCTAATCAGTTTGAAATGCTGAATTATATTGGAAGAATTCCAAGTAAAGAGTATTTTACTTCAGGCAGTAGCTCTATTACCCTAGAGGAATATAGTAAATACTGGGAATCTTATATTAATAAAGGTACCTTTGCTACTTTCAGCTGGAACTTTAAAGAGGAAGCAATTTCATATTGTATAAGGGATTGTGTAAGTTTACATGAGATAATTACTAAATTTAGTATAGTGATATGGGACTTATTTCATATTAATATTACTAAATATCCTACTATTTCATCATTAGCTTTTGCTATTTTTAGAACTCATTTCTTAAAGAAGGATACTATTCCTATGATATCGGGACAAATATTTAAAGATATTAAGGAATCTTATACTGGAGGAGCTGTGGATATGTACATTCCTTCTAATGTAAATATAGACAATATCGATAAATTAATTTCTACTCCTGATAGTAAACAAGACTTATTATATTGTTATGATGTTAATTCTCTTTATCCCTCAGTTATGAAATACAAAGAAATACCTACAGGTAATTTATATTACTTTGAAGGAAACATACTACAGTATAAACCTAATGCTTTAGGATTCTTCTATGTTAAGGTAACAGCACCTGATGGCCTAGAACATCCTATTATTCAAATTCATGAAAATAATACTACTATGGCCCCTCTAGGAACTTGGGACATGATGATATACTCAGAAGAAATGCTAAACGCTTTGAAGTATGGATATGAATTCAAGATCTTAAGAGGTTATTTTTTCGATAGTAAAGAAATCATATTTAGAGGTTACGTATCTAAACTTTACGATATAAAACAAAAGTACGATAAGAACCATCCTATTTACTTCATAGCTATAATTCTAATGAATAGTCTATATGGAAGATTTGGTATGGACGATAATTTCTCAACTACTAAATTTTACGATATAGATAGTTTCAATAAAATTATAGCTAAGATTTTCTCTCCCCTACCCATACCCCTTTTTATATATTTCACTCTTGGCCCATAGGATTTGAGGTTTTCAACCTCTATTAACTGTTTGGGTTCAGCGTATGCACTCACCCTAATTAGTTCCAACTACATATTTTATAATTTTAAACTATTACTAATAAATATTTATATCTTTTTTTATAACTTCATATATTTGTTATATTCTCTATTTTTACCCTCTATATCCTTAATTACTCAAAATCTATATATTTTTAAATATATTATTCATAAATAAGGATATTTCACCTATCTTGAAATATATACTCTCTATAATCTTAATAATTATATATTTACTCTACCTTCCCTTCTACTTTGGGGGAAGATGGTCAATTAGAATTATTCTATGTAGAAAAACCTACTAAATATATCTCTACCTGGCTTCGCCAGCAGGAACACAATAAATTGGATAGTAATTTCATGACTTTGGATAGTGAGACTAGATTAGTCAAAGGTAGAAAGTAAAAGGGTAGTTATAGGATGTAATAGTATAAAATAAATTTTAATTTAGTTTTAAAATGTCTCATATATCAATATTATCTCCTTTAAGTCAGTTTGAAGTAACTAGTTTATTAAGTTTAAATGCACCAATATTAGGTTATATACATATCAGTTTAACAAATTTAGCATTATATACAATATTTATATTATTTATAGTAATAGGTTTACATTATTATGGAAATAATGATTATAATTTAATACCAAGTAAATGGTCTATATCTTTAGAATCATCATTTGCAAGTTTAAATACTATGGTAAGAGAACAAATAGGAAATCATAATGAAATATATTTACCTTTTGTGTATTCTATATTCTTTTTTATTTTAATAGGAAATTTAATTTCTAATGTTCCTTATTCATTTGCTGTTACAGCTAGTGGTGTTGTTGCTTTAGGTTTAAGTTTAACTATATTTATAGGTGTAACTATATTATCATTATCTATACATGGTATTAAATTCTTCTCTTTCTTTATTCCTGCTGGTACACCTTTAGGTTTAGTACCTTTATTAGCTTTAATTGAATTAGTTTCTTATTTAGCTAGAGCAGTATCTTTAGGAGTTAGATTATTTGCTAATATAGTAGCTGGTCATACATTATTAAAAATATTATCTACTTATTTATATAAATTATTTACTGGTAATATCATAGTTGCTGTTATTACTTTAATACCTTTCTCTATTTTCTTAGCTTTAATTGGTTTAGAGTTAGCTGTTTCTTTAATACAAGCATTTGTATTCACTTTATTAGTATGTTCTTACTTAAAAGATGCTATAGAATTACATTAATATCACCCCTTATCCCTTTCCAGTTTAACAGACCTTACCATTTTATCTTATAGTAATCTACTAAAATTTTATATAAATTTCTCATTTCCCGCTAACCCTCCTATTACCTTCCCCTTGGCCCTTAAAAAACTATTAAATTTTTAAGAACAAAGGTATTATAGAATAAGTTTAACAGGGACATATTATTAATAAATATTATTATTAATTGAGAAAGCTCTTTTCCTTGCCCTACTTATAGCCTAGGCCTCTCTTTTTTATAACCTACCCCTTTCCCTTTCAGGGATACTAAAGCTGGGGGGCATGGTGTTATAAAGGAATTACTAAGAGCATAATATACCCTCTAACTATCTATTTCCCTTGCTTTTTATTAAAGTAACCTACCAAATGGTAACCATCTACCCCTAACCAATAACCCCTCCTTATTTAATTTAGTTTTAAATTATTATGAGGGTCCACTGCCCCATTCCTTACCATCTATATCCGCGTTGCGGGCAGATGGTAAGGGGGTATGGTTGGTAAGGCTATAGATGGTAAGGGGCAAATTATAGTTAGAGGGAAATTTTAATAAGAAAAATAATGCCTCAATTAATACCTTTTTTCTTTTTTAATCAAATATTCTTTGCATTTGTTGCTTTATTAAGTATAATTTATATTTTTTCTAAATATATTTTACCTCAATTTACATTTCAACAAGTTATAAGATTATATATAACTAAATTAAGTAATAATAAATAATTAACCCTCTCCTTACGAATATGCTGAAATTGGTAGCCAGGTGAATCTTAGGAATTCATGATTATTTATCGTAAGAGTTCAAATCTCTTTATTCGTATGGGTAACCTAGGCTCAAACAACCCTAGTCAAATTATTAAATTCACTTTTGTACTTAAAATAAAGTATAACCTAGATACCAGCGTTGTGTATAACTCTCCTGCTCCCCGCAGCGCGGATAGCTCCATCCCTTTACCAACCTACCCTCTTAACACCGAATGGTGGTTAGGGGAGGGTTATTGTGAAATACGGATGGTTAGCGAACATGATGGTTAGGAGTGGGGGGAGAAGCCAACCTTCCCTATCCATATCCGCGTTGCGGGCGGATGGTAAAGAGGGTAAGTGGATAGGCTGGGTTGTAGTTTAGTTTTTTACTAAGATACCCCCCTATAAAAAGTTAAATTTTATTAGGAACCTTCTTAAAATTTAAGCAGTCTAGGTAATTTTACTAACCACCTACGGTGATAAGGATTGTACTAGGTAAATTCTACCATTAAACTATGAGTGACCCGACTCGAACGGACATATACATATTGGCAATATATAATTTTACCATTAAATCACACTCACTCTTGCTAGGCTACCGCTTCCCCTGCATTTCAAAATTATGAAATTTTTCAGGGCTAAAACTATTAAGGTTTTAATAACCTACTCTTTTACACTTATTAAGAACAATTTATATCTTAATATAGATAAGATAAGGGCAGGCGTTGCCTTTCCATCCCCGCCCACTTATCCCCCAGCTTTCGTATCCCTGAAAGGGAAAGGGGTAAATGTATACGCTAGCTATTACATCTTTAGTTTAATTGGTAAAGCTGTTACCCTCGAAGTAGCAAAATAGCGGTTCAAGTCCGTTAAGATGTTTTTAATTCCCTCACCATATATTTTTAATCTAAAGTGAAATAAAATATAGGCAAGCCTAATAAAGAGTAAAATCAGAGGCTCGAACTCTGAACAAAGTCGCCACAAGACTTCATTTTACCAATTAAACTAATTTTACATGTAACCTAGGATACGCTTGCTAGGCTGGAATCAAAAGGAAATAAATTGCCCCATTTGGTGGCCTTAGCTCCGCTTGCTTGCCTTTACCCTCTTTACCATCCGCCCGCAACGCAGATATGGACGATTAGGTTAGGAAGATGGTAAGGTAGGCCTACCTGCAGGATACGATTAAAATTTTCTGAGTTAACCAGACTCGAACTGATATAAGCCATTACCAAAAAATGGTGTTTTTCCAAATTAAACTACAACTCATCCTTGCTTTTTAGACCCTCCCTAGTGTAGGCAAGTAGGCATAGCCAACTCCTTTCTAGCCGTAGGTTAAACCTACTTCCCCCCCCCCCTTTTTTTTTT